>Ga0209382_10012577_pt1 | contig 10451 bp, 8 predicted proteins | sample SoiMetdeltSBSDD5_FD_187599 | JGI IMG/M metagenome (GOLD analysis project Ga0209382, IMG submission 187599) | Bulk soil microbial communities from a Populus tree surrounding site in Tennessee, USA - Soil MetaG P. deltoides SBSDD5 (SPAdes) (version 2) | ecosystem: Environmental > Terrestrial >...
CGTGACTCCTGTGAAAAACTCCGACGGCTATACGACTAAGTTCGGCATCGGTTTGCAAAGTCCCTGACAACGCTGCGCCTCGATGTCGCCGGTGCTGAAGACACTCGGATTCGGAAATTTTTCCCGCCAAGGCGCAAAGTGACACGCCAGGCGTGTCAATCCGAGCAAATGCTAAGACAGATTTCTCCCGGAGTTAACCTGAGACTTGTCGGATGAGTCGAAATGACAGTTGAATTTCCTTTGCGGCCTTCGCGCCTTTGCGGGAGATACTCCGAGTTTTGGTTACGGCCGTGCCGCGCTAGCTTTCTCTCGGTGAAACTTTTTTTCCATTTGGTTGGCGGCTCTGCAGCGCCGCCAGCCTGCGTCTTTCATCCGGCGAACTGTTGACAAGCCACGACTCCTCTCATATTTCCATCTGAAGATTCTGATCGAAAGGCAGCTCATGGCGGCAAAAAATAAATACATCATCGGCGTCGACACCGGCGGCACGTTCACCGACGTGGTCGTGCTGGGCGACAACGGCCAAGTCTGGACCGCCAAGGCTTCAACCACGCCGGACGATTTTTCGCGCGGCGTGATGGATGCGGTCAGGGAAGCCGCCCATACCCTCGGCGTCGATACCGTCGAACTGCTCGGCCGAACCACGCTATTCAAACACGGCAGCACCGTCGCGACCAATGCGCTGATCACGCACAACGGCTGCAAGGTCGGTCTCATTACCACCAAGGGCTTCGAAGACACGACCGAGATCATGCGCGCCATCGGCCGGGTGGACGGTCTCTCCGATGACGAAATCAAGCACGTCACCTGGATCACCAAGCCGGAGCCGTTCGTCGCCCGCGAACAAGTTATCGGCGTGCGCGAGCGCATGGACTACCAGGGCAACGAGATCGTGCCGCTCAACTGGGACGATGTCATGGACGCCATCCGGCGCCTGATGGAAGAAGAAAAAGTCGACGCCATCGCGGTCAGCCTGATGCACGCATGGGCCAACCCCAAACACGAAGAAGAGATCCGCGCGCTCACCGCCGAAGCGGACCCGCACCGGAAAGTTTACTGGTCCTTCGGCAGCGCGCTGTCGCAAGTGGCCGGCGAATACGCGCGCGCCAATACGGCGATTCTCAACAGCTACCTGGGACCGACGGTGGAGCGCTACTTGAAGGGCCTCGAGAATAAATTGCAGAGCGGCGGGCTCAAGGGTCCGCTGCTGATCATGCAAGGCAACGGCGGCGTGGCGCATCGCGAGCACGTCAGCGCCATCGCCAATCTGCAATCCGGCCCGGCCGGCGGCATGATCGCGTCCGCTTACGTCGCCGGCTTGCTCGGGCATAAGAACGTCATCACCACGGACATGGGCGGCACCAGCTTCGACGTCGGCCTCATCACCGAAGGTTATTGGCGCTACGCCCAGGAACCGATCGTCGAGCGCTTCCGCATGCAGCAGCCGATCATCGATATCGAATCCATCGGCGCCGGCGGCGGCACGATCGCCCGCGTCGAAGCGGAGACCGGCAGGTTGCTGGTCGGCCCGCGCAGCGCCGGCGCCAGTCCCGGACCGGTTTGCTACGACGCCGGCGGCGCCCAGGTCACCGTCACGGATTGCGACCTCGCGCTCGGCATCATCGATCCCGATTATTTTCTCGGCGGCCGGAAAAACTTGAATAAGGAGAAAGCGCTCCGGGCTATCGATGAAAACATCGCCAAGCCGTTAAAACTCAAACCTCACGAAGCCGCGGCCGGCGTCCATGAAATCGTCAACGCGAAGATGTCCGATTTGATCCGCCGCCAGGTCGTGCGCACCGGTTATCTGCCGGAAGAATTCGTCATCTACGCCTTCGGCGGCGCCGGCCCTGTGCATGCCGCGGGATTCGCCGCTGAACTCGGTATCGGACGAATCTATATTTTTGCGACCTCGCCGGTTTTTTCCGCCTTCGGCGCGGCGGCCGCCGATGTCATCCGCACGCGCGTCGTGAGCTGCCAGTTTGTTTTGCCCGCCAATGCGGCCGTGATCAACCAACGACTCGGCGCGATTGAACAGGAAATGGGCGCCGCGGTGGCCGCGGAGGGATTTAAGGCGAGTCAGATCGAATTTCGCCGTTACTTTACCATGCGCTACCGGCGCCAGAGCGCGGGAGTCGAGATGCCGGTAACTTGGGACAGTCTGAATACCAAACGCCTGAGCGAGATGCAGTCGACCTTCGAAAAGAAATACGAAGAACTCTACGGCGTCGGCGCCGGATACGCCAAGGCGGGGATTGAGATCAGCGAAATTCGCGTCGATGCGGTGGGCAAAGTCGCCAAACCCAAACTCAGCGCCACGAGAAAATCCGGCGGCGACAGCCGCGCCGCGCGCAAAGGCAAGCGCCAGGTTTTCTTCACGCGGCCCGAGCGCAAACTCATCGACACGCCGGTGTACGATTACGAGCGCCTTGCCAGCGGCGCCACCGTGCGCGGCCCGGCGATCGTCGAGCTGCCGTTCACGACCACTTTGGTGCCGCCGGAGCATAAAGTCACCGTCGACCGGTACATGAATCTGGTCATGGAAGTGCCGTGAAGAAGATTGGAGTAATGGAGTACTGGAGTGGTGGAGTGATGGTAAAACCCGAGCCCTCGGATTACACAATGAAGCGGAGCGTCTTAGTCGTCAATTTTCCTTTTTTTGCGTCCTTTGCGTTTCATCAATCCGAACCCAACACCCCATTACTCCAACTCTCCATCACTCCAATTCCCCGATACTCCACCACTCCAGTACTCCAATTTTAGTCCCGAGGAGACCGCTTTGAACAAAATCGACCCAATCCGTTACGAGATGTTTTTGCACCGGCTGTGGGCTATCGGCGAGGAAGGCCGCATGACCCTCCAACAGGTCACCGCCTCGCCGATCGTCTCACAGGGCGGCGAGTGCATGAGCTCGTTTTACGACGCCAAAGGGACCATGGTGCTTGCTTGCTCCGGGCATCTGCGCTTTGCCGCGGCGACGTCCGACGCCATTAGCAGCCTCAAAGGGCGATTCGAAAAATCACCGGGATTCTTCGACGGGGACCAGTTTTTCTTCAACGATCCCTACGTCGCCGGCTCCCACACCTACGACATGATGATCGTCAAGCCGATCTTTTACGGCGGCAAATTGATCGCCTGGACGGCGACCAGCACGCACACCGCGGACACCGGCGGAGTCCTGCGCGGCGGCGCCTATGAAATTTTTCACGAAGGCATTTGCGTTCCCGGACTGAAGATCGTCGAGAAGGACGAATTCCGCGAAGACGTGTTCCAGACGCTGACGGGCATGTGCCGCGACCCGCAATATGTCGGGCTCGATCTAAAGGCGATGATCGCCGGCAATAATATCTGCGCCAAACGCTATCTCGGCCTGGTGGAAAAATTCGGCCTCAAGTTCGTCCAGCAAGCGGGCGAAAAGATGATCGAAGATTCGGAGGCCAAGTCGCGCGCCAAGCTGCGCTCCATGCCGGACGGGACTTGGGTCACGCGCCAATACGTCACGACGCTCGACCGCAAAACTCGTAAATCGGTCGCTCAGCAACTTTACTGCACGATGACCAAAAAAGTCGACACACTCAATTTCGACTTTACCGGCACGAGCCCGCAGACCGACACCGATCACAACTCGACTCTTCCCAGCACCATCGCTCATATCGCGCTCGCGCTCACCAATGCGCTTTTTTGGGACGTGCCGTGGAGCGACGGAAAAATGCGGCCGGTAAAAATCCATGTGCCCGAGGGCAGCATCCTCAACTGCAAGTATCCCGCGGCGTGCGGCGCCGGACCGCGCATCGGCAATGTGCTCGTTTCCACGGTCTGCGAAGCCGTTGCCAAAATGATCTACGCCTCCGGCAGATACGACGACGTGAATGCTTCGACGACCGGCAATCTCGAATTCGTCGGCGGCCCCGGCTACTTCTACGGCGGCCACACGCGCGAAGGCATCGCGGTTGCGCAAGGACTTTACGACATCCACGGCTCGGGCATGGGCGCGGCGCCGCACCGCGATGGCGTCAATACCGGCGGCCATATGAACATTCCCTCCGCCGGCATCAGCGACGTCGAGCGCATCGAAATGCAGTACCCGTTTCTTTACTTCACCCGCTCGCACAATCCCGACGGCAGCGGCTTCGGCCAGTACCGTGGCGGATTGGGCAGCCACCGCGTCTATTACATCTACGGCTCGAAAGATTGCAGCGTCGACTACAAACCCTACGGCGGCGTTGCCCAGGGCGGCTTCGGCCTCGCCGGCGGCTACCCCACCGGCAACGGCGCGACCCGCGTGATCATCGAAGCCGGTCTGAGCCTGCTCGACAGAGTCAAGAGTGGCGAGCAGCCCACGGCTGAAGCGATGCGCGAAGGCAAATGGGGAAAGTCCATTTTGCCGGCCGGCGTACCGGAGAGAGTTCCGCTCCCGGAAGGCAGTCTGCTGGTCGACTACGTTGCCGGCGGTGGCGGCTTCGGCGATCCTCTCGATCGCGATCCGCAAACCGTGCTCAGAGATTTTGGCCGGGGCTGGGTGAGCAGAGGCGTCGCCGAGAAAATCTACGGCGTTGTTTTGAATGCCGATGGCAAAACCGTAGACGCGCAGGCAACTGCAGCCCGGCGTCAGGAAATACGGCGCGGGCGGCGACAGCAGGGCGAGCCGATCGCAAAAGCGGTGAATGGCGCCAAAGCTTCGGAACAAGACGGCTGGCGCAGGCTGCTCAAGTTTCACGCCGGCTTGGAAATCGCCAGCGACGGAAAACAAAAAGTCGTCCGCTGCGCTCGCTGCGCCCATCATTTCTGCAATGCCGATGACAACTACAAGCTCTACGCGCTCCACCAGGTTACGCACTTGAATGAAATCATGCCGCCGTTGCCTTCGGGCGAGCCGTACATCGGCGAATATCATACTTACACCTGTCCCGGCTGCGCCACGCAGCTGCAAGTGGACCTGTTCAGCCCGAGCCTCGGCGGCGAGCCGGTGCTGTGGGACACACGCATCGACGCGGCGCGGCTGAAACCTGCGGCAAGCAAAGGCACTGACAAAGGAGCAAAGCGATGACCTCGCGGTTGCTATTCTCGTTATTGGTCCTATCCGTCCTAGCGGTCCAATATTCCTTCGCTCAAGACCGTCTCACCTTCGGGCTGACGACAAGAGCCGGTAGCACCTCCCTCCCCTTCGTGATCGCCGAAGAGAAGGGCTTTTTCAAAAGCGAAGGGCTGAACGTCATCGTCGTCATCATGCAGAACCAGGTCGTCGTCAACGGCGTGGTCACGCGCAACGTCGACTACGGCGGAACTTTTTCCAACTTCGTCGGCGCGGCGATTTCCGGGCTGCCGGTGCGCATCGTCATGTCGGCCATGGACGGCTCGGATCACTATCTCGTCACCAGCGCCAACGTGAAACGGGTGGAAGACTTGAAAGGCAAGACCTTCGGCATCAGCAGCTTCGGCGGCACGCCGCACAGCGAAGCGGTGATGATCCTGCGGAAATACGGAATGAGTCCGGAAAAAGACGTGACGTTCTTGCAGATCGGCGGCAGCTCGAGCCGCTACGCCGCGCTGGAAAGCGGGTCGATCCATGCGGCGATGTTGGTGCCGCCCTTTAATAATTTCGCAAAGAAGCGCGGCTTCAACCAACTCATGTCGTTCAACGAGATCATGAGCATTCCCCTCGGCGGCATCGCCGTCCACACCCAGCAAATGAAAGAAAAGCCGGACGAGATCGTCAAGATGATCAAGGCGGTGCTCAAGGCCACCGATTACATCCGCAACCGCAAGGCGGATATCCTATCGCACCTGGAAGCCAAGTGGGGCATCAAAGAGGCCGACGTGCGCGAGAGCATTTACCGCGACATGGTGGGTCTGTTCACCAAGGACGGCGTGGCATCCGATCAGACCATGAACAACGTCGTCCAGTTGGTGCGCGACACGCGCAAAACCAAAGACGACAAAACTCTCGCTGACATCTTCGATTGGAGTTTCGCGCGAAAAGCGCAGGCGGAGTTAAAGATCAAATAATCCTTGGGCATGCTTCAATACAACCTACGACTGGCAGCTTCTCTTAGCTGCCCAGCTTCTTAAAAAACCCCTCCTTGTCCAATTCATCCATCAAGGATTGATCGAGGAACTCTTCCGGCTTGCGGTTTTTGAAGTCGGGGTTCTGCTCGGCATAAAAATTTATCGTGTCGCGCACGCCCTCCAAGTTCACTCGCGGCGGAAAGGAAAAGCGCGGCGCGAAATATTCGTAGGTGGTGCGCACGGTTTCCGGATCGTCGATGCGCATGCGCTGGGCAAAGACTTTCATGGTTCGAACCTTGTCCGTCTTGATCACGTGAATCGCTTCGGCGTAGCCGCGCAGGAAACGCTTCACGCGGTCGCGATTCTCGCGCAGCGAACTGCCCTTCACGTACAACGAAGACTGCGTGAAGTTCGTGCTCATGTCGCCCATGTCCGCCAGGATGCGATAGCCGGCTTTGGCCACGATGGTTAAATGCGGCGGCGAGAGAATCGTCGCGTCGATGCGCCCGGCCATGAGCGCGCCCATGCGGGTGGGCGCGTCGCCGCCGATGATCACTTGCACATCGGCATGCTTCAAGCCCCACTCTTTGAGCGCCAGTTGCAGCGCTAGATCGTTGGAGCCGCCGTAGTTGAGGATATTGATCCGTTTGCCGCGCAAATCTTTGGGGTTGCGGATCTCGGGTTTGACGACAAACGCGTAGGGAAACTTATTGTAAGACGCCGCGATCACTTTGATGTCGGACCCTCTGACGGCGGCCGCCAGCGGCCCCGTCGCCGATCCGGTCGAGAAATGCGTGCTATTGCCCAACAACGCGGCGACCGACCGCGCCGCGCCGGTGATCATGACGATCTCCACGTCGAGGCCATGCTTCTGGAAAATGCCCAAGTCCCGACCGATCCAGGTCGCGCTCTGAAAACCGGCGTGGCCGCCGTAGTCCGCGATCAGCTTCTCGGCCGCGTAGCCGCTGAGCGCGGGTAAACACAAAGCGATCAAGAAAAGTACTTTGAGATAACGCGTCACGATAATCATCTCCCTAACTGCTGGTGTTGGACGAAATTACCCTGTGTAATTCTCCGTGCACGCGATACTAGAGATCCGGGAACCCTCGGTCAAGTGAACGGCCGTATGGCGTTCCGGGAAAATTTATGAGAGTTCGATGCGAGGTCATTGGAGTGCGTTCATCGAATTGGCCCGACACTCCATGACTCCGGCACTCCATCGCTCCGGATCGCGCCGGCCCCGATTTAATCGCTCACTGCCGCGGCTGCTTCCTTCTAAGGCTCTCCGAAGCATCTCGTCGCGTTGTCCCACAGCATTTTTCGCATGAGCTCTTCTCCCAGGGATTTCCACGCTAGCACCTTGTTGGTGGACTCCGGGAAGCGGGATTCCGCGTGAGGGTAATCGGAGGAATACATCAAGACGCCGTCGCCCAGGAAGTCGGTGACCATTCTCGCCATCTTCTCGCCTTCGTGGATCACCAGGCTCGCGAAGAAGCGACCGCCGGTCATGTATTCGCTGGGCTTGCGAGCGAGATTTTCCGGCAGGGCGTAGGACATATAGACGGACTGATCGTCCATGCGCGCGCCCCAGAACGGCAGCCAGCCAAAGCCGGACTCGAGGATGCAGTAGCGAATGTCGGGATAGCGATCCATGATGCCGGCGCCGAAAAAGGCGCTCACCGCGCGCATCGCGCCCCACGGATGCGATGCAGTCCGGCCGATGAATGGGTTGTCCCACAGGTCGCGGTACCCCGGATAGCCGGAAGTGAAACTGTGATGCGCGACGCAGAGTCCTGCGTCGTTGGCTGCGGCCCAGATCGGCTCTAAGTCCGGGTGGTCGATGGGAACGCCTTCAACCAGGTTGGGATGGATGCCTGCGGTCCATGGCGCGCGCGCCCAGGTTTTGATTTCCTGCACCGATGCCTCGATCGCTCGGCTGCTCACCACAATGAGCGACTTCAGGCGGTGCGGGTGCTTGCTGCAGAAGTCATCGGTAAAGCGGTGGTTGGCGCGGATAAATCCGACCTCGACCTCGACGTCGTCCGTGGCCGGCGGCAGTCCGGGAAGCATGAGCTGGACGTCCACTCCCTCCTCGTCCATATCGCGAATGCGCGCTTCGACGTCGTCATCGGAACCGCCGGGAGTGGGAAAGCGGCTGCCCATGAACTTCGGGAAATGCCGCTCGATGTGTTCTCGCGGTCCCGCTTCTCCTAAAACCCGCAGCTCCTCGCGCCAGCCGGCTCTCTTCTTGAACTGATAGCGGTGGCGGTACGGCTGCTCCAGAATCTCGCCGGCCCAGCCGACGCGAAAGGGAACTTTGCAGCTCTCCCACTCGGGCAGCCGCTTGCGCATGGCCGGGTCGAAGTACGGTTCGAGAGTTTCGGCCATTGGACTGAGGTGCGTGTCCGAATCATAGATCTTAAAACCGCCGCGCATGCCGTGCTCCTTCCTCGCGTGCATCGCAATGAGTTGGGGCTATGGAAATTCTCTGACGCGCTGACGCGCCTCTTCGACGATTACGATAGCTCCCCTTGCCAATGCATCTGGATATTCGGCGATAATCTCGGAAAGTCGTTGAACTACGAAAGATGTTCGAGTATTTCGCAGACGGAAGAGGATCACTCCAGTCTTTCGCCCTTTCGAAAGGGCCACTATTTCGCCGAAGTCAAGATCAAAGGTCACGATCACGCGAGACTCAGCGATCGCCTTGTCAAAAATCTCACCGTTGGGCAAGCGCTGAAGTCCTTCGTCTCGGAGATGGGTCGCGTCGTGCCCTTGCGAGTTTAACCAACTCGTAACGCGCACATCCATGCACATGTCATTAAGAAACCGCACCTGGAGATTTAGCGAAAGTGAATTTCTTCCTGGGTCAGCCAGGCGGCATACTCAACCGCTTGTTGGATGTCTTCCTTTTCCAGATCAGGATAGCCTTGAAGAATTTCCTCAAACGTCGCGCCGTGGGCGATCTGACCGACAATGACGGAAACCGGTATGCGCATCCCGCGTATGCATGCTCTCCCCCCCATGATTTGGGCGTCGAAAGTGATTCGGTCGAAATACAAGAGTCCTCCTGGCTCGGGTTCGTATCGAGGGATGCTCGACGTCATTTAGGATACACCGGCTCCACTACGATAGCCAAGCGCTGGAAATATTCCGTGCAGTATCCGCTTCGCCGGTTGAACGGCCATCGGTATGCTTACTCCGGAATGCAGGCCGTAACGGTTATCTCCACAAAAAGCTCGGGGACATTCAACATGACTTCCACCGTGGTCCTGGCGGGTTTGTTGCCCGGGAAAAACTTGGCGTACTCCTCGTTGTACGCCGCAAGATCCTCGCGTCTGGTCAGATGCGTCAGCACCGTCAGAACATTGTCGAGAGAAGTCCCCGCGGTTTCCAAAATCATCTTGATGCGCTCGATGGCGTACCGAGTCTGCTCGCGAACGTCCCTGCCGACCTCTCCGGTGATGGGGTGTCGGCCGGTTTGACCGGCTACGAACACCAGATCGCCAAACCGCGTGGCCGGTGAGAGATTTGGATTCGCCGCAGCAAGATTCACCTGAATAACTTCTTTCTTAGGCATCTGGTCTCCTGAATGGAAGGTCTTTTAAGATTTTGACAATCTCCTTGTCTCGTTTCTTGAGAATCCCCGACGGTGCTCTCGAAGCATGAATGTTTGCAGCCTGGCTGCGCCCTGACTATGTTGCTCTTTATGCCTTGATCATGACCAGTAGCATTTTGAAATCGCTTGCGGCTTTTATTGAATGGGGCTGGTTCGCTGGCATTGTTATTGTCTCTTCTTCTTGTAGTCGGTACGTCTGCCCGGATATCTGAATATCTGCTTCTCCTTCAACACAGATCACCAGCGCGTCGAATGCGGCAGTGTGCTCGCTGAGTCCCTCGCCGTCGGCGAACGCAAATAACGTCACCGTGCCGCTAGGATTCTTTAGCAGAACTCGGCTAACAACAGCACTCTCTTGATATTGCAGCAGGCTTTTGAGGCTCTTTACCTCAGCAACAGGTTGAGTGGTCGGCTGGTTCTCCTGCATGGGTTACTCCTCGGGCCGGTGGAATTGGCAACTGAACTGAAGCAGAAATTTTCCGGGATTACTTCTTGCGATCGAAAGATGACCGCCGCGAGCCCTACCGTTCCGCCAACTGCAAGGCCGGGGCACAGGTTCTATGAGCGCAAAAGAGCATCACGGACAAAGGCAAGGGCGATGAGAGCCGCCAAATTCGTTGGCGCGATGAGGTTAAACTTCCTCGCCTGCGATGAGGCTACTTGTTGAAAAACAGAATGTAAACAACAGCGACGCCAATGACGAGCACCAGTACTGTCAACGAATCCATCGCGGGTGAATTTATCACAACTTCGTAAGAAAAAGTAGAAGAGATCGGCGCTGCTAACCGCGAGTTTCTCCGCCTTTCTTCAGCGGTCTTTCTCCGAA
>Ga0209382_10012580_pt1 | contig 10450 bp, 6 predicted proteins | sample SoiMetdeltSBSDD5_FD_187599 | JGI IMG/M metagenome (GOLD analysis project Ga0209382, IMG submission 187599) | Bulk soil microbial communities from a Populus tree surrounding site in Tennessee, USA - Soil MetaG P. deltoides SBSDD5 (SPAdes) (version 2) | ecosystem: Environmental > Terrestrial >...
AGAGGCGACGGCCGTACGCCTCGAGTATCGCGCGCGCATCAGTGTTCAGACACGTTACCTGGTCATGATGACTCCCGAATCAAACGCAACGAACATGTTGGGGCTCGTCGACGGAGACCACGTTCGCGGTGCCAACACGGCATCGACAACGGTACTGGTTTACGGCGACTACGAGTGTCCGTACACCCGAGCACTCGAGTTGGCGCTTACCCGGTTGCGGCGCCTGGAGCCTAACGCCTTTCGTTCAGTGTTTCGCCATTTCCCGCTCCGAGAAATCCATCCCCACGCGCAGATGGCGGCGGAGGCCGCCGAGGCGGTGTACGCGCTCGCCGGCGCCGACGCGTTCTGGGTCATCCACGACGGGCTGTTCGCCCACCAGGACCAGCTCGACGCGGCGGGTCTCGAGCGTCGGGGCGCGGAGGCGGGGGTCGATTCGGGGGCGCTGCGCGCGGCCGTCCAGACCCACCAATTCGCGGAACGTGTGGAACGAGACGTGGAGAGCGGAGCGGCAAACGGTGTCGACGGTACACCGTCGGTCTTCATCAATGGGGAGCGCTATCGCGGGCCGCGCGACGTGGCGAGCCTGACCCAGGCCATCACGTAATTGACCCTGTAGTGCGGGGGACCGCCCGCGCGATCTCGAAGTGATGGCGGCACATACGTCGATACCATCGTGTATTGGAGTGCCGCCCGCGGCTCGCAATGTGGACACCAAAGCACGGGAAGCCTGCCATGACGCGCACCATTGCTCGACTTTCGCTCGCCGGTCTGATCGTAGCCGGCTTCGCAAGCGTACTCCCCGGCCATCAATCCCGATCTCCAGCGATTCTACGCGAAGCGCGTAGGCACGAAGACCGTCGAGGTCAACGCGAGCCATGTCCCCTTCATCTCGCAGCCCAGCGCCGTCGTCCGGATCATTCAACACGCGGCGACCGCCGCCGTTCAACAGGCGACGAACGCTACCGTGAAGTAGTCCCGGGAGCTGGCGCCGGCATCACCCGAACGTGAACACGAAGGCCTCCACGCCTCCACCAAGGAATTCGATCTCGAACTGCCGGTCCGTGATCGGTTTCGGTTGTCGGATCAACTGATACATCCGCTGGTCGCCTACAGTGCCGTTACCCTGGTTGTCGACATCGACGCCGTGCGCCGTGCCCGGCGGCTGCCCATCGAGCCGCACGCGAAATCGGACGGGCACGCCGCGCACAGACGGCCCCATAACGAGATGCACGTCCCGAGCGTGGAAGCGGAAGACGATGCGACCGCTAGGGCTATTGAGCGCCGCGGCTCGCTGAGTCACCGTCCAGTCACCTGCGAGCGCCCACTGATTGAGGCGCAACCCCGCCGGCACAGCGTAGACGTGGCGCTCGTCCACCACCGCGCCTCCGGGGGAAGCGAAGTTCTCGGCCTGCCCGTAGCCGACGTACGTCTCGGGAGACTTGAGGTTGCCCCAATCCGCCTCAGCCTCGGCGCCTCGACCAACGACCGACACCAGCTCGGAAGCGACGCCGCGAGCTCCGGCCGCCTTCAGCAGCCGCTGAACGTTGCGTTCCGATTGTTCGTATTCGCCCTCGCCGAAATGCCGATACCGAATTCGTCCGTCACCATCGACGAGATACAGCGCGGGCCAATAGTTGTTGTCGAAGGCGCGCCAGATCGAGAAGTCGTTGTCGATCGCGATCGGATAGTCGACGCGCATATCCTTCGCCGCGCGGCGAACGTTGTCGAGGTCGTGTTCGAACGGGAACTCGGGTGAGTGCACGCCGATCACGACCAGCCCCTGGGACTTGTACTTCTCGGCCCACGCACGGACAAAGGGAAGCGTGCGCAGCCAGTTGATGCACGTGTAGGTCCAGATGTCGATGAGGACGACCTTTCCGCGCAGGCCATCCGCCGTGAGCGGCGGCGAGTTGAGCCATGCGGTCGCCGTACGAAGAGATGCTAGCTGGTTCTCACCGGCCACCGGATGAAGGGCAGGCATCGTCGGTCTCAGTAGGTTGTAGAGGCCCAGCCGGCCACCGGCGACGGCCAGAGCTCCGGCGCCTAACAAGCGGCGGCGGTCGTGGTCGATGGGGTCTGACATGGGAGTCTCGATACCCGAATCACGTCGATATTGCATCGCGAACACATCGTCGTCCTGAGGTGTTAGAGCGTCTTCTGCCCTGCCAGTTGCTTTCGCAGTGGTCTGAAGGCCACGCGCACTTCGTCCGCAAAGAGTTGCGGCTGTTCCCACGCGGCAAAGTGACCACCTCGCTCGAGCTTGTTGTAGTGGATGAGGTTTGGATACGCCCGCTCCGTCCAGCTTCGCGGAGCCGTGTAGATCTCATCCGGAAACGCGCTGACGGCGGTGGGAATCCGCACGTTCTTCGGAGCGAAAAAGGCGAGCTTGCTTTCCCAGTAGAGCCGCGCTGACGAGACAGCTGTGTTCGTGAACCAGTAGAGCGACGCGTTGTCGAGGATGTCGTCTCTCGTCAGCCCTTCGGACTTCGCGTCGAAAACGCGAGTGATGAGCCTGTAACTGGCGATATCGTGGTCGATCATCCAGGCGGCCAGGCCGATGGGTGAATCCGCGATCGCGTACAACGTCTGCGGACGGTTCGCCATCTCCTGCGCGTAGCCGAGGCCGTGCTTGTAGAAGTAGTCGAGCTGATCCCACGCGCGCTTCTCGTCGGCTGAGAGGCCGGATGGCGGCGGCCCACCGGACGCGAGCGCCTTCGCAATCGCGTCTGGGATGGTGGCCGGCATGTTGGTGTGGATGCCGAGCAATCCGGGAGGCGTCTGCAGCGCCATCTGCTCCGTGACGGCGTTCCCCCAATCTCCGCCCTGCGCCACGTACTGGGCGTAGCCGAGGCGCTTCATCAGCACCGGCCACGCACGGGCGACGCGGATAGGATCCCAGCCAGTCGTGGTGGGCTTGCCAGAGAAGCCGTAACCCGGCAACGACGGAATCACGAGGTGGAACGCATCCGACGCGCTCGCGCCGTGTGCCGTGGGATTGGTCAGCGGCTCGATGATTTTCATCTGCTCGATGATCGAGCCTGGCCATCCGTGCGTGACGATCATCGGCAGCGCATTCTCGTGCTTCGACCGCACGTGAATGAAGTGAATGTCGAGGCCGTCGATCTCGGTGACGAAGTGCGGCACGGAGTTCAGCTTCGCCTCGCCCTTACGCCAATCGTATTCCGTCCCCCAATAGCGCGCGAGCTTCCGAATCGTTTCCGACTGGACGCCTTGGGTGTCATCGTTCACCGTTTCGCGGTCGGGCCACTTGGTCGCGTTGATGCGCCGGCGCAGGTCGGTGAGCTCTGCGTCCGAAACCTTGAAGCTGAAGGGACGAATGCCGGTCTTCTGAGTGCCGGTCTCCATCTCAGTCATCACGTTGGTCATGGCCTGAATCCTCCTCGAAAAACCGAATAGACCGAGCTGGCTCGCCGCGGCCGTTGCCGCTGCGGCAGCGAAGAAGCGACGGCGATTGAGATCGGGCGTTTCTGACATACGAGTGGCCTGCCAGCCCACGACGGGTTGAATGAACTGCGAGCTCCATTGGTCTTCGTGCGACTGCCAACGGGTCTCGTTCCGCAATCAATTTGTCGCGATCCCGGGCGGCGGTGTATTACACGATGGTATCGATCGATCCTCGCGGTTGACCGAGCGCCTAACGATGCCCCGTCCGTCGTGCTTCTCCCGTCACACGGCGGCCGGTCGCTGACCTCGGCGCTTGTTCCACCCGTGGAACGGCGACCAGTCACCCCGGTCCCAGGCCTCGCGGAGTCCAGGCTTGCTCAGGTCCCAGTCGGGGCGGATCTCGGCTGATACGTCCCGCAGGTCGTGCCAGAGGTCGACGACCGAGGGGCGACCCCAGAACCAGTAGCCGTTGTAGATCCGGTGGATCACGAGCCCCGGCTTGAGCACGAGCGTGTGCGGGATCATCGGGTCGTGCTCGCGGTCAGTGTACTCCTGGATGTCGAGGTCCTTCTGGACGATTCGGCCCGGATCGGAGAGGAAGGGCCACTGGGCGCCCACCGACGCGCGGAACTCCTGGAGCGTGTGGTGGTCGTCGGTGGCAATCGTGGCGATCTGCGTGTATGCCACGGCGATCTTTGGATAAAACGCGGCGAGCTCGAGGTGCTGCTGATGCTCCTTCGGGCAGTAGTGCCCGCGCGCGAGGGTGAGGATCAGCGGGTCCTCGCCCTGCAGCTCACTGAGTTTGCGTCGCGTTTTCGTGTGATCGGGCAACTCGTAGTCGGGAAAGACGGCGCCGGGCACGATGTCGGAGCGCATTAGGGACCTCGTCCGTTTGGTGTCGCCGCGGCGAAGTGATGCGGGGTTCGAGGAATCGACGCCATTGCACGATGGTATCGGTGGTGGTGGGCACGGAGGGAAGCTCGAGTCTCATCGCCATGATCACGAGCTTGGCTACGGAGTCAGCCCCCATCTTGCGCATCGCCTTGCCGCGGTGTGCCTTCACCGTGATCTCGCTGATGCCTAACGCCGCACCGATCCGCTTGTTCAGGTGCCCGGCCACTACCCCCGCCATGACCTCCTGTTCACGACCGCTCAGCGAGTCGTAACGGCTGCGGAGCTCGAACAGGTCCGCTTTTCGATCGAGTATGACGCGGCTCCGGTCGATGGCGTCCCTAACGGCGGTGAGCAGCGCATCATCGGCGAGCGGCTTCATCAGAAACCCCATCGCCCCCGCCTGGAACGCCCGAACGGCCATCGAGATATCGCAGCCGGCGGCGACGGCAACGACGGGCGTCTCCTCGCGCTCCGCGGCGATGCGCCGTAGCAGATCGAAGCCGGCGAGATCGAGATGCGAAACCTCCACGACAAGGCAACTCGGCATCCGGCGCGGGTGGGTGAGGAACTCTCCGACGGATGCGAAGGTCCGGGGCGTCCAGCCTGCCCGGCGGATCACCGCTTCCAGCGAACCCCGAACCGATGCGTCCGGGTCGACGACGAATACCGTTGGGTTGAGGTGCAGCATGGACGACGGCCTCGATTGGTGGTGCGGTTCGATTGACCAACTCCGACGCACCCCAAACTAGACTGACGAACCGCCTAACCAATCCATCGTTCAGCGGGTCTTTGCGTCTATCGAATGGTATAGTGACGGACTGGAACCGCCGGGCCTGGCCGGGCGCGTGGTCGGCTCACGGCAGATGGAAGATCCCGCGCTGCAACCCGATCGTTACCGCCTCGGTCCGATCGGCGGCGTGTAGCTTCTGCAGGATGTGGAGCACGTGGACCTTGATGGTTCCCTCGGTGCGGCCGAGCAGAGCACCGATCTCCTTGTTGCTGAGCCCCTTGGCCATGTACACCAGAACCTCGGCCTCGCGCTCCGTCAGGTCGATTCTGGGCGTGAACGCGGCGAGGCGCTCGGCGACTTCGGAGGGGATGCTGCGCCCGCCCGCGTGTACCTGCCGGATGGCCTCGGCCACGTCGTCGCTGACGACATCCTTGAGCAGGTAGCCCCGCGCGCCGGCTTCGAGTGCGCGGTGGATATCCGCGTCGCCGTCCCATGTGGTGAGGGCGATGATCCGCGCGTCGGGAAACTCAGCCGTGATGGCGGCGATGGCGTCGACGCCGCCCATGACCGGCATACTGAGGTCCATCAGCGTGACGTCCGGCTTGTGCTGCCGGTACCGCTCGACCGCCTCGCGCCCGTTCACCGCCTCGGCGACCAGCTGGAGATCGGGATAGGCTCCGATGAGGGCGGCGAGACCGCCCCGGAAGATGGGATGGTCATCCACCGTCATGAGTCGAATCAGCCTGCCGGTGACAGGGCCGGGGCGGGCCGGGGCGAGGACGCCGTCCAACTGCGCGAGCAGATCATTCGCGGTCTGCCAGCGATCGGGTGGATGCTTCTCCAAACAGCGCATGATGGCTACCGCGAGAGCAGCCGGCACCTCCGCACGACGTGAGGCGACGGGGACCGGCGTCCGCGTCATGTGCGCGGCGAGCACGGACTGCGGCGTCGCGCCCGAGAATGGAGGCGCGCCCGTCAGCATCTCGTAGGCCATGACACCGAGTGCGTAGATGTCAGCGCGATGGTCGATGGCGGGATCGCCGGCGGCCTGCTCGGGGGCCATATACGCCGGCGTGCCGAGCGTCACGCCAGCGGACGTGCCTTGGTCCGCGGCGGCGGCTTCGGTGACCGCCTTCGCGATGCCGAAGTCCGTGACGACAACGTGCTGTCCCCGCAGCAGAACGTTGTCCGGCTTGATGTCGCGGTGCACGACCCCGTGTGCGTGCGCTTCCGCAAGCGCATCGGCGACTTCGCGCATGATGCGCACGACGTCGGCAACGGGCAACTCGTGCTCGCGGGTGAGACGCATGCGAAGCGATCCGCCGTCCACGAACGGCATCACGTAATACAGGAATCGCCCAACCGTACCGTTGCCGGGATCCCCCGTCTCACCCGACTCGATGAGCGTCAGGATGTGCGGGTGCTGCAGCCGAGCCGAGATCTGCACTTCACGAAGGAAGCGCTGGTGGCCAAGCAATGCCGCCAGCTCAGGGTGGAGGACCTTCACCGCCACATGCCGGTGGTGCCTAACGTCTTCCGCGAGATACACTCTTGCCATACCACCGCGCCCGAGCTCGCGCTCGATGCGGTAGCGGTTCGAAAGGGCCGCGGACAGCCGTGCGGTTGCCTCCGGAAACTCTGTCATTCGCGTCGCTGCAGAATGGTCATGCGAAAGGTTGACCAGACGGCACGTGGGGGACAATACGTCGTTCGATATACTCGGTCCCGGTGCTGAACCTAGCTCGCCCGTGGTTCCGCCAGCGGAAGCTCGAGGGCCACGACGGTGCCGCCGCCTGGGCGAGCGTGCACATCGCACGTGCCGCCCATCTGCACGGCTCGCTCGCGGGCGCCGCTCAGTCCCAAGTGGCCCCGCCGCCGCGCCTCCTCGGCTTCGTTCGGAGTGAACCCGTGTCCGTCGTCGTGTATGTCAACGCGCAGGCTGGTCGCCCGGAAATCCACGTGGATCTCAATGCGACGAGCTTGAGCGTGCCGGACCGCGTTCACGATCGCCTCGCGCCCGATCCTGAGTGCCGCGTCCTCGACCGCGGGCGTTAGGCGTCGGCGTTTGCCCGCGCACTGACCGGAAACTTCGATGTTGGTGCCCGCCGTCCGCTCCCGGGCAAACGTCTCGAGGGCGTCAGGCAGGTCGTCGCTCGCCCGGCTGGCCTCACGCATGTCCCAGACGCGCTCCCGCGCTTCGCGAAGCGACGTCCGGGCGAGCTGCTGGACTCGCATGATCGTTTCCGCCGCGACGTCCGGTTGCTCGGGCAGCGCCAGCTCGGCCGTCTTCAATTGCAGCGTCACGCCGGCGAATCCCTGCAGCAGCGTGTCGTGCAGGTCCTGAGCGATGCGGGCACGCTCGGCCAGCGTCGCCTCGTACTGGGCCTTGAGCGCAGCTTGCGACCGCACATGACGACTGCGTTGCACGAGCGCCGCCGCCGCGGCGCCGAGTCCTCCGATCAGTAGGACAACGAAGGTCCTGAACCAGGCAGTCTGGTACCAGGCGGCGAGGACCCGGAAGCTCAACGCGGCACCCGCCTCGTTCCAGACTCCATCATCGTTGGCGGCGATGACTCGGAACCGGTAGCGCCCGGGTCGCAGGTTCGTGTAGAACGCCTCGCGCCGGTCGCCCGCGTCCTGCCACGTGGTGTCGAGGCCCTCCAAGCGGTACTTGAACCGTACCCGTTCGGGCACTGCGAGGCTGTACGCCGTGTACGCTACGCTGAGCGCCGACGTGCGCGCCGGTAGCCGAATGGTGTCGCTCGCTGTTTCGCCGACCACATAGCGCCGTCCGCTGCCCGTGAGCGCGCGCAGATGCACGGGCGGCGGCACCGCGTTCCGCCGCACCCGCCGCGGGTCGACCCACGAGACACCCCCTGCCGAGGCGAACCAGATGCGGCCGTCTGTGCCCTCGATCGCCGAGGGGAGGGGGCGTATCTGAGGCGCCGGCGGCTCAATGCCGTCGCGGTAGTCGAGGCGGTCGTACCGGACTTGGTAGCCAGGCTCGGTGAGCGCGCGTCGGACCTCTTCGGCGGCGATGCGCGTGACGCCGTCGGCACCGTTGAGCCAGAGTTCCCCGTCGGAGGTCTCGACGACCCCCGACACACCTCGCAGAGGTTCGCCGGCCGTGGCCAGCGTAACAAACGGCCGGCTGCCACGCCCTCCGGCCTCGCGCGGGGCGAGCGCAGCCACTCCCAATTGACCCGCGACCCACACGCGGTCGCCGCGGGCCGAGATGGCGAGCACACCTCCCACGGCCAGCCCGTCCCTCGTCGTGAGAACGCGGACCGAGTCGCCCACCATTACCGCGACGTCACCGCTGGCGTAGCCCAACCACGTCTGGCCACTGCTGTCCGTCGTGATGGCGGTCGCGACGGCACGGCCGAGCCCGTGCCTAACGCCAAACCGCTCCCAGCCGCCCTCGGCCCGCTGGCGGTACACACCGTCAGTCACGATGGAAACCCAGACGCGGCCGTCGCGGTCGCGCGCGATGGCGTGGATCGGCATCGAGCCTGGACTCACGGCGGAGAGTGGAGATGGCAGGGGCACCGGCGCAAGCGTCTCGCCCTGTCGCTGCCACAATCTGTACTCGCCACCCACCCAAATGCCGCCATGGAGGTCGCGGTAGATGCACGTCAGTGTCCCTGGGGCGTTAGGCAGCGGGACCACGCGTCCACCGATCACGAACAAGGCTGCTGGAGCAGCGTTTCGGGCGGCGACCCACACCACGCCGTTGGTATCCGCCGCGACACCCGGCCAGCTCACGGGCCTCGGCCAAACGATCGGCGTGAGTTTCGTCTCGCGGAATCGATCGACGCCAGTCGGGGTGCCGATCCAGAGCGTGCCCTCCCGATCGTACAGCGCGGCAGCGACCCGGTCGCCGCTCATGCCCGCGGCGCGCGAGAACGGGGTCTCCACCGCGTTCGGTCGCCCGGCGGTCACCGTGCCCTGAACGCCTGTCGTGGTGGGGAGCCGGAACCGAACCAGTCGCCCTGAGATGGGCGTCACCAGCGCAGGCTGACCACGGGCGAACGTCACCGCAAACGCCGACGTATCAGCGTACGCGAGCGTGAGCGCGCGCGGCGGATCTCCACGGGCGTCAGCGACAAGGAACAGGCCGAACGGCCGCTGCACACCCCAGATCGAGCCGTCCGGCGCGAGAGCCAGCCAATGAAGTCTCGGGCCACGGCCATCGCCCGCGGTCACCTCGCGCTTCTCGAAGCGCGCGGCCCCGCGCGGGAGGACGTAGACTGCATCCTCGCTGAGCGCCCATAGCGAGCCGCGTCCGTCAACGAGAATAGGCTCGGTGTAGCCTCCCGGATAACCGGCGGCCGGGCCGAGCTCTTCCCATCGGCTACCTCTGAGCCGAGCGAGCCCGCGCGTTGTCGACACCCACATCGTGCCGGCCGAGTCGCGCGCGATTGCGGTGACGGTTCCCGCCGGCAGTCCATCGGGGGCGTCGTAGCTGACGACTCTCCCTCGGTGGAGAACGGTCACCCCGCTCGTAAAGTGCCCGATCCACAGTGAGGTGTCTGGGAGGGCAAGAAGAATGTGCGCCCCGCGTGGCGGGAGTGCCTGACCAGGTGGCGGTTCGAATCGGTCGAATCGCACGCCGTCGAACTGGAAGAGGCCGCGCTCCGATGCGATCCAGAGCACGCCATCCGCGCCCTGAGCTAACCCCCTTACCGCTCCTGGCGCGCCGTCGCGCACCGTCCAGGCGGTGTGCGCCAGCTCGGTGAACGCCGGTGACTGGGCGCTCCCGCTTCCGGCCCACAGAGCATCGAGCGACAAGCATAACGACGACCAGCGCACCAACCATCGAGCGCGACGTCCGACCCGGAGAGAAAGCATGCCAAATGCGAGCAGAGCGGGCCCAGGACAGACCAGCATGACAGGACACAAGATGCGCCTTCCCGGTCCCCCGGCCAACAGCGGGGTGGCATACTGCCTCAGCCCGCGCGCATCGCCGTTGCGACGAGCTCCTACATCGCAATCGCCTCGACGTGCCGCTCCTGCCCGTTGGCGCGCGCTCAGGCTACCTCAAGGTCCGCGACCGCACGTCGTACGAGTTCGCGCTAGTCATCAGCGTCATTGGTGCATCGGCGATCGCCGCACCGGTGGTGAGGACTGTCTCGCCGAGGGCGATGATGAGAAACAGCCGATACCGCTCCAGCATGTGACCGGCGGGAAATTCGAAGTTCGCTGAATGCAGTCTCCTTCCGGGAATCGGGTGCGCCAGCCACGTACCGATCAGATCGACGGCCGCGGCCAGCGCCCACCACACCAAGCGGGGTTCCGGGTTCGCTGCAGCCCCGACGATCCACAACGGGGCGGTCGCGATCAGCCAGAGGAGGGTGCGGACGCTGTGCTCCCGGAATAGCTCGCTCGGTACCCGCCGGACCGTCCACACGGTGCGCCCCA
>Ga0209382_10012581_pt1 | contig 10449 bp, 12 predicted proteins | sample SoiMetdeltSBSDD5_FD_187599 | JGI IMG/M metagenome (GOLD analysis project Ga0209382, IMG submission 187599) | Bulk soil microbial communities from a Populus tree surrounding site in Tennessee, USA - Soil MetaG P. deltoides SBSDD5 (SPAdes) (version 2) | ecosystem: Environmental > Terrestrial >...
GCCGACGTGGCGGTGCCGGCCGCCGTTGCGGCCCGGGCCGCAGTGACCTTGCCACGGCCGGCACTTGGTCGGGCCACCACAGCCGGCCGAGCCGAGGCACCCTGGCGGGCCGCGGTACCGGTACCGGCGCTCATCGAGGCGCCGGCCATGTGCACCTCGCCGGTCCCGTTCGACTCGCCAATCCCGTTCGACTCGCCGGCCCCGTTCGACTCCCCAGCGCGGTCCAGCTCGCCGGCGCGGTTCACGCCGCTGTCGGTGCCACTGCCCTTCTGGCCGCCGACCGCCTCCGGACCGTGCCGGGCGGCCGCACCGCCGGCGCCCTGCCCGCCCGCGGTGTCCGAGCCGCGGGAGCGACCAGAACAGCAGGCGGCGGTGTCGATGGCGCGGGTGCTGCTCGAGCCGAACCCTGCTGTCCTGCTCGGTGGCATGCCATGGGCGGTGCATACCGACCGAGCCCGGACGGCGGTGTCATGCCCGCGGATGAGTTCGGTCATGGATCGCCTTCAGCCGCTCGACGGTCACGTGGGTATAAAGCTGGGTCGTTGCGAGCGTAGCGTGACCGAGCAATTCCTGAACGCTACGGAGGTCGGCCCCGCCTTCCAGCAGGTGTGTCGCCGCGGAGTGTCGCAACCCGTGCGGCCCGAGATCGGTGGCGCCGGGCACCGCGCCGACGGCGTCGTGCACCACCGTGCGCGCCGCGCGCGGGTCGAGCCGGCCACCGCGGACACCGAGGAAGACGGCCGGTGGGCTGTTTCTGCGGGTCAGCGCGGGGCGACCGCACCGCAGCCAGGCATCGAGGGCCCGCTCGGCCGGCACCCCGTACGGCACGGCGCGCTCTCTTGCACCCTTGCCGAGCACCCGAAGCAGCCGCCGTCCGTGATCTACGCCGGCTAGGTCAAGGCCGCACAGCTCGGACACTCGCACGCCGGTCGCGTAAAGCAGCTCGACAATCGCATGGTCACGTAACGCAACCGGGTCGCCCTGCGAGGCACCGGCCGCGGCCGCCGCCATGGCCGCTGCCGCCTGGTCGGCCCGGAGCACGGCGGGGAGCTTGCGGTGGGCCCGTGGGCTGACCAGCCGTGGGCCGGGATCCTCGGCCAACCGGCCGGTCCTGGCCGCCCACGCGGTGAACACCCTGGCCGCCGCGCCGCGCCTGGCCAGGGAGCCACGGCTGGCCCCGGCGCCGAGTTGGGCCGCCAACCACCGGCGCAGCAGCGCCAGGTCCAGCGCCGCCAGCCGCGCGCCAGCTCCACGCTCGGCCGCCAGCCTGGCCAGCAGCGAGGAGACGTCACCGAGGTAGGCGCGCACGGTGTGCGGCGAGCAGCCCCGCTCGGCCGAGAGGTAGCGGCGATAGTCGGCGAGCACCTCGACCAGCTGGGCCGGCAGCCCGGCGGCTGCATCCTCGGTCATGCTGCGACGCTCGACGGCGGCGGGCGCCTGGTCAAGCACCGCCACGCGCCATGTTGGCGATCCGTGCATGCGTCACCGCTCCCGTCGCCCGCGTGCGGCGGTTGGCGCCAGCCGCCAGCCGGCCGGGCAGCGCTGGGCAAGGCCTCGGTGCTCCAGCATCGGCAGCACGGCGCGGACCCGGTCAAGCGGCACGCCGGCCTCTTTGGCCAGCCAGTCGGCACCGTGCGCGGCGCGGGGCCGCAGTGCCTCGTGCACGCGTAGCTGCTCCGGATCGAGGCCATCGGTCGGGCGTGCTGACTCGTCGACCGGCCGACCGGTCTCGGCTCCGAGGTCGGCGCCCAGCCGCCCGACCGTCTCAACCACCTGGGCTGCGCCGTCAACCAGCACCGCGTCGCCGTTACGGATCATGAGGTTGCAACCGTGCGAGGTGGCGGATGTGACCGGTCCTGGAACGGCCATGACCAGCCGCCCGAGCTGAGCGGCCGCGGCGGCGGTGTTGCGCGCGCCGCTGCGGGCGCCGGCCTCGACCACCACCGTGCCCTCGGACAGCACCGCGATCAGCCGGTTGCGCACCAGGAAGCGGTGCCGTGCCGGCGGGGTACCCGGTGCGTACTCGCTGACGATGGCGCCGTCCTCGGCAATGCGGCGAAGCAGCCCGGCGTGCCCGCTGGGATAGCCGTAGTCCACGCCGCACCCGAGCACGGCCAATGTCGGCCCGCCGGCCGCCAGCGCGCCCCGATGGGCGGCACCGTCGATGCCGTATGCCGCGCCGGAAGCCACGGTGACACCGCGCTCGGCCAGCTCGTAGCCCAGCTCCGAGGCGACGTGGTCGCCGTAGGGCGTGGACGCCCTCGACCCGACGACGGCAACCGCGGACTGGCTCAGCTCGTCCAGCCGCGCCGGCCCACGCACCCACAGCCCCAGCGGTGGCACCGCCCAGTCCACTCCCCTGGCCGCCGCCGGCCAGAACGCCGCGAACGGCCAGGCCGGCCACTCCTCGTCCTCGGGCACCACCAGCCGCGCACCCAGCGCCTCGGCGGCCAGCAGGTCGGCCGCCGCCCGATCCACGCCGGACCGGGCCTCGGTCTCGGCCAGCACGGCCGGCGGGACACGCCCCTCGCGCACCAAGGCCGCACCGCGCACCGGACCGTGACCGGCCACCAGCTCGGCGAGCGCCGGCGCCGGCGGCTCGGCCACCCGCAGCAGGTATGCCCTGGCCAGCCGCACGGCCGGCGGCACGGCGGTCACGCCGCCACCTGCGGGTCACGCAGGCCCATCGCGGCCCAGACCAGGTGGTCGTCGGGGTGGCTGCGGCCGGCGAGGTCGGCAAGCGTCCACGCGATACGCAGGCAGCGGTCGGCGCCACGAGCGGTCAGCCGGCCCTCGCGGAGCGCGAGGTCCAGGGGCCGGGTGGCGGCCCTCGGCAGCCGGAAGGTCCGGCGCAGCGCGGGTCCCGGTACCTCGGCATTGGTCCGCCAGCCGTGCCGCGACCATCGGTCGGCCGCGCCGGCCCTGGCCTGGGTCACGCGCTCCCGTACCGTGGCGGTGCTCTCCGCGGCACTGGTATCCGCGAGCGCCACGGCGCTGGTCGGCAGCATCCGCACCCGCACGTCCACCCGGTCCAGCAGGGGCCCGGACAGCCGGGCGACGTAACGCCGCCGGGCCGCGCCGGAGCAGACGCAGTCGACATCGCGCGGCGGGGCGCACGGGCACGGGTTGGCCGCCATCACCAGCTGAAACCGTGCCGGGTAGCACAGCACGCCGTCGGTGCGGGAGATCCGGATCTCGCCGTCCTCCAGCGGGGTGCGCAGCGCGTCGAGGACCCGCGGGGCGAACTCGACCACCTCGTCCAGGAACAGCACGCCGCGGTGGGCGAGGCTGATGGCACCCGGCCTGGCCAGGCCGGAACCGCCACCGACCAGGGAGGCCATCGAGGCGCTGTGGTGCGGAGCGACCAGCGGCGGCGTGGTCACCAGAGGCGCGGACGCGGCGAGCCGGCCAGCCACCGAGTGGATGGCGGTCACCTCCAGCGACTCGTCCACGGACAGCTGCGGCAGCAACCCGACCAGGCGCTTGGCCAGCATGGTCTTGCCGGTGCCCGGCGGACCGGTGAGCAGCAGGTGGTGCCCGCCTGCCGCGGCGACCTCCAGCGCCCAGCGGGCCTCCTGCTGGCCGAGCACGTCGGCCAGATCCGCGACCGGCGGCGGCTCCACGGCGGCCGGCGCACCCGGCCGCGTCAGCACCGTGGTGCTGCCCCGCAGCCAGGCCAGCACGTCGCGCAGCCGGTGCGCGCCGTGCACCTCGACGCCCGTCACCAGGGCGGCTTCGGCCAGCCCGGACACCGGCACCACGGCGCGGGTGAGCCCGGCGCGGCGGGCCGCGAGCAGGGCCGGCAGCACCCCGCGCACCGACCGCAACCGCCCGTCCAGGGCCAGCTCACCCAGCAGCGCGGTGCGCCGCAGCGGCCCGTCGGCGGGCACCGCTCCGTCGGCGGCCAGCACGGCGGCCGCCAGCGCCAGGTCGTAGGACGAGCCGACCTTGCGCAGCGTCGCCGGGGACAGCGCCATCGTGGTTCGCCGGTTGGGCCAGCGCTCCCCCGAGTTGAGCACGGCCGCGCGCACCCGCTCCTTGGCTTCGTGCAGCGCCGCGTCCGGCAGGCCGACGAGCGCGAGCCCGGGCAGTCCGACGCCGACGTGCGCCTCGATCTCGACCGGCACGCCGTCCACCCCGAGCAGGGCGACCGACCAGGCCTGGGCCAGCCCCATCAGAAGACCCCTCGCAGGTGCTCCACCAGGGGCTCGCCGCCCGGTTGGCACTGCACGGACAGCACGTCGAAGCGCACCTCGCACCAGCGCACGCGGTGCTCGGCCAGCCAGCATCGGGTGAGCTGGCGGATGCGGCCGATCTTGCGCCTGGTCACCGCCTCGGCGGGATGCCCGAAGCCGGTGCCGGTGCGGGTCTTGACCTCGCACACCACCAGCCGGCGGCCGTCCGAGGCGACGAGGTCGAGCTCGCCCTGCCGGCACCGCCAGTTGCGGGACAGCACCACCATCCCCTGCCGCACAAGGAAATCGGCGGCGATGTCTTCGCCCAACCGACCCAGCTCGACCGTGTCCACCGCTTGCTCCCCATCGCCGACAACCCGGACGCTGGACAGCGTGCCGTCTTCGGCGGGCCCGGCGGGCCGATCTGGGGCCAGGCTGTGGACAACCGGCGCTGCTGTGGACAACCCACGTTTAAGCGGTCATCGCGGGGGTGGGTTGTCGTACCCCCGTGATAGTGGGATCAGCCCCCGAACGGGCCAGACTCGGGCAGCCGGAGGTCGGGCTTGTCCAACTCCTCGACGTTGACGTCCTTGAAGGTGATCACCCTCGCGTTCTTGAGGAACCGCGCGGGCCGGTACATGTCCCAGACCCAGGCGTCGGACATCCGCACCTCGAAGTAGACCTCGCCGTCCGCGTTGCGGGCCTGCACATCGACCCCGTTGGCCAGGTAGAACCTGCGCTCGGTCTCCACCACGTACGAGAACTGGCCGAGGATGTCGCGGTACTCCTTGTAGAGCTGCAACTCCATCTCGGTTTCGTACTTCTCGAGATCCTCGGCACTCATCGGACCCGAGTTCCTCCTTGTCCAGCCGGCGACGCTCCATTCTGGACCACGCCATTCCCGAGCAACCACGGCACCGGCCGTGCCACCCGGCGCGGGACCCGCATGGCGTGCGCGGCGGCCACCTCGGCGACGTTGACGTAGGAGAACCGGTGCGCGTGGCTCGGACCGTGCTCGGCGAGCGCCGCGTTGTGCTGCGGCGTGCAATAGCCCTTGTGCTCGTCGAAGCCGTAGCACGGCAGCTCAGCATGCAGCGCAGTCATGATGCGGTCGCGGGTGACCTTGGCCAGCACGGAGGCGGCGGCGACGCAGGCCGCCGACCGGTCGCCGCCGACCACGGCCACCGTTGGCGCGGTCAGCCCTGGCACGCGAAAGCCGTCGGTCAACACGTATCCGGGGTGTACGGGAAGGCCGGCCACCGCCCGGCGCATGCCCTCGATGTTGCACACGTGCAGGCCGTGCGCGTCGATCTCGGCGGGCGGGATGACCACGACCGAGCAGGCGACTGCCCGCCGGCGAACCCGGTCGTACCACAGATCCCTGGCCGCGGCGGTCAGCAGCTTGGAGTCGTTCAGGCCGTCGAACCGGGGGCCGTCTCCCGGTCGCAGCACGCACGCGGCGACCACCAGCGGGCCGGCGCAGGCACCGCGGCCAGCCTCGTCAACACCGGCCACCGGTCCTAGCCCGCAGCGGTCCAGGGCAGACTGCAGGGTCCAGGTGCTGTCCCGGCCACGAAGCACGACCCGAGGTGGCCGGATCGCCGCCCCCCGGCCGGTCGGGGTTCCGGCGGCCACAGACACGGTCAGCGCCGCTCCCGGCGCGGCCGCGGCAGCCGGGACAGGCCGGTCCGCGCGGGCCAGGCCAACAGCAGCCCGAGCGCCACCGGCAGGTCGGCCTGCCACGCCGGCGCATCCAGCGCCCTGGCCTGCGGGTCGTGGTCGCTGATGCCGCCCCAGCGCGACGGCGGCAGCACGATCACCCTGGCCTTGCCGATCACGTTGTCGATCGGAATCGTGCCGGAGCTCTCGTCGTCGACATGGCGCCGCGAGTCCGAGGAGTTGTTGCGGTTGTCGCCCATCACCCACAGGTGCCCCTGCGGCACCTGGATCGGCGCGAACGGTTCCTGCGAGCCGCCCCGGCCACCCTCGAAGTGCAGGTACGGCTCGTCCAGCGGCTTTCCGTCGACCAGCACCTTGCCGCTCTCGTCACAGCACTGCACGATCTGGCCACCGGTGGCTATCACGCGCTTGACGAAGTCCCGCTCGTCCGGGTGCGCCAGGCCGATCAGCGAACCGAACTGCCGCAGCGCCTTGGCGAAGGCGTTGGACGGCATGCTGGCGTCGAACTCCGGGTTATCGCCCCACGACTCCGGGCCCTTGAACACCACGACGTCGCCGGGGTGCGGGTCGGTGAACCGGAAGGAGACCTTGTCGACCAGCACGCGGTCGTTGGTGCAGCCGGTGCAGCCATGCAGCGTCCGCTCCATGGACTGCGACGGGATGACGTACACCCTGGCCAGGAACGTCTGGATCAAGAACGTCAGCACCAGCGCGGTGACGATCAGGATCGGCAGCTCGCGCCAGAAGGAGCCCTTGCGCTCGACGCCGGGGCGCCGGCGCCACCAGCGGCGGGACCGCTCTTCCGGCTGGTTCTCACCGGCGTCGGAGTCGTCCGATGGCGGGGTGAAGGAGTCGACGTCGGCCACGAGCCCAGGCTACGGGAGGTCCGGCGTCACTTGGCCGAGGCCTGGCGGTGCGGCTCGCGCTTCTCCTTGATCTTGGCGGCCTTTCCGCGCAGGTCACGGAGGTAGTACAGCTTGGCACGGCGGACGTCGCCGCGGGTCAAGATCTCGATCTTGGCGATGTTCGGCGAGTGCACCGGGAAAGTGCGCTCGACGCCGACGCCGAAGGACACCTTGCGGACCGTGAAGGTCTCCCGGACCCCTCCACCCTGCCGGCGGATGACCACGCCCTGGAAGATCTGCACCCGCTGGCGTGAACCTTCGATGACGCGGACGTGCACCTTCAGCGTGTCACCTGGACGGAAGGCCGGAATGTCGTCGCGCAACGACTGGGCGTCCAGGGCATCCAGGGTGTTCATGGGTGGTCCGTTCCTCATCGATGCTGGTTCTCGGGTCGGCTCACGGGCGAACGAAAAGCGCTGGCGTTGGCTGGCGATCGGGCCGCCTGGCCGCGCAGCGCGGACTACGAACCCGCCGCGGCAATCGAGGGCAAGTGTGCCAGACGAGCACCCACCGGCGAAATCCACCCTGGACGGGCCGGCCCGTCCGCGCCGGTCGTGGCCAGCCGTCGTCCGTCGTGGCCAGCCGTCGTCCGTCGTCCGCGGTGGGTTCAGGGCCGGTCACCAGCGGCGAGCACGGCACGGTCGCGTGCGTCCAGCCGCTCCGGTGGCAGCGTCGCAAGCAGATCCGGCCGGCGCAGCGCGGTCCGCCGCAGCGCCTGGTCGCGGCGCCAGCGGGCGACCGCGGCGTGGTCGCCGGAGCGCAGCACCGCCGGCACCGGCAGCCCGCGCCAGACCTCGGGCCGGGTGTAGGCGGGGCCCTCGAGCAGGCCGTCGGAGTGCGAGTCCTGCTCGGCCGACTCCGGGTTGCCGAGCACGCCTGGCAGCAGCCGCACCACCGCCTCCACGATCACCAGCACCGCGGCCTCGCCGCCGGCCAGCACGTAGTCGCCGATGGACACCTCGTCGACGGGCATCCGGCGGGCCGCGTCCTCGATCACCCTGTGGTCGATGCCCTCGTACCGGCCGCAGGCGAACACCAGCCACGGCTCTGCGGTGTACTCGCCGGCCAGCCGCTGGGTGAACGGCGTGCCGGCCGGGGTGGGCACCACCAGCCGCGGCACGGCCCCGCCGGGCGGGCACACCGCGTCCAGCGCCTCGCCCCAGACCTGCGGCCGCATCACCATGCCCGGCCCGCCGCCGTACGGCGCATCGTCCACCGCCCGGTGCACGTCGTGCGTCCAGTCCCGCAGGTCGTGCACGCTGAGCCGGACGAGCCCGCGGTCGATCGCCCGGCCGGGCAGCGCCTCGCGCAGCGGCTGCAGGTACCCCGGGAAGATCGTCACGACGTCGATGCGCATCGCGGTGCAGCGTACGGCGAACGCCGGTGGCTCAGCCCGCGGATGGACCATTCGCACGGTCCTATTGGGCGGACGGTCCATCCGCCCGCAACGTGGCGGACGGTGGCTGGTCGAGGAGGCCGTCGGGCGGGGTGAGGACGAGATGGCCGGCGGTGAGGTCGACGGTGGGCACGATGGCGCGCACGAACGGCACCAGGAGCTCGGCACCGCCGTCTCGGGATATGGCGAGCAGTTCGCCGCCGGGTCCGTGCAGCACCTCGACGACCACGCCGACGACGGTGCCGTCCGCCAAGTGCGCGGCAAGCCCCTCGAGCTGGTGGTCGTAGAACTCGTCGGGGTCCGACGGCGCCGGCAGCCGGGCCGAGTCGACGAGCAGCAGCGCGCCTCGCAGGGCGTCGGCGGCGTCGCGGCCGGACACGGCATCGAAGGCGACGAGCAACCGGCCACCGTGCTGGCGGGCCGCTGCGACCGTCAGGGTGCGACGCTCGCCGGTGCGCAGTTGCGCGAACAGCGTGGCCCCGGCGGCGAAACGCTGCCCGGGCTCATCCGTGTGCACGGCCACGACGACCTCGCCACGCACGCCGTGCGCCCGGGCCACCCGGCCGACCAGCAGGTCCAACGGCCCCGCCCTGGTCAGCGGTCGGTGTCGACCACGTCGACGCGCAAGCCCCGCCCGCCGATGCCGCCCATGACGGTGCGCAGTGCGGTCGCGGTGCGGCCACCGCGGCCGATGACCTTGCCGAGGTCATCGGGATGCACGTGCACCTCCAGCGTCCGGCCGCGGCGGTTGGTCACGAGGTGCACCCGCACCTCATCCGGGTGGTCGACGATGCCCCGGACGAGGTGCTCGAGGGCGTCGGCCAGTACGCTCACGCCGGTTCGCTACCCGCGGGCTGCGTGGCGGCCGGTGCCGCGTCCTGGCCGCCGTCCTCGCTCTTCTTCGCCTTTGGCTTGGCGGCCCTGCCCTCGCCCCGGCCGTCCGCCCTCGCGTCGTCGGCACGGCGCGGGCCGGCCTTCTTCCGCGGCGTGGTGGCCTCGGACAGCGGCTCTGAGCCGGCCTCGGCGAGCGCGATGTTGAACAGCTCCTGCTTGCTCGGCTTTGCCTTGGCGACCTGGAGCGTGCCCTCGCCACCGGGCAGGCCCTTGAACCGCTGCCAGTCGCCGGTGACCTCGAGGATGCGCTGCACCGGTCCGGTCGGCTGCGCGCCGACGCCGAGCCAGTACTGCGCCCGGCCGGAGTCCACCTCGATGAGGCTCGGCTCACCCTTGGGGTGGTACTTGCCGATGGTCTCGATCGCCTTGCCGTTGCGGCGGGTGCGGGCGTCGGCAACGACGATGCGGTAGTACGGCTGGCGGATCTTGCCGAGCCGCATGAGCTTGATCTTGACGGCCACGAGTTCTTGCTGCTCCTGTCGGCGTTCCGGGACGAGCTGGGCGTTCCGAGTGGGGACGGGTCGCCGGCGCTCGGAGGTCTGCGGCTGGGGCGTGGTGAGAGGGCCCGCCCCGGCGCTCAGTCAGCCATTGTGCCAGATGTGCCCACCAGGGCCCGCTCAGCCCCCAATGGGGTGGCCGAGCAGGACCAGCATCAGCCACAGGGCCGGCAGTAGGTTGTTCACCTGGTGCGCGATCACCGGCGCGGCGAGCCGCCCTGAGAGCATCCGCGCCAGCCCGATCGGCAGCCCGATGAACAGCAGCAACGGCGCCCGCACCGGCTCGAAGTGGGCCAGCGCGAAGACGGCGGTGCTGATGCCGAGGACGATCCAGCGGTTCCACTCGCGGCGCTCCATCGCACCCCACAGCAGGCCGCGATAGAGGATCTCCTCGCAGATCGGCGCGAGCAGCCAGACGTCGAGGAACACGAGAACGGCCAGCACGACCGGCAGCGTCAGGCCGTCGAACACCTCGCCGACCGCCGAGTTGGCCCTGTCCTCGCCGACCACGTACACCCAGAGCCAGCTGAGCGGGATCGTCAGGACGAGTCCAGCGAACCCGCAGGCCACACCGATGCCGACATCGCGCCACCCGAACCGCAGCCGCAGGTCGATCACCGGACCGTTGCCGCGGACCCGGGTGGCAATGAGTGCCACCGCGGCCGCGGCCAGCGGGGGCAGGGCCAGCGCCACCACCAGCATCGGGCCGGGCAGCACGGCCAGGCCGTCGGCGTCGCGCGGCGGGTCCTCGCCGCGCAGCAGGTACGGCAGCATCGCGGCGATCCGGACCAGCACGGCCGTTGCCAGGAACACCGCCTCGGCCAGCAGGAACGCGCCGAAGCCCCAGCGGTGGGGCGGCGGCTTGGGTGCCGCCGGGTTGGGTGCCGCCGGGTTGGGTGCCG
>Ga0209382_10012583_pt1 | contig 10449 bp, 10 predicted proteins | sample SoiMetdeltSBSDD5_FD_187599 | JGI IMG/M metagenome (GOLD analysis project Ga0209382, IMG submission 187599) | Bulk soil microbial communities from a Populus tree surrounding site in Tennessee, USA - Soil MetaG P. deltoides SBSDD5 (SPAdes) (version 2) | ecosystem: Environmental > Terrestrial >...
CCACTACTCGCGGGTTCCTTCTTCGGAGGCTTTCGGACACCGGCCCCCAGTCCCCAGCCGCACCCATTCCGATGGGCCGGCATCCGAAACCCTTCACGAAACCTGACGGACGCAGACCGGTGGAAGTGTGCCAAAAGCCGAAATGCCTTCGGCTCTAACGGTGAGCGGATCACTGTGGGCCACCTGTCAAATGGGGGGCCGACGAATGCTTAGGGCATGCAGATGATTCCGACGTCGGGCCGTCCATCGCCCTTCAGTACCGTGCGGTAAGCTGCGACGATCGCCTCGGGCCCGCGATGTGTCTCGAACTTCAGCCAGCGCTGAGCATCCGCCACGAACGCCGCTGACGCGGCCCCGACCCGCTTGGTGAACTCCTTGGGTCCCCAGTCCGTCAAGCGCGCCTTTGCGCGATCCGGGGCGAAGAAGAATACCGGTCGCACGCCCGCCAAATCCTTGATCACCGGCTTCGCGTCCTGCCACTGTGTGAACCCAACCCGGCACGCATACTTCAGGTCCTCACCGAGCGTCCCGTAAATCGCGCGCAGCGTCGCCTCTCCTCCGGTCATGTCCACGACCACAGCGCCCTTTGGCGCACGCAGCCCGCCGATCTCGTCATAGGTCACAACGCCGTCATACGTGCCGAGCCCGGCGACGAATGCAGCATTCCCCTTGGACGTCAGCCCGACAATCTGCGGCCGCCCCGCGCTTTGTTGCTTGAGGCAGAAGGCGAGCCCCATCGAGGTCTTGCTCGATGCGCTCGTTATCAGCACGGTCTGCGCGCCGAAGAAACCGCTGTCCGCCAGAAAGTCATCGATCAGGAACGATGTCGTAAACAGCGGCCGGATGAGCGACACGTACGCCTCGCTGCCTGGCCGCATGCTCGGATCGGCCGCCACTCGCACATACGAGTTGTAGACCGCAGCCAGCTCCACACGGCTCGGGCTCGTCTCGGTCAGTGCTGCGGGCGTTGCGCGCCCGATCGACAGCACCACATCGCTTGACATGGGCCAGTAGCCATAGAGCCGCTCGCCCACGGCCACATCCGGCCGGCTGGACTTTGCGACCGTCCCAAATCCCCAGACCGGAATCCGGCCCATACCCGCCGCAGCCGGGTAGAAGTTCCAGTACTTCATCGTCTCGCCCGCGACGCCATACGTGATGTTGTTCGCCGTCAGCGCATACGACTCGATCGACACATGCAGCTGATCGGCCCCGATCGCCACAGGCGATGCGGGGGTCACCCGAACGCTGGTGAGATCGTTGCGACCCACCACGATGTCATACGGTTCAGCAGCCATGACGCACCTCGCTTTAATCGCCGGTACGACCCTGAAACGTTTCGTTCCGACAGTTCAGATGAAGCCTTCCCACATGTGTCAGCCTGCCTTTCCTGATTTCAGGACCCGGCTGCACTGGCCAACTTCAGTGCTGTCTTGCGCTCATGGCGATCTCCACATTGGCAAAGGTTGTCTTAGTCATTGCCCGAAGGAGTGTTCCACCTCCAGTCCAGGAAGTGTACCGAGGCGAGAGGGGCTCGGGCACTCATTCGGTGGCCTCGTCGCGGCCACGTCGCCTTTGGGTCAAAACTCCCCGTGCATCGGGCAACCGTCCGGCAGGAAAGCATCTGAAGCGGACACCTGACAAAGGCAGCCCGATTCGTTGACCAGGCTAGGAAGCTCTGCTTGGGCCCCTAGCGCAGGGCGGAGACGGCGGGGCCGAAGCCGGTGAGGGAGATGGGAATGCCCACGCCCGCCTCCTGGGTGCGGTAGATGATGAAGACCAGGGTCTTGCCCCCGCGCAGCTTGGCGAGCAGGGGCGCCTCCAGGAGCAGCTGGGCCTGGCAACCGACCGCGAGGCAGCGGTCGAAGGGGACGTGGCCCTCGTGCTTCTCGTCGATCTGGACGCCGAGCGCTTTGCCGAGGAACACGCCGAGCGGGGCCACCACGCGCATGGTGAGCTTGCCGTCGGAATGCTTCTGCACGATGGCCGTGAGCCCGACGTTCTGGTTGTCCTCCGCCGTGACGCTCTGGACCGCGCCGCAGATCTCGTTCTTCGCGCCGGGCGGCGGCGGCCGGCACACCACCTGCCAGTCGCCGTGCTGCGCCTTGACGGTCCCCCCTTCCATGATCTGCGCCTGCGCCGGCAGCGGCGCCAGGACGCAGAGAAGGAGGGGCACCAGCAGCGCCAGTTCCAGTGTGACAAGTCTGCGGTCAAAAGGCATGGCCAACAGCAGGCCTCCCGGGCCCAAGCTTCTCGCATACGGCCGACGACGCGGCCCGGTGCGCGGTCTCACCAATGAATCCGGCCAAATTAGGTTTCAGGTTCCAGGTTCCAGGTTTCAGGGTTCCGATCCGGGCCCTGAAACCCGATCCCTGAAACCCGAAACCTGGAACCTTAAACCTGACTTCGCGCGTGGAAATGCCGCAGCGAGCCGCCCTTGAGCGGCTCTCACCGTTTGTGTTTGGTGACGCTGTTGAGCGGACCCGGCGTCCAACCCCCCAGTGCCCCCGGAGGTCCCGGACGGCCTCGCTGCGCTCGGCTTTCGGGACGACGGTAGGGCAGCGAACGAGAAGCTACACGCGATGACAGCAAAGACTTCGAGCCGCAGCGGCGTTGCCCGGCTGCCCGCCGCCGTTGCAGGCCTCTGGGGTGCGGGCCTCTGGACGGTGCCCGCCCTGGCAGGCTCGGGGCAGCCGTCGCCCAAGCAGATGATCTTCCAGGACGCCGTGACGCCGATCGCCGAGCAGATCCACTGGTTCCACGACTACGTCAACGTCATCATCATCCTGATCACGATCTTCGTCCTCACCCTCATGCTGTGGGCGATGTGGCGCTTCAGCGAGAAGCGCAACCCGGTCCCGACGCGCACCACCCACAACACGACGATCGAGGTGCTGTGGACGGTGGTGCCGGTGTTCATCCTCGTGATCATCGCCATCCCTTCGTTCAAGCTGCTCTACGCTCAGTACACCTTCCCGCCGCCCGACCTCACCATCAAGGCGATCGGCAACACGTGGTACTGGCGGCACGAGTTCCTCGACCAGGGATTCGGCGTCGATTCGGTGATGCTGAAGGCGAACGAGGTCAAGGAGGCCAAGGCCGGGGGCATGCCGCCCGATCAGGTGCCGCAGAACCTCGCCGTCAACAACGAGGTGCTGGTGCCCCTCGACAAAGTGGTGCACGTGCTCGTCACCTCCAACGACGTGATCCACTCCTGGACCATTCCCTCCTTCGGGGTCAAGGTGGACGCGGTGCCCGGCCGCACGACGGCCACCTGGTTCAAGGCGACCCGCGAAGGCGTCTATTTCGGTCAGTGCTCGGAGCTGTGCGGCAAGGACCACGCCTTCATGCCGATCGCAATCCGCGTGGTGAAGGAGGACGTGTACAAGGCGTGGGCGGAGGCGACCAAGAAGCGCGATCGCCCGAAGGTGAGGGAGATCATCCTCGAGCAGGCCAGGCAGCACTCGAAGGTGGCAGCTGAGCGCTCCGGCGGCGACAGGCTGGCGGCGAGATGAGGCAAAGGGGAATGGGGAGTAGGGAGTAGGGAGTGGAGAATAGCGAAGAACTCGACTGCTGCTCCCCACTCCCCACTCCCCATTCCCTACTCCCGGTGTCGGACCCGGAGGGTCAGACACCACGAAGCCAATGCGAAGGTAGGCGACGACGATGGCCAGCAACGCTCACGCGCACGGCGAGCACGCCCACGACCACACGCCCTACGGGCCTCTGCGGTGGCTCAACTCCACCAACCACAAAGACATCGGCACGATGTACCTGCTGTTCGCCATCGTGGCGGGCCTGATCGGCGGGTTCCTGTCGGTGGTCATGCGCATGGAGCTGCAGGAGCCCGGCCTGCAGTACTTCGCCGACGGCCACGGCTTCAACACGTTCGTCACCGGGCACGGCCTCATCATGGTGTTCTTCATGGTGATGCCGGCCATGATCGGCGGCTTCGGCAACTGGTTCGTGCCGCTGATGATCGGTGCGCCGGACATGGCCTTCCCGCGCATGAACAACATTTCGTTCTGGCTGCTGCCGGCCTCGTTCGGGCTGCTGCTCCTGTCCATGTTCGTACCCGGCGTGGCCGGTGGCGGGCATGGTGTCGGCGCCGGTTGGACCGTCTATCCGCCGCTCTCCACGTCCGGCCATTCGGGCCCGGCCATGGACTTCGCGATCCTGTCGCTGCACCTCGCCGGTGCCTCCTCGATCCTGGGCGCGATCAACTTCATCACCACCATCTTCAACATGCGCGCGCCGGGCATGACGCTGCACAAGATGCCGCTGTTCGTGTGGTCGGTGCTGGTGACGGCCTTCCTGCTCCTGCTCTCGCTGCCGGTGCTGGCGGGCGCCATCACCATGCTGCTGACGGACCGCAACTTCGGCACCACGTTCTTCGCGGCGGCCGGCGGCGGCGATCCGGTTCTCTACCAGCACCTGTTCTGGTTCTTCGGCCATCCCGAGGTCTACATCCTGATCCTGCCGGGCTTCGGCATGATCAGCCAGGTCGTGTCGACCTTCTCGCGCAAGCCGGTGTTCGGCTATCTCGGCATGGCCTACGCCATGGTGGCCATCGGCTTCATCGGCTTCATCGTGTGGGCGCACCACATGTACACCTCCGGCATGGGGGTGGACGTGCAGGCCTACTTCGTGTTCGCCACCATGGTGATCGCGGTGCCCACGGGCGTGAAGGTCTTCTCCTGGATCGCCACCATGTGGGGCGGCTCGATCCAGTATCGCGTGCCCATGATGTGGGCGCTGGGCTTCATCTTCCTGTTCACGATCGGCGGCGTGACCGGCGTCATGCTGGCCAACGCCGGTATCGATCGCGCGCTGCACGACACCTATTACGTGGTGGCGCATTTCCACTACGTGCTGTCGCTCGGCGCCGTGTTCGCGATCTTCGCCGGCTGGTACTACTGGTTCCCGAAAATGTCGGGCTACATGTACAACGAGGCCCTGGGCAAGCTGCACTTCTGGCTCACCTTCATCGGCGCCAACATCCTGTTCTTCCCGCAGCACTTCCTCGGGTTGGCGGGCATGCCGCGGCGCATCGCCGACTACCCGGACGCCTTCGGCTACTGGAACTGGTGGTCCTCGCTGGGCTCCTACATCACCGCGACGGGCACCGTCGTGTTCGTCGTCGCCATGTTCTACGCCTACTTCGTCGCCCGCCGGCGGGCCGGCGACAACCCCTGGGGTGCAGGCGCCACCACGCTGGAATGGAAGCTGCCCTCGCCGCCGGCGTTCCACTCCTACGAGCGGCTGCCGAGGCTCGAGGAGGGCGGCGGCGCGCACTAGCCGGTGCGCCCGATGGAGAGGCTGAGAGGCCGCGATGGCTGAGCTCGGAGTCGACACACGCACGCTGGAGCGGGCCCCCCTGGCCCCACACTGGGCCGGCGCCAGCGTCGGCGACTTCATCGACCTGATGAAGCCGCGCGTCATGTCGCTAGTGGTCTTCACGGCGCTCACCGGCATGCTGCTGGCGCCGCCGGGCCAGCACCCCGCGCTCGCCGCCATCGCGCTCATTTGCATTGCCGTCGGCGCCGGCGCCGCGGGCGCCCTCAACATGTGGTACGACGCCGACATCGACGCGCTGATGCAACGCACCGCGGCCCGGCCGATTCCGCGGGGCCGCGTGGCACCCGACGAGGCGCTCGCCTTCGGCGTGGTGCTGGCCGTGGGCTCCGTCGCCGTCCTCGGCCTGCTGGTCAACTGGGTGGCCGGCGCCCTGCTGGCGCTCACGATTGCGTTCTACCTCTTCGTCTACACCATGTGGCTGAAGCGCAGGACGCCGCAGAACATCGTCATCGGCGGGGCCGCCGGCGCCTTCCCGCCGATGATCGGCTGGGCCGCCATGACCGGCACGGTGAGCCTCGAGGGCGTGGTCCTGTTCCTCATCGTTTTCCTCTGGACGCCGCCGCATTTCTGGGCGCTGGCGCTCTATCGCGCCCGCGACTACGAGCGCGCCGGGGTGCCCATGCTGCCCGTGGTGGCGGGGGGCGATGCTACCCGCCGGCAGATCGTGATCTACGCCGCGCTGCTGGTGCCGCTGGCGCTCGCCCCCGCGCTCATGGGCTTCGCTGGCCCCGGCTATGCGATGGCCGCCATCGGGCTCGGTGCCGTCTTCCTGGCGCTGGCGCTGCAGGTGTGGCGCCTGCGCGAGGGCCGCGAGGCCGACCGCGCCGCCAGGCAGCTCTTCGGCTTCTCGATCCTTTACCTCTTCGGTCTGTTTGCCGCGCTTCTCGCCGAGCGGAGCCTTGCGCTATGGTTCGCGTGAACAGGGAGAGAACGGCGCGTGGAGAGCCGCGAGCAGCAGGAATGGGAGCGCCGGCGCCGCATGCGCTCGATCGCCATTGCGCTGGCACTGGCCGCGCTGGCGATCATCTTCTTCATCGCCACCGTCGTGTGGCTCGGCGGCGATGTCGCCAAGCGGCGCATGTAGGCGGGCGAATGGCGAATGGCGAATGGCGAATGGAGACCCGACCATTCGCCACTCGCCATTCGCCACTCGCCCTTTACGGACAAATGTCATGACCGGCACGCCCGACGCCCCATTGCAGCGCCGCCATCGCGTCCTTGCAGCGTGGCTGGCGCTGCTGGTCGTCGTCATGGTGGGCGCCGCCTACGCGGCAGTGCCCCTCTACCGCCTGTTCTGCCAGGTGACGGGCTTCGACGGCACGCCGCGCATCGCCAGCAAGGCCCCCGACCCCTCCGAGATCCTGGAGAGGACGGTCACGGTGCGCTTCGACGGCAACGTGGCGCCCGGCCTGCCGTGGCGGTTCGGCCCGGTGCAGAACACCATGACGGTGAAGATCGGCGAGAACGCGATGGCCTACTACAAGGCCACCAACACCTCCGACCGGCCCGTCAAGGGCACCGCCACCTACAACATCCTGCCCGAGGTGGCGGCCGCCTTCTTCAACAAGATCCAGTGCTTCTGCTTCACCGAGCAGGTGCTGCAGCCCGGTGAGACTGCGGAGTTCCCGGTGAGCTTCTTCATCGACCCGAGGATCGTCGGCGACAAGGACGCGAGGAGCGTCACGCACGTGACGGTGTCCTACACCTTCCATGCGGTGGAGGCGCCGAAGCCTGGGGTTGCCGACAAACGCGCCGGCAACGCCGGCTAGGGAGAGCATCGGCTCGACGGACGCACCGACGGCGAGCGCATACGACGAGGACAGCTTGAGATGGCCGAAGCCCACGCCCAGAAGCATCACGACTACCACCTGGTGAACCCCAGCCCGTGGCCGGTGATCGGATCGATCTTCGTCTTCGCCATGGCGGTGGGGCTCATTATCTGGATGCGCTCCATGGGCGCCGGCACCGGGCTCTTCGGCCTGCGCGGGCCCACGGTGTTTTTCATCGGTGCAGCCGGCATCCTGTTCGTCATGTTCATGTGGTGGCGCGACGTGATCCGCGAGGCGCACGCCGGCGACCACACACCCGTCGTGCAGCTGCACCTGCGCTACGGCATGATCATGTTCATCGCCTCGGAGGTGATGTTCTTCGTCGCCTGGTTCTGGGCCTATTTCGACGCCGCGCTGTTCCCCGCCGCCGTGCACCCGCTGGAGGTGACGCTTCCCGACGGTGCCATGGAGGCCACCAAGAGCGTGATCGGCATGGTCCAGCGCAACGAGCTCACCGGCGGCCACTGGCCGCCGAAGGCCAGCGCCAATTTCGGCGGTACCTTCGACCCGTGGGGTCTGCCGCTGGTCAATACCCTCATCCTGCTGACCTCCGGCACCACGGTGACCTGGGCGCACCATGCGCTCCTCAACAACGACCGCAGGGGCCTCAAGTGGGGCCTCTTCCTCACCATCGTGCTGGGCGTCCTGTTCACCGCCTGCCAGGCCTACGAGTACATCCACGCCTCCTTCAACTACGCGGGCCACATCTATGGCGCCACCTTCTTCATGGCGACCGGCTTCCACGGCGCGCACGTCATCATCGGCACGCTCTTCCTCATCGTCTGCTTCTTCCGGGCGCTCGCCGGCCACTTCACGCCCAAGCAGCACTTCGGCTTCGAGGCGGCGGCCTGGTACTGGCACTTCGTCGACGTGGTCTGGCTGTTCCTGTTCACCTGCATCTATGTCATCGGCGCCGGCACCCCTGCGGTGCACTGAGGCGGGGTCTCCCTCTCCCCGCAAGCGGGGAGAGGGAATCGATGCACTTGCGCCGATGCCGCGAAGGGCGCATCGAGGGCGCATGGAGCCGTCCCCGACACCCACGCCGCCGTCGCCCTTCGTGACCGGCCTAAAGGCGCGCTGCCCGCGCTGCGGGCAGGGGGCGCTGTTCCGTTCGGGGCTCGTCCTGCGCGAGAGGTGCGGGCGCTGCGGGCTCGGCTTCGCCTTCGCCGACTCGGGCGACGGCCCGGCCGTGTTCGCCATCTTCATCCTGGGCTTCGTGGTGCTGGGCGCCGCACTGTGGGTGGAGTTCCGCCTCGGTCCGCCGGTGTGGGTGCACGTCCTCCTGTGGGGCCTGCTGACGCCGCTCCTGGCCCTCGTCCTCCTGCGCGTGCTCAAGGCCACCCTGGTCGCCCTGCAGTTCAAGCACGCCGCCGGCGAAGGCCGCCTCGGCGTCGACTGAGAATCCACCGTCATCAGCACCCGTCATCCCGGACGGAGCGATGCGAGGCGCAGGCGAAGCAGCGCTCCGATCCGGGACCTCGGGAAGCGGGGCTCGACCTCGTGACGCGAGGTCCCGGACAGCCTCGCCTGCGGCTCGGCTTCCGGGATGACGGGTAAGCGCGTAATATCCGCTCCTCGAGGAGCAACGCTGCAACGGGGGAGACGCCGATGGCCAGCACGCAGCCGGAGCCCAGGTCCGCCGGTCCCGTGGACCCCGAGCTCATCGAGGACCTCGTGGCGGCGAGCCGCATCCTCGCCGATCAGGGCGTGCTCGACGGCTTCGGCCACGTCTCGCTCCGCCACCCGGCCGAGCCCGGCCGCTATCTCCTGTCGCGCAACATGGCGCCGGCGCTCGTCACTGCCGCCGACATCGTGGAGTACGACCTTAACTCCAACCCGGTCGATCCTCGGGGCCGGCGCTCGTTCCTGGAGCGCTTCATCCACGGCGAGGTCTACAAGGCGCGCCCGGACGTTGCGGCCGTGGTCCACAGCCATTCGCCGTCGGTGGTTCCGTTCGGCATCTCCACCCACGGGCTCAGGCCCGTCTATCACATGAGCGGCTTCCTCGCTGCCGGCGTGCCCAACTGGGACATCCGCGACGCGGCCGGCGGCCCATCCAACATGCTCGTCACCTCGGGGGCGCTCGGGGCTTCGCTCGCCGCCAGGCTCGGGGCCAGCCCGGTGGCGCTGATGCGCGGGCACGGCAACGTGGTGGTCGGCTCCAGCCTCAAGATTTGCGTCTACCGGGCGATCTACACGGAGGTCAACGCGCGGCTGCAACTGCAGGCCCAGGGCCTGGGCGGCGCGCTCACCTACCTCACACCGGAGGAGGGCGAGATGGCCGACACCACCATCATGACCCAGATCGACCGCCCCTGGCAGCTCTGGCGCAAGCAGGCGCTGAGCAAATAGGGCAGCTCGAACACGGGGGGGAAGAGCCGGATAACCTCTGCTCCGACCTGGCGGCCGGGGCCGCGGTTTCCGGGAACGCAGGCGGGAGTTGCGGACGAGCCTTCCCCACTTGCGTCCCCGGCCGAAGCGCCCGGACTTGATCGAAGATCAAGTCCAAGGGCGCGCAGAGCCGGGGTCTTCATCGCTGCCGTTGCAGCGTCAGCCCATGGACGTATGCCCGGACGTTCGGCCGGGCACCTCATGAATGGGTCGCAACCCTAGTTCATGAGCCGATCGGGCAGCCAGGTGACGGTCCACGGCCAGGCGAGGAAGATTGCGATCGCCATGAAGTCGGCGATGAGGAACGGAATCGCGCCGCGGAACACGTCGGACAGGGGGATATCGCGCCGGACGGCCGCCACCACGAAGCAACTGAGCCCGATCGGCGGGGTGATCAGGCACACGCCGCACATCTTGACGACGATGATGCCGAACCAGATCGGGTCGTAGCCGAGCTTGATGACGGCCGGATAGAACACCGGCAGGGTCAAGAGCAGCATGCCGATCGCGTCCATGAAGCAGCCGAGCACGAGATAGACGAGGAGGATGCCGAGCATGACGACGATGGGCGGAACCGGCAGCGACACCACCCACTCGGAGAACCTCTCCGGCACCCCCGCATAGCCGAGGAAGCGCACAAAGATGAGGATGCCCCAGATGATCGTGAAGATCATCACGGTGAGCTTGGCGGTTTCGATCAGCGCCTCGTTGAGCTGGCTCCACTTCATGCGGTTGACGAGGGCGACGACATAGACGACGAACGCGCCGAGCGCCCCGGCCTCCGTGGGCGTCGCCCAGCCGAAGAGCATCGAGGCAAAAATGATCACGATCACGCCGAGGATGGGCAGCGTGCCCGGCAGCGACGCGAAGC
>Ga0209382_10012586_pt1 | contig 10449 bp, 5 predicted proteins | sample SoiMetdeltSBSDD5_FD_187599 | JGI IMG/M metagenome (GOLD analysis project Ga0209382, IMG submission 187599) | Bulk soil microbial communities from a Populus tree surrounding site in Tennessee, USA - Soil MetaG P. deltoides SBSDD5 (SPAdes) (version 2) | ecosystem: Environmental > Terrestrial >...
CGCGCCACCGGCGTGCCCGCAATCCGCCGTCGGGCCGGTGCCTTGGCTGCAATCCCGGCACTGGCGTCACGAGCCAGCAGGGCGTCGTCGGCCAGCTCCCAATAGCTGGTGCGCAGATTGCCGGGGCCGACGATGGTGCCGTCCTCGACCTGCAAGCTTTCGGCTGGAACGCCCAGGCGCTGCGCCGCAAGGCCCAGATAGATCGAGCGCGCCTCCGCCGAGGCATGGCGCAAAGCCGAGCCCGACTGCTCGACCGACAGGCTGCCCGACGTCACGCCCTCGTTGGGGCTTGCCGCGGTCGTGGCCGGGATCATGCGCACGCGCGCGATGTCCACATCGAGTTCGTCGGCGGCGATCTGCGCCAGGGCGGTAACGATGCCCTGGCCGATCTCGATCTTGCCGGGACTGACCTCCACGAAGCCTCTGGCATCGAAGCGCAGCCAGCGCGAGAGGCGCGGATTGGCGGCGAGGTTGGTCGGCAGCTGCGCCGTCATGGCTTGGCCTCCTTGGCGGCGCGCAGCACGGCGCGCACGATGCGGTTGTGCGCCCCGCACCGGCACAGGTTGCGATCGAGCGCGGCGCGCACCTCCGCCTCGCTCGGATCGGGATTGCGCCTCAGGAGAGCTGCGGCTGACATGAGGATGCCGGAAAGGCAGTAGCCGCATTGCGCCGCCTGCTCGGCGATGAAGGCCTGCTGCAGCGGGTGCGGCCGCTCGGGCGTGCCGAGCCCTTCCACCGTCACGACGTCCTTGCCGGTCGCGGCCCACAGCGGTGTGTCGCAGGCGGCCACGGCCTGCCCGTCGATCAGCACGTTGCAGGCGCCGCACTGATTCGTCCCACAGCCGAAATGGGTGCCTGTCAGGCCCAGCCGGCCCCGCAACACCGAGAGCAGCGGCGTGGCCGGATCGGCCTCGATGCGCCGCTCGACGCCGTTGACGCGCAATGTGACGGGTTCGCCCACGGCCGGCTCACTGCACCTTGATGCCGGCGGTCTGGATGACCTTGGCCCACTTGTCGATGTCGCCGCGCAGATAGGTGTCGAACTCGGCCGGGGTCATGACCAGCGGCTCGGCGCCCTGCTTGGCCCACGCCTCTTTCACCTCGGGCTTGCTCAGGATCTTGTTGATCTCGGCATTGAGCTTGTCGACGATCGGCTTGGGCGTGCCCGCCGGCGCCATGATGCCGAGCCAGATGGTGGCCTCGTAGCCGGGCAGTCCTGCCTCCGAGATGGTCGGCACGTCGGGCAACACGGAGGAGCGCTTGCTGCCTGTCGTGCCGAGCGCCCGCACCTGGCCGGCCTGCACGGTGGGAGCCGTGGTCGTGATGGCGTCGATCATCATCTGCACGTGCCCGCCGAGCACGGCGGTGCGCGCGTCCCCGCTGCCGCGATGCGGCACATGCACGATGTTGCTGCCGCTCATGGCTTTGAAGAGCTCGCCGGCCATGTGGTAGGGCGTGCCGGGCCCGGAGGAGGCGTAATTGAGGTCGCCCGGCTTCGCCTTGAGCAGGGCAAGGAACTCCTTCAGGTCCGTGGCCGCCACTGAAGGGTGCACGACCATGATGAGGTCGGAGGAGTTGACCGGCACCACCGGCACGAAATCGCGCATCAGCTGGTAGGGCCTATTCGGAAGCAGCGTCTCGTTGGTGGTATGCGTGTTGGACATCATCAGCAGCGTGTAGCCGTCGGGCGCCGATTTGGCGACCTCGCCCGTGCCGATGACCGCGCCGGCGCCCGGCCGGTTCTCCACGACGAACGACTGCTTGAGGCTCTCTTGCAGGTGCTGGCCGATGAAGCGCGCATAAATGTCGGCCGGCCCGCCGGCGCCGAACGGCACGATGACCTTGACGGCCCTGCTCGGATAGTCTTGAGCCGCCGCGGGCGCGACAAAGCCGGCCAGAGCCAGCAAAGCAAGGCCAAGCTTCCCTATGATGGGTGACATCGGCTTCCTCCCGTTCGCATTCGCTTTTTCTCTCGGGGCGCGGTAGCCCTCCGACCGGCCATTGGTAGCCCACTTACGGGAAATGCTCCAGCGCAACGCCGTGACGGCTGACGCCTGTTGCAGCGTCGTCGTGCGCGGTCCGTTCTCCACCCGGACCCTATCCAATCAATCATTTCAGCGCAGCCGCCGAATCGCGCTACCAGCGGTCCTCCATCCTAGTCCGCCGGGCATCAGGAGGAGCTCGCGCCGCAATGGGAAAATCAGGCTCTGCGTTCTTCATTGTTGCGCTCGCGGTCCTGATATCGGGATGCCGCCAAGATGGACCAACGCGCTCTCTCAAAGACACTCCGGCACCGGCTCCAGCCGACAAGGACCAACTCCATTCGTGGTGCGCGGATCGATATGGCGAGCATCAGCGCGGGAAGCGCCCTGGCGACGCACGTAGCCTGGAAGAGAAATTGAAGCACGATCATATCTGCCGGCCGCTGATTTGCCCCACATGCCCCAAGGCGTGATGATCCGGTTGCCGGGTTGGCGGCAGAAGCGGCCCGGTTGCGGGCACTTGCCACGCCTGGAGGCTAGCGGCCGCACCCACCTCGGCATAGTCTCGGGAGCGCACGCACAATGCAACGAGAGCAAAGTCCTTGCAGCCGACCCTCCGATCCTTCGATCTTGCGCACTTGGCCCATGTCGAGCTCCTGACGCCGAAGCCTGAGGAGTCCTTGCGCTTCTTCGTCGATGTCATGGGGCTCACCGAGAGCGGGCGCCGCGGCGACTCCGTTTACCTGCGCGGCTGGGACGACTACGAGCGTCACACGCTGAAGCTGACCGCCGCAAGGATCGCCGGCATGGGGCATTTCGCCTATCGGGCGACGAGCCCCGAAGCGCTGCAGCGGCGGGTCGCCGTGATCGAGACATCGGGCTGCGGTAAGGGCTGGACCGACGGCGACCTCGGGCACGGGCCGGCTTACGCCTTCACCACGCCCGACCGGCACAGCATGGAGATCTACTACGAGACCGAATGGTACAAGCCGCCGCCGGAGCTCACCCCCGCGCTCAAGAACCAGGCGCAGCGCTTTCCCGCCCGCGGCATCAACGCGCGCCGGCTCGACCACATGAACCTCCTCACGTCAGACGTCGCCGAGCTCAGGCATTTCCTGGAGGACGTGCTGGGCCTCAGGACCACCGAGCAGATCGTGCTCGACAGCGGCCGGGAGGCGGGCGGCTGGGTCACCAGCAACAACAAGAGCTACGACCTCGCCTTCACCCTCGACCACTACGGCGCCAAGGGCCGCTTCCATCACGTCACCTACGCGCTCGACTCCCGCGAGGAGATCCTGCGCGCGGCCGACATCTTCCTCGAGGCCGGCGTGCCCATCGAGACCGGCCCGCACAAGCACGCCATCCAGCAGACCTTCTTCCTCTACGTCTACGAGCCCGGCGGCAACCGCGTCGAGGTCGCCAACGCCGGCGCGCGCCTGATGCTGGCGCCCGATTGGCAACCCGTCGTGTGGACCGAGGCCGAGCGCCGGAAAGGCCAAGCCTGGGGCCTCAAGACCGTCGACACCTTCCACACCCACGGCACCCCGCCGATCGAGCAATACACGGGGCCGCGCAAGAAGTGAGAGCTTGCGGGCGGCGGCGTAATTGGGCCGGGGGACGAAGGAGATACCGTCCCGTGCCAGCTCCGCGAGCCTCGGCGCCCATTCTCCTAGCCCGGCAGCCCGAAGCGCCGCCTCCAGCTGTGCTCCGTTCGTCAGACCGCGGCGCGCCCCAACCCATAGCGTAGGCTCTACCGGGTCAGTCTCGCCAGTCGCCGGCTCTGCGAAGGAACGCCACTGGCCCGGGTGCAGCGACCATCTCGATGCCCAGATTCCAATGTTGTGTCATGCGACTGACGTAAAAACGAGCACCAACGGGAAGTTAGGTGCGCCAGGGGGGCGTGGGCGTGAAGGGAGATTGGCATGCTGAAGGAGAGCACGTCTGCGGGCTCGACGCTGAAGGACATCCTCCACAAGGATTTCGAACGCTTAGACGTGTTCATCCCAGACCGGAAGGTCGGTGAGCGCGCCGTCCGGTTCGTTGTCGACGACACTGACGACAGTTGCCTCCTTGAAATCGCGGGCGTGCAGAACCGCGAACTCCATGAGTTCCTGGCCGGGAGCAAGACTGTGCGGTGGGATGCGCTCGACGCCCTGGCCGATGCGCCGGCCACCACCCAGCACCGTTTCGCGAGGCTCATGCTGGCGGCGGCGCAAGCGTGCGGCGCGCTGACCGGATGGAACGCCAGTCGCGTCGCCGGGCCGGATTGGCTGCGGGCGTATTGGTTGACCTCGCAGTGCCGGCCGTCCCCTTTCGGGGCTGTCGGCAGGCCGAAGAAGAGCAGCAGGCTCTACGGCGTTGCGACCCTGATGGGCCTGTTCGAGGCGGCCAAAGAGCCGCTGGATGGCCTGATCGAGTACCTCTACGGCTCGGAGGGCTACCACTGGCAGGGCGGCTGGAAGGAGATAGAGGGCCGGGACGCGCTGTTGCGCGACGAGCGGGAGCGCGTCGCGGCCGTGGCGTCGAAGCTCGATGCCGATGCGCGCTGCCGGTTGCTGGCCGACATCGCCGCGTACAAGCTCGGCGCGCTCTATGGCGATCTGGTCTTTGCCTGGGCGGTAGACAACGCCAAAACGCTGCGCGTCGCGGCGCAGGCCACCCTGGCCGATTTGCCGGCCGAGGATCTCTTCGCGCGTGCGGCCCGCGTCCTGGAGAGCGGCGCTGCGGCGGAACGCTACGAGATGGTGCTCTTCCTGAAGAGGGCCGCAGGGGCATTGGCTGGGCCACTGCTCGAAGCGCATCTGGAAAAGGAGAGCACCAAGCGCGTGAGGGATGCCGTCTCCGAGGCCCTGGGCTCCATCGAAGCCCGGCATGCGCCCGCCGTTCCCGAAGGCGCCTTCCGCACCATCGACGGCACGATCTTCCAAATCCCGCCGATGCCGGAGCTACCGCCCGACACGCCCTTGCCGGCAACGGCAATGGAACCCCTGCGCCGCACCATGCTGGCTCACAATGCCTGGGCAGAGGAGGACAACGCCCGCCGCAGGGGAGAAAAATACTTCCGCCCCGTGCGTATGATCGACGAGCGGGAGATCGGCCTCTTCCTCGATGTGGTCAATATCACCAAGACCGTCGATTGGGTCTACGGCGATGCGCTGGGGCAGCTGTTTCACAGGCACGGTGGCCAAAAGCCTGCATACGATACAAGCGGCGTCGACGAGTTTCTCGCTCAGCCTGCCCTGACGCTCTGGCATTGCATGCGGCGGATCGTCCTTCAATACAAGGACCGGCTCGAATTCCATTCACTCTTGGACGGAAATCATTGGGTGAGGCTGCTCTTTGCGCCCATCACGCGGGCCCTTCAATCGGGGCTCGATTTCCGTGTCATCGTCGCCATGTTCGAGGCGAGCGGCTATCCCGCTGCGAAGATCGTGGAGGAGCGCCTTGCCAGGTGGCACGAGCGCACCCCGCTCGCCGAGTACGGCTATACCAACATGTGGCTCGCATTTGCCAACCACCCCGAGCTCATCGAGGAGGCACTGGGTCTGAGGCCCAGCAACCGCGACTGGCAGCGCTTCGACGAAGGGCGCGCTTTGACGTTGCTCTCCGAGCTCGAGCATATTCCCGAGCGCTACCTCGATATCCTCTTCGACGTGGCGATTGGCGATCGCAAGAAGCAGCATGCGGCTGCCCGCAAGCTGCTGCGCCTCGTCCCCGGTCTCGATCAACGCATCGTCAACAAGCTCGCGGACGCCAAGCGCGAGACGCGCACCAATGCCGCCACATGGTTGGCCGAGCGGGGTTGCCCGGAGGCGGTTGCTCCCATCGAAGCAGCTCTCGCCAAAGAGAAGGACATGGCCGGCCGGGCCGCGCTCCTGTCGGCGCTGGATACGCTCGGCCACGACATCTCGGGCTATTTCGACGAGAAGGCGCTCAAGGCGGAAGCGTCGAAGGGCTTGAAAGCCGCCAAGCCCGGCACGCTCGACTGGTTCCCGTTCGACGCGCTGCCGAAGCTCAAGTGGGCGGGCGGCAAGACGGTCCCGCCCGAGGTCATCCGCTGGTGGATCGTTCTTGCCGACAAGCTCAAGGCGCCCGAGGGCAATGCGCTGTTCGCGCTCTACCTCGACCGCATGCAGCCCGACGACGCCGCGCGGCTCGGCCGGTTTCTCATTGCGGCCTTCATTGCTCGCGACACCGTTCGGCCCACCATCGAGGACGTGACGCCCAAGGCCGAGGCGCACGCGCGCGCCACCTATCAGAACGCCCTGCAGCACTATTCGGCTACCTGGCCGGACTGGCTGCCGCCGCGCGAGACTGCCTATGATGTCTGGCTCGCCCAGTGCAAGCGCGCGATGCTCGCCGACTATCTGCACTCCGCCGCCGCCAACAAGGGCCTTCTGGGGCTCGCCACGCGCGCTCCCGGCGTGGAGGCCGCCGCACAGCTGCGTGGGTATCTCAAGGAGCATGGCCCGCGCGTCAATCAATCGAAGGCGTTGCTCTCGTGCCTCGGGGCGAACCCCTCGCTGGCTGCGATCCAGGGTGTGCTCGCCGCCGCCAACCGCCTGAAGCAGAAGACGGTGCAGGCGCACGCCAAAACGATCGTCGAGGCCATCGCCGAGGCCCGCGGCTGGACCGCAGCCGAGCTGGCGGACCGGACGATCCCGACGGGCGGCTTCGACGAGTCCGGCGAGATGGTGCTCGACTGCGGGCAAGACCGCACGTTCACTGCCGTCTACCTGGGTGACGGCAAGATCGAGCTGCGCAATCCCGCAGGCAAGGCGGTGAAGGGCCTGCCGGATGCGCGCGGCGAGACCGAGGCGGAGACGATCAAGGAGAGCAAGAAGGCGCTCTCGAATACCCGCAAGGAGGTGAAGCAGGTCATAACGACCCAGACGAGCCGGCTCTACGAGGCCATGTGCGTGGGGCGCTCGTGGGCGCCGGGCGATTGGCAGGCCTACCTGGTGAAGCATCCCATCGCGGGTCCGCTGTGCCAGCGGCTCATCTGGCTCGGGCTCGATGATGACGGCAAGATCGCCGCGAGCTTTCGTCCACTGGAGGACCGGACACTGACCGACATCGAGGACGCCTCGGTCGTGCTCGACGGACTAGCCACCGTCTCGTTGGCGCACCAAGCCATCATGGGCCCGGAGCTCGCCAAGGCCTGGGAGACGCACCTTGCCGACTATGAGATCACGCCTCTCTTCACCCAGGTCGGGCGCACCGTGAAGTCGCTCGACCCTGCCATGGCCGAGGCCACGGAGATCGGCGATCGCGAGGGGTTCATGATCGACAACCTGAAGCTCAGGTCGGCGGTTAGCAAGCTCGGCTACGACCGCGGCGAAGTCGGCGACGGCGGCAGCTTTTCGGAGTATGTGAAGCGGTTCGAGGATGCAGGCCTGCGCGCGCTCATCGGCTTCACATGGAGCTACGTCGGCGAGAACGAGCAGCGGCCGGTGGCGCTGACCAAGCTGACGTTCGAGAGGCTCGGGCGCGGCGCCAACCGGGCGTTCCAGCTCAAGGACGTGCCGCCGGTGCTCTTGAGCGAGACGTGGAACGATCTCCATACCGTGGCGGCGGCCAGCACAGGTTTCGATCCCGAGTGGCGGAAGAAGGCGAATTGGTGATGGCGCGCGTCCCGAAACCTGCGGCAAAGTCCGCTCTTGGCGAGACGTCCGCCAAGCCGTCGGCTGACGTGCTGCGCGCGCCCGCCGAGCTGCGCTATGCAGCCGAAATCGAGCGGCTGATTGCGGCCGACGATGCGCCGCGCCCGCCGGGCTGGCGCATGTCGGCGCGCGCCGTGCGTCGCTTCGTCCTGGGTGACGAGAAGCTCGGCGTCGTCCGCAAATTCTATGGCGACGACCCGCTCGTGGACCGCGCGGTGGTGACGCTGATCGGCGCGCAGGGCCTGATGCTGGTGGGTGAGCCGGGCACGGCGAAGTCCATGCTGTCGGAGCTGCTCGCCGCGGCGATCTCGGGCAACTGCGGGCTCGTCGTGCAGGGCTCGGCGGGTACCACGGACGACCACATCCGCTACAGCTGGAACTATGCGCTGCTGCTGGCCGAAGGCCCCTCCGAGCGCGCGCTGGTCCCCTCACCCGTGTTGGAGGCCATGCGCTCCGGGCGGATCGTGCGCATCGAGGAGCTGACGCGCTGCCCGCCGGAGGTGCAGGATGCGCTTATCTCGACGCTCTCGGAGAAGGTCATCGCCATCCCGGAGCTGGGGCAGGGCACCGAGGTCGGCATGGTGCGCGCCAAGCCCGGCTTCAACATCATCGGCACGGCGAACCTGCGCGACCGCGGCGTGCACGAGATGTCGTCGGCCTTGAAGCGGCGCTTCAACTTCGAGACCGTGCACCCAATCGCCGACGCGGCCTTCGAGAAGAAGCTCATCATGGACCAACTCGCCGAGCGCATGCCGGGGGACTCTGCTGGCACCGTCATGGGAGAGGAAGTGCTGACACTCCTTGTCGATGCATTCCAGGAGTTGCGTGCGGGGCAGACGCGGGAGGGCGTCCGGCTCGCCAAGCCCGAGGCGGTGATGTCCACGGCCGAGGCCGTCAACGTGGCGCACGCAGCGGCGCTCGAAGCGGTCTATCTCGATGGCGGGCGGGCTTCGCCCACCCATGTCGCGCGCCAGATGCAGGGCATCGTGCTCAAGGACAATCCCGACGACGGCAAGAAGCTCAGGGCCTACGTCGAGCACATCGCCAAGGAGCGGGCGGCGGCGAGCGCCTCTTGGAAGGAGTTCTACGCGGCCGCCCGCAAGCTGCGCCTGGACTAGCTGCGGCGGGGCAACACATGGGCTGCAACGCGCCATGACGGATTTCGTCCCGGCCCAGCTTTTCGACGCTAAGCGCGGCATGTACTTCGTGCCCGTGCGCCATCACAGCCCGGCGTGCGGCCATCACGTCGCCACCCTCGTCCGCGAGGTCAGGCCACGGCGCATTCTGATCGAGTGCCCGATCGATTTCGAGCCGCTCATTCCGCTGCTCCTCGACGAGGACACCAAGCCGCCGGTCGCCATCGTCGCCTTCCCGCAAAAGGCGGACAGCGACGGTTCCCGCGCAAGCTACTATCCCTTCTCCGTGCACGCGCCCGAGTTCGTGGCGTTGAGGGAAGGGGCTGCGATCGGCGCGGAGATCGGCTTCGTCGATCTCGCCTCGAACCATCGGGTGATGCTTGCCGAGGATGACGGCGGCGTGCCGCGCAATAGCGCGTTTCCGCTGATCACAGAAGCCGTGTTCGACAGCTCGCGCTATGTGCGGGAGCTTTGCTTGCGGACGGGATGCCGCGACCGCGACGAGCTTTGGGACCATCTCTTCGAGCAACGCATCGGGCACGGCGGCTGGCGCGATTTCTTCGCCAGCGTCGGCGCCTACTGCGCGCACGTGCGCGCGGCGACACCGGACCGCGTCATGGAGCGCGATGGCACCCATCCGCGCGAGGCGCACATGGCGGCGTGCGTCAAGACGGCGGCCGAGGGGGGCGGGCCGATCCTCGTGCTGACCGGTGGCTTCCACACGCCGGCGCTGATGGCGGCACTCGATGGGAAGACCTTGCCCGGTGCGGCCACTGAGCCAAGGCACGACGCGTCCCCCTCGAAAGCCTACGTCATCCGCTACGGCTTCGAGCAGCTGGAGATGCTGAACGGCTATGCCGCCGGCCTACCCTCGCCGGCCTACTACGCCTGGGTTTGGGAGGCCCTGGAGAGGGACGCAGGAGGCGCCGGTACGGCCGCAATCGACTGGCGGGCGCTGGCTGCGCAGATCGTCACCGGCTTTGCCGCGCACTTGAGGGCGAGGCGCCCCACGCTGGCCCCGCCCCTGCCCGCGCTCAGCGCGGCCGTCGAGATGGCGTGCCGCCTCGCCGACCTGCGCGGCCATGCGGGCCCGGCGCGACAGGATCTGATCGATGCCTGTGCCGCCTCGTTCGTCAAGGGCGAGCTCACCGCCGGGTCGAGCCCGAGCGTCGAGGAGCTGCGCGCCTATCTGACGGGGACGGCCCTGGGCGATGTACCGGCATCGGCCGGCTCGCCGCCGCTCGTGGAGGCGGCACGCGCCACGGCGCGACGCCTCGGGCTCAACATCGACGACGCGACACGCCGCAACCGCGAGCTCGACATCCACCGCAACGAGCGCCATCGCCAGGCGAGCCGCTTCCTGCACGCCATGTCCCTCCTGGGCGCGAGTTTCGCCGAGCGCACCACGGGGCCCGACATCCTCTCCGGGGTCGATCTCGACCTGCTCTTCGAGAACTGGAGCTACGCCTGGTCGCCGCTCGTCGAATCCTGTCTCATTCGCCATGCGGCGTCGGCCGAGACGCTCGAGAACGCGTGCCTCCATCTCCTGCGTCAGGAGGCTGCCCGTCTCGTGGCCGAGGGGCAGGGCGCGAGCGCCGAGGGCGCAATCCGCCTGCTTCTCACGGCCTGCCGCGTTGGACTGCAGGCGCGCACCTCCGAAGTGCTGCC
>Ga0209382_10012587_pt1 | contig 10447 bp, 6 predicted proteins | sample SoiMetdeltSBSDD5_FD_187599 | JGI IMG/M metagenome (GOLD analysis project Ga0209382, IMG submission 187599) | Bulk soil microbial communities from a Populus tree surrounding site in Tennessee, USA - Soil MetaG P. deltoides SBSDD5 (SPAdes) (version 2) | ecosystem: Environmental > Terrestrial >...
TGCTTCGAGCGCTGGCGCGACGCTGGCCGAGAACCCTTCGGCCTCGAGCACCGCGCGGGTCCCGTCAGAGACGTAGAACGTCGGGCAGGAACCGAAGCACGCCTTCGGGTTCGTTAGGCACAACGCGGTCAGGGCGAGCGACGCTCCGGTGACGATCGAGAGCGCCGCGACGGACCCGTGGGTCGAAACCACGTTCGTCTCGAAGAGGGCCACCGAGTCGAGCGCGATCAGATGTGCGCCGGTCCCGACGCTTCGTCGGTTTGCGTCGAGGCGTTCGCCCTGGCCCGACACGGTTCGGGCGGTCGGGTCGACGCTCCATGGGGACAGGATGTAGACGCCCCCATCACGCATGTGCGCCTTGAGGAAGGGCGACTTGTGATCGATCGTCGCTACCTGCGCGGGCTCCGTCAGCGTACGGCGCTGCTTGTATACCTTGCCACACCCCACGACGACTGCCACGACGAGGATGGAAGCGGACAGCCAGCGTAGGGCGTTTCGCAAGATGTCTCCGGAGCGCGGGATTTGTGGAGCGCGAGACGTTACACGTCGAGTGTCACATGTGCAACACCTAACGTGTGACCGATGACCGCGGCGACTGAGGTGACGAAGGTGCGAATCGCGAGATCCTCCAGCGGCGTTGCGACCGCTGACGACCGCTCGTTTCTGATGGACTGGCAAGCCCTCTCGTATCTCCTTTCCCAGGGTGATGCTCCGCCGATACGCCACCGTCTTCTGCCTGGCATTCTCCGTCGCGGGACATGCCGGAGCCCAGCAACCGTCGACCGAGTCGCGCCTCGATGGCTTCGACGAGTACATGACGCGGCTCCTCGAGACGTGGAACGTCCCCGGGATGGGCGTCGGCATCGTCGTCAAGCAGAAGCTCGTCTTCGCGAAGGGTTACGGCTATCGTGACTACGGGAAAAAGCTGCCGTATACGCCGACCACCACGCAGCCGATCGCGTCGAACACCAAGCTCTTCACCGCCGTCGCCGCGGGTCTCCTCGTCGAGGACGGCAAGCTCGATTGGGACAAACCAATTCGCACGTACGTCCCGTCGATCAAATTCTCGAGTGACGAGCTCGATCGGACGGTCACGATGCGCGACATGTTGTCGCATCGAACCGGCATCGCAGGTCACAATGGGATCTGGTACAAGTCCGACTTCACACAGAAGGACATCTTCGATCGACTGAGGTACCTCGATCCCGCTGCGCCGCCCCGAACGACGTTCCTGTACAACAACGTGATGTACTCCGGCGCCGGCTACGCCATCGAGCTCCTCGCCGGCAAGCCGTGGGAGCGGTTCGTCACCGAACGCATTCTGCGTCCCCTCGGCATGACGAACACGACGTTCACGATTGCCGACATGCTCCAATCCCGCGAAGCCGCGGTCCCGTACTCGGAGCGCCGGACCAATCACGAGCTGTACCGGAGTGCCTACTACCGCGACAACATCGGGCTGGCGCCCGCCGCGGCCATGAACTCCAGCGTCGTCGATCTGTCGCACTGGCTCATCGCGGTCATGAACGGCGGCGTGTACAACGGCGCACGCGTGATTCCCCGGAGCGTTCTCACCGAGACGCTCGTGCCGGCCATCGCGCTGCCGAACACGGAGCTCGAGTCACAGGGGTGGACCGAGCTGCTGAACAGCGCGTACGGGATGGGACGTTGGACAGGCGTCTATCGCGGACACCTCATGGCGTACCACGGCGGTATCATCCGCGGCTTTCACTCGCACGTGTCGATGATGCCGAACGACTCGATCGGCGTGATCGTCATGGCAATCGGCGATCACGCCGCACCACTGCCGAGCGTGGTGTCGTGGAACCTCTACGAGCGGCTGCTCGGCCTGTCACTCACGCCCTGGTCCGAGCGGCTGAACGCCATTCGGATTGCGAACCGGAAGGCGACGGCGAGCGCCGCCCGCGATGACCGCCGAGCAAGCTCGAAGGCATCACACCCGCTCACCGACTACGTCGGCGAGTTTGAGCACCCCGCGTACGGGGATCTCACCATTTCCCAGGCCAACCGCGCGCTGGTGTTCGGCTTCCACAAGATCCGCCTCCCGCTGTCGCACGTTCACTACGACCGCTTCGACACGCCGAACGACGAGGAAGACGGGAAGTGGTCGGTCAACTTCCTCCGGAACGCGAGCGGCGAGGTCGATCGGGCCGAGATGCCCGTCGACGGGGCGGTGATGGTGTTTAAGCGGCGACCGGCGGCCGCGCTGTCGAACGTCGCGGCGCCGCGGGGGCAATCGGGCAGGTGATCCAGTAGCGGCGATTGGGTTCTCGCAGCCGGACCCCATCGCGCGGCAACATCACGACACCAGGGCACCGGCCATCGGATGCCGGTGGACGAACGCCGCGAAGGCCCGGACGACGTCTACCCCACGCTGCAGATGCAGCAAGTGACCCACACCCTGTACAGTGTGCTCCTCGGCCTGCGGGAACCAGGCGCGGAGCAGCGTGGCGGTTTCCAGCCATAGCGCCCCGGTATCGCTGCCTAACAACGAAAGGACCGGCTGAGCGATCGCGGCGGCCTGCGCCGCCCCGAACTGCCATGCACCGAGGGCCGGCAGCTCTATGCCGAAGAACGTGTCAGCGTCCTCGATCGCCTGCGCGACACCACCCGGGACGTGTTCGTCGAGCACGGCGCGGCACGTCTCCCAATCGAGTCCGCTCACGAGGCTCAGGAAGCCGGCCACTGCCCGCTCGTTATCGCCGTTGCGGTACGCCTCCAGGGAAGGCGCCGCGCTCTCGAACAAGGTCTGAGCACTCGGCAGGCTCAGGATCGACGGCTCCAGCAGTGTCAGCGTTTGCACGAGATCGGGACGCTCGAACGCAAGCTGCATGGCGATCGAGCCGCCGCTGGAGTGCCCCGCGACGTGCGCGCGCGCGACCTCGAGGTGCGCCAGCAGCGCGGCGGCGTCCGCCGCATGGTCTGATACTGTTACAGGCGGCGTAGTGTGCGTGCTGCGACACCAACCCCGCCGGTGATATCGGATCACCCGGTACCGATCGACCAGCGCCGGCGCGGACAGGAACGGCAGGAATCCATCAGCCACGACGGGGCTGATCAGCAACACCGGTTCACCCGATCCTTTCACCTCGTACTCCAGCTCGACCCCGTTCACCTTTGCGCGTTCCATGACTCCTCCCGAGTATTGGGGATGACTCCCTTCCATCAGTGCGTGAGAAGCGCCGTTACCGTGGTAATGCCTGCTGTTACCGCGGTGCCGGTCAGAGTCATCGCCGGCGAGTGACAACCCCGAGAGGTGAGCGATGAACGAGACGCTCCTGGAACAGGGGCGCGAGGCGGCATCGCGGGGTGACTGGCAACAGGCCCACGAGCTTCTCATGGGAGCGGTCGCCAGTGAACCGCTGTCGGCGGCGGATCTTTTGCTCACGGCGGACGTCGCGTACGCCGCGGGTCATCTCGATGTCACGATCGACGTGTTGGAGCGCCTGCACGCCGAGAGCGCGCGGACCGGCGATCGGTTGACCGCGGCGAGCGCGGCCACGCGCGTGGCGATGAGCTTGCTCTTCGATACGGCACTCGTCGCCCCCGTTCGCGGATGGCTGAAACGAGCGGAGGGTCACCTCGAGGGTTACGACGACACGCCGGTCCACGCGTGGCTCGCGGTCGCGCGGAACTACGAGCGGCTGCTCTCGGGTGACTTTCTGGAAGCGCGCCGGTGGGCCCGCAGGGCGATCGAAGTGGGTGCGAAGCACGATCCCGCTGCGGCTGCCATCGGCCGAATCGCGGAGGCGCGCAGTCTCATCCTGGACGGCGAGGTGCAGCAGGGCCTCGCGCTGCTCGATGAGGCCGCGGTGGCCACCGTCTCGGGCGAGCTCGATTCGTTCCTCACCGGCGTCGTCTACTGCGAGCTCGTGTGTGCGTTGCAGGCGCTCGCGCAGTATGACCTCGCGGAGGAATGGACGCAGGCCATGGAGCGGTGGCGACATGGGCGCGCGGTCGGCAGCATCCACGGCCGGTGCCGCGTCCACCGCGCCGAGATCCTCCGCTTGCGCGGGTCGAACAACGAGGCGGAGACGGAAGCACTCCTCGCCTGTGAGGAGCTGCGTCCGTACCTGCGGCGCGAATTCGGATGGCCGCTGACCGAGCTCGGACGCATCCGGCTACGCAAAGGAGACATCCCGGGCGCCGAGGAAGCATTCGTCGCTGCGCATGAAGCCGGGTGGGATCCGCAGCCAGGGCTCGCGTTGGTGTTCCTGGCCCGTGGAGATGTCGCACTCGCCGCTGCGTCCATTCGCGATGCTATCGACCATCCCACGAAGATTCCGTCGAAGGAGCTGCCACCGAACACCGAGCTTCGCCGGGCGCCGCTACTCGATGCGCAAGTGGAGATCGCGATCGCGGCCGGAGACCTCGATCGGGCCCGATGGGCAGCCGATGAGCTGGGGAAGGTCGCCGAGTTGTTCGGGAGCAAGGCGCTGACTGCCACCGCGGCGGCCGCGCTGGGACGGGTCAGGTTGGCGGAGGGCGATGCAGAGAGCGCTCGTCGCGATCTCGACGAAGCACTTCACCTCTGGTCTGAAGTCGGTGCTCCGTACGAGTCCGCACTGGCACGCATGGGGCTCGCGCAGGCACATCGACGCGAGGGCCACGAGGAGCGGGCCGTTCTGGAATTCGAAGCCGCGCGGGCCACCTTCGAGCGAATCGGGGCGACGCAGCTGGCTGAGCGCGCGGCGCACGCGTGCACCCGTGTCGCGCAGGAGACCATCGGGGCTGAGCCGCGGCCGCAGCTGGATCAGGCGCCAGGGGCTGTTGTTGGCGAAGGCAGCGCCGCTTCGCGCGTGAGCGTATTCCGCCGCGAAGGCGAGTACTGGTCCGTCACTTTCGACGGCCACACGGCGCGACTGCGCGATGTGAAGGGACTCCGGTACATCACCCGGCTCCTCGCCGATCCCGGGCGCGCCGTTCACGTACTCGACCTGGTCGCAGTCGAGCGCGGCCCGATCGCGGGCCGCATGCACGAGAGTGCGACGTCCGAGCCGTCGATCTCGCCTCCGGGGGACTCCGGGGAGATGCTCGACACGCGAGCGAAGAACGCGTACCGGCGGCGGCTCGTCGAGATCGACGAGGACATCGAGGACGCGCGGGCGGTGGGGGATAGCGACCGCGAGGCACAGGCGGATGCCGAACGTGAATTCCTGGCGCGCGAGCTGTCGCGCGCCGTTGGGCTCGGCGGTCGCGATCGACGTGCCGGTTCGGCGTCGGAGCGGGCGCGGGCGAGCGTGACCCGGGCAGTGCGCGCCGCACTGGCCAGAGTCCGGGAGCATCACGCTTCGTTAGGCGAGCACCTCGACCGCACGATCCGCACCGGCGTCTACTGCGCCTACCTTCCGGACCCGCGAACGCCGGTGGATTGGAAGCTCTGACGCCACGGCCGACGAACACGTCTCGGTTCACACCGGTTCGGACGACTCGTGAAGTCCACTATCTCAAACCAGTTGCCGCGAGGACATCCCGGCGCGACTATTTTCTCGGGTCCGCCCGGCAACGTAGCCCGGCGAGATCGAGCTCCTTGCACGATTTCGGCGGTGTCACTCCGTCGTCAGCGTGAGCGAGCACACGCGAAGACGAACGTGTGCGCTCTCACCAACCGTTTCCTCTTCCGTCTCACTAACACTCTGGAGCGGGTAATGATCTCTCGTACGGGAGGTTTCCTCTCGCACGCCCTCGCCACCGCGTCGCTCGTGCTCGCGACGCCGGCGATCGGCGTCCTCACGCCGACGGTCTCGGCTCAGCCGAGCGCCGTCGCAGCGCGCGACACTTCGAAGAAGAAGGACCTGCCGCTGTCCGCATCGCGGAAGGTGTCCTTCACGACCGACAAGGCCTCGTGGATGTCGCTGGACGTCAGCCCGGACGGTCAGACGATCGTCTTCGACGTACTCGGCGATCTGTACACGTTGCCGATCGCGGGTGGGAAGGCAACGCGGCTGACGAGCGGGATGGCGTACGACGCGCAGCCCCGCTTCAGCCCCGACGGAAAGAAGATCGTTTTCGTCTCCGACCGCTCCGGCGGCGACAACGTCTGGACGATGTCGCTCGACGGGAAGGACACCACGCAGGTGACGAAGGGGAACAACAACCTTTATCAGTCGCCGGAGTGGACGCCCGACGGTAAGTACATCATCGCGTCGAAATCGGGCGGACTCGGCGGCGCGGCGAAGCTGTGGATCTACCACGTCGACGGCGGCAATGGGCAGGCGCTCGTCGGTGGCGCGCCCGGCGCGAATCCGCAGCTCGCGCAGCTCAAGATGACCGGCGCCGCATTCGGGCCGGACAAGCGCTACATCTGGTACGCGCAGCGCACGGGCGATTGGGCGTACAACGCGATCCTCCCGCAATACCAACTCGCCGTCTACGATCGCGAAACCGGTACCAGCACGCTCATGTCGGCACGTGGCGGCTCGGCCTTCCGCCCGGCGATCTCGCCCGACGGCAAATGGATGGTCTACGGCACGCGTCACAAGACGGGGACCGCGCTCCGCTCGCGCAACATGGAGACGGGCGCCGAGGAATGGCTCGCGTACCCGGTGCAGCGCGATGACCAGGAGTCTCGGGCGCCGCTCGACGTCTACCCTGGCTTCAGCTTCACTCCCGATTCGCGGGCGGTCGTCGTCACATACGGCGGCGAGATCTGGCGCGTCGCGCTCGACAAGACTGCGCCGGTGAAGATCCCGTTCGAGGCCGAGGTGGCGATCGACATCGGCCCCGAAGTGAAGTTCGCGAACAAGATCGACGTCACGCCGACCTTTACCGCCAAGCAGATCCGCGACGCCGCCCCATCCCCTGACGGGAAGCGGCTCGCGTTCTCGTCGCTCGACCACGTATGGGTGATGGATTGGCCGGACGGAACGCCACGCCGTGTCTCGAAGGTGAGCGACGCCGGTGAGCACGAGCCCATCTGGTCGCCGGACGGCAAATGGATCGCGTTCGTCACCTGGTCGGACGACAAGGGCGGGCACATCTACAAGGTCCGCGCCGACCAGCCTAACGCGGCGCCGCAGCAGCTCACCCGTGTCGCGGCCTATTATCAGCAGCTTGCCTGGTCGCCCACCGGATCTCGCATCGTCGCGATCCGCGCCGCTGCGCGTGACATGCAGGAGCTCATCGGGTTCGGTGCCGGCCTGGGCGCGCAGTTCGTGTGGGTGCCGTCGGGCGGCGGCGATGTGACGTTGATCTCCCCGACGGGAAATCGATCCGCGCCGCACTTCGTGACGAACGATACGACGCGCATCTACTCCTACAGCTTCGCCGACGGGCTCGTGTCGATGCGGTGGGACGGTACCGACATCAAGGCGCACCTCAAGGTCACGGGACCACTGCCAGCAGGCCTCGGCATCGAGGACGAGTTGGGCCGCATGCGCGACCCGAGCACCTTCCTGCACGCCGAGCCGCACGAGCAGGGGCCGCAGCCTCCGCCCGCCGGCGTGGTGTTGATGTCGCCAACCGGTGAGCGCGCGCTCGCCCAGGTTGGCAGCGATCTGTACGTCGTCACGGTGCCGTACGTCGGCGGCACGACGCCGACGGTGTCGGTCGCGAACGTCGAGAATGCGGCCTTCCCGGCTCGCAAGCTCACCGACATTGGCGGGCAGTTCCCGGCCTGGAGCAGCGACGGGAAGCGCGTCCACTGGTCGATCGGCAACGCGCACGTCGTCTACGATCTCGATCGCGCGAAGCAGGTGGACGATTCGCTGAAGCTCGCCGCGCGCTCGCGGCCCGACAGCGCGCAGCGGCGGGACTCGACGCCCGGTGCGCGCACTGACTCCGCGGCGCGCCCACTCGCTGGCGCATCCGCCGACTCGCTCAAGGGGAAGGGAGGCTACAAGCCCTTCGAGAAGCGGGTGACCGTGTCGGCGACGCGCGACATCCCGCAGGGCGTGGCCGTGCTGCGCGGTGCGCGAGTCGTGACGATGAAGGGAAATGAGGTGCTCGAGAACGCCGACATCGTCATCCGCAACAACAAGATCGAATCCGTCGGCGCGCGCGGGTCCGTGCAGATTCCGCAGGGCGCGCAGGAAATCGACGTCGCCGGGAAGACGATCATCCCCGGCTTCGTGGACACGCACTATCACGCGCAGTGGCTCGTGCCCGGCATTCACACCGGGCAAGTGTGGCAGTACCTGACGAATCTCGCGTACGGCGTTACCACGACGCGTGACCCACAGACCGGTTCGACGGACGTCCTCACGTACGCCGACCGCGTCGAGACGGGGGACATGATCGGCCCGCGCATCTACTCGACGGGTCCGGGCGTCTTCATCGGTGAGCAGCTCCGCGACCTCGACCACACGCGCAACGTGCTCAGGCGCTACGCGAACTACTACGACACGAAGACGCTCAAGATGTACATGACGGGGAACCGTCAGCAGCGTCAGTGGGTGATCATGGCGGCGAAGGAGCTCGGGCTCATGCCGACGACCGAGGGCGGGCTCGACTTCAAGCTCAACATGACGCACGCGATCGACGGCTACTCGGGGATGGAGCACGCGCTGCCGATCACGCCGCTCTTCAAGGATGTGCGTGAGCTCTTCTCGAAGTCGGGGATCACGTACAGCCCCACGCTGCTCGTCGCGTACGGCGGGCCGTTCGGTGAGAACTACTACTACACGACGGAGAACGTCGTGGGCGACGCGAAGCTCCGTCGCTTCACGCCGGAGGCCGAGTTCGACTCGAAGACGCGGCGGCGCGGTACCGGCGCGGGCGGGAACAGTCCGGGCCCCGGTGGATGGTTCCTCAAGGAGGAGTACAACTTCCCGAAGCTCGCCGAGTTCGCGCGCGACCTCGTGGGCGCAGGGGGACGTGTGGGCATCGGGTCACACGGCCAGCTGCAGGGACTCGGCTATCACTGGGAAGTGTGGTCGATGGCGTCCGGGGGCATGTCGAACCACGACGTGCTGCGTACGGCGACGGTGCTTGGCGCGCAGGGCATTGGCTTCGGCTCCGACATCGGGAGCATCGAGGCGGGCAAGCTCGCCGACCTGGTGGTCCTCGACAAGAACCCGCTCGAGGACATCCGGAACACGAACACGATCAGCCTCGTGATGAAGAACGGGCGTCTCTACGACGGCAACACGCTCGACGAGGTGTGGCCGATGAAGCGGAAACTGCCTACGTTCGCCTGGCAGGGCGGCGAACCGGCGGTGAACGCGGGCGGTATTCGTTAGGTTCGGCGGGGAGAGGCGGAGTCGTTAGGCAATCCGCAGGATGTGCGTGCGGCCATGCTCGAACAGCGAAGATCGAGATGGCCGCACGCCCCAACCCTGGGGGAATGGCTGGTTACTCTTTCCCGACAGTGAACGTCCCGGCCCGGCCACTGGTTGCGGTCCACGTCCCGTTCAAGCGCAGCGGTGCCACGCCCGCCACGAGCGTGATGCCGGTTCCGGTGCAGTCGACCCCAGTTGCGGTGAATTGTTTCTGGGGAGACACGGTCCATCGGGTGTTGATCAGACTGCAGTAAAGCGGGTTGTCCGACACCGCCGTGAACGTGGAGTCGGCCCGCAGGACGATCGTTATGCGCGCCGGACCGTAGCTGTTCGGCGCGGAGCCGCCGTCCAGATTCCCTTTCCACGTCCCGACGAGCGTCGTGGTATCAGGCAGCGGCGGCCCGATCTTGTCATCGTCGGGCGACGTCGTCCCGCCGCACGCCGCCAGTGCGACGACATGTGGCAAAGCGAGTATTGCGGTTGCGAGCACGCGCCCGAGCCGCCGACGCATCGTGCTCCGATGGACGTCGGGACCGGGTAGGGTGTTGCTCGGCATGAGAGCCTCGGTGAGTGGGCAAAGGACAGCGCACCGCGCACATGGCGGCGGCGCAGGCTGCTCGGGGCCACGTCACGCAACAGGCGTTCGAAGGCGGGCCAGGAGGGCAACTGCGTCGGCCGAATAGGATCGGCCACGTCGAGATCATAGCACTTCCGGCGGCGTTCCGCGAGCGAGTGATCGGCGGTAAGCAGCTGATGCTCGCGATCACGAACCCACTCGAGGACATTCGCAACACGAACCCCATCAGCCTCGTGATGAAGAACGGGCGTCTGTACGACGGGAATACGCTCGACGAGGTGTGGCCGCAGAAGCGGAAGCTGCCGACGTTCGCCTGGCAGGGCGGCGAGCCGGCCGTGAACGCGGGCGGTATTCGTTAGGCTGGCGGGAAATTGGGGTCAGAATCGAATTAGCCATTCCTGGAAATTGGTGTCTGACCCCAATTTTCGGCTAATTCGAGTCTGACCCCGATTTCACCGGCGCCTCCCTGGCGCGGTGCCGCTAGCGCCACGCCGGAAATCATCAAGCCAGTGTTGCATCACGACGATCCGTGCCCGCGCCGACGACACCGGCTCGGACACGACCAGTCGCCCCGACCGTCGGTCCACATCCCACGCGCTCCCCATCGCCGACACAGTCATGATGGTCTCGC
>Ga0209382_10012588_pt1 | contig 10446 bp, 9 predicted proteins | sample SoiMetdeltSBSDD5_FD_187599 | JGI IMG/M metagenome (GOLD analysis project Ga0209382, IMG submission 187599) | Bulk soil microbial communities from a Populus tree surrounding site in Tennessee, USA - Soil MetaG P. deltoides SBSDD5 (SPAdes) (version 2) | ecosystem: Environmental > Terrestrial >...
CCGGTCCGACGACGCCGGCGCGACGTGGACGAAGATGTCCGGCGACCCGGCACTCTGGGGACGCGGGTGGTACTTCGAAAAGCTCGTCGTCGACCCGAAGGACGCCGACACGGTGTACGTGCCTAACGTCGCCGTCAGCCGCACGATGGATGGCGGCAAGACCTGGGTTGCACTTCGCGGGTCGCCGGGCGGGGACGACTACCACCAGGCCTGGATCTCACCCGACGACACGAACACGATGATCGTCGCCAGCGACCAGGGCGCTATCATCACGCGCAATGCGCGCACCGCGGACCCCCGCGAGGTCACGTGGAGCTCGTGGCTCAACCAGCCGACGGCGCAAATCTACCACCTCTCGGTCGACCGGCGCTTCCCGTACTGGGTGACCGGCGCGCAGCAGGATTCGGGCGCGGTGGCCGTGCGGTCCCGCGGCAAGTTCGCCGAGATCTCGATGCGCGACTGGGAACCGATCGGCGCCGGTGGCGAGAGTGGGATGACGGCCGGTGACCCGCTCAATCCCGGCGTCATCTTCGGCGGCATCAGCACACGCTGGAATCTCGAGACGAACACGGCGGTCCGCGGAACCACGGCCCCGCAGTCGCCCGAGCAGGCGCGCGCCGACTGGACGCAGCCGCTCGTGTTCTCGCAGGCCGATCAACACGCGCTCTACTACGCGAACCAGTTCCTGTTCAAGACGACCGACGCGGCGAAGACCTGGACGCGGATCAGTGGCGACCTGACGAGACCCGACCCGGGCGCGCCGCCGAACCTCGACGCGGCCGCGGCCGCACAGGTCGACCGGAACGGCAAGCGCGGCGTCATCTACACCATCGCGCCGTCGCCGCTCCGCGCGCCTCTCCTGTGGATCGGCACTGACGACGGTTTCATCCAGCTCACGCAGGACGATGGGGCGACCTGGCAGAACGTGACGCCTAACGACATTTCGGCATGGAGCCGTGTCACGATGATCGAGGCGTCACACTTCGACGCGAGCACCGCGTACGCGAGCGTCGATCGCCATCAGCTCCAGGACTTCGAGCCGTACATCTACCGCACGCGTGACCTGGGGAAGACCTGGCAAAAGATCACGACTGGTCTCCCCGCGGGCGTATACGTACACACGGTCAAGGAAGACCCGAAGCGACGCGGACTCCTCGCGTGCGGCACGGAGCGGGGTGCCTTCCTCTCGTTCGACGACGGCGACAACTGGCAGCCGCTGCAGCTCAACATGCCGGTCACGTCGGTGCGCGACTTCGAGTTCTACGAGAACGACCTCGTCGTCGCGACGCACGGCCGCGGGTTCTGGGTGATCGACGACATCTCCGTGCTCCGGCAGGCCACGGATGACGTGGCGAAGGCCGACGTGTACCTCTTCAAGCCGGCGGACGCGATCAATGTCCAGCAAGGCGGCGACAACGGGACGCCGCTGCAGAAGGACGAGCCCCAGGCACCGAACCCGCCTAACGCGGCGTACATCGATTACTACCTGCGCACCCCATCGACGGATCCTGTGACGCTCGAGGTGCTCGACACGGCAGGCGCCGTTGTCGCGACGTACTCGAGCGACCCGACCCGCCAGCCACAGCCCGCCGGCCGCGGCGGCTTTGGCGGTGGGCGCCCCGGCGGCATCCCGAACACGTCGCCACTGTGGCGGCAGCCGCCCGAGCCCATGTCGGCCGCCGCCGGGATGCACCGCGTGGCGTGGAACCTGGCTCCTGCCGGGGGCTTCGGCGGTGGCGGACGTGCCGAGGTGCCGCCGATCGCGGGCACCTACACGGCGCGCCTGACGGTTGGTGGCCGTACGCTCACGCAGCCGATCACCGTCCGCCCCGACCCAAGACGTTAGGCGTCGGGCGACCGCGCCGTTTTGCCGACCCCGCGCACGGTGCTCAGGCGGGTCGGCGAAACGGCCACGCGCTCCAGTTGCGATACCCGCCGGCGCGCGGACCGCTCGTCCAGCCCGTGGCGGCGAGCTGAAGCGCGAGCAATCGGCGGAAGGCTCCGTGAGTCACGACGACCACCGTGGGTGCGTCGCGCGATACGTCCTCGAGCAGGGCGACGGCATCGGCGGCACGTCGGAGCTCCGCGACCTCCGCGATCGACCCGCGTCGTTCCTTGATGAGCCAGTGGACGTGAATGCACGCTTCCCATACGAGGAGCGGCCACCGAGCGGGGAGCCACGGCGGAATTTCGAGTGGCATCTCGCGGAGAAGCGGCGAAACACGGATGGACCTTCCCGGCGCGAGCCGGTCGGCCGACGCTCGCGCGCGCGCGAGGTCGCTCGTCATGAGACATTCGGCCCTCCCCGCGATGGCCACGAGGTCGGCTGGCGGGACGCTGTCGTCGAGGATTCCCGCGGCGTCGTACGCGTCTCGCCACCGAAGGACGCCCGCGGCGTCGATCCAGCCGGGGCTCGTCGTGTGCGCAGAGTGGCCGTGACGAACGAGGATGATGCGGCGCGTCAGATCCTTTGATCCTCGATCATCAATTGAAGCCCAGCCCGATGCCGATTGCGCTGAGCCGGTAGTCCTGGCGGTCGAGATTCCATGCGAGGCCCAGGCGCGTCGAAAGCACGGCCACCATTCGGTGGAGTGGTGGGCTGACGAGCTCCAGTCGCGCCTGGCCGCCTAACGTGGCTCCGCCCCCATCCGCCCGGAAATGCGTCGGGCCGGCGATGAGGCGCGCCGCGCCAAACTGCCCGCGCTTCTCGACGCCGGCGAGGAGCCCGAGCGTGTAGATCTTCGGGAAATCCGGGACGCAATCGATCCCCGGCAGGTTGAGGCACGCTTCACTGCTCGCGTGGCCCTGCGCGCCGACGCCGATTCCGAACGCAAGGTGCAATCCGGGGCGGCGCGGACGCGAAGAGAGCAGCGCGTCCAGCGCGGGCCCGTCGCGATTTTGCCGAGCCCCTCCTCCCTGGCCGTAGCTCCGACCGTAGGTCGCTTCGAACGACATCAACGTGCTGCTCTGCTGCGCGGTCACGCCCGCGGGCAACAGGGCGCCCGCGCACAGGGCGGCCAGAAGGACTGGTCGGCGGATCAATGGTCGTGACTCGGTCATGTCCGTGAGGCGTTCACCTGATGTGGCCACTAACGCCCCGAGATCGTAACCGGCTGTTCTCGGACCGTCGGTGGAGGAACCCGCAGCCATTGGGAGCGGCCAAGTGCAGTCGCACGGAGCGTCGCGGCTCCCGGCTCGAACCCCTCGAGCATCGCCGGCGTGAGCGCAACGACGACCGTCCCTTGCTGTGGTCGCGGGTCGAACACCGGCTCGTGGTTTCGCGGCAGGTACACTTCGCCGAGCATCGTGACCCGCCGTCCCTGCACAAGCTCGATTCGCGCGTCGGACTCGACCCGCGCCCAGCTCACCAGATTGGACCGTACGACCACGCCGGGCGCCAGAGTGCTGCTCGTCGTCGTCAGCGTGAGCTCCTTGATCTGCACCCACGCGCGATAGCTCGAGAGCGCGCCGATGGGAAGCTGGAGCAGAATGAACCACAACACGGTCCGCTTTCCGAGCCGGGACGCGCGCGACTCCTCGAATGGAGAGGGGGTGGTGATCGCCGGACGCATACGCCCCGAATGTGGCGCGGGCGACAGGCGGACGACAAGACGCGCGCGCGTCCGCGGGCTAGTCGGGCCACCTGCCGGTCGATTGCAGCCAGGGTGACGACATCGGTGAAAGGAATTAGCGGATTCATACGTTCAATCTTCCGACGCGCGACGAACGGGCGGATTGAGGAAGTCCGACCCGGCCGCGAGCCGTTCAATTAGCCACCACGACGATGGACGCCATACACCGCCAGAAGACAGACATCAAACCGCTGGCCCAACAATGTTTGGCGCTCGCGCGAGGCCGGAAGTGGAACGCCTGCGCGGTGCTAGCTCGAGGCTGGCTCGCTTCTGACCCACTGAACGCCGATGCCGCGCTCTACCTGCTGAACGCCCTCAAAGCACCCGCGACCGCTGACGCGTATCGGGCCGCAATCCAGGAGTACGCGTTGCTCGAGCTCCGGCTGGAGCGCGAGCACGACCGGGCGCCAGCGCGTGAGGTCCGCCAGCTCGCCGCCTCCATTCGCGAGAGCCTGGCGGAGCTGACCAAGCCGCCTGTCGCAACCATCGTCCCAAGCCACAAGGCCACCGATCGCGGTCGACTCGAGAAGGCCTTTGGCCGGATGACGACGTCGCGATTCGCGTCGATCCCCTTCGCGACCTTTCTCTTTCTCGGGGCGACAAGCTTTACGGGGCGTTCCGCCGCGTCGCGGCCCGAAACGGGCCTCGGTTCGAACGGACCATCGGTCGCCGTCATCGACGTCCGCAACACCGCCGGCGACTCGGCGACGGCGTGGCTGGAGCTGGGCCTGCCTCAAATGATGTCGTCGAACATCGCGCGAATGTCCGGGATCGATGTGGTGTCAGCCGAGCGCGTCCGTGAGTCACGTCAGGCGCTCGGTCTCCCGCGCGGCGCCAGGCTCACCCGTGACCAGATTCGGCGGCTCGGCCAAGAGAGCGGTGCCGACTGGGTGGTGGCCGGCAGCGTCGTGCGCGGCGACAGCCTCTACGTGCTGGACTTGACCATGGAAAAGACCTCGGGCGATGTCGAACGACGTCCGGTCACGGTCACGAGCCCCAGCCTGATGGCGCTCGCGGACGAGGCGGCCGCGAAGCTCGCCAGCGTTGCCACCGCGGAGAGAAGCATCCTCGCTCGGCGCGATTGACCTGAAGGTATCAGCGTCCTCGCCATTGCTGAGTCGGCCGAACGCAAGGGGGATTCGGGAAGCCAATTCTCCTGCGCGCGCTTCTTGCTGTCTCCCGGTCTCGTTGGCGAGAGCGGGAGGCCAAGGATGGAGGAGAGGAGAACAGAGGCAGATGGAGCTTCGCGCGCCAGAACAGATCGGCGCCGACGATACCAGCCCACTGCGGTCTACCACCTGGCAGAATCCTTGAGACGTCGAGGCATCGACCTCGCGACGCGATCGGGTCCATGGCGCGCGGTGGGAAGAGCACTGCGGCGGAAGGGCCGAAACCGGATTCCGGTATTGCCCATCGTGACGAACGGAATGGCGCAGGTGATGGTCGACACCATGGAGCACGCGCGCGACCTCGCAGGGCTGCTCAACTGGTGTGGCATCGAAGATCTGGATCCGGTGCCTGATCTCGTCCCACCGGCCACAGTTCAGTAACCTTCCAGGGACTTTCAAGGTCCTGTTTTCAAAGGGGTCAGAGTCGTTTGAAAGCTTCAAACGACTCTGACCCCTTTGAGCACATCGCACCCGGTCCGCGGTGACGCCGCTCGCCAGACCGGGGTTTCAACGAATTGGACAAACTCGCCACTGAATCAGGAGCCTCGCATGAGATCTCGATTGTTCGGGCTACTCTCCGTCGTAACCGTCGCGGCCGCGTGTTCCGACGACTCGATGAGTCCGGGTGGCGGCGCCAATACCGATGGCCGGCTGCAGGTCATCCCCGGTGTTGCGGCGCTCGCCGCGGTCGACGTCGTGGTCGACGGGCAGACTCGCCTCACGAACGCGGCGTACGGCGTGCCGACGGCGCCCATTGCGCTGTCGTTAGGCCAGCACCAGGTGAAGGCCGTGCCCGCGGGCACGACCGCGTCAGCCGGCGGCACTACGGTAACGCTGCGCGCCGGCGATACCACCCGTGTCGTCGTGATCGGCTCACCCGGCGCGCTCAACCCGGTAGCACTCGGCGACACGGGGGCGACGCCGGTGCCGGGGAAGGGAAAGCTTCGCGTGTCACACATGGCCGCGAGCGCGCCCGCGATCGACGTGTACCGAACGCAGCCCGACTTCGGAACGTTCGTGAAGTTCATGGACCCGTTCCCGTATCAGGCCGCGACCCCGTTCATTGAGAGCACGCCGGGGAACTGGGTCATCCGCGTCACGAGGAAGGGGACCGACGAGGTGCTCGCCGAGAGTGGGCCGATTCGCGTCGACGCGCTCTGGATCCGGACCATCCTGCTCCTGGACGCGCCTAACGGCGGAGTGAAGATCACACCGCTCGGCGAGCAGTAGGACGTGTAGCTACCTAACGATGAATGCCACCGGGCTCCAAGGGCCAGTTGGAGCTGCGTTGAAATGGAGTTTTCAGTCCAACTGCCAGTTCCAAGTGGTCAGTCTGCAGTCTTCAGGCATCAGGCATCAGGTCCCGTTCCCTCGATTTGGGGAACGCGCATGGACGGACCAGCACTCTCTCGGATCAGCTACTGTAGGAAATGGAACCTGATGCCTGATGACTGCCAACTGACCTGACTGACAGCTTGGAACTGGCAGTTAGACTGAGAACCCTGAATATATGCGCGATGCATCGGCGGTCAGGCTCCGCTCGGACGCTGCCCGATCTCGATCACCGGCCGGCCGAGGACATCCAGCCTCGGCCTGACGCCGAGTCCGGGCTCTCGCGATGCCGCCAGCCGGCCGTGAGAGCGGTGCGGCGCTCCATCGGCGAATGAAACCGTGACGTACGAGTTGAAGTCGGTCGACGAGAACAGGTAGCGCGCCGGCGTGCTATGGGCGAGATGGGCGATCGCCGCCGTCACGATGTCACCGCCCCAGGTGTCCTCGATCGTCATCGCGATGCCTAACGAGACGCAGAGGTCGCGGATCTGGCGCGCCTTCGTCAGACCACCGACCTTCGAGATCTTGAGGTTGATGACGTCCATCGCGTGATCGCCAACGCCACGGACGACCATGTCGATCCCGTCGATCACTTCATCGAGCACGAACGGCCGATTCGTGTGACGCCGGACCGCCAGGCACTGCTCGTACGTCAGGCATGGCTGCTCGATGTACACGTCCACATCGCGCACCGCGTCAGCGACCCGCAGCGCCGCATGCTGTGTCCACCCGGTGTTCGCGTCCGCGATCAGCACGTCGCCGCGCTCGAGCACCGCCGACGCCGCCCGGATGCGATCGATGTCCGTGGCGGGATCGCCGCCCACCTTGAGCTGGAACTTCCGATACCCTTCGCGGCGATACTCCGTGATCCGCGCGGCCATCTGTGCTGGCGACTCCTGCGAGATCGCGCGATAGAGCGCGAAGTCATCGCCAACGTGGCCGCCCATGAGCGTCGCCACGCTCAGGTTGCTCGCCTTCCCGAGAACATCCCAGCACGCCATGTCGATCGCCGACTTGACGTACGGATGACCGCGCATGGCGCCGTCCATCCGCTCGTTGAGCGTGCCTAACGCGAGAGGGTCGGCGCCGATGAGGTGCGGCGCGAGCTCCGCGATGCCGGCGCGTGCGCCCGCCGCGTACGCCGGCAGGTACGCCGGACCGAGCGGGCACACCTCACCCCAGCCGGTGAGCCCGGCGTCGGTCTCCACGGCGACGACGGTCGAATCGAACACCGTGACGGCATTGCCGCCGGACCACCTGTAGCTCCCCTCATGGAGCGGGAGCTCGACGCGATATGCGCTGACGCTCGAGATCTTCATGGCGGCGCGAAGATGCCCGTCGCATTCGGTACGCGCCAGGCGGGCATCCGAATCGCGCCCGGAAGGCGCTCGTGAAATGGCTGTGCGATGAGAACCCGAGATCCAACCCGAGACTCGACAGATTGTTCGCACCTTCGTCGAGCCGCACCGCGGCCTGACGGAGCCGCAGCTCCATGAGGTATCGGTGAACGGAGAGCCCGGTTTCCGCCTGAAAGATCCGCTCGAAGTGATGCGGTGCATAATCCGCGAGCGTCGCCGCCGCGAGTAACGTCGGTCGTTCGTGGAGGCGCTCGGCGAGAAACTCCCTGGCTCGTTCGACCGCCTCGTGGTGCCGCGTCGAAGTGGCGGAAGCGCAAACTTCGCGGGCGACCGCCGCTCGTCGGGCTGCCGCGGCAACGACAGCACGGAGCAGCGCGACCGCACGACGCTCGATCTCCTCCCCCGCGTTAGTCGCGCAGTCATCGATCGCTCGGCGCAACGCTCGCATCTCCCCGAAGCCGTCAACGCCAAGTCGAACGACACCGCTCGGGAACTCGCGTTGCGCGCGTCGGCTGGCGCCTGCCAACAACATGTCGGCAACGGCGCTGGAGAATCGAATCGAGGTTCCGCGATCAGCCGAGACGACCGGGCGCGAGTACGTGAGAGTCGTCCCGGCTCGACGGAGCTCGACGTGGTGCGCGTCCACGAGCACCGCGCGTCCGGACTCGTGCAACGTGTAGGCGCCGTCATCCTGGAAGTGCACCTCGAACGACGGGAAGCGCATCGCTTTCGGCTTGCGTTGCGACGCGTCGCCGATGCAGCTCGTGATCTCGAGCGTCGTGGATCGGTACAGGCTGTGGCACGTCACGATCGCCGTTCCCGCCAACGACCGTGGGTCACGGAGAAAACCGCACGAATCTGAAAGCGCACGCGGAGACCTGCGCGGATTTTCAAGGGGTCAGACCCCTTGAAGCTGGAGGTTCAAGGGGTCTGACCCCTTGAAATTGCTGCCCCCTTGAGAATCCGCTTCCAATCCCGCCGACAGCCTCGTGGCCATGAGACCCACAACGTTGCGCCATATCGCCACCATGAGCGTTCTCCTCGTATCACCGCTCGCTGCTCAAACTTCCATCCCGCTGACGTGGTCGGGCTCGATGAAGGCGCGTGAAGGATCGAGCCTCCTCCATTACCAGATCCCGCCCGGAACGGACGTCGCTGCCTTCGAGATCATCCCCGTCGGCGCCGCGGAGAACAAAGGAAGCATTTCCGCGACGAACGTCGAGTTTGTTGGGACGAGCGTTCGATTTCGTGCGACGTTCGGCGGTGGGGCGGGGTGCAAGCTCGACGCGATTCCCGCGGCCGGTTACAAGGGGACGTGCTCGCTCTCGACCGGCGACTCGCTCGAGTTGACTCTCGTGCCGCCGGTGCCGGGCATGCTGCTCGCGGATCACGAGATCCTGATCGCTCGCGACGCGGCGCCACCGCCGCTTCGGGCGGGTGCGTCGGTGTTCGTTCTCGGACCCACCGGCTACACGGACCTCGTGCACGGAACGAACGGATTCTCGTGCTTCATCGAGCGGCCAACGAAGAACGACGCGTGGCCGATGTGCGGCAACCGCGAGGCCGGTGAAGCGCTGTTGCCGGTCGAGCAGTACCGCCTCCGCCTCCGCGCCGCGGGTGTGAGCGACGCCGCCATCAGCGACAGCATTCTGCGTGGATATCGGAGCGGTCGCTTTCGCCCGCCGCCTACCGGCGCCTTGACCTACATGCTGTCGCGTTCCGCGTGGACGGCGGATCGCGAGACCGGGATTCAGACCTTTCTCACGCCGCACGTCCACATCTACGCGCCTAACGTGACGAATGAGCGCCTCGGCGTCGACACGGCGCAGCGACTCGTCGTACCCATGCGGGTCGAACGTGAAGGGCGCCCGGACGCATCCATCATCGTGGGCGTCAAGCTCATCGAGCCCGCGTCACCGCGACGTTAGGGTCGCAGCGTGTTACCGGCCGCGCGGCCCCCCCGCCTTCGATGTCGCCGCGGACTTCGGCGGGACGTCTTTTGGAGATCGAGGCGCTGGCGCGGCTACGTCGGATGGCAGCTTCTCCGGCCGCCCTTTCTGCTTGTGGGAGAAGTCCGGTATCGATCGTGGTCCCTTCTTTTTCATAGTGTCCCCGTGGTAGGCCGAGTCGTGCTTCAATACGGCCAAAGCTGGCTAATGGGAGCGGTCGCTGCCACCTCCGATGTGCCCGGGGCGAGCACCCCAAGCACGCCGGGCACGCCCGGCGCGAAACGCGATGAGGTTACATCGCGCGACCACGTGCTCGCCCTCGGCTGTTCGCCGGGGTGTCCCACTCGTATGTTGGACCCCGCGACCAACGAGTGGCGCGCTCCGGAGGACGATGGTGACTACCGAGCTCCGCGAACAGCTTCAGGCAACGCTAGGCCGGGGATACACGCTCGAGCGTGAGCTCGCCGGCGGCGGGATGAGTCGCGTCTTCGTGGCCGAGGAACGCGCGCTGGGTCGGCGCGTGGTCGTGAAGATCCTGCCGCCGGAAATGGCGCGCGACGTCAGCCTCGAGCGCTTCAATCGCGAGATCCAACTCGCCGCCGGACTCCTGCATCCGCACATCATCCCGCTGCTGAGCGCCGGCGACGCGGATGGGCTACCCTACTACACGATGCCGTTCATCGTGGGAGAGTCCCTGCGGCTGCGGCTCGCGCGCGAAGGTCGGCTCGGCCTGGAGGACGCCGTACGGCTCACGCGTGAAGTAGCGATGGCACTCGACTACGCGCATCGCCAGGGGATCGTCCATCGGGACATCAAGCCCGAGAATATCCTGCTCCACGACGGCCACGCGCTCGTTACCGACTTCGGCATCGCGCGGGCAATCACGAGGTCGATACCGGCGTCGAACCTCACTACCGTTGGTGTCACGCTCGGCACTCCCCTCTACATGAGTCCCGAACAGGGCGATGGCGACCGCGAGATCGACGGGCGCAGTGACATCTACTCG
>Ga0209382_10012589_pt1 | contig 10445 bp, 5 predicted proteins | sample SoiMetdeltSBSDD5_FD_187599 | JGI IMG/M metagenome (GOLD analysis project Ga0209382, IMG submission 187599) | Bulk soil microbial communities from a Populus tree surrounding site in Tennessee, USA - Soil MetaG P. deltoides SBSDD5 (SPAdes) (version 2) | ecosystem: Environmental > Terrestrial >...
CGAGTATTCAGCGCGGAGACGCTGCCACCTTGCGGGCCGCATAGTTCTGCGCCAGGCCAGCCGTACCGCGGTGGCGCTCAATACACATCCGCCCAGGCTCAGGACAATCACCGTGATGTCCCATGCTGGGCGGCTCTGATATAGATAAGGGAAATCCAGACTGTGCAGCCCGTTATAAAGCCAGCGTTCGATGCGGCTGCGCGTTTCCTCCTTCTGTACAACCGCGCCGAGCTGCGGATCAAAATAAAGCCAGGTCTGTTGAGGGTCGTCGTACTTTACGCGCAACACCGGCAGGCGGCGGCCCAGCGCCCGGTGGTAGTAATAAGCGTCATATTGATTTAGCCACGTCGCCTCCGCGATACGGACATTTGGAGCCGCGTCCCGCGCGGCGGTCATCATTTCGTCGCGGGGAAATTCGCGAACCTTCGTCTTCGACTCGTCCGCGGCAATCAACAATTGCGGCAGAGGCGCCTCGGCGGAAAGAAATGCGGCGAGGTCGGTGTTCGACCATTGTCCTGCCCCCAATTGATCTGGCGCCTGGTAAGCCAGGTAGAATGGCCGTCCGCGGAATTGAAGTAGTTCGATTTCCCTTGGTTGAAATTCGGCTTGAAACTCACGAATCGCATCGGCCGGGTTCAACCTGAACAATCCCAAATTCAGCGCGCCGCCGGCAACGGCCCTGGTCTGCGCCTGTGTCGGGCTGTTTCCCGGCGACCAATCCCCGGGGTTCATAGACAAAAGCCCGCTCAGAATCCAGGTGAACGTGACCATCCCGAATATCAATCCGAAGTAATGATGCCAGCGCATCCAACCTGCGTAAGGCGTACCGCGGAACTCGCCCTTGACGCTGTATTGTTTCCTGAAGCGGTATCTCCACAGTCCAGTGACAATGCCGCTCAGACACATCAGACAACCGACGCCTGAACCGTATACGATCACGTCGTTCCACAGCGCCGACCGTTGACGCAGCGGTGTGAAGTAAATCCAGTGAATCACGGCGCCAATCCAGCCCCAGAACCTTCCCTCGCGCGTCGTCTTCATCACGACTTCACCGGTCACCTGCGAAACGTAAAGATGGGTATCCGCTCCGTCATCGAGCGCGACCTTGTGCAAGGGTTTGAATCGCCGCAGCGAGCCGCCAAGCGTCCACTGATCGGCGAACTCGACAGCCTCTTTGTAATTCGCCCTGCCGCGATGTTCCGGCGCAAACGCTCTGACGACATCGAGCGCCTGCTCCGGCGTCACGGGATCGAGCCGCCCGCCGTCATCGGCAAAAACCGTCGCCCAACCTTTCTCGGAAAGAAAACGATAGACAGGACGCCCGTTGAACATCCCCAGTCGAACTTTACTCGGAGCTTCGCTCCAACCGATTCGCTGATACGCCCGATCGGGCGTCAGCGTGGCATGGGAAAAGTCGAGCGAGGGCAGCCGCGCCAATCGCTCTTCCGTCGGCAATCGCGGCATCCGCCTATACATCATCACGACGCCCGACACGAACCAGAGCGCGAACATCACACAGAACATCGAGCCGAGATAGCGATGCGTATAGATCAAATATTTCTTCAGCTTCAGCATGTCCGGTTAACTCCGAACCTGAGCAGGCTCCCGGCTACCGCCACTTAGAACTGCTTCCGGCGCGAATGATTCCGGGATAGGTTCTCCCAAAAACCGGTTACGCAACTCGAACCATAGCCGCAAGCGATCCCATTGCGGCTCCTTCAAAACCTTCATCTCGTCGGACAGTCGCGGGTTCGGCAAAAAAATGGTCGTCATCTGTTCGCCAAACCCGTTCCACATCCGAAGGCCATAACTGCTGCCGCCGATACAGCGATTGTCCTTCATTTCAAAGAACGCCAGCTTCGCCACGCGCCGTTTGGCGGCCAGTTCGGCCGAGCGAGCGCCTCTGTGCGCGCCCACGCAGAGGTGGAAATGCCAGTGCCCGAGATCGACCGTCACGTAGCCGTCGAGGTATGAGACCTTCTTCGGGGCCTTTTCAAAGCGGATCTCAAAGACCGCGCCTTCGACGCATGGGCCGACGATGATCTCGCTCCAGCGCTCTTCAAAAAGCAGCCGAGTTAATTCGCACGTCGTCTCCTCTGTCGGCGTTATGTAGCTGTATTCAGTCACGATGCCGTTCAAGTCCTCGACGCTTTCGCGCATGCCCGTGATTGGCTTCAATTCGGAAGTCATGTCTATTTTCCTCCTTTGTTCATTTGCAGACGGTTGACGGCTTCGACGAGCGCGTCGACGGCGTCGGCCGCGTGGTGCGAGACCGTCAACACGCCGCGCGCCTGTACCTCGACAATTCGTTTCTCCTTGACGGCCCTGACGGCGGAAAGCTGAGCGTCGTTTTCCAGCGCCTGCCGAAAGCCCCGGTCACGTTCATACCCGGAGGCGATCAAAATCACGTCCGGGTTGATCTGCATGATCTGTTCTGACGCGAGCTTGACGTGACCTTTTATCCCGGCTTCCGCCGCGGCGTTTTTCAGTCCGGCGGCGGTCAATATTTCGTGGATCGAGGTCTCGGATCCGGCGCTGAAGTTTCCCGACGCGAGGTAGAGCGCGCGCAACGCCTCACTTTCCGGACGCAGGCGGGAACGCGCCGCGTCCAGCTTCCGCCTCATTTCGCCGATCACGGACTCGGCGCGGTCTTCTTCTCCGACCGCCAGGCCGATCAGGCGCACGTTGGCTTCGATATCCGCGAAATTCCGAAAATCAGTCGTGACGATAAGCGGCGTATTGGTCTCGGCCAGCAGTCCCTTCAAATCGACCTTGGTGTAGCGCGCCGCCAACACCAGGTCCGGTCTCAGCGAAATGACCTGCTCGGAGTTGCGGTCGACGAAGACGTTGATTCTGCGCGCCGCGTCGGCGACATAGCTTGTCGCCGCGTCCCCGGAGAATTTCGAGAGGCCCGCGATTCGTTTCTCGTCCACCAGCGCGCACAGAATCTCGTCATTGCTCGGCGTCAGTGAAACGATCCGTTCGGGCTTGCGCGGAATGCCGACTTCCATTTCGCCTGCCCTCACCGTGCGTGGGAAAGACCCGTTACCCGCGCCCGGTTGGCTTGACCGTGACGGCGTACCACAGGCCGCGCCCAGCGACAGCGCGAGAAGCAGATAAGTCCGGGCATGGATCAACCGCTTTTCCCACCCGCTCGGGCGCCTATCGGCTAGTCGTTTGTCTGTCATAGGGCTCATCGTTCAAAACATAGCGGAGCGCATTGCGGCTCCGGCTTGGTGTTCGGCGGCGATCCATTCGTGAATCACACGCCCCCAATCTTTCGGCGGCAAATCCTGAATATGCGTGTAGGTCGCATTTAGTTCTCGGGCCAGAGAGCGCGCATGGCCGAACCGCACCCGTCCGACTTCCATGTCAATGAGCAAACCTCTTACATGCATCCGGCCCAGCCGCGTCGCCTCTTCCAGCGCGGCTTCAAACGCCCCCGTCGCAGGGACGTTGGCGCGACCGTCCGTAACCACGACCAAAAATGGCTGTGCGCGTTCGCCTTTGCGCCACTGCCTTTCAATGACGTGGCGCGCCCGCTTCAATCCCTCAGCAAGAGGCGTTCTGCCGCCGGTCGGAAGTTGCGCAAGCCTTCGATAAGCGAAGACCGGACTGCGGGTGGGCGGCAAGAGTTCTTCCGCCGCTTCGGCGCGAAAGGCGATCATCGCGACCACATCACGTTGTTTATAAGAGTCTTCCAGCAGAGAGCAGATTGCGCCCTTTGCGGCCCGCATGCGCTCGAGCGCGGCCATTGAGCCGGAGGCGTCAACCACGAGCAGAATCAGGTTGCGCGTTCGAGTCCGTCGTTGTTTGTGCCGCCAGTGCGCAGGGCGGATATACAGGCGTGGGGCGCGACCGATGCCGCAGTTAATCGCGTCGAGCGATGCGGCGCGAATAGTGGCTTCGATGGCCAGGTCCAGATTTTCTGACTGGGGCGGCGTCATGGCCCGCACCATTTGCCCCGATCTGCGCGAAGAGGCGAACGACCCTTTGCCAAAAACGACCGCCGTCACGTTGCGCCGTTGGCGACGCGCAATCATTCGCGCAAGGTCGAAGCCATTGCCGACGGCGAAGACTCTTTCCCCCGCCGCCGAAGCGCCGTCGCTCGGCGTCTCACTCGCGCGCTCGTTCGGCTGCGGCTGGTCGGGTTGGCGCCGCATTTGACTCGAAGCTAGTTGTGAATTCGGACCTCGCGGCGGCGTCTCTGACGGATCGGCGGCGCGTTTGCGCTTCGTTTCGCCCGTCGGGTCGCCGGGAGGCGGCGGTTGAGGGTCGTTTCCTGATTTGGGAGACGGCGCCGCAACGCGGCGGCGATGAGCGAGCGCCAGCGCCAGCGCTTCCTTCACGTCGGAAGCGTTTACTTCCGCGCGTCCCTCGAACGCGGCGACGGCGCGAGCGGTCTTGTACGCGACGATGTCGGCGCGCAAGCCGTCGGCCCTCGCTTCGGCGCAGGCTTCGACGAGCGCGTCAAATTGCCTGTCCGGCATGGACACTGACGCGAGTAACGAGCGCGCCCGCCCGATGCGGCCGGACAGTTCTTTTTCGGCGTCTATCCATCGCTCGACGTAAGCTCGCGGATCGGTCTCGAAAGCGATCCGCCGCCTGACGACCTCTTTGCGCATTTCCGGTTCGAAGTAGCCGGCGACGGCGACCGACAGGCCGAAGCGGTCGAGTAGTTGCGGTCGCAATTCACCCTCTTCCGGGTTCATCGTGCCGATCAAGATGACGCGGGCTTCGTGCGTAAACGAGACGCCCTCCCGTTCGACCCGGTTAACGCCCATCGCCACGGCGTCGAGTAGCACGTCGACCAGATGATCGGGCAACAGATTGACTTCATCCACGTATAACACGCCGCGATTGGCGCGGGCGAGCAGTCCCGGTTCGAAATGTTTCTCGCCCGCGTGCAGAACTCGTTCTACGTCGAGTGCGCCCAGCACCCGGTCTTCGGTCGCGCCGACCGGTAAATTGACGAAAGGGGTCGGGATTCGCACGGACTTCTCCGCTTTTCCCGGCCCCGGCGCGGAGTTGAAAGCATCGCCTTCGACGACTTCGATCGCGGGCAGCAACGCCGCTATTGCTCGCGCGGCGGTGGATTTCGCAGTGCCGCGCGTGCCCGTGATCAGCACGCCGCCGATGGAAGGATCAATCGCATTGAAAATCAAAGCCCGCTTCATTTCCTCCTGCCCGACGATGGCCGGGAAGGGAAAGTGCAGCGCGGCGGGGGCGGTTGAAGCGCTGAGCGTCAGTTCCGTGTTCATTTACCCTCGCCTTTCTCTTCAAGAAGACCTTCGTTAGCCAGATAGGCCGCCTTCAGTCGCGCCAGCGTCTCCGGGTCCGGCTCGCCCCACATCCCGCGCTCCGCCGCCTCAAGCAAGCGTCCCGTCATTTCACGAAGCGCCCACGGGTTGCTGTGTTCGCAGAACTCCCTGCTCGTTTCATCAAGCACATACTTCTCGGCCACCTGCTGGTACATCCAGTCGTCAATGACCTGCGCCGTCGCGTCATAGCCGAACAGGTAGTCCACCGTCGCCGCCATCTCCAATGCGCCTTTGTAGCCGTGCCGCTGAATGGCGCGCAGCCATTTCGGATTCGCCACGCGCGCCCGGAAGACGCGGCGCGCTTCTTCACGGATGTCACGATTACGCGCCGTCTCGGGATTCGCCGAATCGCCCAACACGGCCATCGGCTCGCGCCCGGCGAGCGACCTGATGGCGGCGATCATTCCGCCGTGAAATTGCATGTAATCGTCGCTGTCGAAGATGTCGTGTTCATAATTGTCCTTGTTCTGCACGGCGATTTCCGCTGAGGTCAGCCGGTGTTGAAACTCATCGTGCGCCGGTTCTCCATAGAGGTCTTTCGTATAAGCGAATCCCCCCCATTCGAGATAGATGCGCGCCAGGTCGGCGCCCGTCTCCCAGTTCGATTCGGTAATGGCGTTCAGGATTCCCGTGCCGTATGACCCGGGTTTATTGGAGAACAGCCGGTATCGCGCTTTTGTCGCCGCCTGCGCGATGGAATCGCGTGAGAACTCCGCCTCGTCGCTCCGCACATGCTTGCGGACGAAATTTTCCGCCTCCGGTTCGTCCAGATCGGCCACCAGGTTCACCGCGCGGTCCAGCAGCTTCACCACGCCCGGAAACGCGTCGCGAAAGAAGCCCGACATTCTGATCGTCACGTCAATGCGCGGGCGGCAAAGTTCCGAAAGAGGAATTATCTCCAGACCAACGACTCGCCGGTTCTCTTCCTGCCAGACGGGGCGGACTCCGATCAACCACAAGGCTTCCGCGATGTCGTCGCCTTGTGTCCGCATGTTCGAAGTTCCCCAGATCGTCAAGCCGACGGCTTCCGGGTATCGCCCTTCACGTTCGAAGTACTGTCGCAACAGATCGTCGCCGAGCCTTTGTCCCACCTGCCACGCGAAGGGAGAGGGAATGGCTCGGACGTCGACTGAATAGAAATTGCGCCCGGTCGGCAAGACGTTTGCCATCCCGCGCGTCGGCGCGCCGCTGGGCCCGGCCGGAACCGCGCGGCCTTCCAACCCGTCGAGCAGGTTGATCAGTTCCTCATCCGTGCGCCTTAGGTCGGGAACGACGCTTTCGGCCAGCTTTCGCAAAGTTGCGCTCGTTTTGCCGCTGGGCGGCAGATGGCAAGATTGAAGCGCCGCTTCGATGGCCGCCGGCGCGAAATCGGCTGCGGCCAGGCGCGTGACGAGTTGGCGCGCGGCATCTTCAAGATGACGCATGACGTCGCCATTGGTCCGCGCGGCGGCTCCTCCGGTCGGAAAGATGAGTTGTGACGGCATCGCCCCGGAATAAACGGAACCGAGCGTCGCGGCGGCGCTCAGCCCGGAGTAGTCCAACTGATAATCTTCCGCGATGGCGCGGCGGACGCCGGTCATTCCTGGCGAGTCGAGCCTGATCAAAGCCATCGCGAGATCGATGAGTTGTTCGCCGCCCGGCAATTGACCCAGAACATGCAGGCCGTCGCGAATTTGCAAATCGCCGATCTCGCACAAATAGCCGTCAATGTGTTGAATGAATTCGCCGTAGCCCTCGGCCCCCGGTTGCTCTTCGACGCCTAGGTCCTGATGCAGGTTGGCCGTGACCACGGCGTCCCAGATCTCCTGTTGAATGAGTGGAAGTTTGTCCGGGTCTATGCGCTCGGCGTTGGCGTAAGTCCCGAGCAGTTGTTGTAACCGCGCCAGCTCGTCATAAGTTTCCGCCTGCGTCATCGGCGGGATCAGATGATCGATGATACAGGCGTGCATTCGCCGCTTAGCCTGCGAGCCTTCGCCGGGATCGTTGATGATGAAAGGATAGAAGACCGGCAAGTCGCCGATGGCGAGTTCGGGATAACATTCCTCGGAGAGCCCCAGACCTTTACCCGGCAACCATTCCAGAGTCCCGTGCTTGCCGCACTGCACTACCGCGTCGGCCCCGAAGACGTCGCGCAGCCAGCGGTAAGCGCCGAGGTAATGATGCGTCGGGATGAGGTCGCCGCTGTGGTAGACCGCCAGCGGGTTCTCCCCGAAACCGCGTGGCGGCTGGATCATCACGAAGATGTTGCCGTAGAGTTTTCCCGCGACGTAGATTTCATCGTCACGTCGAAAGACATCGCCGGGCGGCGCGCCCCATTCTTCCTCGAGCGCAACCCGATTGCCCGTTGGGAATTGCGAAAACCACTTCTCGTACTGGCCGGTAGTGTAGCGCGCCGTGGCGAAGCGCATCTGTTCTTCGGTGAGAAACTCTTTGTCGTAACCGCCACAGGTGATGAGTTCCTTCATCAATGCGTCTCCGTCCGCCGGAATGCCCGTCACGTGATAGCCACGCTCACGCAAACCTCGCAACAGGTTGATCACGGAGGCCGGCGTGTCCAACCCGACCGCGCTCCCGATGCGACCGTGCCTGTTGGCAAAATTCGTCAGGACGATGGCCAGTCTCTTTTCGGCGTTCGGTTTGCGGCGCAAGAGGGAGTGCCGCACCGACAGGTCAACACATGCCCGCAAACGATCCTCCAGGCCGACCGAGCGCGACTCGGCCTCTGATATTGAATTCACAGTACCGCCTTCCTGACGAAAGCCAACGACCGGACCGATGATGCGCCCGTCGAACTCCGGCATCACGACTTTAGTCGCCGCGTCCCAGGGAGGTAACCCGGCGTCGCTTTTTTGCCATGCGGGTACGGTAAGCGATGTGGTGACGGCTTGGATGAAGGGGACGGCGAGGGCGGTCAGAAAATCGGTCATCTGGCCGCAAGCAGTGGTCATTCGCTCTTCGTGCAGCAACTCGGCGACGGCGTAGCTGAAGAGGCTGATGACGCAATCAACCGTCGGCCCGCCGTCATCCACGAAATACCTGGCGAAAATATTGGCCGTGGCCGCCTTCGCCGCCTCGTCGCGCAGGCTGTAACAGAAGACGGGTAGCGCGTTGTAGCCGCGCGCCTCGATCTCTCGCGCCAGCCCGTCTACCACGGCGAGATCATCGCTCTGCCAGTAAGCGCGATAGAACAGAAGGCCGATGGCCGGCCGTCGCTGCCGCCAGTAACGTTGTTTGAATTCGGCGAGGCTTAACGTGGCGCAACTTACACGGTCGGCCTCGTCCGGATGATAAAGACCGGCGTCAGGCATCGGGGCAGGAGCCTCGAAACCGAACGCGGCTGAAAGATAGACGTCGGCCAAGTAGAGCAGCAGGTTTTTGTAATTCTCGACTCCGCCCGCCAGCGCATACTGAAGGGCCGTCACTGCGTCCTCCAACGGAACGTTGGAAATCGCATCGAGTTCCGCATCTGGATTCTGATCTCCTGGCAAGGCGATCAGATAACGATCGCGATCACGGCAAAACTCCTGCAGGCGCGCAAACCCGCGCTCGAAATAGTTCCTTCCGCCCAGCACCCGAACCACGAAGACGCGGCTCTCCGCTCCGGCGCCCGCCAGGAAGCCGTCAATCTCGGCGTCAGTTTGCAGCTTTCCGCTTTCAAGAATTCGTACGGTCGGAAATCCTGCGGGCAAGCTCTTTGTCGCGGCGGCGACCATCAGGCGCTCAGTCGCGGCGGCGGAAATAAAGACGATCATTGCCTAACCCCAAAGCTCAGGCGCAGTCCAGGGAAAGCCCGGGTAACGCCAGGTAATGATTGATGACTGCCGTTGTTAACGCGGCCAATCAACTTTGGCCGTCAAACGCAGATGAACTCGGCATTGCCAGGTGGAGTAGTGTCTGGAATTTGAGGAAGAAAATAGGTTCAGCAAGATGTCGCTCTCTCTCAATCCACGAAGAGTTCATGTGCACGACCGAACTTCAGGCAGGTCTCCTGACTTGAGCCTTTACGCCGAGAATAATCGGCGTGTCTTCTCCTCCGAAGCCTTCCCGCGCTTTTGCGCAGTGGCGCAAGATTGGAGAGGAGAAGAATCAAAAGGCTTTCACAGTGGCGGGACCGTGCGGGAATTTCACCCGCTTCCCTATTCTCCTGTTGCCAGAGAAACGGCAACAGGCCCCTGAAGCCAAAACTATTATGTTAAGACGCCGCCTAATATACACCGAACGATGTTTGATGGAAATGCTCCGGCTCGGCGCCTATAAAAAATTGCTCGATTATTGCGAGTTTTGGCAATTGACAGCTAACGACGCGTCCGGCTTCGGCGAGCGTAAACACTCCGGAGACGAGGAAAATAAGCGCCGCTCCGTACCTGATCAGTTTCTCGGGGAGTTTTTTCCCCAACGCCTTGCCGAACCGGGCCCTACATGTGCCGGAAGAGCAATTCCTGGCTCTCACGGTTCAGGTCGCCGATGTCGCGGATGTCGTAGCGATTGCCGTCGACGTCGTTGAGAATGATGCGGCCCGGCGCAGGCCGTTGGACGTTCTCGCGCAGGTTCCGCGTCGTGAATCGGCACAGTCCCCGGTCTGTTTCAATCGTCCAATCCACTGTCCCGAAGCGTTCTTTCGCGGCGATGATGCGTGTGACCGCAGGCACGAGGTAACGCCGCTCCAACTCCTCCTCAACAAGTTTCCGGTTCTCGGCGCCGAGGTCCGCCGGGTTGGCGATCAGGCCTATTTCCTTATTGGCGCTGTCGCGGACACTCAGGAATCGGTTAGGCTCGGAGAGCGGGAATGCGCGCAGGACGCTCACCTTCAGATAGGAGCGATCCTCTTCGACTGTCAGCCGCAGCGTGGCCCCGCGCATGAAGAAGCGCAGCTTTTTCGCGTCGAGGAAGACCAATTGCGAGGCCTCGACGAGAGTGACCGGGTCCTCTGGATGTTTCTCTTCGGCGCCGGACGTGTTCATTTGACCTCGATGATCTTGTTCATCTCCTGCTGCATCTGGACGAGTCGGTAGAATTCGCCTTTCTTTTCGAGCAATTCCTCGTGGGCGCCAACTTCGACGATCTTGCCGTCCTTGAGTACAACAAGCCGCGTGGCGTTGCGCAGCGTACTCAAACGGTGCGCGA
>Ga0209382_10012590_pt1 | contig 10445 bp, 3 predicted proteins | sample SoiMetdeltSBSDD5_FD_187599 | JGI IMG/M metagenome (GOLD analysis project Ga0209382, IMG submission 187599) | Bulk soil microbial communities from a Populus tree surrounding site in Tennessee, USA - Soil MetaG P. deltoides SBSDD5 (SPAdes) (version 2) | ecosystem: Environmental > Terrestrial >...
CGGCTTCAACTTCATCCGCATGCGCCCGGCGCCCGAGGTAGTCGCCGGCGGCGTGCCCGCGGGCTACACCGCGCGCGCCCTGGCGGAGCCGGGCCGGGCCTACGCGGTCTACCTGCGCCCCGCGCCGATAGGCAACGAATTCTCGGCGCGCTGGACCGGGACGGTCGAGCCTGCCTACTCCGAGGAGTACACCTTCCACACTTTCTCGAACGACGGCGTCCGGCTCTGGGTCGACGGGCGGCTGGTGATCGACAACTGGACCGACCACGCCGAGAAGGAAGACACGGGCCGCATCGCGCTCGAGGCCGGGCGGAAATACCCGGTCAAACTGGAGTATTTTTACGCCGGGGGCGTGGCGGCGATGAGGCTCTGGTGGTCGAGTCCGAGTCAGGCGAAAGAGGCGGTCGCGGCCGACGGGCTCGCGCTGCCCGACGGGAGCGGCCCGGGGCTTAAAGGGGAGTACTTCGCCGGAAAGGATTTTGACCAGTTGAAGCTCACGCGGACGGACTTGGGCGTGGACTTCGACTGGGGGGTGCACTCGCCCTTCCCCGCGGCGCCGCGGCCGATCCGGGCCGTGCTCTCGCTGGATCTGCCGCCCGGCTCTTACCGGGCGCATTGGGTGCACCCGAGGAGCGGGGCGATCATCAGGATCGAGAATTTCCGCCATGCGGGCGGCGCGCGGAATCTGGCCGCGCCCGGTTTTCGCGAAGACATCGCCCTCAGAGTTATCGCCCGCAGGTAGAGGCAGCCCACTGATGATGGGGATCAGGCGGACCGGCGCGGGTCGGTCCCGGAATTGGGATCTCCCGTTCCCAGAATCGCACACTGCCCGCCGTTAGTTTCCTGCAAATCAAACAACTTAGCCGCTGGCACGCCGTTTGGTTAACCGACCCTCAAGGAATCTTGCGACCGGTCGAGGGGTTGATGGAAGCACTCTGGCAGGACTTGCGTTACGGGTTCCGCGTGCTCGCCAAGAAGCCGGGCTTCGCGGCCATTGCGGTGCTCACGCTGGCGTTGGGGATCGGGGCGAACGCCATGATCTTCAGCGTCATTGACGCGGTCCTGCTCCGGCCGCTGCCCTACGCGGAGCCGGAGCGGCTGGTCATGCTGGCGGAGACGAAGGAGGAGGTGCCGAACCGCTGGGTCTCGTACCCGAATTTTCGCGACTGGCAGGAGCGCAGTCAGTCCTTCGAGGCGATGTCCACGATCCGGGGTTGGGCGACGACACTTACGGGCGGGGGCGAGCCCGAGAGACTCAATGCGCGCCTGGTGGCAGCCGATTATTTCAACGTCATGCGGGTGCGGCCGCTGCTCGGGCGCGGGTTTCTGCCCGAGGAGGACAGGGCGGGGACGGGGCCGGTGACGATCCTCAGTCACGGCTTCTGGCGGCAACGGTTCGGCTCCGACCCGGGAGTCATCGGGCGGAGCGTGACGCTGGACGGACGCGGTTTCACCGTCGTCGGGGTCATGCCGGAAAGTTTTCAGCACCAGGGGCCGCCGCCGCTGTGGGTGCTCATCGGGCAGCAGGCAAAAGAGGGTTGGATGCAGCGTGACGTGCGAGTCGCCGGCTACGTCGTCGCCCGGCTGCGGCCGGGCGTGACGCTCGCGCGGGCGCGGTCGGAGATGGAGGCCGTCGGCGCGGAACTCGACCGGCAGTACCCGTACGCCAACGCCGGCCACCACATCCGCGTCGTCCCGCTGCTCGAGAACATCGTCGGCGAGTCGCGCGCGCTGCTCTTGATGTTGTCGGGCGCGGTCGGGCTGGTGCTCCTCATCAGTTGCGCCAACGTCGCCAATTTACTGCTCGTCCGCGGCGCCATGCGCGGCCCGGAGATCGCCATCCGGACGGCGCTCGGGGCCAGCCGCTGGCGCGTGACGCGGCAGTTGATCGGCGAGAGTCTGCTGCTCTGTCTGCTCGGCGGGGCGGCAGGCGTCATGCTCGCGTGGTGGGGGGCGGAGTTGCTCCTGGCGGCGGAGCCGGATTTCATCCCACGCCTGGCGGGCGTGAGGATCGACTGGCGGGTGATGGGCTTCACCTTCGGGCTCGCGCTGCTGACCGGAGAGGTCTGCGGGCTGGTCCCGGCGTGGCAGGCGAGCCGGATCGGCCTGCACGAGATGCTTAAGGAGGGCGGCCGGACGGCGACCGACGGGCGCGGCGGCAGGCTGCGCAAGGCGCTCGTGGTCGCGGAGGTGGCGCTCGCGCTGGTGCTGCTCATCGGCGCGGGGCTGCTCATCAAGAGCCTCGCGCGGCTGCTGGAGTCGCAGCCGGGCTTCGACGCGCGCCGCGTGCAGACGATGATTGTCGGGCTGCCGGAGCAGAAATACCCCGGGCGCGAGCAGGTCCGGGACTTCCACCGGCAGTTGCTCGAGCGCGTCGCCGGGCTCCCCGGCGTCGAGCGCGCGAGCATCTCGAACAACCTCCCTGGGCTGCCGGACGGCTGGCAAACCGACATCAACCCCGAGCCCTACCGCCGCATCCGCGCTGGCGAAGAGATCAACGTCGACTGGGGGATCGTCAGCCCGGACTACTTCACGGCCATGGGCATCCCCGTCCTTCAGGGGCGCAGCTTCACGCGGCAGGAGGCCGAGGCCGGAGAGCACGTCGTTCTTGTCGACGAGCACCTGGCGCGCCAGTTCTGGCCGGACGGCCAGGCTCTCGGCAAGCACATCAAGTATGACAGCGCGACGCCGCAAGAGATCGTCGGCATCGTCGGGAACGTGAAGAACTACGGCTCGGAGGCGCTCCCGCGAATCAAGATCTATACTCCTTATGGGCGGTCGCGGCTCCGGGGCGCGGCGCTCAGCCTGAAGCTTACGCGGGACGAGGTGCCGGGGCTCATCGAGGCGGTGACGCGCGAGGTGCGCGCGCTCGACAAGGACGTGCCGATCACCGAGGTCGCCAGGCTCGAGGAGCTTCTCGCCCGCGAGGCCGCGCCGCGGCGCGTCAACGCTGTCCTGCTCGGCTCGTTCGCCCTCATCGCGCTGCTCCTCGCGGCGGTGGGGATTTACGGGGTCATGAGTTACACCGTCGAGCAGCGGACGGCTGAGATCGGCATCCGCATGGCGCTTGGGGCCGAGCGCGGCGAGGTGCTGCGGTTCGTCCTCGGGCAGGGCATGAGGCTCATCCTGGCCGGGGTTGGAGTCGGGCTGGTGGCTGCCCTAGGGCTGACGCGGTTGATCGCGGGGCTGCTCTACGGGGTGGGTGCGAGCGACCCGGCGACCTACGGGGTCGTGGCGGTGGTGCTGGGCGGAGTGGGGCTCCTGGCCTGCTGGGTGCCGGCGTTGAGGGCGACGCGCGTCGACCCGCTCGTGGCGCTGCGCCACCAGTAACTTGAAATTCGAGACTTGAGATGGGCATCAAAGAAGACTTGAAATACGGCTTAAGAGTGTTGGCCAGAAGGCCCGGGTTCACGTTGGTGGCGGCGCTGACGCTGGCTTTGGGGATTGGGGCGACGACGGCCATCTTCAGCGTCGTCAACGCCGTGCTCCTGCGCCCGCTGCCGTTTGCGGACCCGGACCGGCTGGTGGTAGCGCTGCACGACGGGGCCAATCCGGTCTCGCCCGCCGACTTCGCCGACTGGCGCGATCAGAGCCAGGTTCTCAGTGACCTGACCGCGGTCGAGATCTGGGGGCCTTACCTGGCCGGCCCCGATCGGCGGGAGCAGATGGGGGCCGTGCGCGCGACGGCTGGTCTCTTCGACATGCTGGGTACGGCCCCGCTCCTCGGCCGCACTTTCCAGGCCGGCGAGGACCGGCCGGGCGCGGCCCCGGTGGTCGTCCTGAGCCACGGGCTGTGGCAGCGGAGGTTCGGCGGCGACACGGGCATCGTCGGGCAGCGGCTGGCACTCGACGGAGTGTCTTACGAGGTGATCGGCGTCATGCCGCCCGAGTTCCAGTTCCCGCTCTTCTGGGCGATGAAGGCGGAGATGTGGGGGCCGCTGGCGCTCGCCGATCGGACTGGGGCCCGGGCATCGCGCTCGCTGCGCGTCTTCGGGCGGCTCAAGCCGGGGGTGACGCTCGGGCAAGCGCAGGCCGAGATGGGGGCGATCGCGCGGCGGCTCGCCGAGGCGTACCCGCGGACGAACGCCGGGCTCGGCGTGACAGTCCTGCCGCTCCACCAGAAGGTCGTCGGCGGGGTGCGGCCGCTGCTGCTCGTGCTGCTCGGGGCGGTGGGCTGCGTGCTCCTGATCAGTTGCGTCAACGTCGCCAACCTGCTGCTCGTGCGCGCGAGCGGCCGGAATCGAGAGATGGCCGTCCGGCAGGCGCTCGGCGCGAGCCGCCTCCGGCTGGCGCGTCAGATGCTCACCGAGAGCCTGCTGCTTTCCGGCCTGGGCGGGGCCGCCGGGCTGGCGCTCGCCTTCTGGGCGACGCAGGCGCTGACCGCGAACCTGCCCGCCGAGACGCTGCCGCGCCAGCAGGCGATTGGCCTCGACGGGCGCGCCCTCGCCTTCACGACGCTCATGGCGCTTCTCACGGGCCTCGTCTTCGGGCTCGCGCCGGCGCTCCAGGCGGGGCGCGCCGACCTCAACTCCGGGCTCAAGGAGGGCGGCCGCGACGCTGCCGGGGGGGGGCGCGCGCGGCGCGTCCGCTCGCTGTTGGTGGTCGCCGAAGTCGCGCTCGCGCTCGTCCTGCTCATCGGCGCGGGCCTCATGATCCGCAGCTTCGCGCAGCTCCAGCGAGTCGACCCGGGCTTCGACCCGAGCAATCTACTGACCATGACGGTCTCGGTGACGGGCTCGCAGCATGCCGAGGGGCCGCGCCGCGCCGCCTTCTTCGGCGAGCTCCTCGACCGCGTCAGGGCGCTGCCGGGCGCCGAGTCGGCGAGCGCGATCAACCACCTGCCCCTCGGGGGCGACGTCTGGGGCACGCGATTTACGATCGAGGGGCGGCCTGCGCCCGCGCCGGGCGAGGTCCCCGGCGCGACCTTCCGCGTCACCCGCCCGGATTACTTCCGGGTCATGCGCATCCCGCTGCGCGCGGGGCGGGACTTCACCGAGCAGGATGACGAGCGGGCGCCGGGCGTGGCGATCGTCAACGAGACCCTCGCGCGCCTCCACTGGCCGGGCGAAGATGCGCTCGGCCGGCGGATCAAGCTCGGCTCGCCCGAAGCCGACGGCCGGTGGCTGACGGTCGTCGGCGTCGCCAAAGACGTGAAGCAGGCGGAGTGGGCGGCGGCGCCGCGCGCCGAGCTCTACCAGCCCTACCTGCAGGCCGCCGAATACCTGCGGCGGCCTGCGCCGCACGTCTCTTACCTGACGCTGGTGGTGCGCGCGGCCGGGGACCCGATGCGGCTCGCCCCGGCCGTCGAGCGCGAGGTCCGCGCGCTGGACAAGGACGCGCCGGTCGCGGAAGTGGCGACTATGGAGTCAGTGATCGCGCGAAAGATGTGGCAGCCGCGCCTCTCCATGTTCCTGCTCGGGAGTTTCGCCGCGCTCGCGGTGGCGCTGGCGGCGGTGGGGATCTACGGCGTCATGAGTTACGCCGTGGCGCAGCGGACGCACGAGCTCGGGCTCAGGATGGCGCTCGGAGCCGAGCCCCGCCGGGTCCTGCGCCTCGTCCTCGCGCAGGGGCTAAAGCTGGCGCTGGCCGGGGTGGGGCTCGGCCTGCTGTCGGCCTACGCGCTGACGCGGGTCATGGGGAGTCTGCTCTACGGGGTGAGCGCGACCGACCCCGTGACCTTCGCCGGGGTGGCGGTGCTGCTCGCGCTGGTGGCGCTGCTGGCCTGCTACGTGCCGGCGCTGAGGGCGACGCGCGTCGACCCGCTCGTGGCGCTGCGCCACGAATGAAAGCGGTCAGCAGTCAGCTTTCAGCGGTCAGCCAGAGGGGAGCCCCCAGCTTGGCTGAGAGCTGAAAGCTAAGCGGCGCCGGTAACTTGAAATTCGAGATTTGGGAACTTCGAGGGTTAGGATGGGAATCAGGGAAGATGTGCGGTACGGGGCGAGGATGTTGGTCAAGGGGCCCGGGTTCACGCTGGTGGCGGTGATCACGCTGGCTTTGGGGATCGGGGCGACGACGGCCATCTTCAGCGTCGTCAACGCCGTGCTCCTGCGGCCGCTGCCGTTCCCCGAGCCCGAGCGGCTGGCGACGGTGTGGAACATTGATCGGCAGGAGGGCGGGGGAGAGATGGCCATGACGTGGCCGGACTTCGCCGACATGCGGGCGCAGAATCAATCCTTCGCGGCGCTTGCCGCGTTCGACGAACGGGATTTGACGCTCACTGGGGTCGGCGAGGCGGCGCGGCTGCGCGGGGCAGTGGTCAGCTCCGACCTCTTCCCGCTGCTCGGCGTCGCGCCGCAGGTGGGCCGCTTTTTCACCGCGGACGAGGAGCAGCCCGGGGCGCGCGCCGTGATCCTCAGCCATGGCCTGTGGCGGAACCGCTTCGGCGCGGACGCACAGGTCGTCGGGCGGGCGGTGGCGATCAACGAGCAGAGTTACAGCGTCGTTGGGGTCATGCCCGCGAGCTTCGCTTTCCCCATCGGCGCCGAGCCCGCGGAGATGTGGATCAGCGTCGCGGCCGAGGCCGAGGGGCGCACCCCGCGCACCCAGCAGCGCGGCAATCATTTCCTCGAAGTCATCGGCCGGCTCAAGCCGGGGGTGACGCTCGGGCAGGCGCAGGCCGAGGTGGGGCAGATCGCGGCCGCCCTCGGGAAGCAGTACCCGGAAACCAATGGCGAGTTCGGCGCGCGCGCGGTGCCTTACTTCGACCGCGTGGTCGGGGACACGCGCCCGGCGCTGCTGCTGCTCCTCGGCGCGGTGGGCTTCGTGCTCCTGATCAGTTGCGCCAACGTCGCCAACTTGCTGCTCGCGCGCGCGGCCGGGCGGCAGCGCGAGGTCGCCATCCGGGCGGCGCTCGGTGCCGACCGCGCGCGCGTCGTCCGTCAGTTGTTGACCGAGAGCTTGCTGCTCGGGCTCGTCGGCGGCGCGGCCGGGCTGCTGCTCGCGGTCTGGGGAAGCGAAGCGCTCCTCGCGCTCGTGCCGGGGCGGCTGCCGCGCGCGGCCGAGGCGGCACTCGACGGGCGCGTGCTCGGCTTCACGCTTGCCGCCTCATTGCTCACCGGGATCCTCTTCGGGCTCGCCCCGGCGCTGCAGGCGTCGAAGCCGGACCTGACGGCGGCGCTCAAGGAAGGGGGGCGGAGCGTCGGGGCGGGGCGCCGGGCCAGCCGGACGCGCGGCGCGCTGATCGTGGCTCAGGTGGCGACCGCCTTTGTGCTGCTGGTCGGCGCGGGGCTGCTCGTCAACAGCCTGCTGCGCCTGCAGCGCATCGAGCCTGGCTTCGACCCGGAGCGGATGTTGAGCTTCCGGGTCAGCCTGCCGCCGGCGAAATACAGCGAGCCGCAGCAGATCGAGAGCTTTTACCAAGGGCTCTTGACGCGCGTCGGGGCGCTACCCGGGGTGACCGCCGTGAGCGCGACCAGCGCGCTGCCGCTGAGCGGGCAGAATTCGGTCGTCGGCTTCGCCGTCGAGGGCGTGCCGACCCCGCCGCAGACGCCGTTCCCGCACACCAGCGGCCTGCGCGTCGTGCGCCCGGGCTACTTCGGGACGATGGGCATCCGGCTGCTCCAGGGCCGGGACTTCGACGCTCGCGACACGCTGCGGTCGACGCCGGTGACGATCATCAACGAGGCGCTCGCGCGCCGGCACTTCCCGAATCAGAACCCGATCGGACGCCGGATCAACCCGAGTTTTGGCGTCGACGACCGCGGCATCCTTTTCCGCGAGATCATCGGCGTCGTCGGCGACGTGCGCCACTCGAGCCTGCGCGAGGAGGCTGGCCCGGAGAGCTACGTCGCGCACGCGCAGGCCCCGTTTAACACGATCACCGTCGTAGCGCGCGCGGGGAACGACCCGCGCGCGCTCACGGCCGCGGTGCGCGGCGAGGTCCGGACGCTCGACCCGGACCTGCCGGTCTTCGCCGTGCGGACGCTCGAGGAGTACCTCGCCACGGCGGTCGCGCAGCCGCGCTTCGGCGCGCTGCTGCTCTCGATCTTCGCGGGCGTGGCGCTGCTGCTGACGGCGGTCGGACTTTACGGCGTCATCTCCTATGGAGTCGAGCAGCGGAGGCACGAGATCGGGGTGCGCATGGCGCTCGGCGCGCGGGCGCGCGACGTGCTCGGGCTGGTCATGCGGCAGGGGGTCGCGCTCGCGGCGGCCGGCATCGGATTGGGGCTCGTCGCCGCGGCGGCGCTGACGCGCGTCATGGCGAGCTTCCTCTTCGGCGTCGGCGCGACCGACCCGGCGACCTTCGCGCTCATCGCGCTGCTCCTCGGGCTGGTGGCGCTGGCGGCGAGCTACGTGCCGGCGCTGCGGGCGGCGCGCGTCGACCCGCTGGACGCGCTCAGGGACCAGTGATCTCAGAATTGCCACGTTCACTTGAAGGCGGGGGTGAGTATGGGTCAGGACTTGCGGTATGGCTTGCGGATGCTGCTCAAGAGCCCGGGGTTTACGCTCGTCGCGGTGGTCACGCTGGCGCTCGGGATTGGGGCGACGACGGCGATCTTCAGCGTCGTCAACGCGGTCCTGCTGCGCCCGCTGCCGTACCGGGAACCGGGGCAGCTGGCGCGCGTCTACAGCGAATTCCCGACGATGAACCTGCGTAAGTTCGCGGTCTCGCCGCCGGAGTTCTTCGACCTCCGCAACGAGGCCAAGTCGTGGGAGGCGCTCGGCGGCTGGTCAATGGGCGGGGCGAACCTGAGCGCCGGGGGCGAGCCGATCCGCGTCACCGCCGCCGCCGTCACGGGCGGGCTCGTCGAGGCGCTCGGCGTCGGGCCGGCGCTCGGCCGCAGCTTCACCCCAGAGGAGGACCGCCCGAGCGGCCCGCGCGTCGCCATGATCTCTGACGGCCTCTGGCGGCGGGCTTTCGGGGGGCAGCGGGAGATCATCGGGAAGGCGATCGAGATCGACGCGCAGCCTTACACCGTGGTCGGCGTCATGCCGCCGGGCTACGCCTTCCCGCCTGGGAGCAACGACCAGGCCGAGGTCTGGGCGCCCCTCCAACTCGACCCGGCCGACGCGAGCCGGCGCGCGAGCCATTTCCTCTCGGTCATCGGTCGGCTCAAACCGGGCGTGACGCTCGAGCAGGCGCGCGCCGAGTCCGACGCCCTGGTCGAGAACTGGCGGCGCGAGCAGCGCGCCCAGCATCTGTTCCATGCGCGCAATCACCCGGTGCTCATGGCGCCGCTCCATGAAGAGGTCGTCTCCGGAGCGCGGGCGGGCGTGCTCACCTTGATGGGGGCAGTCGCCTTCGTGCTCCTCATCAGTTGTGTCAACGTGGCGAGCCTGCTCCTGGCCCGCGCCGACGCGCGCCACCGCGAGTTCGCGGTGCGCCTCGCGCTCGGGGCAGGGCGGCGGCGCCTGCTGCGGCAGTTTGTCACTGAGGGACTGATCCTCGTCGTCCTCGGCGGGGGCCTCGGGATCGCCTTCGCCGCCTGGGGGCTGGACCTCATCCTGGCGGCCGCGCCGGACAGCGTGCCGCGCGCGGCTGAGGTGGCCATCGATCGGACGGTGCTCGGCTTCACGCTTGGCATCTCGGTCCTGGTCGTCTTTCTTTTTGCCCTCGCCCCGATGGCGCAGGTCGGCGAGCGGAATCTCTCCGACTGGCTGCGGAGCGCGGGGCGGCGGGCGGCGGGCGGCGGCGGCGGCCAGCGGCTGCGGAAGGCGCTCGTCGTCACCGAGGTCGCGCTCGCCGTCATGCTCGTCACCGGATCCGGGCTCATGCTCCGCGCCTTCTGGAAGCTGCAGCAGGTGGACCTCAATTTCGACGCCCGCGGCCTGCTCACTTTCAGGCTGGAACTGCCGGGCGAGAAGTACCAGCGCCCCGACCGCCTGCGGTTCGCGAGCGCCCTTGAGGAGCGCCTCGCGCGGCTGCCGGGCGTGCGGACGGCCTCGCTCGTGGGCGGGCTCCCCCCCGAGCGGCCGATCAACGCCAACGACACCAGGATCGAAGGGTTCCAGCCGACGCCCGAGGCGCCGGCCCAGAACGTCGATTACTGGAACACGGTCGGCCTCGATTACTTCAAGACGATGGGCATCCGGACCGTCGAGGGGCGGACCTTCGAGCCGACCGACGGCGGCGAAAAAGCGCAGCGGGTCGTGGTCATGAACCAGGCGCTCGCGCGGCGGTTCTGGAAGGGCAGCCCTGTCGGGCGGCGGGTCAGCCCGGACGTCGACGCGACCACGGTCTGGTTCACGATCGTCGGCGTGGTCGAGGACGCGAAGAACGCCGGCGTCGACAAGCCCGCGGGCCCCGAGCTCTACTTCCTCCGGGAGCAGGCCGCGGCCCGCTTCGGCCTGGGCGCCAATCAGAACTACGTGGTGCGCGTGGACGGCAACCCGGCGGCCCTCACCGGGGCCGTGCGCGCGGCGGTCGGCGGTCTCGACCCGGGCATCCCCATTTACGACCTCAAGCCGATGACCGACGCGGTCGCCGACTCGCTGGTCCGGCCGCG
>Ga0209382_10012591_pt1 | contig 10444 bp, 12 predicted proteins | sample SoiMetdeltSBSDD5_FD_187599 | JGI IMG/M metagenome (GOLD analysis project Ga0209382, IMG submission 187599) | Bulk soil microbial communities from a Populus tree surrounding site in Tennessee, USA - Soil MetaG P. deltoides SBSDD5 (SPAdes) (version 2) | ecosystem: Environmental > Terrestrial >...
CCACCAGGCGTTCACCCCGGCTACCCACCATCCTCAGAAACCGACCACGCCGCCGACTGCCCCCAAAGCCCACCCCAGGAAACAGCGATATTCAGCGGCCTCATAGCGGGACTTTCCTGGAGCACTGGTCAATTGCGAGGTGGTCACCCTCAATACGCGATAACGCCGTTCAAGGTCTTGTACGGGCTGGCCTGCAACTTGACCTTGAAGGCGGCGCCGTTCGGGATTGCGTATCCCCCGTTGGGGACCACCCAACTCGTTGGGACGTATGTGGTTGCGGCGCAATCCGTCTGTCCCTGGTAGGTCCGTACGACGCAGGCGTAGTAGCCGACGCTGCCGGTCTTGCGGATGTTCACGTCGTTGCAGTGGGTCGATCCGTAATACGGCCCGATCTGCACCGAGCTGGCTGCCTCCAGATAAATCGAAAAGCTCTTGGTGACGGCGGTGTAGCAATCGCCGGCCGCGCTGGCCGGCGAGGCGAGGCCAAAGACGGCGACGGCCGAACCCGCCGCCATCATCATTGCTCCAGCCATGGCGCTCAGTCGGTACATCCATACCTCCCGGTGTCAGGGTTGCTCGATGCAAGTACCGTTCCTGGACTGGTTGAACCACCGCTGAACGAGGCCAGAAACGGGGCATAGCAGAATGAATCCACGCATCCAAGTCCTCGGATCGGTGCGGGCATGGTTGGGCGATCAGGAACTGCACCTTGGATCGCCCCGGCAGAAGGGCTTGCTGGCTCTCCTCGCGCTCGCAGGCGGCCAGCCGCTTTCACGGCAACACCTCACCGACGCCCTGTGGGGCGAGCATCCACCGACACGCTCCGCCAACGTGATCCAGGTCTATGTCGGACGGTTGCGGCGGGTCCTGGAGCCGCATCGTCCTGCCCGCGGGCAGAGCCGTGTCCTGCCTGCGGTCGGTGACGGCTACGCGCTTGCTGTCGATGCCGATGCGGTTGACGCTCTACGCATGCGACGCGCGCTGGCCTCGGCGGGGGCTGCCCGCCGCGACAACCGGCACGCCAGCGTCCGCGCACTGCTGGCTCCGGTCCTGAATGAGTGGCGGGAACCTCTGCTGGGCACGGCATTCTTCGCCGACCAGCAGCTGGCGACGGCGCTCGTGGAGGAGCACCGCAGAGCTGTGGTCTGGAACGCCGCCGCGGCGATCGCTGAAGGCGATGCGGCCGAGGTGCTGACGGCGCTTGAGGAAACGGCCACGGCCAACCCATGGGACGAGACCGTCCAGGCGCTACGGATCCGGGCCTTGCTCGCGGTGGGCCGCAGGGCGGACGCCATCAACGCATACCACCGGGTGAACCAGGCACTTCGAGACCACCTTGGGGTCGGATCGGGGCCGGTGCTGGCCGAGGCGTTCACGCTGGCGCTTGCACCGGGCTCGTCGGAACATCGGCAACCGGAACTGCCGGAACCGTTCATCGCGGCACAGCTTCCGGCCCGGACTGGACAGTTCACAGGCCGCACAGGGGAGCTGTCCGCGTTGAAGGCGATCCTGTCGGGGCCGGCTGATCGCACGCGGATCGTCTGCCTGGAAGGGGGTCCGGGGGTCGGCAAGACCAGCCTGGCGCTGGAACTCGCCCACGCGATGTCGTCCCGCTACGGCGACGGTCAGCTCTTCATCGACCTGCGCGGCCACGACCGTAGTGGCGCGGTTGGACAGTCTGAGGCGCTGGTCTACCTGCTGCGCTCGCTCGGCGTGGACGAGTCGCGGTTGCCATCTGGCAGCGACGAGCTGGCCGCACGATACCGGACCGCAGTTTCGGGACGGCGATTGTTGGTACTGCTAGACAACGCCGCGGGAACCGACCAGGTCCTTGCCCTGCTGCCCCCGACGCCTTCGTCTGGTGTCATCATCACGAGCCGGCACAGCCTGACTGCCCTCGCCACGCACCACTCCGTTCACCTGCGCGAAGTCGAACCGCTGTCGACCGTCGAGGCCCGATCCCTTCTCGGCCGTACCGTTGGCGAGGAACGTGTCGCGGCTGGACGGGGGGCGGCTGACACGCTCGTGGACTTTTGCGAAGGCCTGCCGTTGGCGTTGCGCATCGTCGCGGCCCGGCTTGTGGCAGACCCGGACCGAACGCTGGACTCGATGGCCGCCGAGCTGGCTGACGAGAAGGAACGGCTCGGTGGGCTGTCGGTGGAAGGGGAGGCACGCAGCGTGCGTTCAGCCTTCCAGCTCCTCGTGTGCGGCAGCCAAGGCCACCAGAAGCAATCTGGTGGATGCAGAGAAGAATGCTCATGGGCCGATGGCGTTGGAAGGGCGTGCCGCGGCACCCAGCGGCCATTACGGCGGCCTTTTGACGGCCACCAAGCGGCCATTGACTCCCGCCAACCCCGGCTGGTCTGGCACTCCCGCCCGGCTGCGACATACCGTGTCATCGACGCCATATGAAGGCGGGAGGTGAGGCGGCAGTGGACGGGCAGTATCCGACGTTGCTGGCCAGGCTGATCGCCCAGTCCGGCCGGACCCAGGACGAGGAGATCGACGGGTTCGACCAATGCGCCCGCGCCCACAAACTCGGCGCGTCGCTGAGCCTGCGGACATTGCGCCGCTGGCTGGGCGGGCATGTCACCACCCAACCCCGCCCCTCGATGCGCCGCGCTGCCCAACTTTACTGGGGCTACCCAATGAGTGACCTGCTGTCCCCGCCTCCAGCAGCGGGCGTGGGCGTGCCGGGCGCCGACATGGCCCAGACACCAAGCACCTCGCCACAGCCGGCCGTGTCGGAACCGTCGCTTCTCTCAGGCGGTGACGGCCCGCATGATCAGCAGGTGCTGCTCGCGCCTCCCGGCCAGTTCTTCGCCGGGACCACGGTCAGCGTGCGCGTATTTCCCGCGGTGGACGACGGCCGCATTCTCGCGCTGGTGCCCACCGGATATGCACAGGACCCGTTCCTGCACCGGCCTCGCCGCGGGCTGGTCATCGCCGCAGCCAGCACCAGTGAGCAGGTGCGCCTGTTCGGCATGGACACCCGCCAGGTCCGCCGCCGGCTCGCGGTCACCAGCACCGGGTCCCGGCTGGTCATGCCGCACGCCTATCTGATCGACGAGGTGACACTGGGCATTCTGTGGGCCGTGGCCAACCTCGACGAGGCACTGCTCAATGACGACGCCCTGCTGGCCGGATGCCGGCAGGAACTATCCTATTTCGACGCCCTGTCCCGTTCGGCGGGCAGCAAAGACATCGCCGCCGACCTGACCGCGGTGTCGGCGATGTGGCTGGGCAGCGAATTCTGCGCCCGGCATATCCTGCGTAACCTCGACACCACCAGCCAGCCACCGGTGTTCTGGACCCGTGAGCAGCGCGGCGAAGAGGCCAGTACCTGGCTGCTGTTCACCCACAAGTTCGACTACCTGCGCATCCTGGCCGACCGTTACCCTTCCGGAATGGCCCGGACCTTCTGCGTCCCAGCGGAGGCAGTGGCGCGTTCGCCCATGGCGGAACGGACTTTGCTGCTGCTCGCCGCCGCCTTGATGGAATCGTTCGGCATCCGCATCCAGGTCACCCCAGAGCCGGAATACGCGGCGATGGATGGATTCGCACTCGATCCCGCGCACCGTGCGATCGTCGCCAACTGGGTCGGCGCCGAAGGGATGTGGCATGTCGATGTCACCGCATCCCGGCCCATTTTGCGCGAATACTCCGACGCCTTCGCCCATGCTGGGGCGCATAGCGCAGCCGCGGGCAACACACCCCCGACACGGCTACGCGAACTGGCCGAATACCTCGGCATCAGCTGGACAGCCACGGCCCGCCGCTGCGCCCAACTCGCCGAGTACGGTCTGTCCGGACTCGCCGCTCCGCGTAGCCGCCTGCTGTCGCTGGACGGTCTGGAGCGTGCCTGCCGGTTCCTCGGCTCGCTTCACGCCATCACCGAATAGCAGTGGCCGATAGGCTATAGCCCATCAAATCCGCGCCCAGGAGCGAAGGATCAGCCCATGCCCGACAAGGCCCGCCGCGTCGTCGTCATCGCCCTGGGCGGAACGATCGCCATGACACCCGCCGCAGCTGGCGGCGTCATCCCAGCCCTGTCCGCCGAGGACCTGATCGCCAGTGTGCCCGGCCTCGCTGACACCGGCGTCACGATCGATGTGATGGACTTCCGGCGCTTGCCCGGCGCATCGCTGGACTTCGCCGACCTGACCGCGCTGATCGACGCGATGTACAAGCTCTTCGCTGACGGCGCCGACGGTGTCGTGATCACTCAGGGCACCGACACCATCGAGGAAACCTCATATCTGCTGGATCTGTGGCATGCCGCTCACCGGACCGTGGTGGTCACCGGCGCGATGCGGAACCCAGCGATGGCTGGAGCCGACGGCCCGGCCAATCTGCTCGCCGCGATCCTCACCGCCGCCAGCCCCCAGGCCGAATGCCGCGGCGTGCTCGTGGTACTCGCCGACGAGATCCATGCGGCCGCCCGAGTCCGAAAATCCCACTCGACCAGCGGCGCCACCTTCCAGTCACCTAACGGCGGCCCAGTAGGCTATGTGGTCGAAGGCCGACCCCTGTTCCTCGACGCTCCGCCGCAGCGGCGGTGGATATCGTTGCCCGCCAACGGTTTTCCCCGCGTCGGCCTGATCACCGTCACGCTCGGCGACCACGGCGAACTGCTCGACGGCATCGACAGCAAAGTCGACGGCCTCGTCGTGGCCGCGATGGGCGTCGGGCACGTCCCCGACCGACTCGTGCCGGCGCTGGAGAGACTAGCCACCGACATGCCGGTGGTGCTGGCTTCCCGCACTGGTGCCGGACCTGTCCTGTGCGACACCTACGGGTTTCCCGGCTCGGAACGCGACCTCATCGGCCGGGGACTGCTGCCCGCGGGCTTCCTGCACGCACTCAAGGCCCGCCTGCTACTCGGCGCACTCATCGCCGCCGGCGCCGACCGGCAAGAGCTCGCCCATGCCGTCGCGGTCGCGGCCGGCTATGCCGACCCCGCAACCTGGCCCTGGATCGCCGAGACCGCTCAAGGAGCCTGAATGCGCGCCCACCAACTCCAGATCGGCCGGACATTCGCCGTGGCATTCGACCACGGCGACGACTTCTTCACCACTCTGTCCGCGTTCTGCGCCGACAACAAGGTCCAGCAGGGCTACATCCCCAACTTCATCGCCGGATTCGCTGAGGTGAAACTGGTCGGCACCTGCGAAAAACTGGACAATCCGCAAGCGCCGGTCTGGTCGCATGTCTATCTGACCAACGCTGAAGCCGTCGGCGGCGGAACCGTAGCGTTCAACCCGGAAACCGGGCAGATCGAGCCACACATCCACGTCGCGGTCGGCCTCAAAGAACACAGCGCCAACGGATACACCAGCCACCTGCTCGAAGCCCGCATTCAGTTCCTCACCGAAATGGTGTTCGTCGAAGTGACCAGCCCAGCCCTGCGCAGGCAACGCGATCCGCAGCTCTACGACGTTCCGTTGCTCGGCTTCACGGCCACAGCTGCCGAACAGTCCTAATCCCTTGCCGGAGGAGTTCAGAAACTCAACATGGAGCCGTCCTGCGGCTGCGTTCTGTCCGGGATGACGCACCTGTTGCGTTCGCCCGCGCCAAAATCAGACGCTGCTCGGTCTGATCCGGGGTCCAGCCCCCCAGTCGCGGCCCATCAGGTCGTCGACCGACCCGATCTCACGGTGGCCGATATACCTGCCTGGAGCCGCTGATTAGGCCTCGCGTTAGGCGCAGGCCGAGGGCAGAATCATTCTCGTGTCTTCCGACGCCGGGATCGTGCACGCGCTGGCGGCGCAGGTGCGCCGTGCGGTGGCAGACGGTGCCCACATTAAGATCGCGGGATGTTCGGCGGTGCACCTGGCGGCGGAGTCGGCAAGCGAGCTGATCTACCTGCCCACACCGGCGTGCGGGCAGATGCCTGGTCACCTCTCGCTTCGTCGGATCATGGCCGTGCGTGAACCAGTGTCGTGCCGGACTTGCCTGCGTATGGTCACCGCCGGTCAGGCGGGACCAGCGCGCGCCGGCGTGGTCCAGCCATCGCTATTGGAGCTGCTGGCCGCCTGACCGTTGGCAACAGGACCGTGGGCCAGACGGCGACGGCAGCCTGACGGTGGTCAACCTGTGCCGGGAAGCCGGGATATCCCGGGCCATCTACTACCGATCCCCGATGGCCGCAATTGTCAAGCAGATCATGGCCACACCCGAGTTCCCACGACCCGAAGCCGACCAGCTCAAGAACGAAAACATCCGGCTACGCCGCGACCAGCGTCAGCTACGGAAGGAACACGCTCGCGAAATCGCCGACCTGCGAAACACGATCGCTTGCTACGCCAACCACATACAGGCACTCACCCTGCGCAACGCCCAACTCGAATCCGACAACGCCGCGCTGCGGGCACAACTTAATGATGCCAACGGAAACGCAATCGCCCTGCCCCTACCGCGTTGACGGTCGCCCATCAATCAGGCAACTCTGGCTGGGTTCCTGAATGGGGAGCCAAGGTGGTACGGAGGAATGGGTTGTCACCACGAGGAGCGCGGCTGGTCTGCGACGCCGGAACCAAGCGCACGCCGAGCAGCGGCAGGAATGTCCGCGTCAACCCCGCGGCGTTGGCCGACAGCCCTTCCGACAACGGACCCTCGGTCAGGTTGTAATAGACACCGTCATAAGTGTTGCCCGCCTGGCCCTCTTCTGTTGCCAGGCAACGGATCACCGGATGCCGGATCGGCCGGCCGATCGGCTCGGCCGGGGCAAACTCGTAGCGGAAGTCGCGCCACCCTGATGGCGCTCTTCGAAAGTCCCCGGTTCTGCTTGGTTTAGCTCCCCACTTTGGGTGACCTTGGGGGCGGTCCCGTATCGGGCTGCCTGGTGAGGCTCGTTGTCTCGTTCCGGCTGTTGGTGGCCGTGGGTTGAGGCGAAAGGGTCTCGGGTTGCTGTCGTGGGAGGCTGATGTGGAGATTCATGCGCTTCGTGCGCAGGGCTGGACGATCTCGGCGATCGCCCGGCATGTGAATGCGGACCGGAAAACGGTCCGCGCGTATCTGAATGGGACACGGGTTCCTGGGGTGCGCCAGCGCAGCGTGCCGGATGTGTTCGCGCCGTTCGTGGAGTACTGCCGGGTGCGGCTGGCCGACGATCCGCATCTGTGGGCGGTCACCCTGTATGAGGAGGTCCGTGAGCTGGGCTATCCGGGTGGGTATTCGACGTTCACCCGGGCGGTGCGGGAGTTGAAGCTGCGCCCGCATTGCGAGCCGTGTGCGGCGGCGCGGGGCCGTGACCACGCGATCATTGATCATCCTGTGGGTGAGGAGACTCAGTGGGACTGGGTGGAGCTGCCTGACCCGCCGCCGGGATGGGGTGTTGGGGCGCAAGCACATCTGCTGGTGGGTGCCTTGTCGCACTCGGGGAAGTGGCGTGGTGTGCTTGCTGATGCCGAGGATCTGCCGCATCTGGTCGAGGCGATCGACGCGGTGGTGCGCCGCTTGGGTGGCGTGACACGGCGGTGGCGTTTCGACCGGATGGCCACCGTGTGCTCGCCGACCTCGGGCCGGTTGACGGCGGCGTTCGCCGCGGTCGCCAAGTACTACCAGGTCGCGGTGGATGTGTGCCCGCCGCGGCATGGCAACCGCAAAGGGGTGGTGGAGAAGGCCAATCACTCTGTGGCGCAACGCTGGTGGCGCACCCTGCCCGACGGGATCAGCGTCGAGGTGGCACAGTCTGGTTTGGACAAGCGGGCCGAGTTGATGGACCAGCGGCGCCGCACCCGTGACGGGGTCAAGGTGAGCGTGGCCGAGTTGGCGGTCGGCGAGCGGCTGCGGCTACCGCCGGCGACACCGTATCCGGCGGAGTTGGAGGTGGCCCGGGTGGTGTCGGCGCAGGCGCTGGTGTCCTTGCGCGGCAATCAGTACTCAGTCCCGCCGGGCATGACCGGCACCCGGGTGCTGGTGCGGCTGCGGCTGGGCGCCGACCGTATCCAGATCGCCACCATCGGCGGCGCTGTGGTCGCCGAGCATCGGCGAGCCGCTGACGGGGCGGGCAGCATCATCCGCGCCGAGCATCACGTGGTCGCGTTGGAAACCGCTGTGCTCAACGCGTTTTCCGACGATCGGCCGTGTAAGCACAAGACCCGCCGCCCGCCATCGCAGGCGGCGCAGGCGGAGGCGGCCCGGCTACGCGGCATCGAGGGCGACGACCCAGCCGCCCGGGTGATCATCGACCTGGCGGCCTACGCCGCCGTCGCTGCCCGCCTCAACCAGAGCACACCGTCCACCGTGGACGGTGACGAACACAGCAGCGCCAACAACAACGACAACGACAACGACAAGGAGATGGCATGAACACAGGCAGAAACACGGTCACCGAGCACACCTTCGACCCACCGCCAGATGCCATGGGCGGCAACGGACAGCCCGACCGGCTGGTGCACGTGAACGCCGACACGGTCCGCGGCACGACCGAGGTCCTGCTGCTGGTGGAGCAATTCCTGCGCCACAGCGACCACCCGGTCCACACCCAACTGCGTGCCTTCTGCGCCCGGCTGGGCTGGCACCCAGTCTGCGGCGCCGATGCGCTGCTCGACCAGCTCGGGCTGTACGCCTGGTCGTGGCAACGCGCCCTCGGCACCACCGACACCACCAAGGCCGACGCCGTACCTGCCGGCCACACCGCTATCGACGCAACCATCAAGGAGACCGCATGACCACGACGACCGCTGCGCCGGCAATGAGCGAAGCCCGCCGCTACCAGCAACTACGCGCTCACCTGTCCTACCTCAAACTCGACGACGCCGCCGAAGCGTTGCCCCGCGTCCTGGACGCCGCACGCACCGACCGGCTCTCCCTGACCGCAGCGCTGGAACGGCTGCTGGAAGTCGAAGTCGAAGCCGTCGAAGCCCGCCGCCTGGCCGGCCGGATGCGCTTTTCTTGCCTGCCCGAACCGTGGACCCTGTCCGACTTCGACTTCGCCGCCCAACCCGGCGTCGACGAGAAACTCATCCGCGACCTGGCCACCATGCGCTTCCTCGACGACGCCGCCAACATCCTGCTCGTCGGCCCACCCGGTGTCGGCAAAACCATGCTGGCCATCGCGTTGACCCGGGCCGCGGTCGAGGCCGGGCACCGCGTCTACTTCATCACCGCCGCCGACCTGGCCGCCAAATGCCACAAGGCCGCGCTGGAAGGCCGCTGGAACAACATCATGCGTTTCTTCGCCGGACCACGCCTGCTCGTCATCGACGAACTGGGGTACCTGCCGTTGCCCGAAGACGGCGCCAACGCCCTGTTCCAGGTAATCAACCAACGGTACCTGCGCTCCTCGACGATCCTGACCACCAACGTCGGGATCGCCGACTGGGCAACAGCTTTCGGCAACGCCACCGTCGCCGCCGCCATGCCCGACCGGCTGCTGCACCGCGCCACCGTCGTCGGCATCGACGGCCCGTCCTACCGGCTACGCGCCCACCAACGCCACGCCGACACCATCCGCGCCGCCGCCCGAGCAGCCTGACACCGAAAGGAGCATCCACAATGGACACACAAGAAACCGTTGACAGCACGCGAACCTGCGCCGCCTGCCACAAACCGCTGCCCACACGATCCCGCCGCACCTACTGCAGCGCGGTCTGCAAAAGCGCGGCCTGGAAACGCGAACACCAAGACGACACCGACCGCCAACCCGTCCTCCGCAAGAAGCCAGCCCCCGCACCGGCGATGACGCTGCGAGACTGCCCCCACTGCGGTGAACCCGTCGCGATCGTCGCGCTGCTGACCACACCGCAGGTCGCCAGTCTCGACACGCCGTGCGACCTCCGATAACTACCCAACTACACCGATAGAATCAACCCACCCAAAGTGGGGAATTTCGGCGAGCAACACTGAGGACAATCCCAGAGCCCTATCACCACCGGTAGACCTCGCCACCCTCTGCCCAGCGTTCGAATCGGCACGGGGCGAACGCTTCGAACAACACGAAGCGGCCGGCGTGCCCGGACTTGTCCCGGCCCTTGGCGCGGGACAGGAACACCGAGTCGTACAGTCGGCACCCCGACGCGTCCAGGGCGTAGGAGTCGACGGTGAACCCGGCCAGCTCGTCATCGAGTACCACCGGATCGCCCTGCACGTCACCTGGACCGTGGACGGTGAAGTGTTCCATCCAGGCGGTCGCGAACCAGCCCAGCGAGCGGTTCCGGTCGTGCTCGGGTGAGCGGAGAAGTTCGCGAGGCATTCGCTCACCCCGCGCTCTCCAGCGGCTCTACTAGTTGGCGGATAGGCGCTTTCGCCGATTGGTCAAGCTCGTCACCCTCGTAGCGGGTCCATCCGTGCGCAGATCGGCCGGCTCGTCGCCTAGTGTCCTGCGCCTGAAATTCGTTGCAAATATTTCGCGAGGGAAGTGAGGATCTCCTCTGCGGTCTTCTTCCACACGAACGGGCGGGGATCCTCGTTCCATGTCTTGATCCAGTCTCGGATGTCT
>Ga0209382_10012592_pt1 | contig 10442 bp, 4 predicted proteins | sample SoiMetdeltSBSDD5_FD_187599 | JGI IMG/M metagenome (GOLD analysis project Ga0209382, IMG submission 187599) | Bulk soil microbial communities from a Populus tree surrounding site in Tennessee, USA - Soil MetaG P. deltoides SBSDD5 (SPAdes) (version 2) | ecosystem: Environmental > Terrestrial >...
TCGTCCGCGCCTGCACGCTGTTCAGCAGGGTCGTGAGATGCCGGATCGCAGCGCCCATACGCGTGTAGTCCTGAGGCTGGATACCCGCGATGCGCCGGTGCACGAGCGGCCCGTAATGCTCGTCGAAACGCTTGATCCGGTACGTCTCGCAGCGCTTGCGTGTCATGCCCGAGAAACCGTAAATCGCGTAGCGGTCGCCGAGAACTTCCAGTGCTTCGCACAGCATCACGAGCGCCTCGCGTTCCGCCTGGTTGATCCATCCTTTCGTCGAGCCGCTCATATCCACCATGAACATGACGGCGAGGTCGCGCTCATGCTTGCGTCGTCTGGTAAAGAGCAGCGTGCCCAGCTCGGTCCCTGCACGCATGTCGCCGTAGGCTTCGAGAAGCGCGTCGATATCGATGCCGTCGCCATCCGGTTGCCGCTTGAGCAATCGTTCCTCGCCGCGCATGAGCTCGAAAGTGCGCTTCAACTGCGCGATCTGGGCCGAAAACTTCGCAAGCGTCGCCGTGACGAAACGTGTATCGCCGGGCGGCGTCTCGCGTTCCCTGAGCACGCACCAGTTCTTGCGGTAATGACGGCGCAGGTAATCCCACTCGTCGTAAAAAAACACGGACGCCGGCTCGGGCCCGCCTGGAACCATTTCGTTTTCCGCTTCCTGGCGCGAGGGCGACTCGTCGCCCTTCAGCGATGCATCGGGTATGAGGTAATCGTCGGGAACCGTCCCGAGGTCCTGCACGACTGAATCGATGAGCTTCGCGAGCTCTTGCGATACCGGCACGGGTTCGCCGTCACGTTGAAGCACGTAACGCGTGTTGCTCGAATGCATGGAGGTTTGCTCATCCGCAGCGTCCAATTGGTAGGGGGCTTCGCTATCTTCGGCAGCAACGGTCGATCGCTCGTCGTCCAAGCGGGCGAGGGCTGATTGAAACTCCATTTTGTCGCGCCGGATGCGCGCGCTTCTGCACGCCGACGCACGAGCAGGCTCGAGCACGATCTCGTACGGATCATGGAGCTCGAAGGGCGTGTCGTAGACTCTCCGCAGCACCTCGACGCTGGTTTCCACGGTGGCCGATTCGTCCAGCAACACCGTGAGACGATGATCGAGCACTCCGCTGCGAAGCGCTTTCATGCGGCGCGCGAGTCCCGGCAGCGTCCCGGCAATCCGCGCCTCGAGGCGCACGCTTTCGAGCGCGCTCAGGAGATCGAGCGCTCGCTTATCGTCCGGGAAGCCCGCGCACACGGCCTCGAGATCCACGTTGAAGGTTCCGTGGCGCGTTTGCGCCCAGAGCAGGACAGCAGTCGCTTTGTAGAGAAAGAAGTTCGCCTCGAGGCTGGCCGCCCGATCCATGCGGGGAGGGAGATACAGCGTTTCAGTGTCGGTGTAGCTGCGCGGCGCCGCCTCGATGCGGATCCGTCTGCCCGCAAGGCCGTTCAGAACGAGTTGCAGGACCTTGGCAACGTCGTCGAGTTTCACCGCTGCGGTATTTGCGAGGTCCCGCTCGATCGCCTCGGGATTGGCAAGAATTTGCGTCGCGCCGTGGAGACCTTCCCGGTCGTACACATCCATCGCCTCGATGATCCAGGCTTCGGCGGATTGCGTGCTCAGCGTGCTCAACGCCGCGGGCGCGGCGGCTACGAACTGATACGCGAGCTCGATGTTCGTGCGTGCGATCACCGTAGCCCAATGGAGGAGGAAATCCTGTTCGGCTCGGCCGAGCAGGCCGACACCGTCAGCGAGCGGCGCGGCGGTGCGGCGCGATGAAAGCACCGGGTCGAGGAGTCTGTCGAGCCTGGCTTCTACCTCGTGCCGACCGAGGCGAGTTGCAGCGGCCGGCGCTGGGTCAGAAAACGGAGGCAGCGAGTTCATTCACGGCGCGGAGCATGTCGCGATCGTCCGTGAGCGCTTCGGCAATCGCTCCGGCGCACGCCGTGTGCGGTGCGATGCCCCGGCCCATCAGTTTCGCCGCATGCACGAGCAACCTTGTGGATGCGCCTTCGTCGAGGCCGCTGCCCTTCAGCTCCCGCGTCATGTGCGCGAGCTGAACGAGTTTTCGCGCCGTGTCATCGTCGATACCGCTTTCGGCTGCAACGATCTTCGCTTCGAGATGCGCCTCCGGGTAATTGAACTCGATCGCGATAAACCGCTGCCGCGTGCTTTGCTTCAGGTCCTTGAGGACCGTCTGATAGCCGGGATTGTAGGAGAGCGCCAGCAGAAACTCCGGAGGCGCGGTGAGCAGCTCACCGTGCTTGTCGATCGGCAGAATGCGACGATCGTCTGCGAGCGGGTGTATCACGACCGTCGTGTCTTTGCGCGCCTCCACGACTTCATCGAGATAACAAATCGCGCCGAGGCGCACGGCGCGAGTGAGCGGTCCATCCACCCAGACGGTCTCGTTGCTCGTGATGAGATAGCGGCCCACGAGATCGGACGCAGTGAGGTCGTCGTGGCACGATACCGTGATGAGCGGCCGCTTCAATCGCCACGCCATGTATTCCATGAAGCGCGTCTTGCCGCAGCCTGTGGGCCCCTTCAGCAATACCGGGATACAACTGAGATACGCGGCCTGAAAGAGCGCGATCTCCTCACCAACCGGTTCGTAATAAGGTTCGCGCTCGATCAGCCGTGCTTCGGGCTCGAGGAGTCGCGGGCTTAATGCCGCTAGGTCGCTATTCACGCGTTCGATGGCCCCGGAGCCCATGCGGATTCACCGGCGTCCGGTAGTTCGTGACTGAAAGTTTGATGCTATGATGAATTGTTTTGGGTTATCAATAGCTAATCAGCCCTTCACCATTCATCACCCATGCAGAGATTCGAGTCGTTCGGACGCGGCTTCATCGCACTCGCACTGTTCTCGATCGCCTCCACCGCATGGGCTCAGCTATTCTGGGGACCGGACCCGTTCAAGACGGAGCGTAACGTCTCGCCGGCGCCCCAGGTGCCCTGGGAGCCGACGGCGCCCTTGCCGGTCGTTCCTGTACCTCCTACGACGCCTCCCCCGGGAGTCACCGCGGCACTCACGCTCGCCGAGCTGACCGAATACGCGTTGCGCAACAATCCCCGCGCGCGCCAGGCGTGGTTTGCTGCGCGCGCAGCCGCGGCAGGCGTCGGCGTGGAGCAAGCGGATCTGCTGCCGCAGATCAGCGGCCTTTTTTCAGCCAGCCGTGTACGGCCGGTATCTGCTACGACAGGCACAGCGTCACCCTGGCAGAATCGCTACGGTCCTTCCGTCAGCTTGTCGTACGTGCTCTTCGATCTCGCGCGCGCCGGCCAGATCGAAGCCGCCGAGTACCGGCTGCTCGCAGCGAATCTCAACCAGAACCGGGTACTTCAGGACATCATCTTCCAGGTGGAGCAGGCCTACTATCGCGCGCTCGGCATCGATCTGCTCGTGCGCGTGAACGAGCTCTCGCTCACGAACTTGCGAACGTCGCTCGACGCCGCGAACCGCCGCCGCGAGTCGGGGCTCGCAACCGTGGCTGATGTCTATCGCGCCGAGACGCAGGTGGCACAGGCGGAGTTGAATCTCACGCGCAGCCGCGGCGAACTCGAAAAAGCTCGCGGTCAGCTCGCGACTGCAGTGGGGCTCTCGGTCGACAATACTCTGCAGGTGAGGACCTTGTCGGAGCTGCCGCAGGTGCGCGAGCTGACGGCCTCGCTGGCAGACCTGCTGAACCGCGCACGGGCGTCGCGGCCGGACCTGGTCGCCGCTGAAGCGCAAGCGCGCGCAGCGCGCGCGTCGGCTGAGGCCGCTTCAAAGGCAAACTTTCCGACTGTGGAGATTGCGGGCGCCGCCGGCCGCACGTTTTTTACGGATGAGCGCGCTCCTGCCTCGAACTACAGCATCGGCGTCAATGTCCGGATTCCGATTTTCACGGGGTTCCGCGACCGTTACTCGTATCGCCTCGCCGAAGCGCAGGCCGAGCAGGCAGCGGCGAACCGCGACACGCTCTATCGGCAGACGGAGCTCGACGTGTGGCAGGCCTATTACGACGTGCAGACCGCCGCGACCGGCGTCGGCACCACCGAGTCGCAGGTAAAATCCGCAGAGCAGACCGCGCAGGCGACGCTCGCGCGGTATCGGGCGGGTTTCGGCAGCATCCTCGACCTCATCACTGCGCAACAGGACGAGTCGAATGCCCGCGTGCAGCGCATTCAATCTTATCTGGACTGGTATACAGCGCTCGCACGCCTCCAGTTCTCCACCGGGTTCCATGAGGTCATGGCAGCGACAGGCGTCAAGAAATGAAACGTTTGAGCATGCTTTTGGTTTTCGCGCTAATCGCTGCTGTCGCGGGGGGCGGCTATTGGTACTGGGACAAGCACGCGAGCGGCGCCACCGCCGCCGAGGCGGAACCGAAGAAGGCGAAGGGCAAAGGAAAAGGCAAAGGCGAACGTGGCCCGATCACGGTGAGGGCTGTGGAGCCGGTGGTGAAACCCATGCCCGTGCTCATCGAAGCCGTCGGCACCGTCGAAGCGGAGCACAGCGTGCAGGTCCGTGCGCAGGTAGGCGGCGTCCTTCAGTCGGTGCTCTTCAAGGAAGGCGACCGGGTCAAATCGGGGCAGGTGCTGTTCCAGATCGATCCGAGGACGTTCCAGGCGCAGTACAACCAGGCGCTCGCGCAGCTCGCCCGCGATAAGGCGCAGCTCGAAAATGCCCGCGCACAGCAGGAACGGCTTGAGCCGCTGCTCAAGCGCGAATACATCACGCGTCAGGAGTACGATGTTGCCGTAACGTCCGCGAAGTCGCTCGAAGCGACCGTGCAGGCGGATCAGGCTGCGGCAGAGGCGGCACGCATCCAGCTCGAATTTGCTCGAATCCGGGCGCCGATCTCGGGGCGCACTGGTACGCTGGCCATCAAGCCCGGGAACCTCGTGGTCGCCGCAGGCAGTGGCACGCCGCTCGTCACGATCAATACGATGGATCCCATTCTGGTGTCGTTCAGCATCCCGGAGCGGCAGCTCGAGGATATCCGTCGTTTTCAGAACGACAAGCAGATGCGGATCGAGATCCTTGCGGACCGCAATGCACCGCCCGTCGCGGAAGGCAAGCTCGTCTTCATCGACAACACCGTGACGGCTCAAACAGGTACGGTGCTGCTCAAGACGCGCGTATCGAATGCCAACGAAGTGATCTGGCCCGGACAGTTCGTGAACGTCCGCATCGTGCTCACGATCGAACCGGAGGCAATCGTTCTTCCGGAATCCGCGGTGCAGCCCGGCCAGGATGGCAGCTTCGTCTATCTCATCGACGAGAACAGCCGCGTGAAGGTCCAGCCGATCACGATAGCGCGGCAGCTGGCAGGCGAGATCGTAATCGGATCGGGGGTCAAACCCGGCGACCGGGTGATCAGCGACTTTCCGCAGGCGCTCGCGCCCGGCGCGACGGTGCAGCTCGCCGGAGCCGAAACCAAAAGCGGCAAGGGTGGCAAGGGCAAAGGCGGCAAGAAAGGCGAGGCGAAGGGGGACGCGCCCACTGGCGGCAAAGGGGAACCCGGCGGTGCGGCGAAAGCCGAAGCGAAATAGGGACCGATCATGAATCTGTCACGGATTTTCATTGAGCGCCCGGTCGCGACGACCATATTCGTCGCAGCGATCGTGCTTTTCGGGGCCATCGCTTTCCGGGCACTGCCGGTCAACGATCTCCCGAATGTCGACTTTCCAACCATTTCCGTGACGGCCGAGCTGCCGGGCGCCAACCCGGAAGTAATGGCTTCGACCGTCGCTACGCCGCTCGAGCGGCAATTCAGCCAGATACCGGGTGTCGATACGATGAACTCGGTGAACAGCACCGGGCGCACGCGCATCACCCTGCAGTTCAGCCTGGAGCGCAACATCGACGCCGCGGCGCAGGACGTCCAGACCGCGATCTCCCAGGCGATACGCCGCCTCCCCGACGATATGGACCCGCCCACCTTGCGTAAGGTGAACCCGGCGGATGCGCCGATCATGTTTCTCGCGGTGACCTCGGCCACGCAGCCGATGACGACGCTGGACGAATTCGCAGACACCCACATCGCTCAGCGGCTGTCGATGGTCAACGGTGTGGCGCAGATCCAGGTATTCGGGTCGCAGAAATACGCTGTGCGCGTCTACCTGGATCCGGAGGCGCTTTCGAAGCGGGCGCTCGGTCTCGAGAAAATCGTCACGGCAATCCAGAACGCCAACAGCAATCTGCCTTCCGGCGTCCTCCAGGGTCAGGCACGCAATTTCACCGTGAAGTCGTCCGGAAAGCTCGAGCGCGCGCAGAACTTCAACGAGCTCATCGTGGCGTACGCCAACGGGATGCCGGTGCGCCTTTCCGACATTGGGCGTGCGGAGAACAGCGTCGAGAATACGAAGGTAAAAGCTTTCCTGAACGAAGAACGCGCCATTCAGCTCGCTGTATACCGGCAGCCCGGCGCAAACACCGTGCAGGTCGTCAAGCAGATCCGCGCGCTCTTCCCGGCGATCGAAGCCGAGGCGCCCCCAGGCGTGCGCATCAACGTCGTCAACGACCGTTCGGAATTCATCCAGGCATCCATCAACGAGGTGAACCTGCACCTGGGCCTGTCGATCGTACTCGTCGTACTTGTGATCCTCGTGTTCCTGCGCAACGCGCGCTCGACACTGATTACGGCACTGATCCTTCCGACATCCGTGATCGGAACGTTCGCCGCGATGTACCTGCTCGGCTACAGCCTGAACAACCTGTCGCTGATGGCGATCATCCTGTCCGTCGGGTTCGTCGTGGACGACGCGATCGTCGTGCTCGAGAACATCACGCGGCACATGGAGATGGGAAAGAGCCGCATGCAGGCTGCCTTCGAAGGCGCGAAGGAGATCGGTTTCACGGTGCTGTCGATGACGATCTCGCTCTCCGCCGTGTTCATCCCGATCCTGTTCATGCAGGGCATGCTCGGGAGGCTATTCCGGGAGTTCGCGGTGACTGTCGGCGTCGCAGTGCTGATCTCCGGCGTCGTGGCGCTCTCGTTGACGCCGATGTTGTGCAGCCTGCTGCTCAGGCCGGCGCATCAGCACGGGCGTGTCTACTGGGCGCTGGAAAAAGGCTTCGACCTGATGCGCGATTTTTACGGATCGACGTTGCGATGGACGATCCGTCACAGGAGCATCATGCTGATCGCGTCGCTCATATTCCTGGTGCTGACTGTTTACCTTTATCGCGTGATCCCGCAGGGCTTCATTCCCCGTCAGGACACCGGGGTCTTTTTTGGAAACGTGATCGCTCCCGAAGGCACGACGTTCGTCGAGCTTGAAAAGCGGATGCGAAATGTCCAGAGGATCATCCTCAACAATCCCAACGTCGAGGCCGTGCTCGCCACGGCAGGGCAGGGAACCGGTGGCGTTGTCGGCGACAACATCGGGCGCATCATCACGAGGCTCAAGCCCCGCAAGGAGCGCGACGTGAATGCCGACCAGATCATCCAGGAGCTGCGGCGGTCATTTGCCGGCGGCTCGCAGGGGCTGCGCGTCTTCATGAACAATCCACCTGCGATCAACGTGGGTGGTCTCATCAGCACCGCGGATTACCAGCTCGTTGTGCAGGGCACGGAGCTGAAAACCCTGTACGGCCCGGCCCAGGATCTCGAAGGGAAGCTTCGCGAGTCGCGCATGCTGCAGGACGTGAATACGAGTCTGGAGCTTCGCAACCCCGAGATTCAGATCAATATCCTGCGCGATCGCGCCGCTGCTCTTGGCGTTTCGCCTCAGCAGGTGGAAACAGCACTCTACAACGCATACGGTGGACGCCGCATCAGCACGCTCTATGGCGCGACCGACCAGTATTCGGTGCTCCTCGAGCTGCACCCGCGCTTCCAGCGCGACATCAATGCGCTGCGATCGCTCTTCGTGCAGTCGAATACAGGCCAGATGGTCCCGGTGAATGCCGTTGCCGACATCAAGATGAGCGTCGGACCGGTAGCGGTGAACCACTATGGGCAACTACCTTCAGTGGTGCTGTCGTTTAACCTGGTACCGGGCGTATCGATCGGCGATGCCGTGGCGCACGTCCAGGGCCTCGCGGGTGAAACCTTGCCGAGCGGCGTGTCAGCGACGTTTGCCGGCAGTGCAAGGGCGTTCGAAGAAGCGTTCAGGACCTTGCCGCTGCTCCTGCTGATCACGATCCTTATCATCTACATGGTGCTCGCGATCTTGTACGAGCATTACGGACACCCGATCACCATTCTGACTGCGCTGCCGTTCGCCGGGTTCGGTGCGCTGCTCATGCTGATGCTGTTCGGTATGGAGCTCAACGTATTCAGCTTCGTGGGGATCATTCTGCTGGTCGGCCTCGTGAAGAAGAACGGGATCATGATGGTCGATTTCGCGCTGCAGCTTCAGCGGGACAAAGGGCTGCCGGCCGCAGAGGCGATCGTCGAAGCGTCGATCATCCGATTCCGACCAATCATGATGACGACCATGGCGGCGATTTTCGCGACGTTGCCTCTCGCGTTCGGAACCGGAACGGGCTCCGAGATGCGACAGCCGCTGGGTATCGCCGTGGTAGGTGGGCTCGTGTTTTCGCAGCTCCTGACGCTTTATGTGACGCCGACGTTCTACGTAAGTATGGAGCGGGTGGGACGCTTCCTCAGCCGGAAGCGTGAGCCCGCGCCGGCTCCGCAACACTAGAGCGCGACTTCGCCTTATCGGGGAAACACCGATTCGGTTTTTCGCGCTCGGAACTTTGCGAGGCGCCTCGACTCGGATACAATCGCGCTCCCGCGCTCGCTCTGGGTGTTTGCGCGGGATGCAGAACGGCTTCGAAAGAGGAACTTCTCGGGGCTGCAGGAGTCGGATAAAATCGCGCTCCTGAATTAGCAGGGCAAGACGTTCTTTAAGAAAAAGTAGCAGGTCGGTTCGCCTCCCTCACGCTCGAAAGTCCCTAGGGACCAGTCCGTGCGGAGGGGCCGCGGATCAAGAACTTCTCCGAAGTGATTGACCCGCCAGCGAAAAACTTGCTATAATTTCGGTCTTGGTTGATCGGGCGCGGGGTGGAGCAGTCTGGCAGCTCGTCGGGCTCATAACCCGAAGGTCATAGGTTCAAATCCTATCCCCGCTACCAGCTTCAACTCAAATTCCCCATGCGTCGCTCTCGCGAGTGGCGTTCGGGATGTCAGACGGGGTCCGCTCCGCTGACCGAGTCAGTGACTCGATCGTTCTTTAACAATTTACAGCCGATAGGTGTGGGCACTTGGTCTTGAAGGTGCCATCTACGAATGCAGGCCTCGGTCTGCGGACGTAATGGAGTCTCAAGCAATATGAAGTGCTCGCACTGACAGTAATACGTCAAGCGAGTTAATACTTTGCAGTGATTAAACTGAAGAGTTTGATCCTGGCTCAGATTGAACGCTGGCGGCATGCCTTACACATGCAAGTCGAACGCGAAAAGGGGGCAACCCCTGAGTAGAGTGGCGAACGGGTGAGTAATACATCGGAACGTACCCAGTAGCGGGGGATAACCTCTCGAAAGAGAGGCTAATACCGCATACGACCTACGGGTGAAAGAGGGGGATCGCAAGACCTCTCACTATTGGAGCGGCCGATGTCGGATTAGCTAGTTGGTGGGGTAAAAGCCTACCAAGGCAACGATCCGTAGCTGGTCTGAGAGGACGGCCAGCCACACTGGAACTGAGACACGGTCCAGACTCCTACGGGAGGCAGCAGTGGGGAATTTTGGACAATGGGCGAAAGCCTGATCCAGCCATGCCGCGTGAGTGAAGAAGGCCTTCGGGTTGTAAAGCTCTTTCGGCTGGGACGAAAAGGTCCGTGCCAACACCACGGATCCATGACGGTACCAGCAGAAGAAGCACCGGCTAACTACGTGCCAGCAGCCGCGGTAATACGTAGGGTGCAGGCGTTAATCGGAATTACTGGGCGTAAAGCGTGCGCAGGCGGTTTGCTAAGACAGGTGTGAAATCCCCGGGCTTAACCTGGGAACTGCGCTTGTAACTGGCAAGCTAGAGTGTGGCAGAGGGGGGTGGAATTCCACGTGTAGCAGTGAAATGCGTAGAGATGTGGAGGAACACCGATGGCGAAGGCAGCCCCCTGGGCTAACACTGACGCTCATGCACGAAAGCGTGGGGAGCAAACAGGATTAGATACCCTGGTAGTCCACGCCCTAAACTATGTCAACTGGTTGTCGGGGAAGCAATTCCTTGGTAACGAAGCTAACGCGTGAAGTTGACCGCCTGGGGAGTACGGCCGCAAGGTTAAAACTCAAAGGAATTGACGGGGACCCGCACAAGCGGTGGATTATGTGGATTAATTCGATGCAACGCGAAAAACCTTACCTACCCTTGACATGCCAGGAATCCTCCAGAGATGGAGGGGTGCCCGAAAGGGAACCTGGACACAGGTGCTGCATGGCTGTCGTCAGCTCGTGTCGTGAGATGTTGGGTTAAGTCCCGCAACGAGCGCAACCCTTGCCATTAGTTGCCACATT
>Ga0209382_10012593_pt1 | contig 10442 bp, 8 predicted proteins | sample SoiMetdeltSBSDD5_FD_187599 | JGI IMG/M metagenome (GOLD analysis project Ga0209382, IMG submission 187599) | Bulk soil microbial communities from a Populus tree surrounding site in Tennessee, USA - Soil MetaG P. deltoides SBSDD5 (SPAdes) (version 2) | ecosystem: Environmental > Terrestrial >...
CTTCATGGCCCGAGGCGGCCACCTCGCCTTCTACGGCCCGCCCGCCGAGGCGCTGACGTACTTCGGCGTCGACGACTTCGTCGAGATCTATCGCCTGCTGGACGCCGACGGCGCCCCCGAGCAGGCCGCTGCCCGCTTCAGCGCCAGCGAGCCGTACCAGCGACACATCGCCCAGCGGCTGGACGCCTCGGCGGCGAGCCACGACCCCGGCACGCCCGGCGGCAGCGGACGCACCAGTCGCGGGGGCGAGCCCGGCTGGCTGCGCCAGTTGTTCTGGCTGACGGTTCGTTACCTCTGGGTCCTCAAAGGCGACCGGATCGCCCTCGCCGTCCTGTTCGCCGCCGCGCCGATCACTGCCGTGATGCTCAGCGGCACCCTCCCCGAAGAGATCTTCGCCATGACGAAGGACGAGGGCGGCAACGCCAGGCAGGCGCTCTCGCTGCTGTTCATGCTGATTACGTCGAGCATCCTGTTGGGCGGCTTCGTCTCGTCCCGCTCGATCGCCGAGGAAGGCCCGATCTACGCCCGTGAGCGGCTGGTCAACCTCAAGATTGCGCCGTACCTGCTCTCCAAGGCGCTCGTGCTCGGCATCTTCTCGGTGATCCAGTCGGTCTGCCTAGTCTACATGATCGGCGGCAAGATCGACATTCCCGGTGGAAGCGAAGCGCTCCGCGACATCTTCGTGGTCGTGGTGGCCGTCAACCTGATCTCCGTCGCGGCCGGGCTGATGGCGTCCGCCATCGCCAGCAACGGCCTGCAGGCGACGCTGATCATCATCGTCTTCATGATGGTCCAGCTCGCCATCGCCGGCGGGATCGTGCCGATCGAAGGGATGGACGACGTCGCCCAGACCTTGTCGCTGCTGACGCCGGGCCGCTGGGCGCTCTCATTGCTCGGCATGATCGTCGACATCAACGCCCGCATCGACGCCCAGCTCCCCAAAAACACGTTCGCCGACCAGTTCACCGTCGACCGCGCGACCTGCTGGTACGCCCTGGGCGGGCTGTTCGTCGCTTTCCTGCTGCTGGCCGTCGTCGGGCTCAAGCGCCGCGACCCGCGCTAGGTAGGCACGCGGTCTCGGACAGGATGAACAGGATTGACAGGATTCTTCACCCAATCCTGTCAATCCTGTTCATCCTGTCCAAATGCGTCCCTTCGGGCGTGTTGCCGGGCGAACAGCCCGAGTGTCAGGCTGCGAACTGACCGCGACCCTCTGAAACTGCCACACTCAAAACGGAGCGGAGGCTGACCGTGCGGTTGCCGCTGCTTCCCGGCCGGGTCGTCAAACGACACGCCGCCCCGGCTCACCGCCATTCGACACCTCGAGCGAGCCTTGATCCCCCGGAGGTCGCCATGCCACGCAATCCGCTGCCTGACCGAGCGTTCTGGTCACGCCTGCTGCTCGGAGCCCGCCAGGGAGCTCCGTCCACCCGGCCCACGGCGCCACGCTTGCGGCGAGCGGCTGTTGGGCGCGCCGCCCTGACGCTGGCCGTGGTGGCCGGGCTCGGACTGCCGCTCGTCGCGTCCGCGCCCGAAGCAGCCCGGGCCGCCGAGTCCTCGGATGGCCTGATCCACATCACGCTCACGCCCGGCGAGAGTGAGGCCCGCTACATCATGTCGGTGCGAACGCTCGGGCAGCCGCCGAAGCAGGCGACTTGCCGGACGCGCGATGTCAGCGGCGAGCTCGTCCTGACGCCCGAGAGCACGGTCGTCTCCGAGCTGTCACGGCTGACCGTCGATCAGCGGTCGTTGAATTGCGAGGCTCCGCTGCGGAACGAGATGGCACAGCAGCTCATGCAGACCTCGCAGCACCCGACGGCGACGTTCATCGCCCAGTCTGCGCCCGGGCTGCCCGTCCCGCTTCAGCCAGGCACCCAGAACTATCAGATGATCGGCGATCAGGTCGTCCGCGGCGTCACCCGATCGGTCACCTACGACACCTCCGGCACGTCGACCACCGAGGCGTTCGAGGGGTCGTCGCGGGCGGTGCTCAAGATGAGCGACTTCGGCATCACGCCGCCCAGCCTCGGGCCGCTGCTCTCGGTGGACGACCAGATGATCGCCGAGGTCAGCATCAAGGCGAGCATTACCGCCCCGCCGATGCCCGAAACCGAGGCCGCGCCGTGACCACCGTTTCCCGCCTTGACGACGTGTCCGGGCTGGCGGTAGCCTCTCTCACGAGAGGACCGTCCATGGTCGGGCTCACTGCCTACCACCGTCGCGCCAGCAGGGTGCTCGCGCTGCTCGCCCGTTGAGACCCGCGGGCGCCGATCTCGTGCCAGAGGAGGTGCCATTGTGGCTGACGATAAGGAGCGAACCGTCGAGAGTGCGGCCGCGGGCGAGGCCCAGGTCGATGAGGCTGCTGGTCTGCGCGCCCGCATCGCGACCCTTGAAGTCGAGCTGAACAAGATGCGCTCCGAGGTGGCGCGGCTCAACCGCGAGCAGCGTCAGGAGCGACGACCGTCCCGATCCGAGACGCAGGACCGCGTCGAGGCCGTCAGAGAGATCGTCGAGCGCGTCGACGGCGAGGGCCGGCGGTTCTTCCGTGCAATGGCGCTGAGCCAGCTGGAGCAGATGCGCCTGGCTGCCGACCTGATGTCGTCGTTCGCATCCCGCGTCGAGCGCGACAATCCACCGGACGACCCGAACCTCGAGCGCGACCTGCCGCGCGACCTGCTCGACGGCTGGCTGGATACTGTGGACCGCGCGCTCGACATCCCCGAGAAGGCGATCGAGACCTTCGAGGAGACCTACAAGCAGGCACCACGTACCCGACGCGCCCGCTCGGAACGCTCGGCGTAGCGCAGAAGCCGGCGAAGTTCTCAGGAATGACCTCGGCGACGGGCGGGCCGGGAGCGGCGCTGGCCCGGTCGGTACTCTTCGCCGGGTGGTCGGCGGAGACGCTGGCGACCGCCGCCGCGCGTTTCCGTCCGCTCACCGTCTACCAGGGCGAGGCGATCTGCGTCCAGGGCGAGCCCGGCGACGAGATGTACGTCGTCGAGACGGGTCGTTTCGCCGTCGAGGTCGGCGTCGCCGGACGCTCGGTTCTGCTGGGCGAGGTCGGCCCCGGCGACGTCTTCGGCGAGATCTCCGTCGTCGCCCACCGCCCCCGCTCGGCGACGGTCACGGCGCTGACGTCCGGCCGGCTGTGGGCGCTCAACCGCGCCGGCTTCCGCGAGCTCGCCATCCAGTTCCCCAGCCTCGGCGTCACGGCCGGCCGTCTGGCACTCGCCCGCCTCGAAGACACCGAGCGGCAACTCGCGAACGAGCCGCGCGCGGTCCTCCTGTTGCAGCCCCACCAGGACTCGATCACCATCGGCCGGGACGAGCGCAACGACTTGGTTTTGGACGACCCGCGCGTCTCCCGCCGCCACGCCCTCCTCCGGCGCCTCGGCACGACGTTCCAGATCGAGGATCTCGGCAGCACCAACGGCATCTTCGTCAATGGCCAGCGCGTCGAACGCACCACCCTCGCCGACGGCGACCAGATCCAGATCGGCGGCCAGGTCCTTCGCTTCGACCCCTCCGTGCTGACCCACTACGCCCGTGGACGCGGCGCCCAGGTCGACGCGATCGACCTCGTCAAGATCGTCGGCAAGGGGCTGACCATCCTCAACTCCGTCTCGCTGTCGGTCTACCCCGGCGAGCTGGTCGCCATCGTCGGGGGATCTGGGGCCGGCAAGACCACCCTGCTGAACGCCCTCTCCGGCGTCAGCCCGCCCACGCGCGGCCGGGTGTTGTACGACGGCGACGACTATTACCAGCACTTCGCCGCCTACCGTCAGGTGCTCGGCTACGTCCCCCAGGACGACATCGTCCACCCGGAGCTCTCGGTCTACCGCACCCTCTACTACGCCGCCCGCCTGCGCCTCCCCTCCGACACCTCCTCGGCGGAGATCGAGGACCGCATCGCCCGGGTGTTGGACCACCTCGAACTGACCGCCAGACGGGACACCGAGGTCCGCAAGCTCTCTGGCGGCCAGCGCAAGCGCGTCTCGATCGGCGTCGAGCTCCTGACCGAGCCCGAGGTCTTCTACCTCGACGAGCCCACGTCGGGTCTGGACCCGGGGCTGGATCTCCGGATGATGGAGCTGCTCCGCGGCATCGCCGATCAGGGCCGGACCGTCATCCTCACCACCCACGCCACCCGCAACGTGATGCTCTGCGACAAGGTCGCCTTCATGGCCCGAGGCGGCCACCTCGCCTTCTACGGCCCGCCCGCCGAGGCGCTGACGTACTTCGGCGTCGACGACTTCGTCGAGATCTATCGCCTGCTGGACGCCGACGGCGCCCCCGAGCAGGCCAGCGCCCGCTTCGCCGTCAGCGAGCCGTTCGAGCGCCACATCGCGTCGCGCCTCGACGCGGGCGCGTTCGCCGGCGCTGCCAGCCAGGGCGCAGACCCGCCGACCGGTCGCGCGCGCGCCATCCGAACGAAGCGTTCCGGCGGACCGAGCTGGCCGCGCCAGTTGTTCTGGCTCACCGCCCGCTACCTCTCGGTCCTGCGCGGCGACCGCGTCGCCCTCGGCATGCTGCTTGCCGCCGCGCCGATGATCGCGCTGGTGATGGGCTCGACGTTCGACAAGCACCCGTTTGCCCGGACCATCGACGACGGCGGCGACGTCAGCCAGGCGATCGCCCTCATCTACGTCGTCGTTGCGGCCACCATCTTCCTCGGTTCGTTCGTCGCCGCCCGTTCGATCGCCGAGGAGAGCGCGATCTACGCCCGCGAGCGGCTGGTCAACCTCGCCATCGCGCCGTACGTGCTCTCGAAGGTGCTGGCCCTGAGCCTGTTCGCCCTCTTCCAGTCGGCTGCACTGGTCGGCGTCGTCGCCATGCGGCTCGAGATCCCCGGCGGGACGCGGATGCTGGTCGACTGGTTCGGCGTGGTGGCGCTGGTCAGCCTGGCCTCCCTGGGGATGGGACTGGTCGTCTCGGCCCTCTCGACGAACACCCTGCGCGCGATGCTCCTGCACTCGCTGGTCATCAACCCGCAGCTCGTCCTCTGCGGCGCGCTGGTGCCGCTCAAACAGCTCGACGAAGGCACAAAGCTCGTCTCGAATATGACGATCGGCCGCTGGGGCGTCTCGTTCCTCGGCTACCTCAACGACGTCAACGACCTGTTCGAGGCGCAGATGGGCTCCTTCGTCACGAACGACTACGCCGATCAGTTCGACCTGGAGCCTCAGCGGGTCGTCGCGATCCTCGTCGGCATGTTCCTGGTATTCCTGGTCCTGACGATGCTCGCCCTGAAACGGCGGGACGCCCGCTGACGCTCGCGGTGCGGCTTGGACAAGGCGGGCCTGGGCGCACCATACTGCACCGCCAGATCGACGAGGACGGGCCGCGCGGCTCTCTCCTCGCAGCTCAGGCAGCGATATCCCCTCTGTCCTCACAGAAGGAGGTCCACCCAGCATGCGCGAGAATCGGCTCCGCACCCTGCTCAACGAAGGCAAACCGACATTTGGCACGCGCGTCCAGAGCGCCTGGCCGACCGTGACCGAGTTCATCGGGCGCAGCGGCCAGTTCGACTACGTCGAGTTCCTGGCCGAGTACGCCCCGTACAGCCTGCACGACCTCGACAACATGGGCCGCGCCATCGAGCTGTCACCCAACTTCTGCGGCATGATCAAGATGGAGCAGTCGGCGCAGTGGCACCTGGCAGTGCGGGCGATGTCGGCCGGCATCCAGAACCTGCTCTTCACCGACGTCCGCTCGGCGGCCGATGCCGAGGCGATCGTCCGACTCGTCAGGTCCGAAGGCCCCGGCAACGACTACACCCACGGCATGGCGGGCGGGCGCATCCAGGTCGAGGGCCAGGGCGACTACGTCAAGTACTACAACGACGCCGTGATCGTGATCATGATCGAAAAGCGGCAGGCGGTCGAGAACCTCGAGTCGATCTTGCGGGTGCCCGGCATCGACATGGTCCAGTTCGGCCCGTCCGACTACGGCCTGAGCGTCGGCAAGCCCGGTCGCGGCTACGCCACCGGCCTGCATCCCGAGGTCCTCGAGGCGCGCAAGTACACCAACGAGACGGCGATCAAGATGGGCGTCCGCCCGCGCGCCGAGATCAGCACGCCGCAAGAGGCCGAGTCGTACCTGGAGGCGGGCGTCAAGGACTTCAACCTCTCGTCCGACGTCGCGATCCTCCGCAGCTTCTACAGCCGGGAGGGCGCGGCGCTGCGCGAGATCGTCGGCAAGGCCGAGCTCGTCACCGCCTAGCGGACCGTGGACGAATGCCGCGTCGTCGGGGCCGTGGACTAAAGTCCACGTCTACCGTAGACGTGGGTTTCAACCCACGGCGCGGTCACCTGAATCGCCATCCCATCGCGGGCCTATCGCGGTGGCCCAACGTGTCCTGGCACGAATTCTGCTGGCACCCCTCCGCGCCGCGCGCTCTGGTCGGCGACCCTGACGGCGCCATCATGCGCGTGGACCCGAGATCAGCATTTGCGACGGAGGGTTCCCCAGCATGGACCTGGTCCTTCACCTCGCCAGTGCTGCCGCGATCGGCCTGGCGCTCCTCAAGCTGCTCGGACACTGACGAGCGACGCCGCCGGCCATCGCCGGCGGCGCCACTGTCCAGCCGCCTGATCGGCAGGAGTGAGCTGCCGCTTACCGCCGGACCGTCCCGGTGCTCACGCGGTCGCCGCCGTCGCGCTTGAAGACGTCTTCGACGCGATCGTCGAGGTCGCCGTCGTCCGGCACCTCGACGGCCAGCAGGATGTCGCCGCGCTCGACGCCGTCCTGATATGCCTTCGCCTCGGCCTCGGAGAACCCCCAGCCGGCCAGGGCGCCCAACAGGCCGCCCGCCACCACGCCGACGCCGGCGCCAGCCGCCGCCGTTGCGCCGGCCGTGCCGAGCGCTGCCGCGATCGGCCCCGCGGCGACGATGGGTCCGATCCCCGGGATCGCAAGCGCGCCGATGCCGACCAGCCAGCCGGCCGCACCGCCGAGCAGCGCGCCCAGACCGGCGCCGGTCGCCGCCCCGCTCGCTACTTCTGCCCCGGTCTCCTCCGCGATGTCGCGAGCCTGCTCCTTGTCGCGGGCGATGACACTAACGCGCTGTGGATCGACACCCATCGAGCGCAGATCGTTGATCGCGCGAGACGCCTGTTCCGGAGCCTGGAACAGGCCAGCAACTACCTTCATGGCCATCTCTGACCTCCTATGGTCTCGACTTCTGTTCAGCGCAGAAGCCGGAGTACCTCGCGCAGAACACGTGCCGAGCCCCGCCGGTCCGCACCGCGAGCGTCAGCGAGCGGACCTCCGGCCTCAGGGTCCGGCTCGCTGACGCTCGCGGTGCGGACATCGTCTGTCGCATCGACGCGTATCGGCGTTCGAACGCCGGACGAAGCCGGCTTTAGGGCAGCGCGACCAGCTCCGGCGGCAACTCGGCACCGGACGCGAACACCGTCGAAAGCCCGTCGCGCCAGATGTCGACGGTGCCACGTCCGAGCACGCGCGCAGCGTTGTCCGCGTTCAGGATCACCGTGTCTTCGTCGATCCCGAGGACCGTCAGCCCGGCCGGCGCATCCTCGATCCGCGCCCTGGTCCGCTCCGGCCCGAACCGGTCGTAGTGCGGGATCACGCCGATGCCCGGCATCAGGTTCAGCCCCGGCTCCCAGTAGGCCGGCATCCGCCCGATCTGTCCTTCGCGCCGCACCAGCGTCCACTCGCCGAGCGCCATCGCCCCCGCGCTGCTGCCGGCCAGCGCCCCGCCGCGCTCCCAGACCGAGATGATCGCCCGCCAGACCGCGCTGTCGCGCAGCGTCTCGACGAGGTAGCCGGGACTGCCGCCCGAGAGATAGACCAGGTCCGCCCGCTCGATCGCCACGACGTGCTCCGAGTCCTCGACGCTCGCCCGGTCGATCGCCCGCACGCCGTACGCCTCACAGCCCAGCGCCGAAAAGTGGGCAATTCCGTCCCTGATCCAGGATTCGACGCTCACTTCCAGACCGGCCGCCGTCGGCACGATCGCGACCTTCGGCCGGGCACCCGGAGTAAAGCGCAGCAACTCGCGGTCGACGGACACCATCGGCGGCCGGAACTCACCGGAGCCGGCCAGCAGCATCGGCCCGTGACTCATCGCCACACCGCTCTGAAGTGCCAGGGTCGCGGCACGCCGAAACGCCGACTCGTCAACGGTCGGCGCCGGCCAGAAACGACAATGTCAGCTCCGCCAGCCGATCGGGCTGCTCCTCGTGCGGCAGGTGCCCGGCCCGCTCCACGATCTCGACGTGCGAGCCGTTGATCCGCTCGCGGAACGCTTCGGCGTACGCTGGCGACGCGATCCGGTCGCTCGCCCCCCAGACGACCAACGTCGGCGCGGCGATCCGATGCGTCCGCTTCGCCAGCCCCCGATTCGGGATCGGCCAGAGGTATTTGGCCGCTGTCGCCATCGACTTCGCCCGCTCGACGTGGTACTCGATCAGCGCGTCGCCCTCGGTCGGCACCTCGGCGGCAGCCCGGGCCGGCGCCGAATCCAGGTCGTGGTAGAGCAGCTCCGCCAGCCTGGCCGGCGGCACCGCGAAGAAGTCCTCCACCGGGTCGTCCTGGATCCAGAGACCCATCGGCGAGATCAGGATCAGCTTCGTGAACCGCTCCGGCTGTACCGCCGCGAGCTCCGCTGCGATCATCCCGCCCAGACCGTGACCGATCAGCGGCAGGTCCCGCAGCCCGAGCTGGTCGAGGAAGTCCAGGTAGTAGTAGATCAGGTCCGGCAGGTCCTGAAGCTGTTCGGTGCCGGTCGAACCGCCGTACCCCGGGTGGAGCGGAGCGATCAGGTGTGACTTCTCGGCCAGGGCGCCATGGTACTCCGTCCAGGTCGGCCGCCCCTCGCCGTGCAGGTAGAGGACCGGATCGCCCTCGCCAGCGTCCCAGACCTCGACGTCGAAGACGCCGCCTCGGACGGCGACCTGCTGCTTGCGCATCAACGCACTCCGGCCGGCGTACGAGGCGCCGTCGGCGCGGACGGGCGCAGCGGCGAGACCTGGCGGCGGGTAGCGAGCGGCTTGATCCACCACTTGTCTTCCCACTGGCCGTCCCAGATCTGCTTGAGCTTCGGCAGCACCTTCTCGCCCATCAGCGTGATGTTGTCCGTCGCCAGGTCGTGCGGGATCGAGCCGAACTGGTTCAAGACCATCAGGTGGCCGATGTGCAGGTCTTTGATGACGTATTCGAGCTGCTCCACCACCTGGCTCGGCGTCCCGGCCACGATGTTGCCGTTCGCGCAGAGGTCCTTCCAGGTCAGGAACGGCGGCCGATCGCCGAAGCGCGTCGTCTGGCCCAGCAGCCCCATCTTGAGCGTGTCGATCGTCCGGTAGCCCGGCGCATCCTGGAAGCCGGAATAGACGTGCAGCATCTTGTTGTAGAAGTACTCGCCGTGCGGCCCGAACCGCTCCTCGACCTCGCTCTCGGACTCGCCGACCGCCACAAGCTGCAAGAACCCGGCGTGGTACGGGTTGCGCTCCACGCCCATCTCGTCGGCCTTCTTCCAGAAGCCGTCCATCACCAGCTTGCCGCGCTTGAAGCCGGAGTAGGAGAGGTAGGCGTACAGGTACGACTTCTCCAGGCACCAGCCCCAGGTCTCGATCGAGCCGCCGCCCGGAATCCAGATCGGCGGGTGCGGCTGCTGGATCGGTCGCGGCCAGATGTTGACATACCGGATCTGGTTGTACTTCCCGTCGAACGCGAAGACCTCCGGATTGGTCCACGCTTCGAGGATCAGCCGCTCGGCCTCGTAATACCGATCCCGGAACGTCGCCGGGTTCATCCCGTACGCGAAGTTGACGTCCTGGCTGCTCCCGACCGGGAACCCGGCGATCAGCCGGCCGCCGCTGATCACGTCCAGCATCGCGAACTCTTCGGCCACCCGGACGGGAGGGTTGTAGAGCGCGATCGAGTTGCCGAGCACGATGATGGCGGCCTCGCGGACCCGCCGCGCCACCGAAGCCGCCATGATGTTCGGCGAGGGCATCATCCCGTAGCCGTTGCCGTGATGCTCGTTGACGCAGACGCCGTCGTACCCCACCGTCGCACCGAGCTCCAGCTCGTCGAGGGTGTCGTTGTACATCTCGTGGGCGCGGACCGGGTCGAACAGGTGGCTCGGGATGTCCACCCAGACGCTGCGATACTTCTCGGCGAAATCCTCCGGGAGCTCGCGGTACGGCATCAGGTGGAACATCTCGAGCTTCACGGGAGGACCTCCAGGGGAATCTCGATCGGCTGCGCGGGCCTGCCGGCAGTATAGCGAGCCCCGCTACCGCGCGGCGGCCCGCTCCCGCTCCTGCTCGATCAGCACCCGCCGCAGGATCTTCCCGGACGCCGACCTCGGGATCTGGTCCACGATCTCCAGCAGCCGGATCCGCTTGTACGGCGACACTCGCTCCGCGACGTACCCCATGACCTCGTCGGCGCTGACCTCGCCCTTCAGCACGACG
>Ga0209382_10012595_pt1 | contig 10442 bp, 4 predicted proteins | sample SoiMetdeltSBSDD5_FD_187599 | JGI IMG/M metagenome (GOLD analysis project Ga0209382, IMG submission 187599) | Bulk soil microbial communities from a Populus tree surrounding site in Tennessee, USA - Soil MetaG P. deltoides SBSDD5 (SPAdes) (version 2) | ecosystem: Environmental > Terrestrial >...
ATAGAGTTGGGCAGCCGCCGCATTCCGTTCGAAGCCCAGAAACCATTGACCGTCTCCTATAAAGGGCGGCGATTGAAGAAAGAATACGTCGCCGACGTCATCTGCTACGGACAAATCATTGTCGAATTGAAAGCGATGGACAGACTCACTGGCAAAGAGGAATCACAAATTCTTAACTACCTCAAGGCTACAGCCTTGAAAGTTGGCCTTCTCATCAACTTTGGCAGCCACGGCAAATTAGAGTGGCGAAAATTCGTCAATTAACTTGTCCACAAAGAACACGAAGAAGCACAAAGAACCCTTCGTGTTTTCTTCGTGTTCTTTGTGGATGAAATCTTTTCAGGGGAGCCGCAGGCGCGGCTGAGAGTCCGAAACACGGAGACCCTCTGAACCTGACACGGCTAATACCGTCGTAGGGAGAAAGGAAAACAATGAACAACGGAAACGATTCAAACCGCAACTCATCACTCGAAACACAACTTCCAAATTCACAACGCATCTACGTCGCCGGCTCGCAAACGGGCATAAGCGTGCCGTTCCGCGAAGTCGGACAACACGTGACAAAAAGTTTCAACAGCCAGATCGAGGTAAACGACCCCGTTCGCGTTTACGACGCTAGTGGCCCGTGGGGCGATCCCTCGTTCAACGGGGACGTGCGCGACGGATTGCCCGCGCTGCGTCGCCAGTGGATCATCGCCCGCGGCGACGTGGAAGAGTACGAAGGCCGCGAGGTTAAACCTGAAGACAACGGATATCGTTCAATCGAGGAGGCCACCTATGCGCGCGACAAGGCCAAAGGTAAGCTCGAAGAGTTTCCCGGTTTGCGACGCCAGCCGCTGCGCGCGAAACCCGGCCACGCCGTCACGCAGATGCATTACGCCCGTCGCGGAGTTATCACGCCCGAAATGGAGTTCGTGGCCATCCGCGAAAACCTTGGCCGGCAGTCCGCGTTTGAAGCTTTGACCAAGGGCGACCGCAACCGCCTCAATCATCAACACCCGGGCGAAAGCTTCGGCGCGAGCATACCGTCATACGTCACTCCTGAGTTCGTCCGTCAGGAGGTCGCTCGCGGGCGCGCCATCATCCCAGCCAACATCAATCACCCGGAAAGCGAGCCGATGGCGATTGGCCGCAACTTCCTGGTCAAGATCAACGCCAACATCGGCAACAGCGCCGTCGCGTCTTCGATCGAAGAAGAGGTCGAGAAATGCGCTGGGCGACGAAATGGGGGGGCCGACACCGTGATGGACCTCTCCACCGGCAAAAACATTCACGCCACTCGCGAATGGATCATTCGCAACTCGCCAGTGCCAATCGGCACGGTGCCGATCTATCAGGCCCTCGAAAAAGTCTCGGGCAAGGCGGAAGAACTGACCTGGGAGGTCTTCCGAGACACGCTCATCGAACAGGCCGAGCAGGGCGTCGATTATTTCACTATCCACGCCGGAGTCCGTCTGCCGTTCATCCCACTGACGGCGAAGCGCGCCACAGGCATAGTCTCGCGCGGCGGTTCGATCATCGCCAAATGGTGTCTGGCGCATCACGAGGACAGCTTCATCTATACGCGCTTCCGCGAAATCTGCGAGATCATGCGCGCCTACGACGTGTCGTTCTCGCTCGGCGATGGCCTGCGCCCCGGCTCGATCGCGGACGCCAACGACGAAGCGCAATTCGCCGAGTTGGAAACTCTTGGCGCCTTGACGAAGATCGCCTGGGAGATGGATTGCCAGGTGATGATCGAAGGCCCCGGCCACGTGCCGATGCATTTGATCAAAGAGAATATGGACAAACAGCTCGCGTCATGCGACGAAGCGCCTTTCTACACGCTCGGCCCGCTCACTACAGACATCGCGCCCGGCTACGACCACATCACTTCGGCCATCGGCGCGGCGATGATCGGATGGTTCGGGACGGCGATGCTCTGTTACGTCACGCCGAAAGAACACCTCGGCTTGCCAGACAAGAAGGACGTGAAAGACGGCGTGATCGCATACAAGATCGCCGCTCACGCCGCAGACCTGGCCAAAGGCCACCCCGGCGCGCAACTCCGCGACAACGCGCTCTCGAAAGCCCGCTTCGAATTCCGCTGGGAGGATCAATTCAACCTCTCGCTCGACCCCGAGACCGCGCGCGAATTCCACGACGAAACGCTGCCGCAGGAGGGCGCGAAACAAGCCCATTTCTGCTCTATGTGCGGCCCGCATTTCTGCTCGATGAAGATCACGCAGGACGTCCGCGATTTCGCGGCGAAACAGGGAATTGACGAACAGGCTGCGATTGAAGCCGGAATGCGCGAGAAGGCTGAAGAGTTCAAGAAGGTCGGGGCGGAAATTTATGTGAAAGCATGATTGCCGCCTGTCGTATCAAATGAGAATTTGCCGCACAGCTTGTGCGGCAAATTCTATCACTACCGTAAACCGGGGATCCGGCAAATCAATAAAAGCCTATCCCAATTCTGTTCGTTAATCCCTAGCTCATCAAAATAAAAGAAAGTTCTTCTTGGCTTTGTTGCACGAATCGATTTTTACACAATATCTTGTGGCCAAAGGCGCAAAAAAAAGCCCAGGCAATAGATTCGTGCAACAACGCCGGTCTTGAAACTCATCACTTCTACCGGACTTTCGCCTTCGCAAACGCCTTATCTACTTCTGCAACACCTGTAGAAGCAGACATACTATTGTTGTAATCCCGCTTTAACTGCGCTACGTCAATTCTCGGCGCAGCGTAGGTCTGAACTGGAGGAGGCGGAAGAGGCGGTGGGTTATCCGGTGGAGGCGCAATATTGTCCACGGGTATGTGCTTACTCACCAGCCCCCGTAAGCCGCGGATGCCTCCAAGGGCAAGTGTAATTGCAGCAGAAATTTTCGTCTTTGTAGCGCTATCCGTAATATGGAGACTAGGTAGCACTTGGTCCAGGTCACTGTCGATTTTGTTTAGCACCAAATAAATTCGGTCGAGCTTGGAACTGTCTGGACTATTTTTGTACTGTTGCACAAGGCCGGATACCTCATTGAGGTCTTTCTGTACGTCATTATTCATTGATTGAAGCCTCTTCATATCTTCATCCGAAATACGGCCTCCTGATATAGCGCCGACTGCAGTGACAAGACTCGGAATCATAGGGCTGACGACTCCAAGGAGCGATGACGCGATAGTTATCCAGCCAGATACGCTAGGGCAGCGGGGAATATTTCCACCGCTTAACCTACAGCAGCTTGTGAAGTTTAGGGATGCAAGAACCAATACAACCGCAATGATATTCCTTGAGGAACGGTTCATCTTCATATCAGTGTCTCCTTGAGTTTCGGTAGATAGCTTGTTAGCTGATCGGAAATATGTGCGCGAGGCGATTCCCGATGGCCTCTGGAACGCGCCCGCTGACCTCAGTCGACGTTACCCAACTTCGCTCGTGGGCCTAGTCTTGAAGCTTGATCCGAGTAGATTGAAAAAGCCCCTAATTAAACGATCGGCGCGCACTCCCGATCGGAAAAAGCTACAAGCCACTTTCTTCCAACTACCGACCGAGTCGGCGCGCCGAGTAAACGCGCTACAATCTTGATGTCGAATCAGAACTACGCAATCTGTCTCAAGCCTGATTTTCGCCCGCCCCATTACTCTGCCTTCAGCAGTCCGGGTTGGTCGGCCTTCACACCATGTGGTATATTCGACTTTCAGTCAGCTCTGGCGAGCGGCGCGTCGGCCCCGCTCACGTCAGAGCATCCACGAAAAGCAGTCTGAAAGTCCTTAACCGGCGTCCGAATTTTTCCGAATTTTTCTAAACTCGCTTATGAATGCCTTCCCCATGCGCTTCCATGAGTTCGGCCCTTTCCGTATCGACACTATCAAGCGGCTGTTGCTTCGCGACGGGGAGCCGGTCGCGCTCAAGGCGAAGTGCTTCGAAACGCTGCTGGTTTTAGTCGAGGCCAGAGGACAAGTGTTGGACAAAGACGAGCTGATGCGCCGAGTCTGGCCGGATACGGTCGTCGAGGAATCCAACATTACCGTTTACATTTCCACGCTCAGGAAAGCGCTCGGTGAAAACCATCGTGAGCACCGCTACATCGTCACGGTTCCCGGGCGGGGCTATAGCTTTGTGGCGGAGGTGAAAGAGGTACGGGAGGAGAGGGCGGAGTTGATTTCGCGGGAGCAGTCCCGCCCCAGTCTGACCACTGAGGAAGTAGAAGTGGATGGATCGACGGAGAGTGAAGGGCGCGCTTTCCTGCCAAGACGCCGGCTTTCTCCTGTCGCCTGGCGCGGACGATATAGACGGCCAGTAATAGTCGCCGGCCTGGCGCTGTTCAGCTCGGCGACAATAATCATCGCGGGCGCAGTCGTCGCCTATTTTTTATCATCAAAGAGCGATAAGACTATACATTCCTTGGCGATTTTGCCCTTTGCGGTCGATGGGAATGATCCGGATATAGAGCGCCTGGCGGAGGGCATCGCCAATGACCTGGCCAATAGGCTCTCTCGACTGCCCACATTGACCGTGATATCCAGTAACGCAGTCTCCCGCTACAAGACTCGTGGCCCGCAGTTAGGATCCCTGGATGCTCAGGCAGTCGGCCACGAGTTCAATGTAGAGGCCGTTGTCATAGGGAGGTTGGCCAAACGAGAAGATCGCATATATATCAACTTAGAACTTATCGACGCGCGCAACAATAGCCACCTCCGGGGCAGACAGTATGACCGGAAGCTTGCGGATATTTTTGACCTACTAGAAGACATAGCAAAGGGTATTTCCGGTAGACTGCGGCCAGATTTGACGGAATTGACGGAAAAAGGACTGAACACCCCGGCGAAGCATGGCGCAGAAAGCTCAGAGGCATATGGGACGTATCTGAAAGGTCGCAACTTCTGGAACAAGAGAACGGAAGAAGGACTCCGGGAAGCAATCGAGTTGTTTGATCGAGCAGTCGGGCTAGACCCGAACTCTGCTTTAGCTTACGCCGGTTTAGCGGATTCCTACCTGATGCTTGCTTTTCACGGCGCATTATCGCCAATGGAATATTTTCCCAGGGCAAAACAGGCGGCGGAGAAGGCGATAATGATCGATCCCAATCTCGCCGAAGCGCACACCGCGCTGGCATACGTGAAATACCTTTACGATTGGGATTGGGCAGTCGCCGACGAGGAATTTAAGCGGGCCATAGCGCTCAACCCGAACTACGCGACAGCTCATCAATGGTACGGTGAGTACCTTGGACAGATGGGCCGGTTTAAAGAGTCTTCGGCCGAGCGGGAGAAGGCGCTGCGACTCGATCCGCTTTCGCCGATCATAACCTCCGAGCAAGGCTTTTCTTACATCGAAGCGCGGAAGTATGACAGGGCGCTCGAAGATTTTCGCAAAGCCGCTGAACTGTACCCTGACTTCTCTCCCGCGCATGACTTTCTCGCATACGCTCTCGTATTCAATGGGCTCTATGACGAAGCAATAGCCGAATGCCAAAAGGCGATCAACTTGGCAAAGGCGAAGGATGGCAATAACTTCGCTTTGCTGGCGATTATTTACGCAAAGTCGGGAAGGCAAAAGGAGGCGCAAAGGTTGCTAGCCGAGATGACGTTGAATTCAAAGAACAGGTATTATCCACCGGCGCACATTGCGGCGGCCTACGCGGCGCTCGGCGATAAAGACAAGGCGTTCCAATGGCTCGAAAAGGCTTATCAACAGAAGGACTGGGCGATGGTCCAAATCAAAGTTGAGCCTACATTCGACAGCCTTCGCTCCGACGCGCGTTTTTCAGAATTGTTGAAACGGATGAATCTGCAGTGATACATATTTGACGTGTTACGTCACACTGGAGATGGTGGATTACCATACCTGGCCCGGCAGAAAACAGGTGGGACGCTCAAGCGCATTCCACAAAGGAAATAACGCCAACCGTCAGAAGCGCGACCATAAATGTCGCGCTCTCGAAAAAAACGGAGTCGTTAACCGGCGTCAGAATTCTTCCCAATTTTTCTAGATTCGCTTATGAACGCGTTCCCCAAGCGCCTTTACGAGTTCGGGCCTTTCCGCATTGACACAGTCAAGCGGTTGCTGCTCCGCGACGGGGAGCCGGTCGCGCTCAAGGCGAAGTGCTTCGAGGTGTTGTTGGCGCTGGTCGAGGCCGGGGGCCAGATTCTGGACAAAGATGAGCTGATGCGTCGGGTCTGGCCTGACACGGTCGTCGAGGAATCCAATCTCACAGGCTACATTTCCGCGCTCAGGAAGGCGCTCGGAGAAAACCCGCAGGAACATCGCTACATTGTCACAGTTCCGGGGCGGGGCTACAGTTTCGTGGCGGAGGTAAAAGAGGTACGGGAAGAGGGCGCGGAGTCGATTTCGCAAGATCAGTCCCGCCCCAGTCTGACCGCTGAAGAAGAGGAAGTGAAGAGACCGCCTGAGAGAGAAACGCGATCTTTCCTGCCGTTACGCCGGCTTTCTGTTTTTTCCCCACTCTCCCGACCCTGGCGACCAAAACGTCTGGTAATCGTCGCCGGCGCAGCGTTGTTGAGCTTGGCGATAATAACTATTGCGGCTGTAGTCATCGCCTATTTTTTACTACCAAAGAATGATAAGGCTATATATTCTCTGGCCATTTTGCCCTTTACCATTGATGGGAACGATCCTGATTTGGAGCCCCTGGCGGAAGGCCTCGCCAATGACCTGGCCAATCGGCTCTCTCGGTTGCCGGAGTTGATCGTGATATCCAGTAACGCCGTCGCTCGTTACAAGGCTCGTGGCGCCGCCCCGAATGCTCAGGCGATAGGGCGCGAGTTTAAGGTAGAGGCCGTTGTCGTCGGGAAGGTGGAACAACGGGGAGATCGCATATATATCGACGTAGAGCTTATTGATGCGCGCGACAATAGCCATCTCTGGGGCGAAGTGAAGCTCACGGATATTTTTAGCGCGCAAAAAGACATCGCCAATGGCATTTCGAACAGACTGCGGCCAGGTTTGACGGAAAAAGAGCAGAACCCCTCAGCGAAGCGTGACACAGAAAGCATAGAAACATATCGGGTCTATCTGAGAGGTCGCCACTCCTGGAACAAGCGAACGGAAGAAGGACTTCGGGAAGCAATTAAGTTTTTTGATCGAGCGAGAGAGCTAGACCCGAACTGTGCTCTAGCGTATGCCGGTTTGGCTGATTCCTACCAGATACTCGCCTTTCACGGCGCATTATCGCCAATGGAATATTTCCCCAGGGCAAAGGCGGCGGCGGAGAAGGCGATAGGGATCGATAATAACCTTGCCGAAGCGCATACCGCATTGGCATACATGAAATACGTTTACGATTGGGATTGGGCAGGTGCTGATGCGGAGTTTAAGCAGGCCATAAAACTCAACCCGAACTACGCCACAGCTCATCAATGGTATGGTGAATACCTTGGACAGATGGGCCACTTCGACGAGGGTCTGGCTGAGAGGAAGAAAGCCCTGCGACTCGATCCGCTTTCGCCGATCATAACCTCCCAGCAGGGCTATTCTTACCTCGATGCGCGCAGATATGACAGTGCGATCGAAGAGTTTCGCAAAGCCTCCGAACTGTACCCCGACTTCTCACTCGCGCATGACTTTCTCTCGTACGCACTCGCATTAAATGGGCTCTATGACGACGCAATAGCCGAACGCCAGAAGGCGATCACTTTGACGAATGATAGCTATCACTTCACTGGGCTTGCGATGATTTACGCAAAGTCGGGGAGACGAGTGGAAGCGCAAAAGTTGTTAACCGAGATAATATTGAATTCGAAAAACAGATACTATCCGCTGGCGCATATTGCGGCAGTCTACGCGGCCCTCGACGATAAAGACAAGGCGTTCCAATGGCTCGACAAGGCTTATCAACGGAAGGACTGGGCGATGGTCCGGATCAAAGTTGAACCTGTATTCGACAGCCTTCGCTCCGACGCGCGGTTTTCAGACCTGTTGAAACGGATGAATCTGCAGTGACACTTGGCCGGCGCCCGCCGGGATTGGATCTCGGCGGGCGCGCAGCTTTTATAAAATCAATTGTCGGGATTGACGCCGGCGTCTTCTAGAAATTCCCACAGCCCGGCCAACGCCTTCTCCTTATTCCGGTAAAACGCGCTGCCGCTGATCCGCCAGAACTTCCAGCCGGCTCGGCGCAACTGGGCCTCGCGGTGTTGGTCATACTCCCATTTTTCGGCTCCGGGCCATCGGTCGCCGTCGCACTCGATGGCGACGCGGCCGTTCTCTCCCTGCACGACCAGATCGATCCGGTACTGAGAGTCTCTCGGAAACGGGCGAAATTGCGGGATGACGGTATAGCCGCGGTTGATGATCCTTTCTCCGACTTCGAACTCGAACTCGCTGTCCGCCGTCTGTCTGAGAACGGTAAGACCCGCTTCGACTTCGGACTTGGGCGGATTGAGGTACCAACTGAGAAGTTTATGCCTCACGCACTCGGGGTTATTGATGTCTCTCAAGTGGACCGAGTGGAAGAGTAAGACCTGATCTCTGGCGCGGCTCGTGGCGACGTTGAATCTTCGCCGGGCGTCTTCTCTGACCTGGGGCGAGAAAGGCGCGTTGGTCGCGATCACCAGCGACAGGAACATGACGTCCCTTTCGTCGCCCTGAAAAGCGTAGGCGTCGCCGCAGATGATTCTGCGCTCTTCTCTTTCCCTCTCGTCCAGACCAGGATGGCGCGCTATGAGATTCGAGATGTGTTTCGCCTGCTTTTCGCCTAGCAGGGAGATGATCCCCATTGTTCGCTTCCGTTTGTTGCCTCCGACAAGAGCGTAGCGCGGATCGTGACAGAGGTTGACCACAGATTCGACAAGTCTTTCGGCCTCAGGCTCATTGATGTCGTTGTTGTTCTTGAAGCCGTTCTCGACGTAGACCGTCTGAATCGGCGGGTCGAGTATCTCCTGAGGCGACGGGCGGCGCAGCGGTTCGAGCCTGCCGCCGTAACTCGGTGACAGGTGATTGTTGAATTCGATGATCGGCGGCACGCATCGAAAGTGTTCGGTCAACAGGATTCGGTCTATCTCCGGGATCGTGCCGGTGATCTCATAGAGGCTGTGATCTATGTCGAAGCGCTCGGGGTAAGGAATGTTCGTCAGGAACTGGCGGTTCAACTCGTAAATCTTCTCCTTCTCAATGCCGACGTTCGCCGGGCTGATCTGTTCGGGGTCGCCGACGATCAAGACCTTCTTTCCCCGGTACAGCACGGGCAGAGCGCGCAGATCGCATTGGCTAGCCTCGTCCACGATGATCACGTCGAAGGCGCCAGGCTTCGTCTCGAAGGATTGGACGACCCGGAAGAGCGGCATGATCCAGACCGGGACCGCGCCCACCGCCTCGACCATCGCCCTGTTGGCCGCCGCCAGATGGCGCTGAGCGTATCTTCCTGTTCCTTTGCCGAATTGCCTCATCGCGTTGGCCCAGGCCGTCAGGGCCATGTATTGGCGGTCTTCGATGTTGGCGATCTGTCTCTCCCAGGTTCGCTCGGTGACGAGTTGAGTGATCAGTTCGCGCTCCGCTTTCCGCATCCTTTCGAGGCGATTTTGAAGGCTCTCCACACTCTCGCGTTTGTGAAGACGAATCAGCCACTCATTCAATCGCCGCCATCGCCACGCCAGCATCCAATCTTGCGGCAGCGCCCCGACGCCGGACTTCGCGGCCTCGCGTTCGATCTTGGACGCCCATTTGGGCGCCACGCTCCGAAGTCTCTTCAGCAAATGATCAAGCCTCACCACACTTGGGCGGAGGCCCGCGAGCCGCGTCATTTCTTCATACGCCTTCTTGTAATCTTCGCCGGAACGCTTTTTGATCGCGGCGGCCAATTGCGCCCAGAGCGGGTGCGCGTCCTGTTTTTTGGCCTCGCCGCCGAGTTGCTTCTGGAGTTCCCGCAAGTAATCGGTCAATCGATGCTCGTCTATCGCGGCCACCTGCCCTTGCAACGTCTCCAGGTGTTCACCCAGGCAGGCGCCTTTGTGAAAGGTCTGTTTGTGGGCCGGGCAGCCCAGGGAGGTCAGGGCGGTTCCGACTTGAGTGAGGTGGTTGTCTATCCACTCTACCACGCTGCGGAAGTCTTTCAGCCGGGACTCGACGTCGGCCAGCGGCATCAACGCCTCGGGGTCTCGTCCCGGCCCGTCCACGTTTCGGATGCCTTGCTCCCATCGAAGCTCGAATTTTCTGAGATAGTCTTCGTAAGAGAAACGCGCCCAGAGCAAATCTATTCTTTGGAGCGTCGTGAGTTTCTTTCCGTCGATCCTAACCGCGTCGAACAGCAGTTTGGCCTGTTGAGAGAGCCAGAGGCGCGTAATGGCGCTGGAAGGACTCTTCCCTTTCTCGACGCTCACCCGCAACTCTTCGAGAGCGGCGTCACGATCAAAATCCGGAGGCAGATCGGCGATGGTTATCTCGAATCCCTGAATCTCCTGGAATGAAGGGAAGGCGCTTTCGTAAAGTTCTGTGCAGGCTTGCAGGAATT
>Ga0209382_10012596_pt1 | contig 10442 bp, 8 predicted proteins | sample SoiMetdeltSBSDD5_FD_187599 | JGI IMG/M metagenome (GOLD analysis project Ga0209382, IMG submission 187599) | Bulk soil microbial communities from a Populus tree surrounding site in Tennessee, USA - Soil MetaG P. deltoides SBSDD5 (SPAdes) (version 2) | ecosystem: Environmental > Terrestrial >...
GCTGCCCATGGTGGTGGCGCTGGGGCTGGGCGTGGCGCAGCTGGGGCTGCTCCAGCAGTCGCGGCTCCTCACCGGGTACGCGGCGTTCGCCGCGGCGCGCGCCGGGATCGTCCGGGGCGCGGACGGCGTCCGGATGCACGACGCGGCGCTGCTGGCGCTGCTGCCGGAGCTGGGGCGCGCGGGTTCCTGGGAGGCCGTGGCGGCCTCGTGGCCGGAGGTCCGCCGGAGGGACCTGGTCATGCACGCCGCGCTGCGGGACGCGCGCGCTCCGGGGCTCCCGCCGTTGATGGAGGCGGCCGGGCTGGCCGGCCTGGTGCGGGTCGAGGTGCTGAGCCCGACGGCGTCCCAGGACCTCGGCGGCGCGTGGAACGTGAAGGATGGGCCGGCGTGGGAGGAGCTGGACTTCGATCTCCCGGATGCCTACCCGGAGGCGCCCGGGCTGGGAGAGGCGTTCGCGAGGTTCACCCGGCCGCTGGGGGACGAGCCGGACCAGGACGCGCTGCGCGAGGCGACGCGGCTCACCGTCCGCGTCCGGTACCTGCGGGAGCTGGTGGTCCCGCTGGCCGGCTGGGTGGTGTTCACCTGCTGGATGGCGTCGCACCCCGTCGGTCACGGCCCCACCACGGCGGCGGAGCTGGAGGTGCTGGGCCGGCTGGCGCGGGAGGAGCGCCGGTACTTCCTGCCGCTCTCGGCGACCTACACGCTGAGGATGCAGTCCAGCGTGCAGCGGCGGTGGCTGATGCGCGGAGAGGCTCCGTGAGGACGGCGGGCGCGCGCGGGCAGTCCCTGGTGCTGGGGTGCGTGCTGCTGGTGGTGGTGGCGGTGGTCACGGTGGCCACCATCGACATCGGCTTCGCCGTGCACGACCGGATCCGCCTCCAGAACGCGGCGGACGCCGCGGCGTACTCCAGCGCCGCCATGGAGGCGCGGGCGTTCAACCTGGCGGCGTACGCGAACAGGACCCAGGCCTCGCACCACGTCTCCGCCATGGTGCTGCAGTCGTTCCTGTCGTTCGCGTCGTTCGGAGAGGCGTGGCTCACGGACGCGGACGGGCTGATGCGCACGCTGGCCACGTGCACCTCCAGCGCGCGCTCGCCGTTCTGGAGCGCGGCCTGTCCCGCCCTCTCGGCGCTGCCGGGGATGGCGGCGGTGCTGGCGTTCCTCCGGGGCGCGGTGGCGCTGATGGACGCGCTGGTGTCGGGGTACCAGACGGCGCTCCGGGCGTCGGACGTCGACGCGGTGGTGGGGAGGGAGCTGATCCCGTCGTTGCTGGACGCCAGCGCCGCGCTCGCCGGGGTCTCCTCGCGGGTGATGCTGGAGGCGCTGGACGCCGTGAAGGCTTCCTCGCCGGCGGCGATCGCCGCCAACGATCCTCGAGCGGAGGTGGACGACCTGGGGCGCACCGCGGCCAGGCTCTCCGTCTGCCTCTACGACCGCGCGTTCGTGCGGGAGACGAACGGGAGCCCGCTGGCGCCCCGGGCGCCGGGGTTCCTGGACGTCCGCGCCCGGGCGGAGGACGACCGGGTGGCGCGCGCCAAGCGGGTGATGGGGCAGGTGGCCAACGCGTCCCGCCCCGGCTTCGCCACCTCGCGGGGCCGGGTGGAACTGCTGGTGCCGGGCTGGCTGGGACCCCTGAAGGCGATGCTGGGGTCGCAGCCGAGGTGGGGGCAGACCCGCCTGCTCACGCACGGGCTGGCGAAGGGATGGGATGACCCGGAGGGCGGCAACTTCATCCGGGAGCCGGAGGACACGCCGGGCGCCACCTCGTCCATGCTGGCGCAAGGGGACGATCTCGGCGCGGACGACCCGTACCGGATGAGCATCGGGCCGCCGTGGCTGGGGCCGTTCCGGAACCCGCTCTCCTGCGGGCCGGAGGACGACCCGTTCGAGTGCTGGGGAGAGCCGCGCATCGGCCGCCGGCCGGACCGGCCCTTCCGCTTCGCGATGAAGCCGTCGGTCTGGGCGCTGAACGACCGGGAGGCGCGCGGGGGCGGAGGTGGGATCCACTGGCGCGTCGCCTTCGAGGACGGCTACCCCGCGGGGGCGGGCTGGCTCCCACCGCGCGCGGACGACGCGTTCGCCCGGGTGCTGGGGCTCAACGAGGTGCGCCGCGCCGCCGCGCCCGGCGTGCTGGTGCCGGTCTACGTCGCCAACGTGCGGCCCATCGAGGACGGGAACCATCCGTGGAGGGGGCTGGCCGCGTTCGCGCACTTCGAGCCGGGGCAGTTCACCGAGGCGTGCTCGGCCTCCGGTGACCGCGGTCGCGCGGCGCGGCTGGATCGCGCGGCGGGGCGGGCGGAGGAGTTCAATCAGCCATCCACCTTCGCGGTGCTGTCCCGGCCGGCGGACTCCCCGCTCGGGCGCGTGGAGGCTTCTCCGGGCCGGCGCGGTGAACGGATGCGCGCCGCGGCGCGGGCGCAGGCGTACTACCACCGGCCGGGCAACTGGGCGGAGCCGCCGAACTTCTTCAACCCCTACTGGCGCGCGCGGCTGGCGCCCATCCAGGAGCACCCGGGGCCGGCGGCGGCGATCGAGGAGCTGTGGGGCGGCCTGCCGGCGCCGCTGCGCGAGAAGGGGCTGGGGCACTGATGCGCGGGGCCACGCGAGGAGCGGCGCTGGTGGAGGCCGCGCTGCTGCTCCCGCTGCTGGTGGCGGTGGCGGTGGGTGGCCTGGCCACCACGGAGCTGCTGCTCGCGCGCCTGCGCGTCCAGGAGGCGGCGCGCTTCGGCGCCTGGGAGCTGGCGGCGTACCAGGTGGCGGACGTGGGCGGTGGCGATCCTCGCGGGCGCTTCCGGCAGGCGGCCCGGCGCGTGGAGGTCGAGGCCGCCCGCAGGTACTCCAGGCCCGGCGTGAAGCTGGAGATCGCGGACGCGCGGGCGGGTGGCTCGCCCCCGGCGGCGTGGAAGCTTTCGCCGGATGGCCGCGCGGCCGCGGTCGCCAGGGCGCGGGTGGCGGGCGTGGCGCTGGAGGAGCGGGCGAGCGTGGTGGTCGATCCGTGGAACCTCGCGGATGGGGCGGATGCGGTGGTGTCCGCCGCGCGCGCGGGTGACCACCGGGACGGGTCAGGGCCGGGAGGTCTGTGGATCCAGGTGGACCGGATGAGGCACCGCGGCCGCGCGATTCCGGACCTCCGGTCGCTCGGGTTGCCGGAGCCGGACGTCGCGGGGCCGTTCGTGGTCAGCCGGGGTTACCGGCCGGAGCGGCGCAGCCCGTGCCACGGGATCCCGGGCTACCCCGCCGCGGCGATGGGTGGCCTGGAGGACCTCGGGGACCGGCTGGACGCGCCCCAGCCGCGCTGCTTCGACACCGCGCCGTTCCGCGACACGCAGGAGTACGCCGCCTCGCTGAGCGCGCAGATGTACCGGATGCGTGGTCCGAGGTTCATGGGGTGCCGCAGCCTCGGCTGCGAGGAGGAGGAGGGGAGTCGATGATCGGTTTCGCGTTGTTGCTGGCGCTGTCCGCCGCGCCGTGGCGCGGGGCGTACCCGGGCGCCCACCTCGTCCCCATCGGCGGCGAAGCCACCGTCCTGGGGCAGCCTCAGCGCCTGGCGTACTTCACCACCTCCGATGAGCCCGACGCCGTCGCCGGGTACTACGCGCGCCGCTGGCGGGCCCAGGGCTTCCCCGCCATCGCCCAGCGCGAGCCGTCGCGCCGGGCCGTGATGGCCGCCGCCCTCTCCACGCGGGACGGGACGCTGGTGGCCGTCGTCGCGGACCGGGTCGCTCCCGGCCGGACCCTGGTGTTCCTGGTGGTCCGCTCGCTCTGGAGCGCGGGGCGCGGCGGGGAGTCTGCCCGATGAGCGCGCTCCTGCTCCTCCTCCCGCTGGCCCTCGCCGCGCCGCCGAAGGTGGGGGACTGGTCCACCTTCGCGCTCCGCCGCGGCGCCCAGCCTCCCGTCTACCTCCGGGTGGCGGTGGTGGCCACGGAGGGCCGGCGGCAGTGGATCGAGCTCGAGCTGGGCACCGAGCCGTCGATGCAGGCCCCCATCGGGCAGGTGGCCGCGCTCGCCGATCCATCGGAGCCGCTCGGCGCGGAGTCCGTGGAGCGGCTCCTCCTCGGCGGCGGGCCGTTCCCGCCCGCGGAGGCCGGCACCGCGCTGCTGCGCTCCACCCACCCACCCGCCGCCCCCTCGCCGCCGGACCTGCGCCTGCCGCCGCCGCAGGTCACCGTCCATCCGGAGCACCTCCGCACCCCGGTCGGCCTCCTGGCGTGCCGCCGCGTCGACCTCTCCCGGGCCGGCGTCGTGGTGCAGCGGATCTGGCTCAGCGACGCGGTGCCGGTGGTCCCCCTGGCGCGCCTGGAGGTGCCCGCCGCCGGCGCCTCGCTCGAAGTACAGGCCCTTGGCCATGACGCGGTGCCCAGGGTCCCCCGCGTCCATTCATCCGATTCACTTCCGCCGCCCGAGGGGTACTATGCGCCGCCAGGTCGGAACCATGGCTCCCGCTCCACACCTTCATCGCTCCAGGAAGGGCCGCCGCGCGCGGCGTCGCGGGCAGGCGATGATCGAGTACTCCATGATCAACGCCCTGCTCATCATCGCGCTGATGGTGGGCTCGTCGCTGCGCGTGGTTCCCAGCCCTTTTCCCGTTCCCGGCGCGCAAGGCCGGATGAACGTGATCGAGGTGATGCTGTGGGCGTACCACACGTACTACGACGGCATTTACCTGGTCCTCAACTCCCCCTACCCGTGAGCGAGCGAGCGAGCGAGCGAGCCGCCAGGCCCCAGGGCCCCTTTGGGCAGAGTGTCGTCTTTGACACCTTTTTTGGCCCACGGGTACCATCGGCGCGCTCTTAGCCCCGGAGGACGTCAGCGATGTTGAAGGGAAAGACCCCGCTGCTCGTCGCGCTCGTCCTCGCGGTCTTCGCCGGGGCGATCGCCTTCTCCGCCATCAAGAAGAAGGAGGCCGACGTCCGGCGCGGCTGGAACCTGGTCCCGGTGGTGGTGGCGGCGGCCGACATCCCCGAGGGCACCGTGGTCACGCTGGACATGATCTCCCAGCGCCAGGTGCCGGAGCAGTTCGTCACCTCCTCGGTGGTGCGGCCGGAGTCCGCCTCCCACGTGGTCAACCAGAAGGTGCTGGTCTCGCTCCAGGCCGGCGACCCGCTGCTGTGGAGCCAGTTCGAGACCATGCGCGCCAGCGAACGCCTCTCCACCAAGGTGCAGAAGAAGACCCGCGCCATCACCATCGAGGCCAACAAGAACGCCTCGGTGGGCGGCTGGGTCCGGCCCAACGACCACGTGGACGTGATCGGCACCTTCCGGGACCCCTCCACCAACGAGAACACCGCGGTCACCCTGCTGCAGAACGTGATCGTCCTCGCCACCGGCAAGATCACCGGCACCACCAACGTGAACCTCATCCCCGAGGGCCAGCGGGAATACGCCAATGTCTCGCTGATGGTGATCCCGGAGGAGGCGGAGATCCTGGTGCTGGCGCAGGAGCTGGGCGAGCTGACCCTCTCGCTGCGCAACGAGGACGACGTGGACATGCTGGAGGAGCGCGGCCGCGCCACCATCCACACCCTCCTCTCCGGCGAGCGCACCCGCGTCCTCCAGGAGCGCCGGCGCGAGATCATCACCATCATCAAGGGCACCGGCGAGGGTAAGCCGGGGCCGCGGTGAGCCTCTAGGGAGACGCCACCATGCTTCCCGGCATCGTCTTCCTGCTGGTCACCACCTCGGTCTTCTTCTTCGTGCTGGTGATCGCCGGCGTCCTCTCCAAGGCGTACGAGCAGTACCAGGAACGCTACGTGGTCCGGTCGATGAGCGTGTTCAGCGACATGTTCCTGTTCATCGACCCGCGCCAGATGCTGGTGCTCAACGTGGCCAGCATGGCGCTGCTGGGGATGCTGTCCTACGTGATGTTCAACCCGCTGGTGGCGGTGGCGGCGCTGATCTTCGGCTTCTACCTGCCCATGCTCCTGGTCCGGTACTACCGGAAGCGGCGGATCAAGAGCTTCAACGTCCAGCTGGTGGACGCGCTCCAGGCCATGGCCAACGCCTTCAAGGCCGGCCTCACCTTCCCCCAGGCCATCGAGCACGTCTCCCGCGAGGCGATGGCGCCGCTGGCCCAGGAGTTCACCCTCTTCGTCCGCGAGGTGAAGCTGGGGGTGCAGCTGGAGGAGGCGCTGATCAACATGTCCAAGCGGGTGGGCTCGGACGACCTGGAGCTGGTGGTGGTCTCCACCAACATCGCCCGCTCGCTCGGCGGCAACATGGCCGAGATGTTCGAGACCATCTCCGCCACCATCCGCGAGCGCTTCCGCCTGGACGGGAAGATCGAGGCGCTCACCTCCCAGGGCAAGCTCCAGGGCTGGGTGGTGGCCGCCATGCCCGCCATCCTCGGTCTGGTGCTGAACATCATGCGGCCCGACCTGATGCAGCCGATGCTCAATCACCTCTTCGGCTACATCCTGGTGTTCCTGATCATGGTGATGGAGACGATGGGGATCCTGATCATCCGCCGGATCGTCAACATCGACATCTGAGCGGGCCGCTCTCGAGCCCCCCTGGCCGCCGTGAACCCCGAGCTCTTCTCCGTCATCCTCTCCAGCGTCTTCGGCGTCCTGATCGGCGCCTCCTCGCTGCTGTTCGTGCTCTGGGTCTACCAGACGCTCTTCGAGCAGTTCTTCGTCGAGGTGCGGGAGGAGTCCGGCGGCGGGATGCGCGGCCTGGGCTCGGTCGCGCTGCGCCGGCTGGGGCTGATGAACCGCCGGCTGATGTGGCCGGCCTTCGAGCTGCGCGTCCGCAAGATGCTGGTCAAGGCCGGCGAGCCCAAGGGCTACCGGCCCGAGGACGTGCTGGCGATGCAGGAGATCGGCTTCATCCTGGGGGTGATGGCCGGGGTGGTGCTGCTCAACGGCGTCAGCGTCGCGCTCGGCTGGTCCATCGCCTTCGGGCTGGTGGGCGCCGCGTACCCGCAGATCTGGCTCAACGACCAGGTGAAGAAGCGCCACGTGCTCATCTCTCGCGCGCTCCCCTACAACCTGGACCTGCTCACCCTCTCGGTGGAGGCGGGGCTGGACTTCACCGCCGCGCTCGCCAAGGTGGTGGAGAAGGGGAAGACGGGCCCGCTGCGCGACGAGCTGCAGCTGGTGCTCAAGCAGCTCAAGATGGGCAAGACCCGCGAGGAGGGCCTCAAGGCCATGGTGGCGCGGGTCGACCTGCCGCCGCTCACCATGTTCGTGATGGCACTGGTCCAGGCGGACCGGATGGGCACCAGCCTGGGCAAGGTGCTCCGCATCCAGTCCACCCAGCTCCGCCAGGACCGCACCCAGCGCGCGGAGAAGCTGGCCGGCGAGGCGCCGGTCCAGGCGGACCGGATGGGCACCAGCCTGGGCAAGGTGCTCCGCATCCAGTCCACCCAGCTCCGCCAGGACCGCACCCAGCGCGCGGAGAAGCTGGCCGGCGAGGCGCCGGTCAAGATGCTCTTTCCCCTCATTGCCTGCATCTTCCCCACAGTGTTCATGATCCTGTTCGGCCCGATCATCTTCGCCTTCGCCTTCGGCGGGGCCATGGGGTACTGACGAGGATGGGGCTGGATGGCGCCGCGGCCGTACGGCTGCCAGAATTGACCGGGAGCGGACCCTGAGGATGCCGAACGGACCCCCAGTCAGACGCCGGACGTCGTCCGGTGGAGATCCGCGCACTCACCGGCCCCCGACCGGGTCCATGCAAGCGGTGGGCTCCCGGCTGGCGGCCGGGGGGATCAAGCTGGTGTGCACCGCCGGCCCCAAGGCGGGGCAGGAGTTCCCGCTGATCCAGCAGGAGGTGGTGATCGGCCGGGCCACCGACAACACCATCTCCGTCCCGGACACCTCGGTGTCCCGCAAGCACCTCAAGCTGCGGAAGGCCAACAGCGGCTGGATGGCGATGGACCTGGGGTCGGGCAACGGGACGATGCTCAACGGCGAGCTGATCGCCGACGAGACGGTGCTGGGGAACGGCGACGTGCTGGCGCTGGGCGACACCGAGTTCACCTTCGTGGACGAGGACAACGCCACCGACCGCCGCGAGGCGCCGGTGCGGCGGCCCCGGCAGGAGGTCCCCCTGCGGCGGCCGGGCGCGGAGCGGGAGCGGGTGCGCTCCCGGGCGGCGGCCGGCACCCGCAACAAGAAGAAGAAGAGCGGCGGGATGCTGCTGGTGGTCTTCGTGCTGACGCTGATCTGCATCAGCCTGGCCGGGCTGAAGCTGTACACCCAGCGGAAGGTGGCGGCGGAGGACAAGCAGCGGAAGGAGATCGAGACCGTCCGCCAGGCCATCGCCGGCGTGTTCCAGGACGGGAAGAACCTGGTCCGCCAGGGGAAGTGGGGGGACGCCAAGGCCAAGTTCGAGGAGGTGGCCACCGCGGACCCCGAGTACCCCATGGTGCAGGACTACCTGGCGCGCGCCAACCGGGAGATCCCCAACCAGGTGCAGCTCACCGCGGCGGAGACGGCGCTCAAGGAGAACAGGCTGAGGGACGCCATCGCCGCGCTGGCCAAGGTGAGCGCGGACACCACGCAGTTCGACAAGGCGAAGCAGCTCAAGGACGAGATCGAGAAGCAGCACAAGACGCGGATGGAGCTGGCGGAGGAGACGATGAAGCAGGCCGCCCGGATGGCGATCTGCAATCCGCCGCCGGGCGGGCGGTCGGACGCCTCCAAGTACCGGGAGGTCGTCGCCATCACCGAGGACATCCTCCAGGCGTTCCCGGATGACCGGGACGCCAAGACGCTGAACGAGGACTCCAAGCAGAAGGTGGAGTCCTGCGACAAGCCCGTGGCGGTGGTGCGCGAGCCCAAGAACCGGGTGAAGGAGTCGGACGAGGTCGCCAGGCTGTTCGCGGACGGCGAGGCGGAGAACGCGCGCCAGGCCGCCCAGGCGTGCGCCTCGCGGTCGGCCGAGTGCCGGCAGAAGGCCACCCAGATCGGCGAGTTCCAGGTCCTGTTCCGGAAGCTGGATGACCTGGACGCCAAGGGGCTGTCGCAGCTGCTGTCGCTGGACCGGCGGATCACCGGCGGCTCCATCAGCAAGATGGGGCGGGTGGCCGGGACCAAGGCGGCGAACATCTTCTACAAGAGCGCGACGGCGGCGAAGACCACCGGCTCCTGGGCGCGCGCCAGCGAGTACGCGGAGAAGGCGCTGGCGGCGGAGCCCAACCACGTCGGCGCCCGCGCGCTGATGGAGGAGATGAAGGCCAAGGCGAAGGACCTGTACCTGCAGGCCTACTCCAACCGCGAGACCGATCCGGACGACGCGGTGGCGAAGTTCAAGGACGTGATCGCGATGACGCCTTCCAGCGACGAGTGGCACAAGAAGGCGAAGTCGCGGCTGGAAGAGATGGGGAAATGAGCCGCGCCCGCGAGGGCGTCCAGGGCGACCTCTTCTCCGACCTGACGGCCTCGGCCCCGGTCCCAACTCCCGCTCCGGCCCCTGCGCCACCTCCCGCGTCCGCGCCGGCTCCCACCGCCCCGCGCAGCGAGGCGCGCCCGCCCGCGCCGGCGTTCGACCCGCGCCCCGAGCCGCCGCCGCCCGAGGAGGACGGGCCACCGGCTCCCGTGCCCGCGTCCGCGCCCGTGCTCGCGCCCGTGTTGCCGCCCCCGCCCGCGCCCGCAACCGCCGCGCCGGCTCCGGCGCCCGCTCCGGCCCTCGCCGAGAAGCCCTCCCGCGTGGTCCTCAGCGTCAGCGAGCTGACCCGCCAGATGAAGAACACCCTGGAGGGCCGCTTCTCCCGGGTGTGCGTGCGCGGTGAGATCTCCGGCTTCCGCGCGCCCAACGCCCGCGGCCACCTCTTCTTCAACCTCAAGGACTCCGACGCCTGCATCGACGCCAAGGTCTGGGCGACCACGGCGCAGCGGCTGAAGTTCAAGCTGCGCGACGGGATGGAGGTGATCGTCGAGGGGTCGATCGACCTGTATCCGCCCCAGGGCCGCTACAGCCTGCTGGTGCAGAAGATCGAGCCCTCGGGGGAGGGGGCGCTGGCGCTGGCGTTCCAGCAGCTGAAGGAGAAGCTGCAGGCGGAGGGGCTGTTCGGGGACCGGCGCACGCGGGCGGCGCGGCCGGTGCCGTTCCTCCCCCGGCGGATCGGGGTGGTGACCTCCCGGAACGGGGCGGCGCTGCAGGACTTCCTGCGGGTGCTGCTGCAGCGCAACCCGCGGATGTCGGTGCTGGTGGCGGACGCCCGCGTCCAGGGGGACGGCGCCTCGCACGAGATCGTCCGCGCCATCCGCCGGCTCTCGCGCACGGACGTGGACGTGATCGTGGTCACCCGCGGGGGCGGCTCCATCGAGGACCTCTGGGCCTTCAACGAGGAGCCGGTGGCGCGGGCGATCCACGCCTGCCCGGTGCCGGTGGTCTCCGCGGTGGGGCACGAGGTGGACTACACCATCGCGGACTTCGTGGCGGACCTGCGGGCGCCCACGCCCACCGCCGCGGCCGAGCGGCTGGCCCCGGTGCGGGTG
>Ga0209382_10012599_pt1 | contig 10440 bp, 5 predicted proteins | sample SoiMetdeltSBSDD5_FD_187599 | JGI IMG/M metagenome (GOLD analysis project Ga0209382, IMG submission 187599) | Bulk soil microbial communities from a Populus tree surrounding site in Tennessee, USA - Soil MetaG P. deltoides SBSDD5 (SPAdes) (version 2) | ecosystem: Environmental > Terrestrial >...
GGCGCGGACGTCTGGGAAGGCGAGGTCTTGGGCAAACTGAGTGGGGTAGTTGCCGCGGAGATCGCGCGCCAGGTTGAAGGGGTCGTAGGTGAGTCCGTAGCCGGCGCGCAAGACGAGTTTGTCGCTCATGCGCCAGGCGAAACCGATGCGGGGCGCGAACATTTTCTTACTGGCGTTGTTGCCGCAGTTGCGCGGCACGGAACCAATGCCGCAGACGAGCATCGTGTTGTTCGAGAAGTCATAGCGCTCGAGACCACGATCGGGACGAACGGGAAACGGCATGTACTCCCAGCGAGTGCCGTAGGAAACCGTCAGACGTGGGGAAACCTGCCAGCGGTCGCGAATGTAGAAGCTATAGAGATTGGTGCGCGTTTCAAACCGCGGCACAGCGAGAACATTGCGGCCTGCTTCGCGGGCGAAGCCGAGCAGGAACGACGCAATAGAGTTAAAGTCGTTCGCGGCTGGGCCGTTGCGGAGCGTAGTCGTGGCGTTGCGGAACATGAAACCGCCTGCGGGGCCGCCGAAGCCTCCCGGAGCATTCGCGAGTTCCTGGTTCAGTGCGAAGCGGAGCATGTCGCCGCCAAAGCGCACCGAGTGACTGCCCTTGGTCCAGTTGCCGTTGGCTGCGTATTGGAATTGATGGTCCGTGAAGAACACGGGCGAGACCTGAACGTAGCCGAGCTGGCCGAAGCCGTCGATGAGTATACGCGACATGCCGCCGGAGAACGAGGTTGTTCCGTTGGTTCCGGGAATGCCCAGCAAATCGCGTGAGACATTTTGTTCCAGGCCGTCGGGCCCTGCATTGATGTCTTGCAGGGTGTAGCCGAAGTAACCGTCGAAGATGAGCGACGGGCTGGCGACATAAGTGGTGGAGGCGGTGGCCGACCAGGTTGGGCCGTTGCCGAAACCCGGACGGTCATTGGTGGGGTGGACCCGCGGACCGGCGAGGATGCCGAAGGCGGCCGGGTTGTTCTGATCGAACCAGAGATAGCTGAGGCGGTGGAATGCGGTCCATTTATCCGTGAGGTTGTAGTTCACCTTGCTGTCGATTTGATCGCGCTTGCCAAAGTACTGGACGCCGGCGAGGTAGTTACGGTTGATATTAAACGCGCCAGAGCCGGCGTAGTTCGGCAACGGCCAGTCGGGAAGAGCGAGGATCTTGCGCACGGGCGCGGAGAATCGGGACTGCGGAATCTGATTACCAGGGAAGGCAGTGCGGTCGGCGGCATAAGTGTTGGGGTTAGCAGGATTGAAGGCGCTGCCGGTGAGGGGATCGTAGATCGGCGAGGTGGAGCCGGAGAGATTGCCTTGACGCATGGCCGCGGTGGGCACGTCGACGAAAGTTTGGGCGTTCGAATTCTCGTTCGTGCGTTCATAGCTTGCGAAAAAGAAGATGCGGTTCTTGACCACGGGACCACCGATGGTGCCGCCGAGCTGGTTGGAAATGAATTTGGGATTGGGTTGCGTACGGTCGCTGAAATAGGGATAGGCGGAGAGGTGCTGGTTGTTGTGATACCAGAAGGCCGAGCCGTGCACCTGATTTGCTCCGGACTTGATTTGCAGATAGACGGCGGCACCGCCCGCGAGGCCCTGTTCGGCGTCGAATGAGTTCGTGACGACGTTGACGGCTTCCAGAGATTCGAGCGTCGGGTTGATGGCGACGACGTGGGGAAGGTTGGGATTGTAGCTGGATGCGCCATCGATCTTGATGTTGTTGGACTGGTCGCTCGTACCGTTGACGGAAAAGCGCAAGCCGCGGGAGGGGTTGGCGGGGAATGAGTGTGCGTTTTGGGGAGGCGAGAAACCGGGTAACGTTCCGAGGAGAGATTGATAGTTGCGGCCGAGCGGAATGGGCGCGCTTTCGAGGGTCGCGCGATCGACTTCGCGCCGGACTTCCGCGCCTTCGGTCTGAAGAGTCAGAGTGCCCGCCTCAACGGTAACCTGTTCGCTCACTTCGCCGAGCTCAAGCGTGGCATTGACGCGAGCGACGGTGTTGGCTGCGATCGCGACGCCTTTGCGCGTATAGGTGCGGAAGCCGCCGGACTTGATGGAAACTGTATAGGAACCGGGCATCAGCGTGGGGAATTGATAAATTCCGGCATTGGAGGTGGCGGCGGTGCGAACAGCGCCCGTCTGCTCGCTGGTAACGGTGACCTCAGCGCCAGGGACGGCGGCTTCGGATTTGTCAGAGACGTTCCCGAGAAGGCCTCCGTAGAGAATCTGCGCGGCGGCCGGGGCTACAGCGCAGCAGAGTGCGAACACGAAACGAAGCAACATGAACCCTCCCTTGTGGTCCGTGTGCCGGGACCGGATGCGAACAGTCTACAGCAACCATCCAGGCTTCGATCGGAGAGAATAGAGGAACTATGAGATGGCTAGTTGCAGTTTGGTTAAGCGCGGCGCTCGTCCTTGCTCAGGACTATGCGGCTAAAGCAGAGGCCTATGTGGCCTCCTGGGTACGCGACGGAAAGTTTCAGGGAACCGTACTGGTGATGAAAGATGGCGAACCGCTGCTGCGCAAGGGCTACGGTCAGGCCAATCGCGAATGGGGAATTCCCAATTCGCCCGACACGAAGTTCCGGCTTGGATCGATCACCAAACAGTTTACGGCCGCTTCGATTCTGCAGTTGTCCGAGCGGGGGAAACTGGCGCTCGACGACCCGATCGCCAAGCATTATCCGGAGGCGCCGGCGGCCTGGGAGAAGATCACGATTCACCAGTTGCTCAACCACACATCGGGGATTCCGAGCTACACGGGCTTGCCGGAGTTCTTCCGGAAGCAGTCGATGATCGCGCGGAATCCGGTGGAGATCGTGAAGTTGACGCAGGAGATGCCGCTCGAGTTCGATCCCGGCGCGAAGTTCAAGTACAACAACACGGGCTACGTGCTGCTGGGGCATGTGATCGAGAAGATCAGCGGCGGAAGTTATGACGAGTATGTGCGGAAGAACCTGCTTGAACCGTTGGGACTGAAGGACACCGGCTATGACTGGAACACAACGGTGATCGCGCGGCGGGCCAGCGGATACAACCCCGACGGGAAGCTGGCGCCGTATCTGGACATGAGCTTGCCGCACGCGGCGGGATCGCTCTACTCGACGGTGGACGATCTGGCGAAGTGGTCGGAAGGGCTGGAGTCGGGCAAGGTCGTGAGCAAGGCGAACTACGCGAAGATGACGACGCCGTACTTGAGCGAATACGGGTATGGGCTGGTGATGCAAAAGTTCGAGGGCCACGATGTAGTGGGCCATGGCGGCGGCATCAACGGGTTCAACACTCTGCTTTTGCGTGCGCCGGCCGACAAATTGACGGTGGCAGTGCTGGCGAATCAAGCGGGACCGGCGGCCGACATGATGGGGAAGGAACTAGCGGCGTTGTACTTCGGCAAGGACGTGAAGCCTCGGCCCATTTTGACCGAAGTAAAGCAGCCGGCAGAGAAGATGGACGCCGTGGTCGGGCAGTACGAACTGCGGCCGGGGTTCGTGTTGAAGGTGTGGCGCGAAGGCGAGCAGATGATGACGCAGGCGACGGGACAGGGCAAGGTTCCGGTCTTTGCGTTGTCCGAGTATCGTTATTTTTCGAGAACAGTGGACGCGCAATTGGAGTTTAAGCCCGGCGCGGATGGGAAGGCGGCAGGTTTGGTGCTGCACCAGAACGGGCGGCAAACGGAGGCGAAGAAGATAGGAGAGTAGTGATGAGAGCTTCTCGCATTGTATGTACTCTTCTGGCGGTGTTGGCGCTGCCAGTGTTGCTGGTGGCGAAGGGACGGACGGTAAAGATCGTCGTGACGGGCGGCGAGTTGGCCGCACCGTTGGAGATCACCAAGGCGGGCGTAGAGAAGTTTGGCGTCTGGGAGGGCCCGGGTACGGCGGTCAATGGCGTGCCACAGACCGAGGGCTTCATTTGTGATTGGAAACTCGGGCACGTTGGTGATCGGCCGGAAGGGCGGCGCGTGTATGAACTTTCGTTCTACGCGGCACGCGACCACGACCCGCCACGGCTGGTGTATATAGTCCTGTACGATATCGATCCGGCGACGAAAGAAGGGTTCGTATACCTGGGCGGCCATGCACTTGAGACTTACGAGCTGAACACATCGTCAATCTATCGCCACGGCTACGAGGGAAAGCGATTCCGGGCGACGAAGGCGTGGGACGACTTCGTGCGGCCGGTGCTGGAGGGTGCTTCTCGCCGGAACCTACAGGTGCCGCCAAACTGAGGTTTCTTCCTCGCCATCGCGCGTGTCGGAGCTGTCGGCTTCGCCGCGGGAGATCCAGCGCCGCACGGCGTGTTGACCGCCGAGGCCAAAAGCGAGGGCCGACGCCAGGGCCGCGCCGCCGACGAGGATGATGAAAGCCGCGAAGAAGACCCCCGGTGCGAAGTTCAACACGTCGGCCGCGACGACGATAGCGGTAAACATGACGATGACCCGGACGGCCGAGGCCCAACGCCGCGGAGCGGGGAGAGCTTCCGCGGAAGCCCAAACCAAAACGCTACGCGACAGATAGAGGCTGAGCCACAAGCCGGCGATGATAATGACGCCCGCCGTGAGCGCCTTCGGCAGCAGCAGGACGATGGTCTCGACGATGCGCTGCGTCCACTGCGTTTCAAACACGCTGATGGCGCTGAGAATTCCTCCAAGAAACACAAGCCAGAATACGGCGCGCGCGACCAACGGGCCCGTACGCAAATCGCCTTCGGGCCGGACAAGGTGGGAGAATCCGCTCGACTTCAGGAAGCGGTCGAATGCCAGTCCCTTAACGAGATGAGAGACAAGGAAACGGCCCAGGTGGGCAACAATCCAGGCGAGAACCAGAACGACAAAGGCGACAAACAGCGGAGGCAAATAGGAAGTGACCCCGGTGTAGAGATAGCTCCAGGTGCGGTTGAAGATTTCATTGATCGTCTCGAACACGGGAGGCCTCCTTCGCGGCGTGCGTTAGATCATCGGGGTGGGGCGCATCGGGATTGTCCCACAGGTCGACGAGGTAGGGTTTCATGGATTCAAAGGCGACGCAGAGTTGCTCCATGCGCTCTTCGACGGCAGCGGCATCAAGCGGCTTGGTTTCGATCACCCAACTAGCCACGCGGCCCATATAAAGCGGAGTGAAGGAACGCAGGATGTGGCCGCGTTCCAGCGGAAGGCGATGCCAGGCGGCCGCGAATTCGTAGACGATGCGCGTCCAGAGGCGATCGCTGATGTGAAATGTCTCCAATGCCCCAGGCTCCTCGGTGGCGCGTGCCAGGGCGGCCAGCGCCATCAGAGTGGAAGGCGAAAGGGCCAATTTCCAAACATCGTGGAGGTCCTCCGCGCCTTTGCGGAAGATGGTGAGCATGCGCTCCACGTTGACGGCAATTGGGTCGAGGCCGACGTCATAACGGAATCCGAACAACTCGCTCGGCTCGCTGCCCGAACGCGCGCGCCATGCAGGCTCGTAACGCGCGGTGAGCGCAAACAGGCTCGACAGCACCTGCTGGAGCATGGCCGAAAGGTCGGAGCCGGGATCCTTGGCGTCGTGGAGTTTGGCGCCGAGAAAAGATTGGCAGACGCGGAAGTCTTCGGCAACGGCTGTCGTGGTCATCCAGATGTCAATGCCGAAGCGGGCGACATCGGACTCCCAGTCGTCGTGCTTCAGGTAGCGCCGGACAATTGCCGTGGACATGCCAAAATCGCCTCCAATCGGCTGGCGGATGCGATGGCCATAGAGAGCGCGGGTCAGAGGATAGATGATCGAATTGGTAATAGTTCCGTCGTATTTGTGGCGGTGGTAGTAGGGAGCAACGAAGTCGTAGCCATGGTGCAAAACGGGCCGGATGAGCAGGTCGAACCACTCCGGCGTGATGGAGCGCAGGTCGGAGTCGACCACACAGCAGGCGCGTGCATTGAGGTCGGACGCCATCTGAAAAATCATCCGAAAGGCCGAGCCCTTACCGGGAACGCCATGGTAGGGAAAGGACAGGCGGTGGACCGCCGAGAGCGGCGTATTCAGCAGGAGGAGTTGCGGGTCGGCGGCTTCCACGCCCAACACAACGGCGGGAGTTCCGTCCTTGGAACCACCGTCGGAGTTGATAATGACAGAAGTGTATTGGGGAAAGTACTTCTGCAGCCCGGCGTGCGCGGCTCGAACGACGTGGCCGATGGTGCGGACGTTGTTGTAGCTGGGGATGCCGATGACGATGTCGGCTTGTTTCAGTTCCGCCACAGCCGCGATGGCTTCAGCGGAGAGGGTAGACGCCGGATCCGGTTTCGCGACAGCGCCCATGGTCCGATCTTAACAGTTTGGAATTGAGTTGCATCCGGGCGACACTGGATGCATCCGATAGAAAAGGTCCGTAGCAGCTCATGAAGATTCTATTGCAATATCTGCGTGCGCATTGGAAGCTGGCGGCTGGCGCGCTACTGCTCGCGGCGATCAATCAGATCTTCTCGCTACTCGATCCGCTCATCTTCCGGCACATCATCGACTCATACGTCACGCGGCACGGCGAGTACACAAGTTCGGAGTTTATTCGAGGCGTGAGCGTGTTGTTGGGCGCGGCGGTGGGAGTCGCGTTCGTGTCACGCGTGGCGAAGAACTTCCAAGACTACTTCGTCAATCTGATCACGCAGCAAGTGGGCGCGCGAATCTATGCCGACGGGATCAAGCATTCGCTTGAATTGCCGTACACGTTGTTCGAAGATCAGCGCAGCGGCGAGACTCTGGGAAAGCTACAAAAGGTTCGTACCGACGTGGAGCGGTTCATCTCGACTTCGGTAAATCTGGTATTCACAACACTCATCGGGCTGGTGTTCGTGACGATTTACGCGGTGCGAGTGCACTGGTCGATTGTGCCCGCGTACTTGATGACGGTGCCGCTGCTCGGCGGGCTGAGTTCGTTGCTGAGCCGCAAGATCAAGGCGGTACAGAAGCAGATTGTCGGTGAAACGACGGCGCTGGCGGGGGCCACGACCGAGTCGTTGCGGAATATCGAGTTGGTGAAGAGCTTAGGCCTGGCGCAGCAGGAAATCGGGCGCCTGAACTCGACGACAGGCAAGATTCTGAAACTGGAATTGAAGAAAATCCGCTATCTGCGTAGCTTGAGCTTCATTCAAGGAACGATCGTAAACTTCCTTCGGACATCCATTATGTTCCTGATGCTGTATTTGATCTTCTCGCAGCAGATTACAGTCGGGCAGTTCTTCTCCTTGTTCATATACTCGTTCTTCATCTTCGGGCCGCTTCAGGAATTGGGGAATGTGATCAACGTATACCGCGAAACGGAGGTTTCGCTGGGGAACTTCGAGGCGATCTTGAAGCTTCCGCCAGAGCCGCGCCCCGAGCAGCCCATCGGCGTGCGGCCGCTGCAAACGCTGGCGTTTGAGAACGTGTCGTTCCAACACCAGACGGCATCGGGACCGGCGATTGAGGGGATCAGCTTTTCGGCGAAGCGCGGCGAGACGATCGCCTTCGTGGGCCCGTCGGGCGCGGGCAAGACGACGCTGGTGAAACTGTTAGTCGGATTGTACCGGCCTAAGTCGGGACACATTTACTACAACGGCACGGCGGAGGACCAGATCGACGTCGACGGGCTGCGCGAGGGCATTGGTTTCGTGACGCAGGATGCGCAGCTGTTCTCCGGAACGATCCGGGAGAACCTGCTGTTTGTGAGTCCGAACGCGAGTGATGAAGAGTGCCATCGCGTGTTGGCGCAGGCCTCGGTGGAGAGTCTTCTGGCGCGAGCGGACCAGGGCCTCGACACCGTGATCGGCGAGGGCGGCGTGAAGGTGTCGGGAGGCGAGAAACAGCGGCTGTCGATCGCGCGGGCGCTACTGAGGAAACCCGAACTGCTGGTGTTTGACGAGGCCACGTCATCGCTCGATTCGCTTACCGAGGAAGAGATCAGCCAGACCATTCGCAGCGTGGCGGCGGGGCGCGATGCGATCACGTGCCTGATTGCGCATCGGCTGTCGACCGTAATGCATGCCGACCGGATCTACGTGCTCGAGCGTGGCCGCGTCGTCGAGTTTGGCCGGCACGAAGAGTTGCTGGAGAACAAGGGACTCTACTACGCCATGTGGCGCCAGCAGGTGGGCGAAGGCAAGGCGCGGGTGGTGGCGGGAAACGGTGCGGCTCGGGTCATAGGCTGATTGCCTACTCGCTACGCAAAGCGGCTACGGGCTCTACACGCGAAGCTCGCCGCGCGGGAAAGAATCCGGCAACGGCGGTAACCAGCACAAGCGCCGCTGCTGCAATTCCGAGGCTGACCGGATCCGTTGGGGTAAGTCCAAAGAGTAAGCCAGAGATCTGGCTCGATGCGAAGTGCGCCAAGGCGAATGAGGCAGGCACACCGATCGCCAAACCAGCCGCCAGCAGTACGGCCACCTCGCCCATCACCATGCCAATCACGTCTCTGCCGCTCGCCCCGAGCGCCATGCGGACGCCCACTTCGCGAGTCCGCCGGATGACCCCGAACGAGACGAGTCCATAGAGACCAACACAGGCCAGCGTGAGAGCGACCGCCCCGAAAAATCCAGCCAACGCGGCCATCATTCGTTCGCGAACCATGACTCCATCCATTTCCTCAGCCAGGGAACGGATTTCGAACAAGGGCAATGCGGGGTCTATTTTCTGCACCTCTTCCCGGATGCGGTGGACAACGCCAGAGCCGGGCCGGTCGATACGCGCATGCAAAACCATTTGTCCGCGCCCGGTGCTGGTTTGCAGAAAGGGTTGGAAGATCACCGCCGGCGTCTTGCCGCGGAGGTTCGTATAGACCGAATCCTTGACGACTCCGATGATCTCGCGCGTTGCACGTCCTCGGCCGCCCAGGGTGTCAAAGGTCCGGCCAATGGGGTTCGTATTTCCGAAAGCCCTCCGCGCGAACGTCTCGTTGACGATGGCGGTTGGCGGGGAAGTCGCGCTCAGGTCACTTTCGCGGAAGTCCCGCCCATCTACCATGCCGATTCCCATCGTCTCGAAGTACCGGGGATACACCATCAAGGTCGAAATCCGGGTCTGCTCGCCGTTGGGTAGTTGCACACCGCCCTGCAGCGTGACTCCGCTCGTGGGACTCACCTGCGCAAGACTGGCGGAACGCACGCCCTGGATCGACTGCACGCCGTCCTGCAGCGCGCGGTAGGTTCGGTCGAGCCGTGAAACGGTGCCGGGAATGTTCCGTTGATCGCTGCCGCGCGGCTCGACACGCATGGTCAGGATACTCTCGCGCGGAAAGCCGGCGTCTTGAGAACTCAGCTTTTGCAGGCTCCGGGCAAACAAGGACGCCGCCGCCAGCAGCATCATGGAGAGCACTACCTGGCTCACCACAAGCAATTTCCCAGGGCGCAGGGCGTGCTGCCGCTCTCCGCTGGTGCCCGCCAAGCCTTTCAGATCGAGCGAGACATTCCGTCCGCTGGAACGGAGCGCGGGCAAAAGCCCAAACAGAATGCCCGTGATCGCCGTTACGGCTACCGTGAAAGCGAGCACACGAAGGTCCGGTTCGACATCCAACGTGATCGGCGTCCGCCCTGCCGAGAGAAAAAGCACAAGGAGGTGCGCCAGTTGACGGGCAAGCAGTAGTCCCAGCACCCCGCCGCCCACGGCGAGCAGCATGCTTTCGACCAAAACCTGCTGCATCAATCGCCATCGCCCCGCGCCTAAAGACAGCCGCATGGCGAATTCGGGAGCCCGTGCCGCCGAGCGCGCCAGTAACATGCTTGCCGCATTGGCGCATGCCATCAACAGGAGTGCGCCCACCATCGCCATTAACACGGCCAACGGTTGCGAGAATTGCCGCCGGAGATCGGAAATGCCATTAGCCGCCGGAGTGAGAACGATCTTCCAGCGGTCTTGGGGCAACTCCTTTCCATCGGGCGCCTTTCCCGCTTTGTACATCGCATCCAACAACGGCTCGACCTGGACGGGGCTCGCGCCCGGGACGAGACGCACGAGCGGACGAAGCCATCTCCTCTGGTTAATCGGATTCAACAGAAAGTTCTCGCTGGCGGGCATCAGCACGGGCTGCATCATGGCGGGTGCGAAGAAATCGGGAGATGTGCCCACCTCGACACCGAAGAAGTCGCGCGGCGTCACGCCAACGATGGTGAACGGCGCCCCGCATAGCGTGATCGTGCGGCCCACGACGGATGGATCGGAGGCGAACCTTCGTTCCCAATAGCCGTGGCTGATCATCGCCACTGGATGCCCGCCCGGAAGCCGGTCGTCATCCGGTCCCAACGTCCGGCCCGCCACGGCCTTCACGCCCAGGAGCGCAAAGTAGCCACCCGTGACCAACTGGCCATCCGATGCGGGTTCCATACTCCCATTGACGCTGACACTAAAGCGTGCCGAACCATAGGCGGCGACGCCATGGAACCACGGGCCGTTGGCGGCAATCAGCCGGTAGTCGCGGTAGGTGTGTCCGTAGCCAGTGCCGTCGTCGTAGCGCGTTCCGACCATGTAC
>Ga0209382_10012600_pt1 | contig 10440 bp, 10 predicted proteins | sample SoiMetdeltSBSDD5_FD_187599 | JGI IMG/M metagenome (GOLD analysis project Ga0209382, IMG submission 187599) | Bulk soil microbial communities from a Populus tree surrounding site in Tennessee, USA - Soil MetaG P. deltoides SBSDD5 (SPAdes) (version 2) | ecosystem: Environmental > Terrestrial >...
GTGGAGTACCCCGAAAGAGGTATACGTTGACGAGACAAGTGTCGAACTCCACGCGCTGCTCTCGCGATGGTTCATAGCGGCGCACCATCGCCTTGAGTTGTCGTAAACATGGTTCATTCGTTCGGATCCCGTGCTACAAGTGCGTCGATGCCAGCCCGCTGTGTGTGCATCAACACGCGTCCTGACAGCTCTCCGTGTCACTAAGAATCGCTGAATACGTCGAGGAGCTTGGTCATGCGTAACCTGCGACGACTTGCATTCACTTTGACGCTCATTTCACCTTTGGCGATCGGGAACGTATTCGCCGCCAATGAAGCCAGCCACGAAAGTAATTCCCAGGAGTGCCGTGGACTGCCGGGGTACTCGGCACTGAAGCAGGCGTTGACCGCTGCGCGCCAGCAGCCGAACGGCGGTTTCAATCTCGATATGTGGGGTACCGTCGTGAATCGGGACGGACTCGTGTGCGCCGTCGCATTCACGGGGAACGACCGCGGGGCTCAATGGCCTGGCAGCCGCGTGATCTCTGCGCAGAAGGCGAACACGGCAAACGCTTTCAGTCTTCCCGGCCTTGCTCTGTCAACGGCGAACCTCTTCTCCGCCGTCTCGCCGGGTGGAAGTCTTTACGGGCTGCAGCACAGCAATCCAGTGAATACGCACGTGGCTTATGCCGGTCCGGCGTCCCGGTTCGGCGCGGCGAATGATCCGATGGTGGGCGGGCGCATAGGCGGAGTGAACGTGTTCGGCGGCGGACTCGCTCTCTACGACGCTTCCGGAGTACTCGTCGGCGCGCTCGGTGTGAGCGGCGACAGCTCATGCGCCGATCACAACATCGCATGGAGGACGCGTAACAATCTGGCCCTCGACTACGTTCCAGGAGGCGTGTCCGGCGATACGGCCCGACCCGACAACATCGTCTACGACATCACATCGCAACTCGGGCAACAGGAGGGTGTGAGCGAGAGCGGTTGGGGTCATCCGGCGTGCAGCCCGGCCGCCACCGGTATTGCTGCTGGTCTCCCTCCGACGCGAACCGTTGAAAACTGAAGCTTGCATGGAGTCGACCAGGGCCTGCGGTTCGCAGGCCCCTCCGCGCGATCCGAACCTCGTGCCTGAATGCCTTGGGCGCCTGAGATCCGCGTTACACCTCAGTCTGTTCCGCCATCTGGACACTGAACTAGAATGGACCGCACCCTGCCCTCCTCCGCGAAGCGGGGGAGGGCTTGAGAGGCCCCATGTTCGAGCTGTACGACTTCACCTTCTCGCACTACTCGGAAAAGGCACGGTGGGCCCTCGACTTCAAGGGTGTTCCCTACACGCCGCGGCACCTGCTGCCTGGCTTTCACATGCGAACCACCCGCAAGCTCGCGCCGCGCTCCTCGGTCCCGATTCTCAAGACCGACAACGCTGTGATCCAGGGTTCGACCGAGATCATCACCTTCCTCGATCAAACCTTTCCCGAGCGGAGCCTGACACCGCCGGATCCGCAGGACGCAGCCAGCGCGCTCGAGTGGGAGAAGTATCTGGACGTGGAAATCGGCGTGACGCTGCGCTGCTGGTTCTACCACCACACACTTCCGGATCGTGATCGCGCCTTGAAATTTCTGTGCACGGATGCAACGTGGTTCCAGCGTTCGCTGTTCGCGTTATCGTTCGCGCCGATTCGGACCAAGATGACGCAGCTGATGAATATCAACGCAGAGACCGCGAGCAGCGCTGAACGGCGCTTTGCGCTGGCGTTCGATCGGCTCGACCAGGCCCTCGAGCGCGGGCCATTCCTGGTGGGGAACCGCTTTTCCCGAGCTGACCTGTCTGCCTGCTCGCTGCTCTGGCCTTTGTGCAGGCCGGGCGAGTCGGAGTCCGAAGTCGAAGCGCGCCTGTGTCCAACAGTCTGCGCGCTTCGCAAACAACTCCAGCATCGACGCTTTTATCGGTGGGTGATCGAGCGATATCGGGAGGACCGAGCGCCGCAGGCCGCCGGATCCCGCTGATTCCGCGATCTCTCGGTATAGTAACGGCGTGGCTTAGAGCCGCGATGACAACAACAAGCGAAAAGCTCCAATCGATGCACAACGCCCTTTCCAAAGAAGCCATCGAGAAGGCCAAGACGCGTTTCATCGAAGAGGCAGAAGCCGATCGCGGCGACTCCGCATGGGACTGTTTGCAGCCATTGCTAGTTGCTCAGTCTCATCAGGAAGACGTCGCGCTCACGTTGGTCGAGCTTGTTGGGCGCGGTTACCTGTCACACGAGCGATCTCTGGAGGTGCTGGAAAGAATTCACGAGGCCCATCGCACCAACGAACTGCTCTTGGGCCTGCTCGGAGATGCCTTGGACGCAGCAAGGGATCTCGACATGCTCAATGCGCCTCCTCCAGAGAGCGAGCTGTTTGCCACCGTAGTAGACAAGCTTGGTGCTCTGACTGCGAAGGCGCGAGGAGCGGATCACGAGCACATCTTGCTGACCGGACTTGCGACTGCGGCGAGGATGATGGCGCGCCAGCGTGATCAGCTCGCGGAGAGCGCGCATCGGCGGCTGCTCGAGCTGGAACCGGATGTCGGCTATCGGCACTACAACTACGGGTTGCTTCTGAAAACCCGCGGTCGATTCCGCGAAGGCATGGCGGCCAATCAGCGAGCGGCGACCTTGGCGAAACTCGAGCTGGAACCGGATGTCGGTTATCGGCACTACAACTACGGGTTGCTTCTGAAGACCCGCGGTCGATTCCGCGAAGGCATGGCAGCCAATCAGCGAGCGGCGAGCTTAGCGAAAGAGCCGTCGAACGCTACCGAATGGAATCTGGGCATCTGCGCAACCGGCGCACGCGAGGGCACCGCTGCACTCGAGGTATGGAAGCGCATGGAGCAGAAGATCGAGATGGGTCGCTTCGGACTCCCCGAAGGAAGTTATCCGAGCTGCAAGGTCAGGCTCGCCGAGCGGCCCCTCGCCGACAGAACTGCCGATTCCGATGATCCGGGACTCGAGGAAACGATCTGGATCGAGCGGCTGAGCCCGTGCCACGGAATCATACGAAGCGTGCTGTATCAGCGGCTCGGAGTTGACTATGGGGATGTGGTCCTCATCGATGGCGCACCCATCACGTACCACAAGTACGGCGACCGCGAAGTTCCTGTGTTTCCCCATCTCGCCACGCTCGTACACAGCAACTATCAGTTCTTCGATTTCGCCGGTACGCAGGACGGCGAGGGTCGCATCAATGGCGCGAGCGAAGATCTGGATCGAGACAGCGTGATCTACTCACACACAGAGAACTTCTCGGTCCTTTGCGCAGGTTGTTGGCGCGATCAGGATATCGATCACGAGCATGGTGAGACCGAGGAGAAGCACGTCGTTCGCGGACGCATCGCCGCGCCGCCGGATGTTGCGCCAAGCGAGCTGCTCCGCCAGATCGACGCGGCGATGGCCAAGCGATCACCGTGTCGCATCTATTCACCGGATCTGTGTGCAGCGGCGGGATTGACGGAGCGGGTTGCGTTCGAGCGGCGCCGGTTCGATATGTTGCAACAGAGCTGAAGCGGAGTCCGAAGCTGACAACAACAAACAACAAGCGCACTCCGATCGCACTCGTGGCGCTCTTGTCATTCGCGCTGCTCATCAACTACGTCGATCGCGGCAGCATCGGCATCGCGGCGCCGCTGATTCAAACGGAGTTCAACCTCTCGGCCAGCCAGATGGGCTGGGTGTTGGCGGCCTTCTTCTGGGCCTACGCTCCGATGCAACCGCTCATGGGATGGTTAGCGGACCGCATCGGAGCCGAGCGCGTTCTCGTCAGCGGCTTCTGCGTCTGGTCGATCGCGACGGTGCTCACCGGTCTGGCCACTGGCTTTGCGATGCTGTTTGCATTCCGCCTGCTCATGGGCACAGGCGAATCCGTCGCGTACCCGTCGGCAGCGAAACTGCTCGCCACGCACGTGGAGCCGAGGCACCGCGCACGATCGATGGGAACAGTTGTGCTGGGTGCAGTCGTCGGTTTGACTGTCGGCGCGTTCCTCGGCGGATGGCTCCTCGGGCACTACGGCTGGCGAGCGATGCTCATCACTCTCGGTGGCGCATCGTTCCTCTGGTTGATCCCGTGGTTTGGCCTGTGGCGTCGCAGGACAGCTTCGGCTCCAGCAGTGGCGCAAGCGGGGCCGACGACGATTGCAGTTCTCAGGCAGCGGGCGCTCTGGGGCGGCATGCTCGGCTCCTTCTGCATCTCTTACGCTTTCACTTTCGTCCTGACCTGGATGCCGCTTTACCTCGTGCAGGAGCGCGGCATGTCGCTGACGACGATGACGCAGGTCGCCGGTTCGACCTTCATCGCGAATGGCGTCGGCTTGGTGCTCAGCGCCTGGATCGTCGACAAGTGGATCGCGAGGGGCGGTAGCGCGAACGTGGCGTACAAGACCGTGCTCACAGTGAGCAGCGCGGGCGTCGCGATCAGTCTCTTCCTCTGCACGGTCGTGGGGCCCATGGGTGCGGTCATCGCGCTGCTGGCGACGGGCGTGCTCGATGGATTGAACAGTCCGCTGTGGGGCTCATTGGCGCAGCTATTTGCCGGCCCTCAGGCCAGCGGCCGCTGGATGGGCATGCAGAACTCCGTCGCGAACGGCGCAGGCATGGTCGCGCCCGTCGTCACCGGCTACCTCGTGCAGCAGACAGGACACTACTCGCTGGCGCTGCTCGTTTCGGCCTTCGTGGGCCTGATCGGACTCGTGGCGTGGCTCGTCGTGCTGCCGCCGGTGCGACCGATCGATTGGTCTGGGGACTCACGTGCATTGCGAATGGAGGCTTCGCGGTAAGTGAACCGTCGACGCCGCCGCATCTGCTAAGTTGGCCCCTATGAGCAGCAGAGCCAGGAACTACCCGCTCTGGATCGCAATCGCGCTAGTCGTTCTCTACGTCGGCGCGGCTGGCATCGCGAAACTCGCCGGCGTGCCTTATGTGCACAGCAGCTTCCCGAAAATGGGCCTGCCCCATTGGTTCGGCTATTTCATCGGCACGTGCGAGGTCCTTGGCCCCATCGCCTTGTTCATTCGTCCGCTGCGCGCTCTGGCCGCTCTCGGCCTCGGCATCATCATGGTTGGCGCGACCTACTATCACGCCACGTACACGCCAGTTCTGCAGGCTGCGCCCGCCTTCGTTCTGTTGATGCTCTGTGCCTACATCTTCTGGACCGCTCGAGCGGACATGCTGAAGTTCGGTCAGGCCGCTCGAACCGCAGCCTGATCCGATCGCATCCGTAGATCAAACCTTGCGTCGCAGACTGCGCGCGCGCAGGCTGTTTGCGCACCGTCAGAACGGTTGCCGGCATGCGGCGGCCGACGACATACCCGGAGGACACGATCATGGCTGAGAGCGTCTACAAGGTCATCGAGCTCATTGGTACCAGTACGGAGTCGTGGGAAAAAGCTGCTGCCGCGGCCATCAATCGAGCCGGCAAGACCCTGCGCGATCTGCGGGTGGCCGAAGTCTCCCAGCTGGATCTGCAGCTCAACGACAAAGGCAAAGTGGAAAAGTACCGTGCGAAGGTGAAGGTCTCGTTCAAGTACGAGGACGGTAAGGGTTAGCGCGACCGATCGCTCGGACATCGACCACGCAGGGGAGCTCGGTGCTCCCCTCTCACTTGAGGGAGTCTGAACAGCGTGCGTCGCAAGCAGACCTTCGTGGCACTGATCGCAGTAGCCCTGCTCTGCGCGGCAGCCTTCATCTTCACTCCGCGACCTCGCGACACTCCCGGTCGTTCCGAAGCGGCTGCTGAGGCGCAGGAAAATTCCAATCCGACGACCAGCGCGCCCGCATCGAATTCGTCAGCGGCTCGCTCACGACCGGCGGTCATTGCCACGGCGGGCGGCGAGCCCGCAGACACGGCGTTCACCGCGCACGTGCAGCCAACTGCAAACGCACTGCCCAACTCCAGTCGAACGCACAATGCAGCGGACGGTCGAGCAAACTCCACGGCGAATGCCGCAACAGCATCGGCTGCCACATCGACTGCTGCAAACTCCCCTCCTTCATCCGACGAAGCTCCAGCTGAATGGGCTATCACCGGATCCAACCCGGAGAGCTACGCACTGCGAACCAATCGACTCCTCGCATTGAGCGGCAGTGCTTGCGCCGAGTTGACTGCGAGTTCCGATGCCGACACCGCCCGCTTCGGAGCGCTCGTACAGATCTCCTCCGCTCGAGGGTTTGCCGGAAAGCGCGTGGAGCTGTCGGGCTACATCGCATCGGTCGATGCGCTGGCAGGTGCAGCGATCTGGCTGAGGGCCGATGCGAGCGACCGCAAGATCGTCGGATTCGAGAACACGTTGCCGCGTGGGATCAGTGGAACGCATGAGTGGTCGTACCAGAGCATCGTGATGGACATTCCGCCCGAAGCGGCGGTGCTTCTCTACGGCGCCTTCCTCAACGGCCGGGGCACGCTCTACGTGGACGACCTCCAGTTCAGAATCGTCGATGAGAGCACGCCCGTGACCGCGAAGCCGGTTCCGTCGCAGGGGCGATCGAGCGCGGGAGTCGACCTGCGCACCTGGGACCCGCCCCGGAACCTGGATTTCGAGCAGACGCGGCCCATCGAACCTGCCCGGTAGTGTAAGATCCGCGGCCCTCTTCGGACCCGCCGCCCATGCTTTCCACTGCGAACGTCTCCATCCAATTCGGCGCCAAACCGTTGTTCGAGCAAGTGTCGGTGAAATTCGCCGACGGCAACCGCTATGGCCTGATCGGGGCGAACGGCTCCGGCAAATCCACCTTCATGAAAATCCTCGGCGGTGAGCTGGAGCAGAGCTCCGGCGAGGTGATGCTGCAGACGGGCTTGCGGCTCGGCCGGCTCAAGCAGGACCAGTTCGCCTACGAAGACGAGCGCGTGCTCGACGTCGTGATGCAGGGCCACGTCGAGATGTGGCATGCCATGAAAGAGCGCGACCTCATCTACGCGGATGCGCACGCCAGCGACGCTGACTACATGCGCGCGGCGGAGCTGGAAACGAAGTTCGCCGAGTACGGCGGCTACAACGCAGAGGCGCGCGCTGCCAGCATTCTCGCGGATGCCGGCATCGATCCCTCTTTTCACAACGGGCCGATGCGCGAAGTCGCGCCTGGCTGGAAGCTGCGCGTGCTGCTGGCACAGGCACTGTTCTCGAAACCCGACGTGTTGCTGCTCGACGAGCCGACGAACAACCTCGACATCAATTCGATCCGCTGGCTCGAAGGCGTGCTCAACGACTACGACGCCACGATGGTCATCATCAGCCACGACCGGCATTTCCTGAACCAGGTGTGCACGCACATGGCGGACCTGGACTTCGGCCAGATCAAGATCTACCCCGGCAACTACGACGACTTCATGCTCGCTTCGACGCAGGCCCGCGAGCGCGTCGAGGCTGCCAACGCGAAGGCCAAGGATCGCATTTCAGACCTGCAGGAATTCGTGCGCCGCTTCTCGGCGAATGCCTCCAAGGCGCGGCAGGCGACCTCGCGCAAGAAGCTGCTCGAGAAGATCAAGATCGAGGAGATCAAGCCCTCCTCCCGCCAGAATCCGTATATCCGCTTCGAACAGAACAAGAAGCTGTATCGCAACGCCGTGACGGTCGAGCACCTGAGCTTTCACTACCCGCACTCGAAAGTGGAAGTGCTCAAGAACGTCTCGTTCACCATCGAAGCCGGCGATCGCGTAGCCATCATCGGGCCGAACGGCATCGGCAAGACGACGCTGATGCGCCTGCTCGCGGGCGATCTGCATCCGACGAAAGGCAAGATCACGTGGGTGGAGAACGCGCAGGTCGGCTACATGCCGCAGGACCCTCAGGCCGACTTCGCGAAGAAGGTCGATCTCTTTACCTGGATGAGCGAGTGGCGCGCGAAGTCGCACGACGACCAGGTCGTCCGCGGCACGCTCGGGCGCCTGCTGTTCTCAGGCGATGAAATCCGCAAGTCGGTCCACGTGCTGTCCGGCGGCGAGAAGGGCCGCATGATCTACGGCAAGCTGATGCTCATGAATCCGAACGTGATGCTGCTCGACGAGCCCACCAACCACATGGACATGGAGACGATCGAGTCCCTGCAGATCGGCCTGGAGAAATACGTCGGCACGCTGCTGTTCGTCTCGCACGACCGCGAGTTCGTCGGCGGGCTCGCCAACCGCATCATCGAGCTGCGCCCGGGTGGCGGCATCGTCGACTTCAAGGGTACTTACGATGAGTATCTGAAGTCGCAGGGCATCCCGACATAGCTGGATCGGATTCTGTGATTCGCTTCAGGTCGCGGATGATCGGTCGAATGAAGGGTCGGAACGCATAGCGCAACAGCCACCCCGGCAGGAGCTGACCGCGCTCCTCGAACGCTACGCGCGCCCGGGGATGATCCAGTAGTCTCGGCAGAAGCGGACGATAGCCCTCGCCGTCACGCCGCAGCTCGATTCCAACGAGGTGCTTCGCGCTTTTGTATCCATAGTGCGCCGGTGCAATGAGTCTGAGCGGCGCACCGTGCTCGACGGTCAGAGGCTGATCGTTCAATCGATCTACGATCAAGACGTCCGGCGCCAGAAGGTCCGCGAGCGGTAAGGCGGTTCGATAGCCGTCCTGGCCGCGCAGGATCGCAAAGCCGAAGTCATCGCCGGGTTTCACATTCGGCACGATGAACGTGTCCCACACGTCGCGCACCCGGAACCCTGACCAGCGTAGTGCCCGGTAACTCCACCCGGCCGCGCAATGAAAATCCGCCGTGAGAGTCACTCGCTCCAGTCGCGCGAATTCCGCCTTTGTCAGCACGACGGCTCGCGCGAGCGGACCGGAAACTTCCAACCGAACTTCCAGGGTGCTCAGCCGTCGCTTCGCGAAGCTGACCACGCCGAAACGAGGAAACTCAGCGAGCAGGCGCTGACCAGGCGGGAGCGGCGTCATGAAGCGCAGACTGCATCAGCCGCTCGAGTTCCTCAACTCCAGGAATTGACTGAATTCCCGGAATTGAGTGATGCGATTGAAAACCTGCTCGCGCCTCAGCGCTTCGCTTTGAACGCATCCCCAAGCAACGCGGGGGGAAACGACGCGCCCGCGTCGCCCTGAGACGCGTAGCGATACAGCGCCGCCGAGTACACGCCCTGCAGCGCCGACTGCACGAGCGCGACCACGACGACGGCCAGCACTACCATCGCCAGCGTGATCACGATCAACGCCGGATTTCCGGTTTGCGCCGCTCCGAAGACGAACACGAAGCCGATGCCGACAACGACGAGATAGAACAGGAAGAACACGAATCCCATCCCGCCGTTGCCGATGATGTTCTCGCCCCAGGTTTTCTTCAGTAGCGCGGCGCTTTCCTTGACGGCTTCCACCGGCCCGACTTCGCGGCTCACGAGGATCGGCACGGTCAGGAACGTCGCGACCGTGAATGCCAGGCCGAGCAGGCCGGCAATCCAGCGGCCGATGAACCCCGCACGCTCCTCGATGATGCGCAGGATGAGACCGACCGTCGCGGCGATCGCCGCGTAACCCAGAATCTGCACCAAGCGCGAGCGCGCGATGCGCAGTCCGTCGCTCACGGTCGGGTCGCCGCCGTCGAGCCGGATCATCGCCGCGCCGACCAGCGCGGAATTGAAGAAGAAGATGATGAAGTACTGCACGAGGTAGAAGAGGAACAGGAAGACCATGTACGCCATCTCGTCGCCCGGCGCGACGGACCGCTCGAATGCGCCGGTCAGGACCAGCGGCACGATGAAGCTCGCGGACACGATCAGCGTCGCGATGGCCGAGAACAACGGGAACAGCAGCAGTTCCTTGTCCTGGCGCAGCACCTCGCCGCTCGCCTTGATCAAATCCCAGCTTCGAGAGAATCGCTCGACCATGGTTGTCCTCCCCGCTTTTTATTGCGCTTATCGTACAACCGCCCGCGTTACAATGCCCGCCCCTTCGGAGAACAACCGTGCTCAATCGACGCGAACTGTTGTCTTCGGCCGTGGCCGCCGCGCTGGCCGCCTCCCCCATCGCCCGGGCTGCAGCACCCAAGCGCGGCTTCACGGAACAGGCCTATTCCAAGGCGATGGTGATCGACGCGCTCGGCGGGCCCGGTGGCTTCGAACCCAATCGGGCGCCTGGTGCCGGTCTCTCGGCGAGCGAGCTGGCGGATGTGAAGGCCTCCGGCGTCAACGTCGTGAACCTCACGGTCAACAGCGTCGGCAACGGCCCCAACAAGTTTGAAGAGACAGTCGCCGGGATCGCCGAGTCGGAAAAGATGATCTTCGACCATCCCGACCACTTCATGAAGGTCCTGGCGGCGCGCGATCTCGCGACGGCGAAGTCGAGCGGCCGCATGGGGCTGATCTACGGCTTCCAGGACACGAGCGCGCTCGACGGTCAGCTCGCTCGACTGACGCTGTTCCATGGCCTCGGCGTGCGCATCGTGCAGCCGGTGTACAACCGTCGCAATCTCATGGGCGACGGTTGCCT
>Ga0209382_10012601_pt1 | contig 10439 bp, 4 predicted proteins | sample SoiMetdeltSBSDD5_FD_187599 | JGI IMG/M metagenome (GOLD analysis project Ga0209382, IMG submission 187599) | Bulk soil microbial communities from a Populus tree surrounding site in Tennessee, USA - Soil MetaG P. deltoides SBSDD5 (SPAdes) (version 2) | ecosystem: Environmental > Terrestrial >...
TCGCCCCGATCAGCCGCACCACGCCGCCTTCCACATCCGGCAAGAGCACATCCTGCTGCGCTTTGTTGAAGCGGTGAATCTCGTCGATGAACAGAATCGTCGGCTGCCCCGTGTTCGCGAGCCGGTTCGCCGCGCCCGCCAGCACGCGCCGCATGTCCGCCACATTCGATTCCACCCCGCTCAACCGCTCGAACCGATTCTTCGTCTTTTGCGCGATGATCTGCGCCAGCGAAGTCTTCCCCGTTCCCGGCGGCCCATAAAATATGAGTGATTGAATCCTGTCCGCCTCGATCGCACGTCTCAGCAGTTGCCCCGGCCCAAGGATATTCTGCTGCCCCACAAACTCATCCAGCGTCCGCGGCCGCATCCGCGCCGCCAGCGGCGCATTCCGAAACACCTCCTTTTCTGGAGGCGCTTCCTCAGCCTTTGGCGTTGGAGCAAACAAGTCACCCGAACTCATCACCCTTACTGTAGCCGCGTTTGGGCCTGGAGTGAATCACGATCCGGGACGCCAGGCTGCGCGCTCCACGTCGGTCCACGGATCGACTGTCACACAGCCTGGAAAGTGTCGGACATTTCTGGTCAGCATCTTCAAGCCCGAACTTCTGGCTATGGCGCCGATGCAAGAGTCTTCGAAGGGAAGGGGATGATTGCGGGCTTCTGCCATTAATCTTCCCCATTCGGCTGCCGCAGCTTCGTCGAACACGAAAATCGCACCTCGATGATCCTCAAGAATAAACCCAAAGTGTCGTTCCAGTTCACGGCGCGCCTTGCTATCTCGTTTTAATTCAATTCCCCGCCTCATCTCCGCCAGGGTAAACGTGCTGATGCCCACTTCGTGGGGATGCTCGTCCAACCAATGCAGAACCTGCATGCTTCCCGAAGGGAATCGCTGATAACGTTCGTGTCCGCCAAATACTTCAGAAGGGGCATGGCTCGACCGGTTCCTTAGCATTAGGGGCCTGTTCGATACGCAGCCCGCTCTTTGCCAGCGCCCGAAGGTGTCCGCTCAAGCTCACCTTTGACCCTCCCCATTGCCGGCGCTTTTTGGGCGGCCGAATTTCCGGCGCCGGCGCAACCCACCATCCGCCATTCTGGGATGTAACAATGTATTGCCGGCCGCTCTCAGCGCCGCGGATAAGGATTCGGCTTTTGTTATCGGCCTTTACAATCGCGCTCATGTGGGAAGTTTCCCACCCTGCGGCTCGGTGTCAAGGTTCCCATCGAGGTTCCATCATTCTGTCTTCAAAGGCGAAATGAATTTTCAAGCAATAGCCTGAGCCGTTGCAGCGTCCAAAAGCAGGATATGCGTAAGGCTACGGTTTGGGTGCTCATCGCGGCGGGTGTTCTTCTCGCCGGAGCTTTGGCGGTTCAACATCAATCAACTCGGCGGTTGGCGTCGGAAGTTGCCGCGCTTCGACAGCAGTTGGCGGTTGCGCCGGAGCCCACTGACGTTGTGCGCGACAGGGCACCGGTCCCGCCTTTAGACAATCGCGCCATTCTGCAACGGCTTACGGCGCTGGAAGAAACGGTGGCGCAGCTTGTGCGCAATTCGGAGTATCTCATGGAGCGGGGACAGTTGCCGGTGGCCACAAACAAGATGGCTGATTTATTTACAAAATTTACCGATGCGGCCGCGAGCGATCGCGATCGGTTGCAGGCCTTGCGTTTGTTGCGGCGCAGCGGCGGCATCACGGATGACGCGCTGGCGCATGCGATCAATTGGGCGCAGAGCTCAACGAATGCCGACACGCGTGACGAAGTTCTTTCGGCCCTCGAGGGGATGACCAACTCCGTACTCCGCGATCCGCTGCTGGCGTTTGCGGTCAACGATTCAGATCCCAGCGTGCGCGAGCAGGCGGTCGATAGTCTTCGACGCTTCGTGGGCGATCCAAAGGTCGAAGCGCAGCTTTGGCAAATGATCAATGACCCTGACGAGGATACCCGTCGTACAGCCATGCGGGGGATCATAGACGGGCCAAAGTCTGAAGCGCGCACGGCGGCGCTTCAACAACGCGCCGCAAATACGGAGGGCTCTTTGGACGAACGACTTCTGGCCTGGCGCGCGTTACGACAGTCGAACCAGGACGCGCCGGACGTCAGCGCGGCCTTTGCCCAACTCGCACAGTCGTCGCAGGATCCATTTGAGCGCGCGAAACTCATTAGGGCTTTTGACGATGCCATCGATCGTCCAACCAGTCGCGATGCCGCGCTGCTTCCGGCGCTGCTTCAGGGGTTGCAGGATCCCAGCCCCCTGGTCCGGGAACCTTCCGCTAATGCGCTGAGGGATTTCAAAGATGATCCAAATGTGCAGAAATGGTTGCGCTGGGCGGCCGAAAATGACCCCGATCCGGCTGTGCGGAAAGAAGCCTCAGGGGTATTTCTTAGATAAATCGGGGGCCGAAAAAAGCCGCAAAAATAGTCGTTGACTCTATTGCGCATTCGGCTATTTTGAATTCCGAGATTGAGCACGGCGGTGCCAGTCCCGAGCGAAAAATCGCTCGTTTTTGACACGGTAAACTGAGTTGTCGAAAAAGAGAAAATTTCGACGCTTGGTTTTTTTGTCTAAAAATTTTCTTTGACAGGCGCGCAAAAAAGATTATGGTGCCTGCCCCTTAAACGGGAAACCGTTTGAGGCTGTTCTTTGAAAATTGACTTGTGCGATAAGAAGTATGAGTCCCTTGAAAACATCAGCGCGCAAGCGCGGATGGATTTCGAGAGTTAATATTATGCAACCAATATAGAATCAGTGATTGATTCTGTGTTTAGAGTTGGACTTGAAAGTCGAAAAGTAAATTTTTGACGGAGAGTTTGATTCTGGCTCAGAACGAACGCTGGCGGCGTGGATAAGACATGCAAGTCGAGCGGGACATTTCGGGTAGCAATATTCGGAATGTTTAGCGGCGCAAGGGTGCGTAACACGTGGGCAATTTGCCATGAAGCTGGGGATAACTCCGGGAAACCGGAGCTAATACCGAATGTGAACATTTTTGGGCATCCAGAGATGTTTAAAGCTGGGGACCGTAAGGCCTGGCACTTCATGATGAGCCCGCGGCCTATCAGCTAGTTGGCGGGGTAACGGCCCACCAAGGCTAAGACGGGTAGCTGGTCTGAGAGGACGACCAGCCACACTGGAACTGAGACACGGTCCAGACACCTACGGGTGGCAGCAGTCGAGAATTTTTCACAATGGGCGCAAGCCTGATGGAGCGACGCCGCGTGGGGGATGAAGGGCTTCGGCTCGTAAACCCCTGTCAGTTGCGAACAAGATTCATTCAATAACACTGGGTGGATTGATAGTAGTGACAGAGGAAGGGACGGCTAACTCTGTGCCAGCAGCCGCGGTAATACAGAGGTCCCGAGCGTTGTTCGGATTCACTGGGCGTAAAGGGTGCGTAGGCGGTTCTGAAAGTCTGATGTGAAATCTCCAGGCCCAACCTGGAAACGGCATTAGAAACTACAGGGCTAGAGGCTTGGAGGGGGAACTGGAATGCTCGGTGTAGCAGTGAAATGCGTAGAGATCGAGCGGAACACCAGTGGCGAAGGCGAGTTCCTGGACAAGTCCTGACGCTGAGGCACGAAAGCCAGGGGAGCAAACAGGATTAGATACCCTGGTAGTCCTGGCTGTAAACGGTGCACGTTTGCTGTGAGAGGAATCGACCCCTTTCGTGGCGGAGCTAACGCGATAAACGTGCCGCCTGGGGAGTACGGTCGCAAGATTAAAACTCAAAGAAATTGACGGGGGCCTGCACAAGCGGTGGAGTATGTGGCTCAATTCGATGCAACGCGAAGAACCTTACCTGGCCTTGACATGCAAGTGGTAGAAGCCCGAAAGGGTGACGACCCCGCAAGGGGAGCTTGCACAGGTGCTGCATGGCTGTCGTCAGCTCGTGTCGTGAGATGTTGGGTTAAGTCCCGCAACGAGCGCAACCCTTGCGTCCTGTTGCCACCCTCTCGAGAGAGAGGAGCACTCTGGACGGACTGCCTCGCTTCAACGGGGAGGAAGGTGGGGATGACGTCAAGTCAGTATGGCCCTTACGGCCAGGGCTGCACACGTACTACAATGCCCGGCACAGAGGGATGCCAAACCGGAAGGTGGAGCAAATCTCCCAAAAACCGGGCCCAGTTCAGATTGAGGTCTGCAACTCGACCTCATGAAGCTGGAATCGCTAGTAATGGCGCATCAGCTACGGCGCCGTGAATACGTTCCCAGGCCTTGTACACACCGCCCGTCACATCATGAAAGCCGGTTGTACCCGAAGTCCATGTAGAAACCGCAAGGATCTAGTGGCCGAAGGTATGGCTGGTGATTGGGATGAAGTCGTAACAAGGTAGCCGTAGGGGAACCTGCGGCTGGATCACCTCCTTTCTAAGGAGAAAACCACGGGTCCGGAAATTCATAACCGGACTTCGAAGGTCGAGGATTCAGAACCTTATCGCACAATTCAGTTTTTAAAGACGGATCGACGCTGTATGCGGATCCGATTGTTCTTTGACTAAATGGATGGCCCTGATCGGGTTTGCGACTTACGATTCGCGATCGATTCGTAGATCGTAAATCCTAAATCGTAAATCCATGGGGCTGTAGCTCAGCTGGTAGAGCGGTAGCTTTGCAAGCTATAGGCCGGGAGTTCGAGTCTCCTCAGCTCCACCACTTTTGTGGGCCTGTAGCTCAGTTGGTTAGAGCATGCGCTTGATAAGCGCAGGGTCACTGGTTCAAGTCCAGTCAGGCCCACCATCCATTTTGACGAATTTTACCGGAGCAAGTTTCTCCAGGGGTAAAAACCTTGGCGGAACGCGGTTCGGGATGTTCTTTGACAACTACACATAGTCCATAATAGGGCAATAAATTACAGTGTTCGCTGAGTTCTTCAGCGGAACCTGGGTGATCCGGAGCAATCCGGAGTAATCCGGGGTTCGTTGAGGTAAACTTTGTGATCAAGCTACTAAGTGCAAATGGTGAATGCCTTGGTGCCAATAGGCGATGAAGGACGCAGCTAGCTGCGATAAGCCTCGGGACAGCCGCAAGCAGGCTTTGATCCGGGGATTTCCGAATGGGGCAACCCAACTCGAGTTATATCGGGTTATCATTGGATGAATTCATAGTCCAATGAAGCGACACGGGGTGAAGTGAAACATCTCAGTAACCCCAGGAAAAGAAAACGACATGTGATTCCGTCAGTAGTGGCGAGCGAAAGCGGAACAGCCTAAACCGGTTCGATTTATCGAGCCGGGGTTGTGGGACCTCAATGTGGGAGATTTAAGGTTAGCAGAACGATGTGGAAAAATCGGCCATAGACCGTGACAGCCGGGTCTGTAAAAACCAAGAGTCCCCTAGGGGTATCCCAAGTAGCACGGTGCACGTGAAACTCTGTGCGAATCTGTCCGGACCACCGGATAAGGCTAAATACTAATTGGCAACCGATAGTGAACTAGTACCGCGAGGGAAAGGTGAAAAGAACCCTTGTTAAGGGAGTGAAAAGAATCTGCAACCGTTTGCATACAATGTGTGGGAGCCATGCGCAAGCATGGTGACCGCCTGCCTTTTGCATAATGAGTCTGCGAGTTATTGTCTGGAGCGAGCCTAAGCTGCATTGCAGTGGAGGCGAAGGGAAACCGAGTGCGAATAGCGCGACCAGTTGCAGGCAATAGACCCGAAGCGGAGGTGATCTACTTATGAGCAGGTTGAAGCTGCAGTAACATGCAGTGAAGGACCGAACTCGTGGATGTTGAAAAATCCTGAGATGACTTGTGAGTAGGAGCGAAAGACTAATCAAACCCCGTGATAGCTGGTTCTCTCCGAAATCGCTTGAGGGCGAGCGTCGGGACAGTACCGTTGGGTGGTAGAGCACTGAATGGCTTAGGGGCCCCACCAGGCTGCCAAAACCAATCAAACTCCGAATACCCAATGTTCCAGTACCCCGGCATTCAGGCTGTGGGGGATAAGCTTCATAGCCGAGAGGGCAACAGCCCAGACCGCCAGCTAAGGCGCCTAAATGGGATTCAGTGGAAAGGATGTGACGTTGCTTAGACAGTGAGGATGTTGGCTTAGAGGCAGCCATCATTTAAACAGTGCGTAATAGCTGACTCATCGAGCGATGTCGCGCCGAAAATGATCGGCAATCAAATCCCATGCCGAAGCTGCGGATTGAAGAGGTCTTTGGACTTCTTCAGTGGTAGGAGAGCGTAACCAGTGCATTGAAGCCTAAGAGAAATTGAGGGTGGAGCGCTGGTTAGTGAGAATGCAGACACGAGTAGCGATAAACCAGATGAGAATTCTGGTCGCCGTAAACCCAAGGTTTCCTGGGCCAGGTTCGTCCTCCCAGGGTTAGCCGGGAGCTAAGACGAGGCCGTAAGGCGTAGTCGATGCACAGCAGGTTAAATATTCCTGCGCCGGCTGGGCTTAAGCTGGATGGATGACACATGAGGAAAAGTGATTAGGCAATCGAATGCTGAGCTTAGGGCTTTGCCCGAAGCGTATCACCAGACCGAGTGTTTAAAAAAGTCCGCCAGCGTTCCCCCAGTCGCCCGTACCGCAAACCGACACAGGTGGGTGAGTCGAATAGACTAAGGCGCGCGAGAGAAACCTCTCTAAGGAACTCGGCACATTAGCCCCGTAACTTCGGGAGAAGGGGTGCCCTTCGCAAGAAGGGTCTCAGTAAATTGCGTTTAGCGACTGTTTAACAAAAACACAGCACTCTGCCAAGTCGTCAAGACGACGTATAGGGTGTGACACGTGACCAATGCGGAAAGATGAAGACGTTTTGTTAGCCGCAAGGCGAAGCTCGGCGTCCAAGTCCCCGTGAATGTCGGCCGTAACTATAACGGTCCTAAGGTAGCGAAATTCCTTGTCGGGTAAGTTCCGACCTGCACGAATCGTGTAACGACTGAACGACTGTCTCGGAGAGGATCTCGGCGAAACTGTAACGGCGGTGAAGATGCCGCCTGCCCGCAGTAGGACGGAAAGACCCTATGCACCTTTACTGTAAGCTGGTATTGGGTTCTGGTTCATCATGCGTAGCGTAGGTGGGAGACTTTGAAGCGCGGGCCCCGGTTCGCGTCGAGTCGCAATGTGAAACACCACTCTTGATGAATTAGGATTCTAACCCCACACTGTTAGCCAGTTGGGGGACAGTGCTAGCGGGTCAGTTTGACTGGGGCGGTTTCCTCCCAAAGAGTAACGGAGGAGCGCGAAGCTTGGCTCAGCACGGTTGGCAATCGTGCGTATGAGGGTATGGCTACAAGCCAGGTTAACTGTGAGACCTACAAGTCGAGCAGGTGCGAAAGCAGGCCCAAATGATCCGATAGTTTAATGTGGAATTGCTATCGCTCAACGGACAAAAGGTACGCTAGGGATAACAGGCTGATCGGTTCCAAGAGTTCACATCGACGAACCGGTTTGGCACCTCGATGTCGGCTCATCGCATCCTGGGGCTGGAGAAGGTCCCAAGGGTCCGGCTGTTCGCCGGTTAAAGCGGTACGCGAGCTGGGTTCAGAACGTCGTGAGACAGTTCGGTCCTTATCCACTGTGGGCGCAGGAGACTTGAGGGGTTCATTCCTTAGTACGAGAGGACCGGGAATGACGCACTTCTGGTGTGGCAGTTGTCTCGTCAGAGGCAGCGCTGCGTAGCCATGTGCGGAAGAGATAAGCGCTGAAAGCATCTAAGTGCCAAGCTCCTCCCAAGATACGGTCTCCCGGAGCGCAAGCTCCCTGAAGAGGCCAGGTAGACCACCTGGTTGATAGGCTGGGCGTGCAAGCAGAGTAATCTGTTCAGCGGACCAGTACTAATCCCTCGTGCGGCTTGATCGCTTTTTCCTTCTTCAACGAAGGACTAGCGATTTTAGCTCACGAACATTGTAAGAAGCGCTTGAAGATGGCTGTGTGTAGTTTTCAGAGAACCCCGATTCCCGCACCTGCGGGACTCCGGACACGTTCTTTAACAGTTTTTTGGTGACCCTAAAGGGGTGGCCCGACCCGTTCCCATTCCGAACACGGCCGTCAAACGCCCCATTGCCGATGGTAGTGGTTGTATAGCTTCCGCGAGAGTAGGTTGTCGCCAGATTAAATAAAAAGCCGAACGCAAACACGTTCGGCTTTTTTCTTGTACATTTGCGGCCCGTCAACCGCCTGCTAAACTGTCGGCCAGCACCGGATGCCGAGCGAAACGTTCAAGCTGATCTCTGTCACGCGTGTTCTTGCCGATGGCGTGGAACTCGCGGAGGCTCTTGCTTTCCCAGAGATCTCCGCGTTGGGCGGGAATGCGCGCGAGTGGCAGGCTGCGTTGCAGACGAAGGCCAAAGACATTCTGGAAGATGCTGCGCTTTCACCACCGCTATTTGTACATCGCAGGCATGTGTCCGCGACGCCCGAAGTCGGGGCCGTCGAACTTGTGCTGGAGCCGCCGCGGCGCACGCCGGATTGGCAGCAGCCAGTCACGCTGAATCTCGCGTTTGTGCGCTGGGAAGAAGGAGACCTGCACCACGCATTTGTGCCCGCGCTGGGTATTCAAGTGTTTGCAACGCGCGCCGCGCTCCTTGAAGAACGCGTGAAGGAACACGCGCGATTGGTCCTGGTCGGGTTGCGCAAGCGCATCACGCTGCAGTACTTGGTGGACATTGCGCGGGAGGAGCGTTTGGAACTGAGCACGCTTGAGGTGACCGCGAACATCAAAACGCCGAAGCAGTTGGCAGAGGCCGTGGAATCCGAGGCGGAGAAGAGCGTGCTTTCACAAATGGCCGAGGAACTGCCTCCGCTCATCAGCGCATCGGAAGCTCGTGAGCCGGCACCGATCGCTTTCGAGATCGAGACTGAACTGCAGCTTCTGGCTGAGGCCATGGCTGGCCCGCACCGTCGCAGCGTATTGCTGGTCGGGCCCCCGGGTTGCGGCAAGACCGCACTGGTCCAGGAATTTGCGCGGCGTCGCAAGCAATTTGAATTTGCGCAAACGCGGTTCTGGTCCACCTCGGGCGCGCGTTTGATGGCGGGCCCGATTGGTTTCGGGATGTGGCAGGAGCGTTGCCAAAAGATGTGCCAGGAAGCGAAAAAGACCGCCGCCATCCTGCATCTGGGCAACCTCGGCGAACTACTCGAGGTCGGCAAAGTGCGCCGGGATCAACAAAGCGTGGGCGGTTTTCTGCGCCAGTGGATTGCGCGCGCCGACGTGCTTGCAATCGCGGAATGCACGCCGGAACAGCTTGGGCCCATCGAACTCCAGGACCCGCATTTGCTCGGTTGCTTTCAGCAAATGCAAATCGCCGAGCGATCGGCGGAGCAGACCCGAATCATTCTAGATCGGGTCCTGGAAAGCGCGCCGGGCAAATCCAGTTCGGTGCCGCCTGCCGCGCTCGACCGGCTTCATGCCCTGCACTCGCGTTACGCGACCTATTCCGCGAACCCTGGTCGACCCGTGCGATTTTTGAAGAACCTCCTGGCGGATCGATTTCCGGAAAAGAGCTTCACGGAAGCCGAGGTCACAGCCTCGTTTTCGCGCGAAACGGGCTTGCCGGACGTGCTGCTCGATGACACCCGCGCCCTGGATCTGGATGCGACGCGCTCCTGGTTTTCGCGGCGCGTCATCGGCCAAACGGAAGCGGTTGAGCGCATCACTGATCTTCTGGCTGTGATCAAGACCCGTCTGGCGCGGCCACGAAAGCCGTTGGGGTCGCTTCTGTTCATCGGGCCGACCGGCACCGGCAAGACGGAACTTGCAAAAGCGCTCGCCGAATTCCTTTTCAGCGACGCGAATCGTGTCACGCGATTTGACCTCAATGAGTTTGGCGATTCCGTCGCGGTGCAACGGCTCGTGGGCGTCCCTGGCGGCGACGAAGGGCTTCTCACCGCCCGAATTCGCGAACAGCCTTTCAACGTGTTGCTCCTCGATGAATTCGAGAAAGCACACGCCAGTTTTTTTGATTTGCTGTTGCAGGTCCTCGGTGATGGACGGCTGACTGACAGCGCCGGGCGCGTGGCTGACTTTTGCAATTGCGTGGTGGTGATGACTTCCAATCTTGGCGCGCAAGGCTTTCAACGCGGCCCCGCCGGCTTTCGCGCCGTAGGCGCAAGTGCGGTGGATGCGACAGCGCATTTTACGGACGCCGTGCAGAAATTTCTCCGGCCGGAAATCTTCAATCGCCTGGACGCGATCGTTCCGTTTCAGCCGCTGGGCCGTGAGACGGTGCACGCAATCGCGGAGCGGCAACTTTCGTTGCTGCAACAGCGCGAAGGCCTTCGTCTGCGGCCTTTGCGGCTGGAGTTTTCCAGCGAGGTTGCAGCGCACCTCGCCGAGAGGGGCTACGACGCGCGCTACGGCGCGCGGCCGTTGAAGCGCACCCTCGAACGCGAATTGGTGACGCCACTTTCGGAACGCCTGAATGAATATTCTGAAGCGCAATTTCTGGCGGGCCGGATTGCCGTCAAGGACGGCCGTCTGTGCGTCGAG
>Ga0209382_10012603_pt1 | contig 10438 bp, 6 predicted proteins | sample SoiMetdeltSBSDD5_FD_187599 | JGI IMG/M metagenome (GOLD analysis project Ga0209382, IMG submission 187599) | Bulk soil microbial communities from a Populus tree surrounding site in Tennessee, USA - Soil MetaG P. deltoides SBSDD5 (SPAdes) (version 2) | ecosystem: Environmental > Terrestrial >...
GCCGGAGCCGCTGCGACCGAGCACCACGACGATCTCGCCGCGCGGGATCGTCACCGAGACGTCGCGCAGCACCACGCGCTCGGCTTCGCCTTCGCGATACGACTTGCTGACGTTCCGGAGCTCGACAGCCGGCGGCGCCATGCGGGATCATTCTACGTTCGAGGCGAGGAACGTTCCCGCGGATGCCCGCTTACACCTGACGCGCCTGATACCTCGCGTTGCGCAGCACGCGGCCGGGATAGGTACCCGTGTGCGTGCCCTTCTCCAGCAGGACCTCGCCGTTCACCACCGTGTAGTGGATGCCCTCGGCGAGCTCACGCATGCGCCAGCCGTTGCTCGGGAAGTCGTGCACGACGTCTTCCGGCATCGGCCGCACCGTGTCGGGGTCGAAGACGACGAGGTCGGCGACCAGTCCGGGCTGCAGCAGCCCACGGTCGTAGATCCCGAAGGCCGAGGCCGAATCGAACGTGAGCCGGCGCACGCCGTGCTCGAGCGACATGATCTTCTTCTCGCGCACCCAGTAGCCGAGCAGCCGCGTCGGGTTGCTCACGTTCGAGTGGAACTGCACGTGGGCGCCACCGTCCGAGAGCCCGACCACCGCGTAGGGCGACCCGAGGATCTGCGCGACGGCCTCGGTGTCCATGTTGATCTCGCCGAGACTGAACACCGTGCTCAACTCCTCCTCCACGGCCAGGTCCAGGAACACATCGAGCGGATCCTGGCCGCGCTCCTTGGCGATCGCCGCGATGTCGCGTCCGGCGAGCGCGCGGTTCTCCGGGAGCTGCGGCTCCTCGACGATCATCAGGTCCCAGCGCTTGGAGAACGTCGAGTCCGGGCCCAGCGGCGCCTCGACCTCGGCGCGCAGCTTGGCGCGCATCCCCGGGTCGCGATAGGCGCGCAGCTTCTCGGCGTCGGAGGACTGCAAGATCGGCAGCCAGGTGGGCATGCTGCGGAACACCTGACAGTTCTTCATGGTGAAGCGATTGACGACGCTCCCCGGATTGCACAGCGGGATCGCACGGATTCCGCTCTGCGCCGTCTTTTCGACGTGTGCCAGGTGCGTGCGCCACCTTCCCGGCTGTCGCGCCTGCTCGAGCAGCGTGTTGTACATGATCGGGCGGCCGCACGTCTGTGCGAGCCGGCTCAGCAATCCGTCCTTCAGCTCGGGATTCGTGCCGCCGCCGCACTGGATCACGCCCGTGCCGACCTCGCGGAGCACGTCGGCCAGCGCGAAGAGCTCCGATTCCGGCGCGCACGCGGCGGGAATCCGCTTCCCCGCGATGTCGAAGTGATTCATGTTGCGCGTGATCGACAGTCCGAGCGCGCCGGCGTCGAGCGCTTCGCGCACCACGCGGCGCATCTCCTCGAGCTCCGAGTCCGTCGCGTCCCGCTCCGAGCAGTCCTTCCCCATGGCGTACAGGCGGACGGCCGAGTGGCCCACGAAGGTGCCGACGTTGACGGCCAGCCGCTGCCCGATCGCGCTCATGTACTCGGGGAACGTCTCCCACGTCCAGGTGACGCCGGCCTGCAGGACGTCCATGGGAATGGCTTCGACGTAGGAGAGCATGCCGGCCAGCTTCTCGCGGTCGGCGGCCCTGACAGGGGCGAGCGCCAGCGAGCAGTTGCCGATGATGACGCTGGTCGCGCCGTGGTGGCAGGAGAAGGTGCACAGCGGATCCCAGAGGACCTGCGCGTCGTAGTGGCAGTGATTGTCCACGAAGCCCGGCGCCACCGCGCGCCCGTCGGCCTCGATGACCCGCCGCGCCGGCCCATCGAGCCGCCCCAGCTCCACGATCTTTCCTCGCGCCACGCCGACGTCGCCGTGGAACGCCGGGCGGCCCGAGCCATCGATGATCCGACCGTTCTTGATCAGCAGGTCGTAGGTCATGGGCGTGTCCTCCGCGGCGTTAGTTGTACACGAGAACGGCCTGCGACGCGCGCCTGCGTATAATCCCTCATGCCCTCGCCCCGATGCTCTCAGTGCGGCTTCGAGAGCCCGCCCGGCATGCGCTTCTGCGGCCGATGCGGCGCGGCCCTCGCCGCGCGCTGCCCGCACTGCGGCGCCGAAGCGCCGCCCGACTTCCGCTTCTGCGGCCACTGCGGCAAAAGCCTCCAGGAGACGGCGGCGCCGCCCCCGCCGGCTGGCGACCGTCCCGTGTACACGCCGAAGCATCTCGCCGACAAAATCTTGAAGTCGCGCTCGGCGCTGGAGGGTGAGCGCCGACAGGTGACCGTGCTCTTCGCCGACCTCGCAGGGTTCACGAGCCTCGCCGAGAAGCGAGACCCGGAAGACGTGCACCGCATCATCAACGGCTGCTTCGAGCGGATCACGGCCGAGGTTCATCGCTTCGAGGGCACGATCAACCAGTACACGGGCGACGGCGTGATGGCGCTGTTCGGCGCGCCGATCGCGCACGAGGACAGCGCGCGGCGCGCGGTGCACGCCGCGCTCGGCATTCAGCGCTCCATCGCTGACTACGGCGCCACGCTGCGCGCCGAGCGCGGCCTGTCGCTGACGATGCGGATCGGTCTCAACACCGGCGCCGTCGTCGTCGGCGCGATCGGCGACGACCTCCGCATGGACTACACCGCCGTCGGCGACACGACGAATCTCGCCGCGAGAATGCAGCAGACGGCGCGGCCCGGCACTGTCGTGGTGAGCGAGGCCACGCATCGGGCGATCGAGGGCTTCTTCGAGACGCTCGACCTCGGGCGCGTCGAGGTGAAGGGGCACGAGCCGGTGCATGCCTGGGAGGTCGTGCGCGCGCGCGGCGGGCGCTCGCGCATCGCCGTCGGCCGGGAGCGCGGTCTCACGCCGTTCGTCGGGCGCGATCGTGAGCTGCAGACGCTCCTCGCGCGCGCCGCCGACGTCGAGGCCGGCCGCGGCCAGGTCGTCTTCATCGTCGGCGACGCGGGCATCGGCAAGTCACGGCTGCTCTACGAATTCCGCCGGCAGCTGGCGGAGAGCGGCCGGGCCGTCAGCTGGGTGGAGGGACAGTGCGTCTCCTTCGGTCAGTCGATCCCGTTCCTGCCGCTGGTGGACCTGCTGCGCAAGAACTTCGGCGTCGAAGAATTCGACGGCGAGCCGGAGATCATCGCCAAGGTCGAAGGCGTCACGCGCCGCATGGGCGGCCTCGACGAGCACGTCCCCTTTATCCGCTATCTGCTGTCGGTCGATCCGGGCGACGCCGGCGTGGCGACGATGGACGCGCCGAATCGACGACGCCTGGCGTTCGCCGCTCTGCGTGCGCTCGCCGTGCGCGGCGCCCAGCTGCGGCCGGTCGTTCTGGTGGTCGAGGACCTGCACTGGATGGACGCCGGCAGCGAGGAGTTCCTCGGCTCGCTCATGGAATCGCTCGCGGGGGCGGCGATCATGCTGATCCTCACCTACCGCGTGGGCTACGCGCCGCCGTTCGGCTCCAGGAGCTACTACTCGACGATCAATCTCACGACGCTGGGCGACGACGAAACGCTGGCGGTCGCGCGCAGCGTGCTCGGCGCCGCCGACGTGCCGCGCGAGCTGCTCGACGCGCTGAGGCAGAAGGCCGAGGGCGTGCCGCTCTTTATCGAAGAGGTCGCCAAGACGCTGCTGGACCTCGGCGTGGTGCGCCGCGAGGGCGACCGGCTGGTGCTCGTGTCCGGGCCCGAAAGCATCGACGTCCCCGAGACGATTCACGACATCATCATGGCGCGTCTCGACCGGCTCGGCGACGAAGGCAAGCGCGCCGTTCAGCTCGCCTCGGTGATCGGACGGCAATTCCTCGTCCGTCTGCTGAGCCGCGTCTCCGGCATGAGCCAGGAGCTCGACGGTCTGCTCCGCGAGCTGCAGTCGCTCGAGCTCATCTACCAACAGGGGCTCCTGCCGGAGCCAGCGTACGTCTTCAAGCACGCCGTCATCCAGGACGTCGCCTACAACAGCCTGCTACGGGAGCGGCGCCGTGAGCTACACCGCAGCGTCGCCTTCGCGCTCGAGGAGCTCTACCCGGATCGGCTCGCCGAGCACTACGAGGAGCTCGCGCACCACTTCTCCGAGGGCGAGGCATGGGCGAAGGCGTTCGAATACTTGGCGCGCTCGGGCGACCGCGCGCGCGAAGCGTCCGCCAACAGCACCGCGCTCGACTGGTATGCCCGCGCGCTCGAGGCGGGGTCGCGCGTGGTGCCGCCAGTCTCGCGCCTGCAGCTCGCGGAGGTCCACCAGCGACGTGCGCAGATCCTCTCGACCGTGGCCCGGCTGGACGAGGCCCGCGCCGAGGCCATGAAGATGCTCGAGTACGCGCAGGCCGAGGGCGACCGGCGCCTGGAGGCCGCGGCGCATGCGGAGGCCGCCTATTGCCACTACATGGCGCTGTCGTGGGATCACATCGAGGAGCTCGAGACGCACGCGCGCCGCGCACACGACATCGCGCGTGACATCAGTGACGACCGACTCATCGCACGCACACTGTTCTTGCTGGGGTCCCTCGACCAGATGCAGTCACGCCTGCCCGCCGCCGAGGCGAAATTGACGGAGTCGATCTCGCTGGCTCGGAGCGGCGGCTGGCGCGACCTCATCGTAGGGGCGGAAACGCTGCTGAGCGTTCAGCGAAACTGGCAGGGCCGGTTCGACGAGACCATCGCCATGTGCCTGGCACTGGAGAGCACCGCGCGCGAGGTGCACGACGGGTTCAACGAGGTATTCGGGATGTCGAATCGCTGCTTCGCGCTGATCGGCCGCGGCGACTATCGCAGCGCCTGGGACACGCTCGCCCGTGGCCGCGCGCTGGCGCGGGACCGCCAGAACCACTTCATGTTCGCGCGCATGGGCAACACGGAGGGCTGGCTCCGACAGGAGTACGGCGACTTTGCCGGCGCCCTCGAGGTAAATCGCGAGAGTTTCGACATCGCTCACCACATCAAGAACGGCAACGTCGAGATCAGCGCGCTGATCGACCTTGGCTTCAACGACCTCGCGCTCAAGGGGCCGCAGGCCGCCCTCACGTTGTTCGAGGAAACAGTGGAGCGCGCGCGCAAGGCGTTCGGCGCGCATCGCTGGCGCTGGTCGATGCATCTGGCCTTCGGCCTCGCGACCGCGTTGATGATGCTCGGGCGTGACGGCGAGGCGCTGGCCGAGGCCAACCGCGGTCTCGCCGACGCCGAGCAGACCGATTCGTCGAAGTACGTGGGCTGGTTCCACGCACGCCGAGGCGAGCTCGCGTTGCGCGGTGGCGAGAGCGTGGCCGCCGCCGAGAGCCTTGGTCGCGCGGTGGCCATCGGCCGGCGGATCGGCTATCCGACGCTGACGTGGCAGGCCGCCGACGTCCTCGCACGCGCGCATATGATGCTCGGGGCGGCTGACGAGGCGCGCGCCGCGGCACGGCTCGCCGAGGACACCGTGGCCGCGATCGCGGCGGCCGCGCCGGAGCCGGCGCTCGCCGAGACGTTGTCGCGGTGGCCGCGGGTGGTGCAGATGCGCGAGACGGTGGAACGCGTCAGGCGGATGTAGCGCCGCTCACAAATTCGCCAGCGACCGCAGCCGCGGATCGAGCTCGTCGCGGAGCGCGTCGCCGACCAGGTTGACGGCGACGACCGTGAGCATGATGCAGAAGCCCGGCGCGGAGGAGATCCACCACGCGCGCAGCAGGTAGTTGCGGCCGCCGCTGAGATCGATGCCCCATTCCGGAATCGGCGGGCGCGGGCCCAGCCCCAGAAAGCTCAGCGAGGCGCCGAGAATGATCGACCACGCGACGGCGACGGTCGAGATCACGATGATCGGCGCGACCACGTTGGGCAGCACGTGGCGGAGCGCCACGCGCGTGGGCCGAGAGCCGAGCGCGCGCGCCGCCTCGACGTAGGCGTTCTCGCGCACCGACAGCACGTCGCCGCGCACCAGACGCACGAAGGTCGGGATCAGCGACACGCCGACCGCGAGCATGACGTTGAGCGTGCCCTGCCCGAGCACGGCCACGACGACCAGCGCCATCAGGATGCCGGGGAACGCCATCATGATGTCGATCACCCGCATCACGAGCAGGTCAGTCCAGCCGCCGATGACCCCGCACCCGAGCCCGACGACGACGCCGGCCGTCAGCGCGACCGCCACGGCGCCGAGTCCGGTCGCGAGCGACAGCCGCGCGCCCGTCATCGCGCGGCTCAGGATGTCGCGTCCGTACTGATCGGTACCGAACGGATGCGTCAGCGACGGCGGCGACAGCGCGGCCCCCGGCGCGATCTTGATCGGATCGTAGGGCACGAGTGCGGGCGCGAGCAGTGCGGCGAGCGCGATAACGGCGAGGACGACGGCACCGGCGAGCGCGGATTTCCGGCGGCGGAGCACGCGTCGCAGCATCAGGCCTTCGCCCCTTCGCGGTGGCGGATGCGCGGATCCAGCGCGGAGTACGAGAGGTCGACGAGCAGGTTCGTGAGCACGTACCCGAGCGCGCTCACCAGCACCACGCCCTGGATGAGCGGATAGTCCTTGTCGAGCACCGCAGTCACCGCCAGCCGGCCCATGCCGCGACGGGAGAACACGGTCTCGACGATGATCGTGCCGGCCAACAGGTTTCCCAGCTGCACGCCGATGATCGTGGTCACCGGGATGAGCGCGTTGCCCAGCGCGTGCTTGAGCGTGACGCCCCACTCCGACAGCCCCTTGGCGCGCGCCGTCGAGATGTAGCCGTTGCCGAGCACCTCCAGCAGGCTCGAGCGCACGAGCCGCGCGATCACCGCGGAGTAGTTCAGCCCGATGGTGGCGGCGGGAAGCAGCAAACGATTGACGCCGCCCTGGCCGGTGGCGGGCAGCCAGCCCAGCTGCAGCGAGAAGACGAAGATCAGCAGCAGGCCGAGCCAGAAGCTCGGCATCGACACGCCGCCGAGCGCGACCAGCATCGCCGCGCGGTCGATCCACGTGTCGTGCCACACCGCGGCCAGCAAGCCGAGCGCGAGCCCGACGACGCTCGCGACGACGATGGCCGTCGCCGCCAGCTCGAGCGTGCTCGGCAGCTGCTCGGCGATCTCCTGGATGACGGGACGCCGCGTGAAGATCGAGCGCCCGAAATCGCCGACGGCGGCGCGCGCGACGAACCGCGCGTACTGCACGGGCAGCGGATCGTCCAGGCGCAGCTGCGCGCGCAGCTCGCGCTCCTGCTCGGGCGTGGCGTTGGCGCCGCTGAGAATGGCCAGCACGGGGTCGCCGGGCAGCAGGTGGACGATGGAGAAGACGACGACCGAGACCCCGACGATGACCGGCACCGAGAGCAAAATCCGGCGCCGGATGAACGTGAGCAGCGAGCGCTACCTCGTCAGGGCGATGTCGTACAGCACCGGGAACGTCACGACATTGAACGCGAAGCCCTGCACTTCTTTGCGCGTGCCGACGATGGTGACCTGGTCGACCAACCCGATGCCGGCGCCCATCTCCACCAGCATCCGCTGGATTTTCTTGTACAGCTCCATCCGCGGGCCTTCGTCCGTCAGAGCCGACGCTTGATCGAGAAGCCGGTCCACTTCGGGATCGGACAGCCGCGGAGGATTGAAGGCCTGCAGCCGGCCCGTGTGGAAGTTGCTCGTGAGGATCGAGGGATCGGGGAACCACCAGTTCAGCTCGCCGATGCCGTGCTCGCCCTTGCGCCATGCCTCGTACATCTGCACGCGCGGCTGCTCGCGCAGCTGGATGTCGATGCCGACCTCGCGCGCCATGCCCTGGATGAGCGGCGCCATCTCCTCGTACCCGTTGTTGGTCCCGAAGATCCACAGGATCTCCAGCCGCTTGCCGTCCTTCACGCGAATGCCGTCGCCGCCGGGCTTCCAGCCGGCGTCGTCGAGGATCTTCTTCGCGCGCGCCGGATCGTACGGAGCCAGCTCTCGGTTGACGGCGACGAATCCCGGCGTGGGCGGCTGCAGCAGCGAGCCCGCGGCCTGGCTCTGGCCCTGGAAGACGACGCGCACGATGGCGTCCTTGTTGATCGCATGATGCAACGCGCGCCGGACCGCGAGCTCATTGGTCGGGAATTTCTGGACGTTGGGGAAGATCGTCCACGGTGTTCCCGCCGGCACGCCTTTCACGATCCGCACGTCGGGATGTTTCTCCAGCGCCGCGACATCGGCATACGAGAGATCCTCGGCGATCTGCGCCTCGCCGGTCTGCAGCACCGCCGTGCGCGTGGTCGCCTCGAGCACGAACCGCCACGTGATCTCCTCGAGGTGAGCCGGGCCGCGATGGGCTGCGATCGACGGTGGCCACGCGTAGTCGGGGTTGCGCACCAGCGTCACGTGGCTCTTCGGAATCCACTCCTTCACCATGAACGGGCCGGTGCCGACGGGCTTGCGCGAAAAGTCCTGGCCCATCTTCTGGACGGCCGTCGGCGACAGCGGCGCGAGAGGCGAGAGCGCGACCATGCGGAGAAACGGCGCGTAGGGCTGCTTGAAGCGGACGCGCACGGTGTTCGGGTCGACGACGTCCGCGCCGTCGTACGGTCCCAGGAACGCGCGCGCGACGCCGGGCGCGCCGAGCGGCTCCTGGATGCGATCGAGCGTCGCCTTCACCGCGGCGGCATCGAACGGCGTGCCGTCGTGGAACTTCACGTTGCGCTTGAGCTTGAACGTGTAGCTCTTGCCGTCGCGCGCGACCTCCCACGATTCCGCCAGGCCCGGCAGCACCTTGCCGTCCTTGGGATTGATCACGGTCAGCGTGTCGGTCAACTGGATGAGGATCTTGCGCGTGGCCGCACGGTTGGTGATGTGCGGGTCGAGCGTGTCGATGTCCTGACGCGCCGCGAAGACGATCTTGCCGCCGGGCTTGGCCTGGGCGAACGCCGACGCGCTCCAGGCCACCGTCGCCAGCACCGCCAACCCAACCACCGCGATCTTCTTCATGCTCGTCTCCCCGCGCTCACGCGCACAGCCGATGCGTGGCGGACGCGATCGCTCGCGCCGCCGTGACCAAATCTTGTAGGCGCACGCGCTCGTCCGGTGTGGGCCACTCCTTGTAGATCCGAATGTCGCCCGCGCCGTACTGCACGGTCGGGATGCCGTGAGCCATCAGAATGTTGCCGTCGCCGACGTTGCCGAGCCGTCCCCAGCCGCCCACCGTCGCGGGCACGCCGCTCGCGAGCCGCTGACCTTCGGCCAGCGCGGTCACGAGACGATGGTCGGGCTTGACCTCCATCGGGTCCTGGAACCAGCCGTCCTCCATGCCGTTCGCGGGAATCGTCATCTCCGCGTCGAACGCCGGATGGTCCTTCTTGATGTCGGCGAGCAGCCGCTGCACGTCTTGCCGCACGGTCTCGAGCGTCTGGCCCGGCACGGTGCGCAGCTGAAAGACCATCTCGCACTCGCGGCTCGACATGCCCGTGTAGCTCTTCTGGTAGTAGTGCTCCTTGTGCATCGTGTCGAACGTGTGCGTCGGAAATCCCGGCAGCTCCGGATGCGGCGTGAAGCGCAGCCAGCCGCCGGGGCGGATCGGATCCAGGCTCGGGCCGATGCGCCGGATGATCTCGGCCTGCTGCTCGATCGGATTCATGTACTGCGCCCGCGCCTCGGGGCTGTAGCGGAAGAACAGCTCGGGGCTCTTCGTCTTGATCCGCACCATGACGATGCCGACACAGACGTTCGCGATCGTGTTGGCGGAGTGCTCCATGTTGATCGCGAGATCCGTGCGCAGCCCCTTCTTCATCAGCGCGCGCGTGCCGGCGCCGCCGAGCTTGTGCGCGACGACCGGCGTGACGACGACGTCGCCGCGCAGCCGCACGCCCGACTTCACGATCGCCTCCACGGCGCAGATGGCGGCCACCACGCCGCCCTTGTCGTCGTGAGCGCCCATGCCCCAGACCCAGCCGTTCTCGAACTTGGCGCCGTAGGGATCCACGCTCCAGCCGCTCATCTCGACGCCGGGATCCATGTGGCCGTTGAGCATGAGGCTCGGCCCGCCGCCGGTGCCGCGCAGGCGGCCGATCGGCTGGCGCGTCGTCGTGCCCGGCTTGGCCCAGTGGGTGACGTCCATCATCTCGACGTCGAGACCGAGCTCCGACATGTAGTTCGCGAAATGATCGGCGAGCGCGCCTTCCTCGAAGGTCGTGCTCGGAATGCGGATCGCGGCCTGCTCGAGCGCGAGCACCTGCGTGTCCGTGATGCCGGCGAGAATTTTGTCGCGGTCGGCGCTGTTCGGCATCGCAGGCGCCCTACTCGATCACGAACATCTGCTCGGTCTTGAACTTGTCGGAGATCCACTGCGGCCCGCGCGCGCGGACGACGACCATGTCCTGGATGTGGTAGTAGTCCTTGGCGGGCTCGAGCGCCAGCACCATGCCCTCCTCGAGCACGATCGTGTTGCCGCGCGAGATCACCGGCTCCTGCTGATGCCACCACGCGCCCACGCTGTGGCCGGCGAGCTGGCTCGTGTAGCTCCACCCGTGCTTGGCAAACTCCTTCACCGTGAGCCCGTAGACGTCGCCCGCCGTCACAC
>Ga0209382_10012606_pt1 | contig 10438 bp, 11 predicted proteins | sample SoiMetdeltSBSDD5_FD_187599 | JGI IMG/M metagenome (GOLD analysis project Ga0209382, IMG submission 187599) | Bulk soil microbial communities from a Populus tree surrounding site in Tennessee, USA - Soil MetaG P. deltoides SBSDD5 (SPAdes) (version 2) | ecosystem: Environmental > Terrestrial >...
CCCACCGCACCTCGCTCATGGACTCACCAGGGCAGGTGACACGTGTCCACCCATTGGAGCAGAGAACGAATGAGGACATTCCAAGTAACGTATCTGATCGGACGGCTCGGCCAGGATCCCAACATGCGCTTCACCACCGCCGGCCTGGCGGTCACCCGGATCAGCCTGGCGACCGACCGGCCTTCCAGGTCCGGGACCGAGACGGGTACCGACTGGCACCAGATCGTCTGCTGGGACAAGCTCGCCGAGTTTGCCGGCCAGCATCTGGCGAAGGGGCGGCTCGTCTTCGTCGCCGGACGACTCTCCTATCGAACCTGGGAGGGGCGCGACGGCCAGACGCGCCGCGCAGCCGAGGTGACGGCGACCGAGATCATCCTGCTCGATCGCCGACCTTCCACGGACCCATCCGATCCGCAGCACGAGTCGACCACCGGCCTGGAGTCACCGGCCGACGACGACGGACCAGGGGACGACGTTCCCTTCTGATCCGATGCCCACATTCAGGTTGCGCTCGCTCCGGGGCCAGCTGCTCTTCCTGCTCTCGCTCCCGAGGCTTCACGTGGCCGACGGCTACGTCCGTGAGCTCCTGGTCATCGCCAGCCCGACGCCGCCGCGGCTACGGCTGCTGACCGTGTACCGCCGGCTTGCCGGCCCGCCTCCGCGCCCGCGCATCCCGCGAGCGGCGTGAGTCGCATCCACCAGATGGCGGGGAGCCCGGCCCATCCGCGGACCTGGCTCCCTGCGTCTCGAGGGTGCTTGATGCCACACATCTACGAGACCATCTCGCCCGAGTGGCGGCTGCGGCTGGCCGTTCGGACCAAGAGCCCTTCTCAGCTCGCCCTGACCTTCGCCGCCTACGCCGGTCAGTTCTACGACAGGGCCTCCTTCGACGACCTGGCTCGCCGGGTTAGCGACCTCTACGCCGACGCGAACGACACCCACGCGCACGAGTTCCGCGATCGTCTCAATCGCCGACTTTGTGATCGCTTCCACGAGCCGGTCGTCTGGGAAACGGTGGGCCCGGACCACAACGGATCGGCGTGAGCGCCACGACCGACTCCCGACAGATCAGACTGCTCCCGCCGGACGCGGCCACGCTTCTCCACCTCGTGAGGGAGAATCTCCGTCTGCTTGCCGACCTGGCAGGGCGGTACGAGGTCAGCGGCCTCGCGGCAACCCTGGGCGGTCTGACGGTCCGCAATCCGGCCGACGTGGCAGCATATCTGGGGGCCGAGCTGTCCGCCCTCGCTCAGGAGCAGCTCCGAGTGGTCCTCCTGGACAGCCGTAACCGAGTGATCGCCACCTCGCTGGTGTACCAGGGCGGCCTCAACGCGACGGTCATACGCCTGGGCGACTGCTTTCGTGAAGCGGTTGCCCAAGGCGCGGCTGCGGTAGTCCTGGTGCACAACCACCCGAGCGGCGACCCGACGCCCTCACCGGAGGACGTCCGGCTGACGGAGGAGGCCGCCCGAGCCGGCGATCTGCTCGGCGTCGAGCTCCTCGACCACCTCGTGATCGGCCGATCCGGACACGTCAGCCTGCGCGAGCTCGGCTTGTACTGTCCTGCGGCGCGAACGGATTCGTAAGGGATTGGGCGGATCGAGCGTTGCCGATCCGCCCGTCCTGCCCCGAAGACGGAGGTTAGCCGATGCTCAACATCGCTCCTACGACTGACGCGGTGCCGGCCGATGCTCCCAACGACGGCGTCGAAGCCCGCGCCGAGCGCGCCGCTGGGCGAACCGGCGTCGAGACCGGAGAGATCGAGCGCCTGCCCTTCGACCTCTCCGCGCTGGAGGATGAAGGCGTCTTCGTCAACGTCGACGCCAGCGGGTTTGGATTGCTCGATCGGCGGCTCGAGTGGCATGTGCTCGGAGTCAGCCTGCCGCGTGGCACCGACCTCGCCTTCCGGCCGCCCCGCTGCGGACTTCTCCCGGATCGCTACCGGTTGCCGCTGCTGCGCCCGGCCGCCCGCGCGCATGCGGCCCTGCACAAGTACTCGTATCGGTTCACGCTCACCGAGACGCTGTTAGAGACGCCCGCATATCGCTGGGTGCCGTGGTCGGCCTTCGAGGCGTTCGAACGCGACTTCCGGGCCGCGCAGCAAGCCCTCGAAGCTGCGAGGACGAACGTCCTCGACCAGTACGAGGCGGTCCGCGAGGAGGTCGTCGAGACCATCCTCAAGCTGGCCGACGACTCGGCCCGCCGACTGATCGCCACGGGGCACGTCGTTCCTGAGGGCTACCGGGACGTCATCGCCCGGGGGATCGACGCCGCCGTGCCGAGCCCGGAAGATCTGCGGGAGAAGCTCACCCTGCGATACCGGGTCGGCGTCGTGCTCCTCGGCAGCGAGATGATCGCCGAGCAGCGGCGGGCACGCGAGGAGCGCGCACGAGTTGAGGCGCTCGAGGAGGCGGTTCGCCTGGAACGGCAGCAGCAACGGGCGCGCGAACGGCTCGTCCAAGAGGAGCTGTGGGCCGAGGGGGAGCGCATCCGACGGCGACTCCAAGCGGAGGAAGAGGAGCGCCGACGGGAGGCCGAAGTCAAGGAACGCCTGCGAAGCTTGAAGCTGGAGGCGGCGAAGGAGCGCCTGCGGGAGTCCCTGAGCCCGATCGAGGAGGGTGCCCAGCAGCTCCACGCGGCGGTGTTCGAGGCGGCCGCCTCGATCAGGGCGTCACTTCGGAAGCACGGGGGCCTGCCCGGCGGATCGGTGCGGCGGGCCCGAGAGCTGACTCGCTGGTTCCGCCTGATGAACTGGCAGTCCGACGCTCAGCTCGAGGCGTTGCTGACCGAGCTTGAGAACCTCGCCGGTCGCCCCTCGGGAAAGCGCAAGCGCGATCCCGGCCCAATCGACCAGGTCCTCAGCGACATCGTCGATCTCTGCTACGCCGACGCCCGTGCGCTGGCTGAGCCGCACCGGATGGTGGCGCTCGAGCTGTAGCGGGATGCCATTCGACGGCAGGGCCGCCGACGTGGCGGCCCTGCCGTCGTCGATCATCGGAGGCAGCTCTATGCTTTACGCTCCGTCCGTCGAGGCGCTGGTTCGCGAGCTCGACGTGCTGATCCGCGCCCGCTACCCGCTCATCGCCGTCAGCACCTTCGAAGAGCAGCGCTTCCGCCGTCTCATGGCCGCGGTCGCCCACCTCGAGCGGCATGCTCCCAAGGGCCTGTACGCCTGGAGTCGGACCAGTGGGCTCCGCCAACTGTCCGGGCCCGGGATCGGAGCCAGCGAACGGGTCTTCCCGAGCACCGAAGACCCGCTGTCGATCCTGGAGCACATTGCAGAGGCCGAGCGCGGCCTCTACGTCCTCTGCGACTTCGGACCGTACCTGGCGCCGTTCGGCCAGGAGGAGCCGTTGCTGGTTCGGCGCCTTCGCGAGCTGGCCTGGACGATCAAATCACGCCCGGTCACGGTGCTCTTCGTCGGCCCGAGCTTCCCCGAGATCCCTGCCCTCGAAAAGGAGGTCAAAGCAATCGATCTGCCGCTGCCCGACGAGGGCGAGGTGGATCGCATTCTCCACCTGCACCTCGACCGGCTCCGAGAGAACCCCGACGTCAGGCTGACCGTGGACGGGCACACGCAGGAGCAACTGGGCCAGGCCCTCCTCGGACTGACCGAGACCGAGATCGAGAACGCCCTCGCCAAGGCGGCGATCACCTTCCGTGGCATCGGCCCGGAAGCGCTGCCGCTGATCCTGGACGAGAAGCGCAGCGTCATCAGGCACGGCGGCGCGCTCTCCTACAGCCATCCGGAGCCGGCCGATCACCTGGGCGGCTATGCGAACCTGCGAGGCCTGCTACAGGAGGCAGCGGTCACTTTCACACCCGCGGCGCGGGAGTTCGGCGTCGAGCCGATGAAAGGCCTGTTGCTCGTGGGCCTACCTGGAACTGGCAAGGACCTCGTGAAACGCATCGCCGCGTCGATCCTTGGTCGTCCACTGCTCGACCTCGACTTCGGGGCCGTCATGGGCGAGGGTGGCGGAGTGATCGGCTCGGCGGCGATGAGCATCAAGCGGGCCCTTGCGATCGCCACCACGCTCAAGGGAATCCTGGGCATCTCCGAGTTCGAGAAAGCGGTCGGCGGGCTCCAGTCGTCGAACCGGAGCGATGGCGGCGAGACGGCCCGAACGATCGCCCATCTCCTCAACTGGATGCAGGAGCAGCAGGACGTGTTCGTCGTCGGCACGGCGAACGACGTGCGCCAGCTTGCGCCGGAGCAGATCCGGCAGGGCCGCTTCGGACAGGTCGTCTTCGTCGACCTGCCCACCGTCGAAGACCGCGCGGAGATCTTCAAAGTCCACCTGAGCAAGCGCGGTCGAGACCCACTCGCCTTCGACCTGGAGCAACTGGCTCGGGGCTCGGATGGCTTCTCGGGCGCCGAGATCGAGGCGATCGTCAAGCTGGGCCTCCTCGACGCCTTCAGGGACGGCCCCCGCGAGGTGACCACCTCCGACCTCATCCGTCGCTCGCGATCGATCCGACCGACGTCGGAGGTCAAGCGCGAGGAGATCGAGGAGCTTCGTCGCTGGGCGCGCGACCATCTGGCCATCGACGCGGTGCGCGGACAGCCGAACGCCGGCGACCGCCTGATGGAATTCTAGCGCCGCTCGGCGAGCGACTCCTGGGCGGCCCGCATGCGGGCCGCCCCTACCGCCGGCCGGGTCATTCGTGGCCCGGCCACCACCACATCGGGCTGCTCTGGAGGCGACCCAGCATGTCTAAGTACCTGACCTTCCCCGAGATCCACTTCAAGGACCGGCGGGTGCTCCTCGCCGCGCTCGCCGAGATCGGCTTCGCCGAGGTCGAAGAGGGCGATCAGCTCCCGTTGTACGGATACCAGGGCGACCGTCGCCCGGAGACGGCCGAGATCGTCGTCCGCCGCCAGTTCATCGGGCACGCCTCGAACGACCTGGGCTTCGCCCGGACTCCGTCCGGCTACGTCCCGGTGATCTCGGAGTACGACGAGCGCACGCTGCTCGCCGGACGATTTCTGCCCAGATTGCGCACCGCCTATGGCGAGGCCGTCGTCGAGGAGGTTCGCCGACGACTGCACGGCACCGCGCATCGCACCGTCGAGGGCGGCGTGGTGAAGATTCGCGTCCGATATTAGGAGCAGCCATGCCGGAGATCGAGTTCACGATCGACGCCACGACCGGCGAGCTCACCGTCCAGGTGAAGGGCGTCGCCGGGCCGGCCTGCGAGGACGTGGCCAAGCTCGCCAGTGAGCTCCTCGGTGCGCCCGAGGTCGAGCAGGCCACTCCCGAGTACTTCGTCCGCCCCCGGATTCAGCGACAGATCCGACCGGGTCAAGGGACCTGACCCGGATGGCGCGCGAGGTCGTGATCCTCGTCGACGCGATGACCGGCGATCTCCTCGTCGAGGGGCCGGATCGTCTCCCACGTCAGATGACTGATGCGTTGGAAGGCCTGCTCGGGCCGTCGCGGACGATCGCCTGTGCCGCGCCGGCCGACGTACGACTTCCTGAGCCGGCGTCGGCAAATGAGCTGGCCAATTCCTCCTGTGTCCGCATCGCCGGACTCTGGCACGGGAGTCTCATCGAGGGTCCTGGACGACGGACGGTGGTCAAGCTCCAGGGCTGCCCGGTTCGATGCGTTGGGTTTATCTCCAGTCTGGCGAGTAGTGTGGCCTCGTGCTCGGCGACGTTGAGGTGCCGGGCGGAGGAGGCCACATGGGCACCGAGGCGACGGAGCGCCAGCCGGATGACGACGGGCGGGTCGAGGAGTGGCAGCGGCGTTTCCTGGACGATCTGGCCGTCGTCCGCAGTGCCAACACCGTGCGGGCCTACGCCGCCGACATCCGGCGCTGGGTCACGTTCTGCGAGGCAGTCGGCGTTCACCCATTCGAGGCGCGCCCCCGGACCACGGTTGCGTTCGTCCGTGCCGAGCGCGAGCGTACGCACCGGGCCGGGGTGAGCATCAGCCCACGCACCATCGTGCGGCGGCTGTCGGCCGTACGCCAGTGGTACGGATACCTGGCCCTGGATCCCGAGCAGACTGGGGTGCGGCGCATCCCGGTCCCGGGCGGCAGCGCGCTGCGCACGGGGGCAGGGATCGTGGCCGGGGCGCCCGCCCTGCTCCGCTACGACGACCCGCTCCCGCAGGTGCTCTCCGCAGAGGAGATCGACCGCTTCATCGGCTGTTTGACGGCGACGCGCCAGCGCGATCGGGCGATCGTCTGGCTGCTGAAGGACGGTGGGGTCCGCATCCACGAGCTCCTCGCGCTCCGCCTGGGCGACGTCCAGTGGGGTAAGCGGACTCTGACCGTGCGAGCGACCAAGACGCGCTCGACGCGCCTGGTCCCCGTCACCGAGGAGGCGATCCTGGCACTCTCCGAGTACGTCCGCCTGGAGCGGCCCACGACGCTGGTACACGACTCGGTGTTCGTCAACCTCGGGCGGCGCGACTTCGGCCAGCCCTTCCGCTATCGATCCTGGGTCGCGATCTGCGAGCGGGCTCGTGTGGCAGCGGGCACGCCACGTGTCCACGCCCATGCCTTCCGCCACACCTTCGCGACGAACATGGCCGAGGCCGGGATGCCGCTGGACGCCCTCCAGCGCTTGCTCGGGCACCGCTACCTCGAGTCGGTGCTGGTCTACAACCGGGTGCGGGATGGGCGGTTGTACCGCGAGTACCAGGAGACTATGGCACGCCGAGCCGGCCGGGCACCGGGTTCGATCAACCCGGACGAGGTGGCCGAATGATCGAACGTACGCGCCCCGTGACGCTCACCGATGTCGAGCGGGTCATCTTCGTCAAGCCGACGATCCGAGCCTGGGATCGCGCGGCGGTAGCGCATTTGTGGGAGCCGTTCCGCGACCACTACCGCGAGCGGGTCCGCCCGCTCGACTGGCGCGAGCAGGGGCTCTTCCGGGCCTTTCGCTTCTGTGCCGGGATGATGCTGGCCCTGGACTGCACCTATTGGGCGTTCACCTGGGACCGGCTCCTCACCTGGCGCGCCGAGGTGAAGGCTCGTGAGCTCGGCCGGTCGGCGATCTGGCAGCGGCAGTGGGACCAGAGCTGGACCGAGGTCACGACCACCCTGTTCTTCCTGGGAGTACTCCCCTACCGGGAGGACATCCACAAGCTCTACCACCGCGAGCTGGCCGCGAAGTGGGTCGGTCAGGCGCGCAGCGCCGAGATCGAGGAGCGCTTGGTGGCGGTCGCCAGGACGATCGGCTACCGCCATGAGCGCCAGGTACGAGCCCGCGGCGTCGGCGTACTCCTGTCCGTGATGGCAGCATCCCAGAAGCGCGAGCTGGTGGACCTGACGAAGGCCGACTTCGAGGCCTGGGAGGCGCAGACTGGCCGCTCGCCGCGCGTCGCTTCCTCCGGCGTCACGATGGCACAGCGCGTCCTGGGCGCGATGGGCTACCTGGCTGGCGAGTCCCCGCGCGGCGTGGGAGGTCCGTCGCGCCGGCACGGCGACTGGGGCCGCACGCCGCCGGCGATCCGGGCGACCTTCGAGCGGTTCCTCGCCGACCTCGGGGCGACGCGTCGCCCGACCACCGTCGCGACCTACCGGGTCGTCCTGCGCCGCTTTGGGGACTGGCTCGGGGCCTTCGACCCGGCGGTGCACTCCGTCGCCGACGTGCGGCGGCAGCACATCGAGGCCTACAAGCAGGCCGTGAGTGGGATGCGCGTCGGGGAGCACGCGCCGCCGGCGCACACAACACAGCTCGGGACTCGTCGCGGGGCACCGCTCTCGGCCTCGTCCCAGGTGCGCTGCATCTCGTGCGTCAGAGCCTTCTTCGACACGCTCGAGGTGCTGGAGTACCCCGAGCGGCCGGGCCGCGCCCTGTTCGTGCGCGGCGACGTACGGCGGGTGGACGAGCAGCTCCCGCGGTTCATCCCGGACGACCACTGGCACCGGATCGTCGCCGCGGCTGAGGGGCTCACGCCGCGGGAGGTGGCCGCCCGGCGCTTGCCGCTGCCCTACGAGCGGACGCGGGCGATCCTCGCCGTCCTCCTGGAGTGCGGGCTGCGGGCCGGGGAGCTGGTGCGGCTGGACACCGGCTGCCTGGTGACCGCCCGTGATACGGCCGGCGGCGGGGCGACCCACTGGCTGCGGGTCCCGGTCGGCAAGCTGCACAACGATCGGATGGTACCGGTCCGCCCGGCGCTGGTCGAGGCGATCGACGCCTGGATGCGGCTGCGCGGGCCGCAGCCGCTGCACCATGACGAGCGGACCGACGCCCGTCGCGACTTCTTGTTCACCTGGCAGGGCGGGCGGCTGAGTGAGCACACGCTGAACAGCCTCATCGCCGCCCTGTGCAAGATCGCCGGCGTGCCACGCTACACCAGCCACCGGTTCCGCCATACGCTGGCGGTCCAGTGGCGGCGAAACGGGATGCGGATCGAGACCATCGGCCAGATGCTCGGCCACCGGAGCCTGCAGATGACGCTCCGCTACGCGGCGGTGATGCCGCCGACGATGCGGCGCGAGCTCGACGCCGCCTTCGCCGCACTCGACGAGGAGCACCGCACCACGGCCCAGGTGCGCGTGGTGCTCTCGCCCGAGGCGCACCTGGCCGCCAGCCGACACTGGCGCGAATCGATGTGGGTCGATCTCGGGATTGGCTGGTGCGGCCTCAGCGCGTTCCTGCCCTGCGACAACCGCCTCGCCTGCCTGCCCTGCCCGAACTTCACTGAGAAGCGCGACCAGCTCCCGCTCTTCGAGGAGCAGCGGCGCAACCTCGTCGAGCTGAGCATGCTCGGCGCGGGCGTGCTCCCCGTCGATCGCGGAGAGGAGATCGTCGGCGCCGTCGCCGCACTCGACCGCAGGATCGTCGCCATGGGTGGGCCGGGCGCGGAGCCCGTGACGCCCGCCGTTGACAGTTCAATCTTTGAGGGAGATCCAGATGCCGGAGCTGATCCTCACGCTCGACGTCGTGACCGGAGCGGTGCTGCTCGCAGATCCTGACCGCTCCCCGCCCGGACTTCACGAGCAGCTCGCGGCGCTCTTCGGACCCGGCCGCGAGCTGGGCTGCGCGCGGCCCCTCGGGGTGCTGCCACCGCCCGTCGTCCCGGCGCGGGGCGCATCCGGAAGCCGGCACCTCCGCGTCGCGGGCTATTACCATAACTCTCTCGTGGAGGGACCTGGGCGCCGGAGCAGCGTCCTCGTCGCCGGCTGCACCCTGGGCTGCCCCGGCTGCTGGGTGCCCTCGCTGCACGCCCTCGATGGTGGCCGCCCGGTGTCGGTGGACCTGCTGGCCGACGCGGTGCTGGACCCGTTCTACGAGCGCGATGGGGTGAGCATCCTCGGAGGTGAGCCCTTCCAGCAGCCTGAGGGGCTGCTCGCGCTGGTCCGGGCCCTGCGCGCCCGCGGCTGCCCCCATCTCCTGGCCTACTCGGGTCACACCTATGAACAACTCCGCCGGATGGCCGAGCGACAGCCCGCCATCGGCGCCGTGCTCGGCGACCTCGACGTGCTGATCGACGGCCCGTACGTCCTGGCACGCGCCGACACTGCCGGCCCGTGGACTGGCAGCGGCAACCAGCGCGTCATCGATCTCGCGGCCACCCGCGAGCGTGGTGCCGTCGTCCCCTGGCACGGCCCCCACGGGAGCGAGTAACCTACCCCAACATGGATGTTGTGGTGCTATGATTCCACCGTTCGAGTCACCGACCGGACTGCTGCCGTCCGGGATCCATGCAGCAACCTGGGAGGAGCTCGTGGCCCGCTTCGGATGGACGCCGCACCGGCTCACGCTGCTGGCCGGGCTCAAAGCGGCGCTCAACGCGCTGCGGCTCGCCGGCTGCCGCCGGGCCTACATCGACGGCAGCTTCGTCACGGCGAAAGAGGAGCCAGGCGACTTCGACGGCTGCTGGGAGACTGACGGGGTGGATCCCGCCCTGCTCGACCCTGTCCTGGTGACGTTCGACCCGTACCGCCGCGTCCAGAAGGCGAAGTATGGCGGGGAGTTGTTCTTCGCCGACGCACCCGCCGACCCCGCCGGGACGACCTTCATCGACTTCTTCCAGCGCGACCGCTCGGGGCACCCCAAGGGCATCGTCGCGCTCGACCTGGGGGCACTGCCATGATCGCCAACGAGCTGCAGCGTCGAGTGACGCAAACCGCCATCCGCGAGTTCGAGGAGGCGCTGGCGCGCCTGGACGAGGACGCGAAGGACCGTCCGGAGTGGATCCGCAAGGGGCTCCGTGAGGGGATGGAGAGCCAGCTGGCCGACCTGCGCCAGGAGCTGCGCGAGTACGAGGCGCTCCGCGCCGGCCAGGTGCGCGTGCTGGAGCTCGACTCGCTCGATCAACTGCCTGAGGCGCTGATCCGCGCTCGGATCGCGGCTGGCCTGAGCCAGAAGGAGTTGGCGGGCCGCCTCGGGCTGAAGGAGCAGCAGATCCAGCGCTACGAGGCACGGCGCTACGCTGGCGCCAGCCTCGACCGCATCCAGGCGGTCGCCGATGCG
>Ga0209382_10012607_pt1 | contig 10437 bp, 8 predicted proteins | sample SoiMetdeltSBSDD5_FD_187599 | JGI IMG/M metagenome (GOLD analysis project Ga0209382, IMG submission 187599) | Bulk soil microbial communities from a Populus tree surrounding site in Tennessee, USA - Soil MetaG P. deltoides SBSDD5 (SPAdes) (version 2) | ecosystem: Environmental > Terrestrial >...
TCTGGGGCGGGTTCCCCGGCTACGACTTCGAGGGGCAGTGGCTGGTGACGCCCGAGGCGATGCCGACCCTGGGCGAATCGATCAAGGCCAACAACCCCCCGGCCAACCCGGACTGAGGCGGGTCAGCGCGCAGGCGGCGCCGCCAGGTCCAACGACCGGGCCAGGGCGGCGGCCGCCTCCGCCTCCGGGGTCCGCTCGGCGTCGCGGAACCCCTCCTCCGCCCGCATGGCCAGCTCGCGCGCGCGGGCGGTGGAGCCCCCGAGCGACCGGAGCGCCTTCGCCAGGTCCAGCCGCGCCTCGGCGAGCTTGGCCGCGCCCGCCTCCTGGTCCACCACCCGGAGCGCGCGCTCCAGCGTCTGCGCCGCGTCCTTCGGGCGGCCGGTGCGGAGCTGCGCGCCGCCCAGCGCCTGGAGCGAGGCGAACGTCCCCGGGTGCTCCTTGCCCAGCTTCTTCTCCACGATGGCCACCGACTTCTCCAGCGAGGCCACCGCCGGGCCCATCTCCCCCAGGGCCTGCTGCGCCAGCGCCATGTTGAGGTGGCAGGTGGATATCAGGTCGTGCTCCGGGCCGTAGCGTTTGACGGCGATCTCCATCGCTCGCAGCATGTTCGCCTCCGCCTCGGCGCCCTTCCCCAGGCGCGCCTGCGCGGCGGCGACGTTGTTCAGGGTGATCGCCACGTTGACGTGGTCCGGGCCCTGCCGCTGCTCGATGATCCGCAGGGCGGCCTCCAGGTGCCCGAGCGCCTCGCGGTAGCGGCCGAGCCCCATCTCCGCCGTCCCGATGTTGTTGAGCGTGGCTGCGACGTCGGGGTGTGACGGCCCGAGGAGCTTCTCGCGCATGGCCCGTGCCTGCTCCAGGAGCGGCAGCGCGTCGCGGTAGCGCGCCTGGTGCTTGCACATGGTCCCCAGCCCGTGGAGCACGCTGGCCACCTGCGGGTGCTCGGGGCCGAAGGCGCGCTGGAGGATGGGCAGCGCCTTCCGGTACGCCCCCTCCGCGCGCGCGGGGTGTCCGGAGCCGTTGAGCATGGTCCCATAGGTGAGGTACCCGCGCGCCACGTCCGGGTGGTCCGGGGGAAGCGTCCGCTCGCGCAGCTCCACCACGTGCTTCGCCGACGCCAGCGCGTCCTCGATCTTCCGCTCGTCGTAGTCGATCCACGCCCTGGCATCGAGGACCTGCGCCTCCAGGTCCGGATCCGACCCTTCGCGCTCCACCACCGCGGAGGCCAGCTCCATCCAGCGCCGCCCCTCCCCGGCGCGCTCGCCCTTCCCCACGTCCTTCGCCAGCTGTGCCATCACCCGCGCGGCGCCCGGATCGTCCCCCGCCGCCTGGGCCGCGGTGATCGCCCGGAACAGCGCGTCCTCCGATCCCTTCGCGTCGCCGTGTGCGCGCCGCAGCACGCCCAGCAGCTCCAGCGCCTCCGCCTCCACCGCGCGCGACCCGCTGGCGGCGGCGTCCTTCGCCAACGGCTCCGCCACCGCCAGGCCCTGGAGCACCCGGCCGGCGACCCAGAGCGCGCGCGCCATGGACGCACGCTCGCGCAGCGCCTCCGTCCCCGCAGGGGCCGGGGCCAGCCTCGCAGGCGGAGAGGCGCAGGCGGAGATCCGCCTCAGCCCGTACGCCGCTTGTACCGCCTGGTCGAGCGCCTCCCGGTCCGTGTGCGCCAGCACGTCCACCAGCGAGGACGCGTTCATCCGCAGGTGCTCCAGGCAGGCCTTTCGCCGCTCCCACAGCTCGCGGCCCGGGCTCCCGGCGCTCCGCGCGGCCGCGCACGCGTCCACCGCCGCCGCGCCCCACTCGCTGGCATAGGCGTCCAGCTGCTTCTCCACGCGCTCGGCCGCGCCGGCGGAGTGCGGCGCGCCGGTCCCGGCGAAGGCGGCCCGCACCCGCGCGCGCTGCTCCGGCCCCCACCCGGCCGCGAACGCGTCACCGGCCCCCTCGCAGCTCCGGCCGCGCGCCACCAGCATGGCCCCGCCGCCGGCCAGCAGCCCGGACGCGAGCGCGACGGCGGCGACGGCGGCGATCCGCGCGGGCCGGACCAGGGAGGCCCGCAGCGCCACCAGCAGCTCGTCCATGAAGGCGTAGCGCGCCGGAGGCTCCAGCGAGAGCGCGCGGAGGACGGCCTGGCGCAGCTTCGGAGGGACGTCTCCCCCGCTCGACCCCGGCCGGAGCACCGGAGTCTTGCCGCGGAGGGCGTGCTCGCGGAGATCGCGGGCCAGGTAGGGGCGCACCCCGAAGAGCGCCTCGTACAGCGCGACGGCGAAGGAGAACTGGTCGGTGCGCTCGTCGAGGGTGCCGCCGCGGTGCTGCTCCGGCGCCATGTAGAGCGGCGTCCCCAGCACCTGGCCGGTGCGGGTGATCGCCTCGCTGAGGGCGGACGGCGAGGTGGGCGGCGACTCCTCCTCCTCGTCCGGGAGCGGCGGGGCCTCGGGGGCGCCGGGCGAGGGCGGCCCGTCCGCGATCCGCGCCAGGCCGAAGTCCAGCACGCGCGCGTGGCCCTCCTCGTCCACCAGCACGTTGCTGGGTTTGAAGTCGCGGTGGATCAGCCCGGCGCGGTGCGCGGCGGCGAGCCCGGAGCCCGCCTCCAGGAACACGCGGACGATCTCCCGCCACGGCCGCTGCGCCTCCTGGAGCCAGTGGCGGAGCGTCCTCCCGCGCACCAGGTCCATCACCAGGTACACCTGGCCCTCCCACACGCCCAGGTCGTGCACCGCCACCACGTTCGGGTGTGACAGCCGCGCCAGCGCCTGTGCCTCGCGCTGCAGCCGCGCGTGGGACTCGGCGACGTCCTTCTCGCCCGCGCCGAGGATGAGCTTGAGCGAGACCCGGCGATCGAGGTGCGGGTCGTGAGCGACGTACACCACGCCCATCCCGCCCTGCCCCAGCTTCTCCATCACCACGTAGCGGCCGACCCTGGTCGACGGCGCGAGCGGCGGCCGATCCAGCCCCTCCGTCACCCGGGGAACCGTCGCTTCCTCCGCGCTTTCCGCCGGGGCGCCCTTCAGCAGGGCGGCGCAGATGCGGCGGCAATCGGAGCAGCCGTCGAGGTGGCGCTCGATCCGGGCCTGTTCCGCCTCCGGGAGGTGGCGGTGCAAGAGCGCGAGCAGCGCATTCTCGTCCGGACACCCGTCGGCGGCGATAGAGGTCTCCATACGCGTCCAGGAAACGGCCCAGAGTACAGTCTTCGGCGGCGCACGCGCGCCCGGCCCGCAGCAGCATCCAGCCTGGGCGTACGACCCTTCCGGAAATAGAAAGACCCGAGCCTGCAACCGGACAGCCGCCGGCGGCGTAGAAGCAGGAGGCCCCATGTCCGTGCAGGAAGTTCCACAGGGTATGATCTCAAGCGCCGTGCGCGCGCCCGCAGCCGAGCTGGCCCGGAGGCTCCTGGCTCGTCGCCCGGGTGACGCGAAGGCGGCCGCGGCGGCGCTGGCCGACGCGCTGGCGGAGGTGGAGCGCGAGCACCCGGGCTGGCCGCTGTCGCCCGAGGACTTCGCGGCCGCGCTGGCGGAGCGTCTCCCGGAAGGCCCGGCGCATCACGCACTGCGACAACTGCGCGCGTGCGACCTCTATCTGGCGCTGGCGGCGGCCCGCGGCGCCCCCTGGGCGCTGGAGACGCTGGAGCGGGAGGCGATGCCGCGGGTGCGGGCGGCGTTGGCGCGGCTGGGTGCTTCGCAGGCCGACGCCGATGACGCAGTGCAGAAGCTCCGGGCGCACGTGCTGGTGGCGGAAGGTGGCCAGCCGGCACGGATCGCGAACTACGCCGGCCTGGGGGCACTGGCCAGCTGGCTCTCCGTGGTGGCGGGGCGCCTCTTCCTGCGCGAGGCAGGGCGGCGGACCCCGTTGCCGGCCGCCGGTCCGCTCGAGGATCACGCGCTGGACAGGCTGATGGAATCGCCGGAACTGGAGGCGTACCGCCGCGAGGGCCGGCCTGCGGTGAAGGCCGCCTTCCAGCGAGCGGTGGCGGCGCTGGAGGGGCGGCACCGGACGCTGCTGCGACTGAGCGTGGTGGACGGCCTCAACGGCGAGCAGATCGGCGTCCTGTATGGCGTGAACCGCTCCTCGGTGGCGAGGTGGCTCCAGCAGTGCCGGGGCGCGCTGGCGGAGGCGATGCGGCGGGAGTTGCACCAGGCCGGGCTGGACAGCCTGATCGGCGACCTGGTGTCCCAGCTCGACCTCAGCCTGGACCGCGTGCTGCGATCGGGCGAGGCGTCGGCCTCGACCTGACGGGCCGAGTCAGACCGGCTTGAAGTAGAGGCCGGTGAGGTTGGCGCGCTCCAGCGCTTCCTTCAGGCGTTCGGAGACGATGAGGTACACCAGGCAGCGCTTGATCCGGAAAATGTTGTGCCCTTCCGTCCTCGCTGGATCCACCCGGAGTTTGTCGAACGGCTTGTAGTCGCCGATGCGTTCGGGTCGGCCGTCCTCGGGGCCCCAGCGTCGAATGCCCTCGGAGCGCTGTTCGTCGACGCAGTCGATGGCGTGGATGGCATTGCCGATGAAGTACGGCTCAGGTCTCCCTTCAACCTCCAGAGGAATCAGCTCGACATCCGCGCCTGCGATTTCACGAAGTACGGCGGCGGCTCGCTCACTGACGACGGGCATCCCTCTGTCAGCCATCGTGTAGTCGAGCGGCTTGCCGAGGCGATATTGCTCGATTCTGAGGGGGCCTTCCGGGTTCAGAGGGCCGGTTCCAGAGACGAACGGCTGCGGATCCAACCACCCAGAAGGGCCGATCAGATCCCCCAGGTACCAGCGGCCAGGGATCTCCTTCTCGTCCCAGAAGTCGTAATAGCTACTCACGGGTCGCTCCTGTCACGAGTTGATTGAGGCGAGTACCTGGCGTCTGGATGCGCTTGCCAAGGTCGCGAAGGGTCCGGATGACGGCATCGCGGAATGCAACCGTGCCAGGTCTCAAGCCGTGAGTAGCGTCGTTTAGCTCCTGCACGATCTCCCCGTGGTATGCCTTGGGATGAGGGCCAACGTGGCCTTCGACCTCCACCAGGTTCGCCGGATCGTCGAAGCCCAGGTTCGCGTTCCTGAAGAAGCGCTCGAAGACCGGGGACCACGGTCCACCGCTCGCATCCGAGACCCAGTTCTTGTTCGTCGCGATGTGATGAAGGTGCCCGCGGGCCAGGTAGATCAGCTGCAGCGCCAGCGTGGCCACCTGCCCGGCCTGGGCGAGCGCGGCCAGCTCCGCCTCCGTGAGCACCAGCACCTCCGACGCCGCGACGAGCTGGACGGCCAGCGCCCCGCCCTCTCCGACGAGGGCCAGCTGCGCCCCGCCCGATCCAGGACCGCGTAGCCAGTCGATCACGCGCGCCAGGGCGGCGGGACCGTTCGCCACCAGTTGCGCCGCGGAGATGGAGAGCTGGGTCATGTTGGCCGCGGCGACGCCCGCCTTGAAGAACTCCGACCACGGCGCCCATTCGAAGATCACGTCCCGGTGCGCCCGCGCCTTCTCCAGCTTGTCCTCGACTTCCCTCCGGTGGTCGAGCGGCCAGCGCCAGTCCTGCGACATGGCGATCCGGACCGCGTTGGCGAGCTGAACGGCGTCGTTCGCGTTCCGGCGCGTGGTCATCCTCGTCCCACGCTGGGCGGCCTGCAGGTCTGCGGCCACGACATCGCACTCGAGCGATGCGAATTCGATCGCGTATGCCGCGGCCCGCCTCCGATCGTCATTGTCTGGCAGCTCCGGGCTCAGCAGCGCGACAGCTTGCGCCACCTGCTCCTCGATCGAGCTCAGCGTATCCTCCTTGTAGCTCCGGTCTCCGAATGCCCGCGCCACCGGGCGGAGCCCCTCCGCGCGCAAGACGACCAGTGCGCCCACCGTGGCGAGCCTGGAGGTACCAGGCCACTCGGGCCCCGGCGGTGCCGTGCGCGGTCGAGGCGAGTCGTCGCAGCTAAGGATAGCGATCGCGAGGAAACATTTTGCGATCCCGCTCGTCCTGCGAGGGCTCATAATATTCTGGCTGGGCAGATTGTGGCTTGTTGTAATGGAACACAATATCGACGGTCTCGTCCGGGAACCCACCGTCCGGGCAATCCCTGGTGACTCGCAGGATCCGCTTCTCCTCGTCCACCTCGTAATAGGGCTGCGCGAGCCCGTTGACCTCGAGCGCCGCGAATCCGCCCCATGACTCCTTCGGCGGGTCGTACTGGAAGGTGCAAGGGCCGATCACCTTGTGCGGCAGGACCTCCGGTCCGTCGTAGGGATCGAAACCGGCCCGAGCGCACATCATCACACACCCTTTGCAGCTGGGCACGCCGAGCTCGCACGACGCCACTCCCAGCGCGCACCACAGCACGACGAGGCGGGTGCGCCGCCTTGCTCTGCTATCCCGGACTCCGCTATCCCGGACCGCTCGATGCCTTCCCCGGCTCATCCTTGAAGAAGATATCTTTGATCACCTGCTTGGTCACCTCTCGATTCATCGCCGCGATCGAGGTCGTGAGCGGGATCTCCTTCGGGCACACCTGCACGCAGACCTGCGCCTTGCCGCAGTCCTGGATTCCCCCGTCCTCCATCAACCCGCGGACCCGCTCCTCGGCGTTCATCGCCCCGGAGGGGTGCATGTTGAACAGGCGGGCCTGGCTGATCGCCGCCGCGCCGATGAAGTTGTTCTGCATCTGTATCTGCGGGCACGCCTCCAGGCAGCACGCGCAGGTCATGCAGGTGGAGAGCACGTAGCGCTCCGCCTGCTCCTTCGGCGACTGGCGCGGGCCCGGCCCCAGGTTGTGGGTGCCGTCCAGGTTCACCCACGCCTTCACCTGCTTGAGCGCGTCGAACATCCGGTGCCGGTCCACCGCCAGGTCGCGCACCAGCGGGAACTTCCGCAGCGGCTCCAGGGTGATCGGCTGCTCCAGCTTGTCCACCAGCGACGAGCACGCCATCCGCGCGCGCCCGTTGATGTTCATGGTGCAGCTCCCGCAGACCTCCTCCAGGCAGCTGGAGTCCCAGACGACGGGGGTGGTCTTGCTCCCGGCCGAGTTGACCGGGTTGCGCTGGATCTCCATCAGGCACGCGATCACGTTGGTGCCCTTCACGTAGGGGACCTTGAACTCCTCGAAGCGCCCCTCGTGATCGACGGTCTCCTGGCGCCAGATGCGGAAGGTGATGGTGCGGCCGGCCGAGCTGGAGGTCTCCATGGGCGCGGTCTCCTAGGCGTACCAGCGGGGCTCAGGATTGAGCACCGGGGTGGAAATGTCCTCATAGGCGATCTTCGGCTCGTCCTTGGCGTAGCTGGCGATGGTGGTCTTCGCCCACTTCTCGTGCCGGGCGCGCCACAGCGCCATCCACTCCGGGTCCTGCGACGGGTCCTTGGTCTTCGGCTCCGGGAGCGAGAAGTCGGGCTTGTAGTGCGCGCCGCGGCTCTCGTCGCGCAGCAGCGCGGAGTAGGTGATCACCTCGCCCAGCTCCAGCATGTTCCACAGCTGGTTCACGTAGGAGAGCGACCGGTTGGCGTTGTTGGACTGGTCCAGCACGTTGCACCGCCCCCAGCGGTCCTTCAGCTCCCGCACCTTCTCCAGCGTCTTCTTCAGCTTGTCGTTGTAGCGGACGACCGTCACGTTCTCCGTCATCCAGTCGCCCAGCTCCTTGCCCAGCTGGTACGGGTTCTCCTTCCCGTCCATCTTGCGGATCTGCTCGAAGCGCTCCACCCAGTGCTGGCGGGCCGCGGTGAAGTGCTTCTCGTTCCCCTCCGCCGCGCTCTTCGCCGCGCTCTTGGCGTAGGAGATCATCGACGGGCCGCCCAGCATCCCGGCGTAGATGCACGACACCAGCGAGTTGGCGCCCAGCCGGTTCGCGCCGTGGATGGAGTGATCCGCCTCCCCTGCCGCGTACAGGCCGTCGATGTTGGTGGCCTGGTTCTTCGGGTGCGCCGGCTCCGGCTCCTGGTTCTTGCCGGGCTGGAACTGCACGTACAGCCCGCCCATGGAGTAGTGCATGCCGGGGAAGATCACCATCGGCGTCGTCCGCGGGTCGTCGCCCACGAACTTCTCGTAGATCTCCATCACGCCCTTGATCTTGGCGTCCAGCACCTTGGCCGGGATGTGCGTCACGTCCAGGTAGACGCCGTCCCTCCCGCCCACGCCCAGGCCCAGGTTGCGGCAGACGTAGAAGATCTCGCGGGTGGCCACGTCGCGCGGGACCAGGTTCTTGTACTTGGGGTACTTCTCCTCCAGGAAGTACCAGCGCTCCGAGTCCGGGATGTCCTTCGGCGAGCGCGTGTCGCCCTTCTTCTTCGGCACCCAGACCCTCCCGCCCTCGCCGCGCACGGACTCGCTCATCAGCCGGAGCTTGTCCTCGCCGGGGATGGAGGTGGGGTGTACCTGGATGAACTCGCCGTTGGCGTAGATGGCGCCTTCCAGGTACGCGCGCCCGGCGGCGGTGCCGGTGTTGATCACCGAGTTGGTGGACCGCCCGAAGACGATCCCCGGCCCGCCGGTGGCCAGCATCACCGCCTCCGCCGGGAAGGTGCGGATCTCGTTGGTGCGCAGGTCCATGGCCACGCTGCCGATGCAGCGGCCGCCCTCGTCGCGCGCCATCCCCAGCCACTCCCAGTACTCGTACTTGGTGACCTTGCCGTCCGCCTCGTAGCGGCGGACCTGCTCGTCCAGCGCGTAGAGGAGCTGCTGGCCGGTGGTGGCGCCGGCGAAGGCGGTCCGGTGGTGCAGCGTGCCGCCGAAGCGCCGGAAGTCCAGCAGGCCCTCCGGGGTGCGGTTGAAGGGCACCCCCATGCGGTCCAGCATGTAGATGATGTGCGGCGCCGCGTAGCACATCCCCTTCACCGAGGTCTGCTCGGAGAGGAAGTCGCCGCCGCGCAGCGTGTCCTTGACGTGGATGTCCGGATGGTCGCCCTCACCCTTGGTGTTCACCGCGCCGTTGATGCCGCCCTGCGCGCACACCGAGTGCGACCGCTTCACCGGGACGATGGAGAGCAGGTCCACCTGCTGGCCCGCCTCCGCCAGCTTGATGACCGCCATCAGCCCCGCCAGGCCACCACCCACCACCGTGAATCGAGCTTCCGCCATGAAAGGTCTCCTGCGCGGCCGCGCGCCCTCAGGCGCCGAACCGCATCTGGAAGAGGATGTTCAAGGTCGCCGCCGAGAGCGCGGCGAAGAGCAGCCAGGCCACCGTGCGCACCCGCCGCTGCGCCACCCGCCCGGCGGCGATGCCCCAGGTCCAGGCGAAGCCGTTCAGGCCGTTGGTGAAGTGGAAGATGGTGAGCAGGGTGCCGAACAGGTAGAGCACGAAGATGTGCGGGCCGGCGGCCAGCGACATCTGCTTCATCAGGGTGGTGTTGCCCAGGTGCGCCGCCACGTCGTTGTAGGTCACCAGGTCCAGCCCGCCCTCGCCGGGGCCCGGGTACGCCGCCAGGTGCCAGCCCATCATCGTCACCCCCACCCGCAGCACGCCCACGTGGACGATGAGGTAGAGGAAGGCGATGTAGCCGGAGACGCGCTGCATCCAGTACGACCAGTTGGTGCCGTAAGGGTAGCGGTTGGCGTTCGGGTGGCCGGTCTGGGCGATGTAGATGCCGTAGAGCGCGTGGAAGAGCAGCGGGCCGATGAGCAGCAGCAGCTCCACCCCGTAGAAGTACACGCGGGGGAGCATGGTGTTCACCGCGCTCACCATCTCGTCGTACCGGGCGGGGCTCTTGAGCGCCGCCATGTTCTCGAAGATGTGGTAGCAGAGGAACCCGCCGACCGGGAGCACGCCCGAGAGCGAGTGCAGCCTCCGCCAGAGGAACGACCGGTCGACCTTCTCCGCCCCGTGACGATCGAGCGCTGCTGCGTGGGCCATTGTGTGGTTGTTTAGACCTCAGGAGCCCGCACCGGAAGCAGCACGTTCCGCCTCCGGATGAGCGGGGCCGCTGAGCTCCATCAGTCGTTATTGACGATGGTGAAGGTGTGCGTCGTCTGGGCGCCCGGGGTCGCGTTGCTGGGCGAGCTGATCTGGAGGTCGATCGTCTCGTTCGGCTCGGCGGTGGTGTCGTTGATCACCGTGAGCGGGAGCGGGACGGTGGTGGAGCCGGCCGGGATGGTGAGGGGGCTCATCCCCAGCGTGTAGTCCGTGCCGCCGCCGGTGGCGCTCCCGCCCGTGGCGGCGAAGGCGACGGTGACCGTGCGCCCCGACGCGGGTGAGAGCGTGACGTTGATCAGCGGCAGGATCACCGATTCGGGCTGCGACGAGATGGCTTGCTGGAACTGCACCGTGGGCAGCGGGTCGTTGTCGGTGATGGTGTACGTGTGCGCCGTCGTCGTCCCCAGCGACCCGTTGGTCGGGCTGGAGAGGGTGACGGTGAGGGTCTCGTCGTTCTCGTCCAGGTTGTCGTTCACCACGTTGACCAGCACGTTCTGGTTCTGCACGCCGGGGGCGAAGCTGAGCGCGGTTCCACCGAGCGAGAAGTCCGCGGGAGAGGCCGCGGTCCCTCCGGTCACCGA
>Ga0209382_10012608_pt1 | contig 10435 bp, 9 predicted proteins | sample SoiMetdeltSBSDD5_FD_187599 | JGI IMG/M metagenome (GOLD analysis project Ga0209382, IMG submission 187599) | Bulk soil microbial communities from a Populus tree surrounding site in Tennessee, USA - Soil MetaG P. deltoides SBSDD5 (SPAdes) (version 2) | ecosystem: Environmental > Terrestrial >...
TCGCCCGGAACCTGAAGCAACGCTGCCAACTCGGGCGTCACGGCGGTCGCCATGCCGGCGTTCGGACCGAGTGCTCCCAGGATGCGTCCGCGCAGCGCCGCGAGCTCCTCCTCCGGTTCGGCCAGCAACAGTCGTCCCAGCGCACGAAACGCGTGATGCACACCGTCGAACTCGAGGTCGCGCCGGTACTGGTCGAACTTTCCGGAGACGTACCAGCCGTTGTGGGCCGTCACCACCCGCCGCAGCTCATCGGCGAGCGAGGTCTTACCAACCCCCGGCGGGCCGCTCACCAGGGCTCCCGGGCAGCGGCCCGAGAGCGCTCGCGTGAACGCGGCCTCCAGCTGGGCCACCTCGGCCTCGCGCCCGACCAGGCGCGACGGCGCCAGCGCCCGCAGCGAGGTGTCGCCCTCGCCGACTCGGGCCAGTGCCATTCCATCGCGCAGCCGGATCAGATCGTGAAGCAGGCCCTCGGCGCTCTGGTAGCGGTTGTCGGGCTCCTTCTCCAGCAGATGCATGATGATCGTCGAGAGCACCGGGGGAACCGCAGGGTTCACCTCCGCCGGCGGCACGGGCACGCGAGCCAGATGGTCGTGAGTCAGGCGCAGCGGATCGCCGGAGCCGAACGGTGGTTCACCGGTCGCCAACTGGTAGAGCGTCGCGCCCAGCGCGTACAGATCGGCCCGCTGGTCGACCGGTCGGCCCGTGCGACCGGTCTGTTCCGGTGCGAGAAAGGCCAGCGTCCCGACGATGCGGTTGTGATAGACGGCCTCCGCCCGGAGCTCCGCGAGCGTCGTCGCCAACGCGAAATCGATCAGGTAGGGATCCCGACCCTCGCCGGCGAGCAGGATGTTCGCCGGGTTGATGTCCCGGTGCACGATTCCCCGAGCGTGGATCGCGGCCACCACCCGCGCCAGGGTCAGCGCCAGCCGCGTCAGCTCCACGATCGCCAGTGGCATGGCCACGTCGGCCAACGACACGCCGTGGACGTCGTCCAGCAGGATCGCCCCCGGGTACGGCTGCGCCGACGCCAGCGGCGAAACCCCGACGATGCCGGCGAGCCGCTGCCGAATCTCGACCTCGTGCCGCACCCGGTGCTCCGCACCCGGCCCGACGGGCTCCTTGAGGATCATGCTGCCATCCGGCAGGCCCAGCCGGCTGATCCTCGTTCGCTCACTCTCGTGCAGGACCTGCATCCGAACGGGCGCCCTCGGCGGTTCGTGTGCCGTTGTTCCCCCACGTCCCATTCCGCTACCTCCCCGGCGTTCAGGGGCTGAAGCTTATACCCTTTTTGCGAGAGTTCTTCAGAACGATGGACGCCGGGTCGCGCGGTTGTTGCCGGTGAGACCGGTGAGATCGCGGCCAGACAAGCGAACGCCCCGGCGGCGAGGAAGAAAGCCTCGAGCCAGGGCGTTGCCTAACGCTCTACAGTGGATCGCTGCTCAGGAATCAGCAGGACCTCGGGTCAGGTCGCGCTCGTTGCCGCGTCCGTCTTGCCGCCCGCGCTCATGACGTAGGCGAGGGCGATTCCGCCGAGCGCGAGCACGACCTGCAGGATGGGCTCCTTCCACCCGTACTGGCGGTCGTCGCCGAACATGAGCGCGGCAACCGACGCCAGCAGCGATCCGGCCAGTGCCAGCACAGGCGCGAGCCACATGGCGTTGGGTCGCTTGCCCCTCAGGGCGAACCCACCGATTAGGCCGAGAACGACCCCGATTCCGACCGCGCCGACGAAGTTCAGCAGCGGACTCTCCATGCGATCTTTACCTCCGTTCACGTGAAGAACGTCGACGATCGGCCTATGTCTGCCACTGACGGTCGGCGCTGTCAAGCCTTGGGGCGCTGAACTACGGTAGGTAACGCCTTGTGTGATCTGTGTGCTGGTTTTCGTACGCGCGACATGGGGTGGTTGGTGGCGTGCGCGCGGAACGGACGTCCCTGGCCGCGGTTGGACGCGACGGCCGTCTACGCCGTAGCCCAGCCGAAGTGGTCGAGCGGGCCGTGGCCGGCGCCGAGCGACCAGTGCTGGGCACCGCTGACGGCTCGCCAGACGAACAGCTTCGCCTCAGTGATGGCCGGCTCGATCGGCTGATCCTGCGCGAGCAGGGCCGCGATCGCGGATGCGAAGGAGCAGCCGCTGCCGTGGTTGTTCGGCGTGTCCACGCGGGGCATTCGCAACTCGCGCACGGTCCCGTCGCGCCAGACCACCTCGACCGCCTCGCCCGGGGTGTCCGACACCGCGTGGCCGCCTTTGACGACCACTGTGGACGGCCCGAGCGCGCCCAACTCGGCCGCCGCCTCGCGCTGGTCCGAGAGCGTGGTGATCGGCCGGTTGAGCAAGACCTCGGCCTCCTTCAGGTTCGGCGTCACGACGCTGGCGTGGGGGAGGAGCTCCTCGACGTAGCGACGCTCCGCCTCCGGCTCGAGGAGCCGGTCGCCGGACGACGCGACCAGGACCGGGTCGACGACCAGCCGGGGCAGCCTTCGGGCAGCGGCCAGCTTGGCGACGGCCCGGACGATCTCGGCGGTGGCGAGCAGGCCGGTCTTGACCGCGGCCACCGGCAGGTCGTCAAGCACGGCCTCGATCTGCGCGACGACGAACGGGGCGGGGACCGGGTGCACGCCGCGCACACCCGCGGTGTTCTGAGCGGTGAGGGCGGTGATGGCGCTGGTGCCGAAGACGCCCAGGGCCGCGAACGTCTTCAGGTCGGCCTGGATGCCGGCCCCGCCGCCCGAGTCGGAGCCGGCGATGGTCAGGGCGACGGGAGGGTTCATCGGTATAACCTCTCACGCCACGCGTCCGCTCTCCGGCCACGCGTGCAGAAGCAGGACCGACGGGATCTGCTCCGGAAAGGCCAACCGGAGCTTAGCTCGCCGTGGCACAGGCTGTGGTCCTCCAGCGGGCCTCGACCGCTTCGGCGGGGTCGGCAATCAGCAGCTGGCTCCGACGGTCGTACACGACGCGAAGCTCCTCGCCGACGCGCTCCCACACCACGCCCTTGAGCTGCGGTCGCACCGCGATCCTCCCACCGGTCGCACCGACGTCCGGTCTTCAGGCTGGCGTCGTTCGGCCGCGGGCACATGGGTGTCGCGCCCCCAGATTCCCGTTCCTTTGTCGCGGAGTCAGCGCTGGAACGACCAGCCGAGCATCTCGTGCCCGTCGTAGGGCATCACTCCGAAGAACGGCCGCGTGTCCTCGTCGAAGATCATCGGCAGCCAGAGGTGGTCGCTGTCCCACATGGGCCGGCTCGCGAGGTCGTCGACGGGCACCCATTCCAGCGTGCCCTCGTCGTTGTCGTCGTACGGCGTCCCGGTGAAGGTGTCGGCCCGGAACATGAAGCACAGGTAGTCGCGGCGTTTGGCGCCGAAGCCGGTCCAGAGCACGGTGCCGCGAAGGACCAGGTCGGTGATAGTGAGGCCGGATTCTTCATGGATCTCCCGGCGGGCGCACGTGAGTACGTCCTCGTCGGGTTCGACGTGTCCGCCGAGGCTCAGGTACTTGCCGAGGTGGATGTCGTCCTGCCGCTTGTTGCGGTTGATGAGCAGCACCTGGGTACGGTCGGCCGACAGGATGAAGGCGGTTGCCTGCAGCACCGGGGTGATCACCGCGGAAGTATGTCAGACGCGTCGCAGCACGCTCCGTAGGCGGTGGATACACATTCATGTGCTTGACAATCACGGCCGTGTTGAGTGTCGTTGACGGGGGACGTTCTGCCTCGTTGGAATGAACGTCCGGCATGAGATGACCGCCGTTTCTGAGCAGTCGAGGGCTGAGCTGATGCCGACGGTGCCGCCATGGACGATCACGATCCGGGAGCCGGGTCGGGAGTTCGAGGCAATCTTGGCGCGCGCGTACCGTCGAGCCTGTCGGGCCGGGGTGCGCGAGATCAGCACGGAGCTCGTTCTGCCCTTTGCGGCCGACTACGTTCGGTTCCTCGATGACCACGCATCCGCCATCAGGGCGGCGGCGTGGAACCGGGCCCGGATGGGTCGGCCGGGACGTGGCGATCCGCTGCCGCCGCGGCCGTCACGGATCCAGGCACAGTTCGACGACGATGTGGCGGCGGAGACCGCCGCAGTGCTTCGCGTCGCCGCTTTCCGAGGATCAGATGTCGTCCGAACGCGCGGCCGTCGGACGTCGTTGCCGACCTTCTCGCCAGCCGTTGAGTACGCCGTGTACGAGGCGATCCACGAGGCGGCGCGGCGGGGAGTGGAGCGGGCCGGACCACAGCATCTCGTGCTGGGTTTGGTGTCGGTGCCCGGCGGCGCGGCGAACCGGTTGCTGGAGCGGGTGTGGGCGACGGGTCACGCGTCGCTGGGCGACCAGATCCGGGTTGATTCGGTCTACCGGAAAGGTGGGACGCCGTCGCAATGGGCGGTCGACAACCTGACCTTCTGGGGCGTGCTGCCGGCACTCGGGTCGCGGTGGCGTCGGCGGCCGTGGCGCGTGGGCGTCCAGCTGTTAGGGATGAGGCTGTTCGGCCGTCCATATCGGACGCACGGTTCGCGCTACGGACACCCGATCCTGTTTCTGATCGAGGCTGACGCCAATGACAAGGCCGTTCGCACCGGCCACGCCGCGGTCACCTCCGCCGACGTCCTGCTCAGTGTCATCGACCTGCACGAACAGTTGGCTGCAGCGGGTCTCGAACTGCCGCCCGACGCCGCCCGGTGGAACGAGGCTGGTCAGATCCTCGCCGCGTGTTCCGTGGCGGGTCCCGCGGCGGTGCGTGCCGCTTCGCGGATGCCGCCGTGGCCAACGGACGCCGAGGACGACCTCACCGACGTCCCGCACATGGGCTGGTGGAAAGCAAAGGCACTGACCGGCGGGCCGGCTCAGGGGCGGACCGCACTGGTCGCGTTGCGGGAGGCGAGTCTGTTGGCGCATCGCCTCGGCCATCCGTACGCGGGCACCACCCACTTGTTGCGCGCACTGCTGGCCGAGCCGACCGGACCCGCCGCGCGCCTGCTTCGGCACCTCGGCGTCGTCTCCGACGTGGTCCGGTCTGACGCAGGTGCTCGCCTCGGTGGCGCACCCTAGCGCTCCCCACGTCTCACAGATCGAGCAAGGGAAGGTGTCCGGCCAAGAGGTGCTGCGTGAGACCTGACGCGAACTGCAGCAGCGCCCTGCTGCAGCGCGGCACGGCCACCGCCATGCCCGCAACGATCAGCGACGGCACGACCACCGCCAGCCGCGTCCTCGCCCGCCCCCACGCCCGGATGCCGCGCCGACCAGCCATCACCGAACTCCTCTATGTCGAGTCCGACCGCGAACGACCGCTACGGTCGGTGGTGGTTGGAGCCCGGGGCGGCGTCGCACCGGGGACGAGATCGTTACATGCGTCGCTGCCCATTCGCTGCCCACCGGCGGGGTCGGCGCCGTGGGCGTGATCAACTGTCGCGACACTTCAGGGAGATGTGTCGCTACCCCGGCCGTCATAACGTCAATTCACCGGGAAGTGTGAGCATCTGCCGAGCGTCCAAGATCCACAGGATCGCCGGCCGGGTAGCGTGATGGCCGCGACCCCGAGGGGCCGCGGCCATCACAGACGAGGTGAGGTCAGAGCGTGAGCGTCCAGCTGTCGATGAAACCGGTGTTGTTGCGGCGCGCGTCCTGGACTCGCAGGCGCCACACGCCGTTGCGCGCTTCGCTGGACAGGTCGACCGTGTAGGTCTGGTTGATGTTGTCGGCATTGCCGCCGGTGCGGTTGTGCAGCAGGTAGGCGGTGCCGTCCGGAGCGACGACGCTGACGACCAGGTCGCCGATGCGGGTGTGCACGATGTGGACCTCAACCGTACTGGTGGCCGAGGCGTTGCCGGTGCACCCGGAGATCGTGATCAGGCTCTCGACCGTGGCGAGGTTCGGGATGTTGACGTTGGTGCCGTTGGTGCCTGTGCAGGCGCCGCCACCACCACCGCCGAGGTTCAGCGTCCAGGAGTCGATGAACCCGACATCGAGCGATGCGGCGTCCTCGACCCGGAGCCGCCAGGTGCCGTTGGAGACCTCGCTGGAGAGGTTGACCGTGTAGGTCTGGTCGATGTTGTCGGCGCTGCCGCCGGTGCGGTTGTGCAGCAGGTAGAGCGTTCCGTCCGGGGCGACGAGGTTGACGATGAGGTCGCCGATGAACGTGTGCACGATGTGGACCTCGACCGTACTCGTGGCCGAGGCGTTGCCGGCGCAACCGTTGATCGGGATTGTGCTCTCCACTATGGATAGATCAGGAATGGCCACGTCGGTCGGGTTGGTGCCCACACAACCGGGCGGCCCGAGTACGGTCAGCGTGAAGACTGCCGTGTGCACATTGGACGGCGACGTTCCGATGATCGTGATCGTGTGAACGCCGATCGGGGTGCTCGCCGACGTGCTGATGGTCAGTGCGGACGAGCCGCCCGCCAGGACGGACGTCGGGTTGAACGAAGCCGTCGCACCGGTGGGCAGACCGCTCGTGGAGAACGTCACGGTCTCCGCCGAGCCGTTGGTCAGCGCGGTGTTCACGGTCGCCGAGACGGACCCACCCGGCGTGGTCGAACCGGACGTCGGCGTGACCGAGACCGAGAAGTCGTTCGGCGTCGGGCATCCGGCGTCGTTGCCGGCGACGTTCACCGCGGTCCAGGCGGCCTGCACCGTCCGGTACTCGACGGAGCAGAGGCCGAAGAGGTCAGCGGCGGCCGTCAGGGTGTACGCCCGCGACGTGTTGCCCGGGTTGGCGGTGTTGACATAGAAGGTGTTCGAGGTGAAGTACACATCGAGGGCCCGGAACCAGATCCTCTCCGCCTTGGCGCGGCCGATGCCGACGACCGGCGCCGCGGTGCCGCAGATCGGTGAGGTGCCGAACGCGGTCGCGCCGGTTCCTTCCGCGAGGTTGAAGAAGAAGTGGTTGCCAACGCCGGACGAGAAGTGCACGTCGACATTGCGGGTGTTGGTGTTCCAGCAGCCGTGCGAGGCGCCGTCGAGCGGCGGGTTGTACATGAACCGCAGCGGTGTACCGTCGCCGTTGATGTCGATCTTCTCGCCGACGTCGTAGTCACCGGGGTCGTTGGCGTTGTTGGCGAAGAACTCCACCATGTTGCCGAAGATGTCGCTGGTCGCCTCGTTGAGCCCGCCCGACTCGCTCGCGTAGGTCAGGCCGCCCGGCACGACGTTCTCGGTGACGCCGTGGCTCATCTCGTGGCCGGCGACGTCGATGGAGACCAGCGGCTTGGCGTTCCCGGCGCCGTCGCCGTAGGTCATCTGCGCGCCGTCCCAGAACGCGTTGACATAGTTGCTGGAGTAGTGCACGCGGCTGGGTACGCCCGCGCCGTTGCCGAAGATGCCGTTACGGCCGTGCACGTTCTTGAAGTAGTCGAACGTGAGCGCCGCGCCGTAGTGGGCGTCGACGGCCGCGGACTGACGGTTGCTGTTGGTGCCGTTGCCCCACACGTTGTCGGCGTCGGTGAACGTCGTGCACGTGGTCGTGCCGTTGTTCATGTCACACGTGCGGCCGTTGCCATGGCTCGGGTCAATCATGTCGAAGGTCGAGCCGTTGGGGGTCGTGTCGACGGATACGGTGCCCGCGTAGATGCTGTTGCCCGTTCCGAGCACGGTCACGATCTCGTCGAAGGAGCCGATGAACTCGCCCGTCAGCGCGTCACTGATCACGTGCAGCCGGGACGGCGTCACGCCGTCGGGCGCCCAGCCGCTGACCTTCGTCTCCCAGGCGAGCCGCCCCAGACCCGTGCTCGCGTCGATGAAGAGCTCCGGCGAGCCGGCCGTGGTGACCGTACCCGAGAACTGGGCGACGGCGGCGGTCTTCGCCTGCGCCGCGCTCACCTGCGCCGTGGTGCCGATCGTGAGCGGGCGAACCAACCCCACCGATGCACCGGCGAAGCTACCGTTCGCCTTGGTGTGGATGACGAAGTCGCCGCCGTAGACCCGCAGCCCGTGGTAGGTGCGGGTGTAGCGGACGTGGGCCGCGCCGGACGGGTCAACCTTGGAGCTGTACACGCGGTACGCGTCGCCCGGCGCCGCCCGTACGGCCGACGGGTTTGCCGCCAGGGCCTGCTCGGCCCGAGTGAGCGCGGACGTGTCTGGTGCGGCGCTCGCCGCCGACCCCGGAATCAGTGCGCCCCCGATGAGCGCCGCAACTCCGACAATATGGAGTAACCGTCTTCTCACTGAGCCCTCCTCGCGTCAACCTCGCATCGCCGGGAAGTTTCCCGAGGTAGCTATATTTACATTTTTCTTCGTACGGCGAAATGCGCGGCGCGACCGTCAAGGGAAAGCGCTATGTCAACGGCGGAGCGGAATGTGCCGCCTCGATGATGAAGGGACCGGCGAGAGTCGCGTTCGGTCAGGCGCGGCGGGTCATCACTCGATAGGTGATCGCCAGCCCGATCACGGCCCACAGGGCGACCACGGCGAAAGGCAGCACGGCGATGCCAGTCGCGGGAACGTCCACGGTCTCCCGGATGACCTGTGCCATGTAGGTGAACGGGAGCCAGTTGTGCGCCGTCGCCAACCAGTCGGGCAGGCGCTCCGCCGGGTAGTTGATGGGAGCGAACATGAGCGCTCCGAAGAGGATCAGCTGCGTCAGGACCGCCGCGACCTCGGGTGGAGTCGCGTAGGCGATGCTGTAGCCGACCGCCACGCAGCAGGCGGCGACGAGCAGGGTGGCCGGAACTGCCAGTGGACTGATTGTGAACTGAAGGTCGAACCGAAGCGAGGCCATGCCCAACGTGGCGGCCAGACCGGGCAGCGCCAGAGCGATCCAGACCGTGGCGTCGGCCGCCAGCAGCGCCAACCGGGGCACCGGCATCGTCCGCTGGTAGTCGAAGATCCCGCTGAGCTTCTGCTGGGCGACCATCTGCGGGGCGGCGACCATGCCGATCGTGACCAGGCCGAGGGTGAGCGCACCGGTGGTCAGGTACCGCGCGGTGGTGGGGTCGGGATCGGGGACGAGAAGCGCGAGACCGACCACGATGCCGGCGCCGAGGATGGTCTGGTACACGATCAGGAGCGGCAGGGTGGTCCGCATCCGCAGCAGGTTCCACCGCACCAGCAACCGGTAGCTACGCAACGCGTGTCGCACGTGAGCCCTCCGTTCCGGCGTCCACCAGTCCGATGTAGATGTCCTCCAGGCTGGTCGGGGTGATGGAGAACTCGTCCAGCCGACCCTGGTCCCGTTGGTGTTGGGCCCACGCGATGGCCCGGGTCGCCTCCGTGGCGGCGATGGGAATCACCACCCGTCGACCGGTGCGTGCCGCCACCTCCCCACCGGTGAACTCGGCCGCCAGCGCCGCCGCGTCGAGGTCGGCCGCGGTGAACTCCAGCCGCAGCCGGTCGCCGTGTCCTCCTCGCAACTGGGCGGGGGTGCCTTCGGCGACCACCCGTCCGTGATGGAGGACGACCAGCCGCTCGACGCTGCGCTCGGCCTCCACGACGTTGTGAGTCACGAGAAGGACCGCGCGTCCGTCGTCGGCGAGTGACCGGATCTGCTGCCACAGCAGCCGTCTGCGCACGGGATCGACGTCGTTGGTCGGCTCGTCGAGCATCACGATGTCGCCCGGCTCGGCGGCCGCCATGCAGAACGCGGTGAGCCGGCGCACGCCGCCGGACAGCTTCTGCCCGACCGTGTCGGCCCATTCACCGAGGTCGAGGGCGTCGAGCATCTGGGTCGCGTGTCGCGAAGCCCGGCGCCGGTCCGCACCGCGGATCCGCGCCATGATCTCGATCGCCTGGCGCGGTGTGACTCCCTCGAGCGGCGCCTGCGACTGTGGTTGCAGTGAGCAGACCCGCCGGGCCAGCACGGGGTCGGCGACGGCGTCCCGGCCGCCGATGTGGATGGAGCCCGAGGTCGGCCGCACGAGTCCGATCACTTGGTGCAGCAACGTGGTCTTGCCCGCGCCGTTGTGCCCGAACAGGCCCACCACCTGCCCGGCCGAGACTTCCAGGCAGATCTCGTCGTTGGCACGGACGCCCCGCTGGTACTCCTTGGTCAGACGGTCGATCCGCAGCAGCACGTCGCCTCCGGTCAATGAGTGCCTCCGGTCAATGAGTACGGTCGGCGAGCGCGTCCTTGACGGCCTTGCTGGCCCGGAACACGCCGATGACCTTCACGGAATCGATGACCTCCCGCGCCAGTTCGGGTGTGACGTCCTCGCCGAGGGAGAGCATCCCGGTGATGGAGATGTTCAGCCGCCGGCCCGCGGCGCGATGGCGCTCGAGGTCCTTGCGGCCGTAGTGGGCCACCCCGATGGTCAGTTCTCGCCGGTTCACGGTGTGCCTCACCTCCTCGTCGTGCCGGGTCAGCTGGTTGCGGATGGCGGTTCGCACGAAATCGGTGCGGTTCGCGTAGAACCCCTCCTCGACCAGCAAATCGACCTTGCCTAGGTCGACGACGCTCATGTTGATCGTGATCTTCTCGATGTCGGCCATGGCCGGATCGTACGGCAACATCCA
>Ga0209382_10012610_pt1 | contig 10434 bp, 10 predicted proteins | sample SoiMetdeltSBSDD5_FD_187599 | JGI IMG/M metagenome (GOLD analysis project Ga0209382, IMG submission 187599) | Bulk soil microbial communities from a Populus tree surrounding site in Tennessee, USA - Soil MetaG P. deltoides SBSDD5 (SPAdes) (version 2) | ecosystem: Environmental > Terrestrial >...
GAGGAGCACGAGGACGTCGGCGATGATGCCCGTGAGCATCGCGTTGTGATCCCAGAACATCGTCACCGTGACGTCGCTGACCGACGCGGCCACGATGACCAGGAGCGCACCGCCTCCCAGGGCGCGGAAGAGCAAGCGGCGACGCCGTGCGTTCACGTCGCAAGGGTCGCGGCCGCTGCGGACGGACTAGGTGGTTACGCTCCGATTAGCCTTGGCCCCTGCCCGCGTTGCCCCACCTCGACGCGATCGAGCACCGCGCCGCCGGGCTGGCGGCGCGGACGCGCGATCGCGCGTACGTCGAGGCGTTCCGTGAGCATCGGTCGCCGCCGCGGCGCCCGCGGGTGCACGACCTGGAGCGCTATGCGGCGGATTGGGCCCCGCTCGTGCCCGACAATGCCGAAGCCCGCGCCGAGCTCGCCCACGCGTTGGGCGGGCGCCATCGGCTCCCGCGCGACCGCGTGCCGGCCATCCGCGCGGCGCTGCGCCTCGACGATGCCGCCGTGCGGGCGGCCTACCAGCGGCGCTACGGCGCGTCGCTGGACGAGTTGTTCACGACCCGGCTGGGCCTCGGCGAGCGGGCCCGCTGGCTCGTGCACGCCCTCGCCGGCTCGCTCGATCGCCTGCCTCCGTTCTGGCTGACCGTCGTGCTGACGGTCGCGGTGACCCTGCCGGTCAGCCTGCTCGGCCTGCCCATCGCGGCAAGCGCGATGGGCGCGCTTCCCGCGCTGGCGCTGCTGGGCGTGGTCGGCTTGGTGATGTCGATCGCGATGGGCGGTCTGGGCGAGGCGATCGCGCGCAGCGGCGAGGTGCGCTATCGCCACGCCTTCCTGGGCGGGCTCGCGACCCAGCTCATCGGTGCCCGCGGGTCGATCGTGCTGACCGGCACGGGCGGCGTGCGAAGCGCCATGGCGCTGCTGGCGGGCTGGATCGGGCTGTCGATCGGCGCCGCCGAGGTCACGCACACGCCGCGGGGTATATGGGCCGGCCTCATCCTCGCCGCGGTGATCGTGATGCTGACGCGGGGCGCGAAGCTCGCGCTCGGCACGGTGGCCCTGTTCGGCGTGGTCGCGACCGCGCTGGTCCTCGCCGCGACCGCGTTGGCATTCCTGCACGCCGGCCCCGGGAACCTGGCCCACGCCGACGTGCCGACCGGCGGCGGCAACGCCGCCCTCGACCAGACCGTGGGCGCGGCGCTCGGCGTGGTGCTCATGCAGTACATCGGCTCGGTCTACCTGATCGGCATCCGGCGGGAAGTGGGGGCTCGCGATCCCGACGCCTCGACGCTCGCGGCGGGGGCGTTCGTCGGCACGGTCGTGGTGACCGTGATCGTGGGCCTGTGGCTGCTGGCAGTCAGCGCCGCCGTGCCCGCCGCGGAGCTGCGCGCGACCAGCGGCACCGCGATCGGTCCGCTGGCCGACAAGATCGGCCCGGCCATGGCGGTCATCGGCGGGATCGCCGCGTTGCTGCTGCTGGGCATGAACATCAACCGGGCCGCGGTGGCGGTGCACCAGCTCACGCTCGAGCGCGTGTCGCGCGTGGCGCCGCGTCTGCAGCCGCTCCTCGGCCTCGTGCCCGTTCTCCTCCTGTTCGGGATCGCCGAGACGCTGCTCGACGTCGGCGATGCATCGTTCTCCAGCATCCTCACGATCTCCGGGGTGGTCACCAACGTGCTCGTCGGTGCGGCCATCCCGATGCTGCTGCTTCTGGCGGCACGGCGCCGCGGCGAGCTCGTGCCGGAGCGCGTCTGGCACTGGCTCGGCTGGCCGCCGCTGGCCTGGGCCATCGTGGCGGCCGCGATCGCCGCGCTCGTCGTGGTCGGACTGTTCGTGTGGGACGACTGGGGCTCGCGCAGCGCGGCCCTGGCCATGGCCGTGGTCGGGGCCGCGACCGTGTGGTGGGCGGCGCGTGCGCACGCGTTCCGCCCCCGTTGCGTGGTCGAGCTGGTCGATGGGCGCTGGGCCGTGGTCGCCGGCGGCCGCACGCTCGCGGTCGACGCCGAGCTCTCCTACGACGGGCGCGATCCGACGCGGGTGCACGCGTCCGGCGGCGCCCTCGGCCCCGGGCTGAGCGGGCTGCGCGTGCACGGGGACGCGGCCAACGGGGCGGAGGAAGTCGCCGTGTGGCGCGCCGGGGTCGAGGTCGCCGGCACCGACGTTTCGCAACCGGACATCGACGGCGCCTGGTCGGCGTCCGTGGAGGTCGGTCCGCGCGGGGGAAATCGCTGACACTGCATGGCGTGTGGCCCGAGGCGCAGATAGCATCGCCGCGTGTCTGGGGCGGAGCGGACCGCGGCGGAGATCGAGGGCGCCGAGCGAGCGGTGCGCGCCGAGATCGAGCGCCTGCGGGGCGAGCTGGGCGACGCGCGCGAGCGGGCCTCGACCGAGGTCGCCGCGCTGCGGCGGCGACTCGACCGCGCGGAGGCCGACGAAGAGCGGGCGCACGAGCGCCTCGGCGACGAGCTCGGGCGCCTGGGCGACGCGCTCGGGCCGGTGACGACGTGGCGCGAGGACGTCGATCGCGACCTCGGACGCCTGACGGCGGAGCTCGCCCAGCGCGCAGCGGCCATCGACGACGCCAACGCCGCCATCGACGACCTGCGGGCGTCGGACCGCATCGTCGAGTTGCTGAAGACGGTGGAGACGCTGCGGACCGAGCAGGCCGAGCTGCTGGCGGCCGCCGACGAGCGCGAGCTGCGCATCGACGCGACCGAGGGCCGCGTGGCCGCCCTCGAGGCGGCCGCGGAGGCGTTCTCGGAGCGGCTGCACGGGCTCGAGGCCACCGCGCAGGCGACGGCCGAGGAGGCGCGCAGGCTGCGCGAGGCGACCGACCGGCGCGAGCACGACGAGCGCCTGGGCGCGCTCGAGCGCCGCGTCGATGCGCTGGTCGTCGCCAGCGGACGCCGCGCGCCCGGGGCGTCGTCCGCGCACGCTGGCCCACTCACGCGCGCCGGTACCGACCGGCTCTGGGCCGCGCTGCGTGGCCGCGATGCGCCCTGGCCGGCGCGCGCGTGGCTCCCGGCCGCCCTGCGGTCGCTGGCGACCACCGAGCCCGCGACCGTGCTGCGCACCGTGGCGGCGCTGCTCCCGGTCTCCGGCCGGCTCGCCGGGAAGCCGCTGCGGTGGGAGGTGCGCGTCGACGGCGAGGGCGAGCTCGCCGCCGGCCCCGAGGACGTTGCGGCCGCGCATTTCCGCGTCGAGGCCGACGCGGTCGGGCTGGCCGAGCTGCTCGACGGCGTCCGTCCCGCGCGCGGGCGGGTCGAGCTGCACGGGAAGCGGCGATTGGCGCGCAGGCACCTCGCGGCCCTCGGACAGAGCACGCGCAGCCCGGCCAACCTCGCCCGGGCCGGCGTGTGGCTGGATCCGGTCGTGCTCGCCCGCGCCATCGCCGCGAGGGTCGATCAGCGCTGGGTCGGAGCGCACCGGCCCACCGTCGCGGTCTCGCTGTCGGGTCCGGTGGCCGCGGACTTCGCGGTGAGCACCGCCGAGGGCTTCGCGGTGCGGTCGGGCCCGGGCGCCGCGCGGCCCGACGCGACCGTGACCATGCCGACGTTGGCGTTCTACCGCTGGCTGTCGGGCGAGGCCCTCGACGCGCCCGTTGCGCTCTCGGGTGACCGCGAGGCCGTCGCGCTCGTCGCGGCGTGGGCGGAGCGGGCGATCGAGCGCTAGGCTCGATCGCATGACCACTCCGAAGGCCGAGGACGTGGGCGCGGGGTACGCGTCGTCGACGCCCCGCATGATGATCTCGACCATGAACGACCTCCCGGGCTGGGAGGTCGAGGAGGTCCTGGGCGAGGTTTTTGGGCTGACCGTTCGCTCCCGCAACGTGGGCTCGCAGATCGGCGCGTCGTTCAAGTCGCTCGTGGGCGGCGAGCTCAAGGGCATGACGAAGATGCTCGTCGAAGGGCGCGCGCATGCGACCGAGCGGCTCATCGAAGAAGCGGAGGGCAAGGGCGCAAACGCCATCCTCGCCTTCCGCTTCGACACCTCGGAGCTCGGCACCGTTTGGACCGAGATCTGCGCCTACGGCACGGCCGTCAAGGCGCGCCGCGTCTCGTAGACGCGGCAGGCCGCGCGGCGGGGAGGACGACGATGAATGTCGTCCCCGCGCCTACCTCGGAATGAACCGCGATCGTGCCGTCATGCATGCGCGCGATGGCGTCGGCGATCCACAGCCCGAGCCCTGTGCCCGCCACCTCCTGCTCGATTGCCGCCGAGCCGCGGTAGAAGCGCTTGAACAGCTGCGCGTGCTCGTGCGTGGGGATGCCGATGCCCGAATCGCGCACCTCGAGCCGCACGTCGGCGCCGTCACCGCGCAAGCCAACCCGCACGATGCCGCCGGCGGGGGTGAACTTGATCGCGTTGGAGATGAGGTTGTCGCACAGCTGGGCGAGCCGGTCGGGGTCCGCCCACAGCTTCGCCACCGGCTCGACCGCCACGTCGACCGTGACCATGCGGGCGGCGGCGCTCGCGCGCGCCAGGTCGGCCGCGTCGCGGACGACTGCCTCCGCGTCGACCCACTCCCGCCGGGCCGGGATCCGCCCCGCCTGCAGCTCGGACGCGAACAGCAGCTGCCCGATGAGCCGCAGCAGCCGGCGCGCATTGCGGTCGATCACGTCGAGGAAGCGCCGGCCGTCCGGCGAGAGCCGCTCGGTCTCGTCCGCCAGCACCTCGAGGGTGGCGATGATCGACGCGAGCGGTGTCCGCAGCTCGTGCGAGACGAGCGCGACGAAGTCGTCCTTGAGCTGATCGGCCTCGCGACGCAGCGCCTGCCGCTCAAGCTCCAGCCGTTGGCGTACGGCGTCCAAGGTGCTCTCCATGGCCTCCTCCAGGTCGCTCGAGCGTGAGCCGGGCACCACCGGCAAGCGTCGCGGGCCTTCGGGGGCAGGCAGGAAAAGGCCAAGGAAGAGAACGGGAAGAGGTAAAGTCGCGCGGGTGGCGGGAGCCCATGTCCTGGTGGTGGACGACGAGGACGACCTGCGGGATGTCGTCTGCACGCTGCTGGAGCGGGCCGGACTCCGCACGACGGGCGCCATCAACGGCCAGCAGGCGCTGAAGGTCCTCTACGACGAGCGGCCCGATCTCGTCGTCCTCGACGCCGCGATGCCGGTGCTGGACGGCTGGCAGACGCTCGAGCGCATCCGTCACCTCTCCGACGTGCCGGTGATGATGCTGACCGCCCGCGACGGCGAGCTCGAGAAGGTCCGCGGGCTCAAGGCCGGCGCCGACGACTATGTGACCAAGCCGTTCGGCCGGCAGGAGCTGGTGGCGCGGGTGGAGGCGCTGCTGCGCCGGGCCGGCGACCGGGGCCCGGAGATGGTGGCCTTCGACGACGGCCTCGTGCGCATCGACTTCGCCGAAGCGCGCGTGCTGGTCGATGGCAACGAGGTCGCGCTCACGCCGCTGGAGTTCAAGCTCCTCGCCACCTTCGTCCGCCATCCCAACCAGGTCCTCAGCCGCGACCAGCTGCTCGAGCTGGTGTGGGAGCAGGCTCTGGGTGGCCCGACGGACCAGGTCAAGGTCTACGTCGGCTACCTGCGCCGGAAGCTCGCCCAGGCGACTAGCCGCTCGCCGATCGAAACGGTCCGCGGATTCGGCTACCGCTACCGGCCCACCGGCTGACGCGCGCGAGTCCATGTAGGGTGCGCGCCAAGCGAGCCGATGGCCGCGTCGCTGCGCAATCGCCTTCTCATCGCGACAACCCTTTGGAGGGATGCGCTCCGCGAGCCCCTGCCGAAGATGAAGCCGGGTGAACCGGCCGAGCAGATCGAGGCCTTCGAGCTCCAGCTCATCGAGCGACTGTGCGCGGGCGCGACGCCCGACACGGCCGGCGAGGTGGCGGATCGCACGTGGGACCTGGTGCACGATCGCCCCGATGACGATCCGGTCAAGCGCCGGGTCGTCGAGTGCCACGAGGAGCTCGCGCGCCTCTCCCGCCGAGTCCCGTAGTTGGGTGATTTTCCCGCGGACGCGGTCCGGCGGGGATGCTTGACTGGCGGCGGTGAGCGACTTCCCCTGTCCCTACGACGAATGCGACGGCAGCGGCATGGTGCTCGACGCCGCCGCGAATGCGGCCCGACCCTGCCGCTGCTGGGACCAGCGCAAGGCGACGCGCCGCGCACGCCAGCTCTCGCACCATATCCCGAGGCGCTACCGCAACGCCGGCTTCGAGCGCTACCCGATCACGGAGATCGACCCCGAGGTCGTGCGCGACGTGCGGCGCTACTGCGACGCGATCGAGGAGCGGCTCGACGGCGGTGACGGGCTCTGGTTCACCGGGCCCAAGGGCACCGGCAAGACCACGCTGGCCATGGTCGTCTCCACCCACGCGCTCAAGGCCCGGCGCTCGGTGGCGATCTATACCGCGCCGGTGCTCCTGGCGCACATCGCCGCCACGTACGACCAGGACGCCCATCACACCTACCTGGAGTTCATGGACCGGCTCGCGGCGGTGGACCTGCTGCACATCGACGACATGGCGGTCGCGCGGCAGACCGAGTGGGTCCTCGAGCAGCTCTACACGGTCATCAACCGGCGCTATGAGGACCAGCGCTCGATCGTCTTCACCACCGACCATTCCGACCTCGGCGCCTGCGTCGGGAACCGCACGTTCTCACGGCTGCGCGAGATGTGCGGCGACCCGTTGCTGCTCGAAGGCGAAGACGCCCGAGTCACGTTCTAAGCAGGCCATTCTCGCCGCTCCTGGCGGTGTCCTCGGGGTTCGCAGTGCCTAGCACGGCTTCACTGGGTGGGTTTTGGGTGGTTCTCTTGCCAGGAGCGCCGAGCTATGGCCTGCGGGAATAGGGTGCGCGAGAGATGGCCCGGGCAGCTGCCGCCGTCGCGCTGTGCGCCGTGCTCGCCGCCTCGGGATGCGGGGGTGGCGGGGGTTCGACCACGCGGGCGCCGGCGGGCGCCGCGCCGGTGCATCCCGGCGGCGGCGGGCAGCGCGCCGCGCGCGGCGTGGCCGCGTACCGGACGGCGGTGGACGCCGTGCTCGCGTCCTACGCGGTCGCGCAGCGCGGCGCGTTCCGCTCGCTGCGCGGGGCCGCCGACGCCACCGCGTTCGCCGCGGCCCTGGGCCGGCTGCGCCGGGCCACCGTCCGCGCGGCCGACCGCCTCGCGGCACAGCGCCCGCCGTCCCCGGCGGTCGCTCCGCACCGACGCTTCGTCGCCGCCTTCCGCTCGCTCGGCCGCGTCCTGAGGTCCGCGATCGATGCGCGCCGGCGATCCGACTTCCAGCGACTGAGGCGGGTCGGGCGGAGGCTCGCATCCGGCGAGTTCTCCCGCCCGATCGTGGACGCCGCGCGCCAGATCGACGCCGCGCTGCGCCCGCGCTGACGCTGAAACACGCAACCCGCTGACGTCCGGGGCGTCGTATATGAGTCCACCCGGCGTCGACACGCGGAGGGCTCCCGATCCTCGCCGTCGAAGAGCCCGGAAAGGACGTGACGAATGCCTCGGTGCGACCACTCCGGACTGCACAGCGGCTTGGGCCGCTACTCCCAGCGGTTCAAGGCCATCCGCTTCGTGGTCGTCTGCGACCGGTGCGGTGCCGAGTGCCGCGAGGTCGCGATCGAGGACTACGAGCCCCGGTTCGTGGTTGACGCGCCCGAGAATCGCTCGCACGCCGCCTGAAGCGGCCATTACCCTCGGTCGAAGTGGCCAGTCCGAGCACCGCGACGCCGCCCGCCCGCAGGCAGGAGCCGGGGCTTCCGCCCGCGCGCGGCTTCGCGCAATGGCTGCACGAGGGGCCGGGGTTCGCGCTGTCGCGCATCGTCTGCGACCTGGTCCTGCTCACGGCAGCGCTGCTCATCGCTCGCGAGCTCACGCCCGAGGCCGAGGACGGCATCTTCGTCTTCGCCTTTCCGGTCTTCGTCGTCGTCGTGCTCGCGGCGCGACGGATGTACGACCCGTCGGCGCTGATCGCCGGCCTGGACCGTGCGGCCAACATCGTCCTCGCCGTCGGCATCGCCGCGCTCGTGAGCGCAGGCATCGCCGGGCTCGTGGACCCGGCCGACATCGAGCCGACCGTCGCGCTCGACGAGCTGCTCCTCGGCGGCCTGCTCGTGGGCGCTGGGCGCGGAGTGCTCGGCGTGCTGCGGATGCGCGCACGGCGGCGGCATCGGGTCGGCAGGCGCACGCTCATCGTCGGCACCGGTGACGTCGCGATGCTGCTGCACCGGCGGCTGCGCCAGCTGCCCGACCTCGGGCTCGTCCCCGTCGGCTTCGTCGAGCCCAACCCAGCCCGCGCAGGGGAGCCGGGCCCCCGTGCCGAGCCCGTGCTCGGCACGCTCTCAGACCTGGACGAGGTGGTCGGAGCGACCGCCGCCGAGCACGTGATCCTCGCCTTCTCCTCGGCGCCCGACCGCGGCCTGCGCCCGGTCGTGCGGCGGTGCGAGGATCTCGGCGTCGAGCTCTCGATCGTCCCTCGCCTCTTCGACGAGACCACCAACCGGATCGTGCTCGAGCACATCGGCGGCCTGCCGGTGTTCGCCCTGCGCGAGGTCGACCCGCAGGGCTGGCAGTTCGGCATCAAGCACACGTTCGACCGCATCGTCTCGGCGCTGTTGCTCGTGCTGCTCAGCCCGCTGCTGCTGGCCGTCGCGGCCGGGGTCAAGCTGTCGTCCCCGGGCCCGGTGCTGTTCCGCCAGCAGCGGCTCGGGCGCGACGGCCGCGTCTTCGATCTGTGCAAGTTCCGCTCGATGCGGGCGGCGCCTCCGTCGGCCCCCGCCGCCGTCGATGCCGAGCACGGCCCGGGCGGCGTCGAGGGCGAGGACCGCCGCACGCGCTTCGGCGCCTGGCTGCGGCGTACCTCGATCGATGAGTTGCCCCAGCTGCTCAACGTGGTGCGCGGCGAGATGTCGCTCGTCGGACCGCGCCCCGAGCGGCCGAACCTCGTCGAGCTGTTCGAGGAGATCGTCGACCGCTACGCCGACCGTCACCGGGTGAAGTCCGGCATCACCGGCTGGGCCCAGGTGCACGGCTTGCGCGGCCGGACCTCGATGGTCGACCGCGTCGAGTGGGACAACTACTACATCCAGAACTGGTCGCTCTGGCTCGACGTCAAGATCCTGCTCTTGACGCCCGTTGCGTTACTGGCGGGGGCGGAGTAGCCCGGGGCGCCGGGAAGGAGCTGCCGGCCTGACGGGCGCGGCGATACGTGCTCTGGGCGCTGCCCTGCGGCAGGTGCTCGGCGCCTGCGCTCATCGGGTTGAGGTCGGCCAGGCAGTGCACGAGCTCGGGCTCGGGGCGCTCGGTGTCGATGAGGACCGCCGTGCCCGGCCATGCGAAGCGCAGGTAGCGCTCGTAGGACTCCAGCGATCGGAGCGTGGGCTCGTAGATCCAGCACCCGGTGTTCCAGAAGCGGACGTCGCCCGGCAGCTCGCCCTCAAGGGGCGTGGTCCGCACCCCGTGCAGCGGCTGGTGGGTGTGGGCGAAGACGAGCTTGTCGTGGTGCGTGCTGAGGCGGAGGTTCTTGGTCACCTGGGCGAACGCGTGCAGCGAGCGCTCTACGGGCTCATCGGGAGCGAGGACGCGGGCGAGGTTCATCGACGTCCTTCCGGCGCTCTCGACCGGCCCGCTGGTCGCGGCCTCGAAGCCCCCACCCGGGCGCACGAGTGACCTCGCTCGATCGGCGAGCTCGCGCGCCAGCCGTTCGGCCTCCCGTCCCGGCGAGGTGACCGCGCGCAGTATGCGCGCGATGCGCTGGACCTCCTCGAGCAGGCTCCGCTGGGCGTCGGTGCCGCTGGGCAGCTGAGCGACGGTGTAGAGGAGCTCGGTGAGCGGACCCGTCGCCGCCTCGTAGTCGGCGATGCTGAGCGTGCGGCCGTGGGTCTTGACCCCGCCGACCCGGCGCAACCCGCGCGTGAACATGCGGTTCGCCATCGACCCCTGCACGTGCGCGTCGAGGTAGTGGCCGTGGCAGCAGAGGACGTCGCCGACCCGGTGGAAGGGGTACTCGATAGCGACCTCGCAGGATGGGAGACGGCGCTGCATGAAGCGGAGGAAGAAGTTGCGCTCGCGCAAGCTCGGGCCGACCGTCTGGACGTCCTCGCCCGTCGCCAGCACCTCCTCCGTCAGCGTCTCGAGCTCCCGGACCATGATGTGCCGATCGTGGTTGCCGGCCAGCCAGACGAAGCGCTTGCCCGCCATCTTGTCCGCGATCAGCTCGAAGAACGGGTCGGCGGCCGCGAATGCGTCGGGCACCGTGGCGAAGAGGAAGTCGAACAGGTCGCCCAGCAGCACGAGCTCGTCGACCGCTTCGAGGTGAGGAGCGAGCCGCGCGAGGGCCCAGTCGTGCCGGAGGAGGTCGTCACCGGTCCAGGCACCGAAGTGGGTGTCCGAGATGACGAGAGCGCGCACCGCGCGCACCGTAGCGCGGTTCGCGGATACGCTCACACCCGTGCCGGGGACGCTTGCCAACCGGCACGGGTGTGAG
>Ga0209382_10012612_pt1 | contig 10433 bp, 8 predicted proteins | sample SoiMetdeltSBSDD5_FD_187599 | JGI IMG/M metagenome (GOLD analysis project Ga0209382, IMG submission 187599) | Bulk soil microbial communities from a Populus tree surrounding site in Tennessee, USA - Soil MetaG P. deltoides SBSDD5 (SPAdes) (version 2) | ecosystem: Environmental > Terrestrial >...
TTCAAAGGTCTACTGGAAACCTGTCTTCTGGCATCGCTCCTACTGCCTGCTTACTTGCGGCGGAGCGCCTTTGAGCGTAATCCGGCAGTATATCCAGCAGCAGAGTGAGACCTAACGGCCGCGTATCTCCACCCAACCCTATCGGGTATGGGTGGAGTATTGCCGCTCACTTATGAAAGCTTCAGATAAACGCGCTCGTTAACCCGGCGGCCGCCGGCGCGCTCCATCCGGTATTGGCCGTACGATGGTTTTGGCCCACGTCCTCACAATCCAGGGGGCGGGAGCCTTTGGTGCATGAGCGTACTGAAGCCGCGTGGAGAATAGGCTAATAGATAGACACTTTGACGAGAAAAATTTCCGATTCTTGAGTTTTCACCGGGAATACCGGCCCTCTGTATGTCATTGCTTTTGAAACAACCCTACTTCCCCTTTGATTTCCTCCCCATTTTAATGCCTCTAAAAAGAGAGGGGTGGCCTGGTGATTGCTCCCAAAACGAGCACCCTCAGACGATAAGTATGACGGCGTAAGGCGCAGCGTCTGCAGGGATGCGATGATGCGCCAATCCCCTAAGGAAGTGGTATGTCATTTATCAAGTTGTTATACGGGGCCTCATTTTTACCGGTCGCATTTGCGGCGGCGATGCTGGGCGCTGGCGCCCCCGAGCAGCCGTCAAATCAAGCCGATCAGGCTGAACAGGCCAGGTTGGGCAAACCGGGCGCGGTCGATTTTCCAACTTCCTGTTCGCAACCAGCGCAGATACATTTCCTGCGCGGCGTGGCCGCGCTTCACTCCTTCTGGTATGAAACAGCTCGCAGCAGATCTGGCGTCTGAGCGCTTTTCCGTGGCGGCTGCCACAACTCTCTCCTGAAGAGTTGAAAGGCGTGCGGGAGATAGCTGGAGAGATTGGTAAGCGCGAAACGGGCGAAGAGAGCGGTCAAGGCGGCGATGACAGTAAGAAGAGTCCTTTAATGCCCCAGGGATACGCCATGGACAAAGTCGCGCCGCCATTGAGCGATAACGTGACCGGATGAAGTCACGAATGGAGTAGGAGGAATATATGAATCACTTCCGATCGCGCGCGGCGCGACCTTTGCCTTCGAGCGCAGCGCTTCAGATCAAAGTCGTAATCGCCTTATTTGCGCTGCTCGCAGTCTTCCGCGCCCCACAACACCCTGCCCGCGCAACGGCGCAGGCGCAAACAACCCAAGCGCAAGAAGTACAGATCGCCAGCAGCGCGCCGACAAGTGGCGCCGCGAAAAACCAAACAAGCGGTTGTGTCCTGGCGCTCGCCGACTTGGAGCGAATGGCGTTGCAGGCCAATCCGACGCTGGCCGAGGCGCAAGCCGCGATACGCGCCGCCGAGGGCAGGCGCGCTCAGGCAGGTCTCTGGCCGAACCCGGTCGTCGGGTATACGGGTGAAGAGTTCAGCACGCGCGCTTTCGGCGAGAAGAGCGAACACTTCGCTTTCGTCGAGCAGACCATCCTGCTCGGCGGCAAACTCGGCAAGAGCCGGCGCATCTTCGCCCAGGAGAAAGTCCTGGCCGAACAGGAGGCGATCGCGCAGCGATATCGAATTTTGAACACAGTGCGGATGCTCTTTTACGAAGCGCTGGGGGCGCAGCGGCGCGTCGAGACGCGTGCGGAACTGGTTCGCATCGCCCGCGAAGCCGTCGGCGTTACTGAACAGCTCTTCAACGTCGGACAGGCAGACCGCCCGGACGTGTATGAGATCGAGATCGAGGCGCAGCGGGCGCAACTGGACTTGATCATGGCCGAGAATCGCCAGGATCAGGTGTGGCAGCAACTGGGCGCGGTTCTCGGCGATCCATTCCTCCAGCCGACCTGCCTGGTCGGCGATCTGGAAAAAGGTCTCCCGACGCTCGATCTAGAGGCGGCGCTCGCCACGCTGCTCGGCGGGAGCCCTGAGTTGAAGCGCGCGCAAGCCGCCATCCAACGCGCGCGTGCGGCCATCGCGCGCGCCAAGGCCGAACGCGTCCCCGATCTTTTCCTGCGCGGCGGATTCGGATACAGCACCGAGCTTCTGGAGACGCGCAATCCACGCCTGGCGGGGCGCAAGACAGGGCCGGAGGGATTTCTCGAAATTGGGGTTCGATTGCCGATCTTCAACCGCAATCAGGGCAACATCATCGCTGCCTACGCCGAGTTGGAGATCGCCGAGCGCGAAGCGCGCCGCGTTGAACTCGCGCTGCGAGCGCGGATGGCCGGGGTGTTCCGCAATTACCGGAATGCGCTGCGCGTGGTCTCGCAGTACGAGCGACAGGTGCTGCCACGCGCGAAGCGCGGATATCAACTCTACCTCGCTGGCTTCAAGCAGATGGCCGCCGCTTACCCGCAAATGCTCATCGCACAGCGCACGCTCTTTCAGGCGCAAGACACTTACATTGACGCGCTGGTGGAAGTCTGGCAGAGCGCGATTCAGATTCAATGCTTCCTGCTCACCGGCGGGCTGGATGCGCCCGCCGGCGCGCGGCCCGAAGGAGGCCCGGAACTGTCGCGTCCCGAGGGAGGCATAGAGGCGGGCCAGTCGCCCGGAATCAGGGCTGGGGCGCAGGGCGCCGGCGTGAGCGACCCTGTCTCCGCCGGGAGGCGCAATCAGTAGTCTTCGGGGAGGTGGTCTTTCGGCGTTTCTTTCAATGCAAAAGTGAGGAGAAGAGATGAACTTGAACAGACGTAATTTCCTGCGCGGCTCGACATTGCTCGGGGCCGGTGCGCTGGCGGCCCGCACGGCGCAGGCTCAACACGAACAACACCGACAACACGGTCAACCACAGAAACAGAAGGAGGGGCCTCTAAAGGCCCCGCCACTACCGGAGGCGCCGCCGGTAATGAAGAAGCCGTCTTCCGGTCCCGCCTTCGTTCCGGTCGAGACGCCCGACGTTCCCAAACTCCCCTGGGCGATGGAGGACGGAGTGAAGGTCTTTCATCTGACGGCGGAAGTGGTCAAGCGTGAATTTCTTCCGGCCTCATCGATGGGGTCGGCGAGAGTCGCTGATGTCTGGGGATTCAATGGAAGCATGCCCGGCCCGACCATCGAGACGCACGAAGACGACCGCGTGCGCATCATCTTTCATAACAAGCTGCCAGAGGGCATCACTATTCACTGGCATGGCGTTGAGACGCCGATCGAGATGGACGGCATGCCTTTCATCAGCCAGCCGATCGTCGAGCCAGGAGGAATGTACACCTACGAATTCACGCTCAAACAGAACGGCACTTTCTTTTATCACTCTCATATGGCGATGCAGGAGATGATGGGGCTGATCGGGTTATTCATCATGCACCCGAAGACGCCCTACGAGCCGCGCGTTGACAAGGATTTCGGTCTGATTTTGCAGGAGTGGGCCATTCTGCCTAACAACTCGGTGCCGAACTCGATGGCGATGGAGTTCAACTGGCTGACGATCAACGGCAAGGCCGGACCGGCGACGACGCCGATGATCGTGAAATTGGGAGAGAGAGTGCGTATTCGCATGGTCAACCTCGGCATGGATCATCACCCTATGCACATTCACGGCACGCAGTTCTACGTCACCGGCACCGAAGGAGGCCGAGTCCCGGAGACGGCCTGGTTCCCCCAAAACACGGTACTGGTCGGCGTGGCGCAGGCGAGGGACATCGAATTCGACGCCGTCAACCCAGGCGACTGGATGCTGCACTGCCACCTGCCTCATCACATGATGAACCAGATGGTCTCGATGGTCGGCCCTGTGGCGACGGCGGGACATGGGGCGCAAACCGGCAAGGGGATGGAGGAAGGTATGGGCATTATTCGTGATAGTAACGCTTTGTCCTCAGACCTCGCGCCGGGTCTGGGGCGCGGCCTCGGCCCGACAGTGGAACGCGAAAAGCAAATCTCAAACCTGGTTGGGCAGCAACAGCCGCCGCAAGGCGCCCATCCGCACACCGGCCACCCTCCAACCTCTCCACAGCAAGGCGGTCATCAACACGGCGTGATGAGCGCGGACGAGGCGGAGAGGCGACGAGTCCCCGGCTATCCACAGGATATGCACATGATCATGGACGAAGCAGTCGCCAAGCCGGAAACATATGGGCTTGCGCCGGGCTGGTCGGGCGCATTGATGGGTATGATGACTCTGGTACGCGTGCTGCCATCCGACAAGTACGAGGAAGTGATGACCAAGGTGAGAGAGGGACGGCGGGAGCAGCCGCCGCAATCACAACCAGCTCACAGGCATGGCGGGTAACCGCCGGACGCGGCGGAAGCTCATGTTGTATACCCCCTGTTCGTATGCTAGCTTTTTGACGATTCCCAGTTCCACTCCCCAACAATTATCAACCTCCCCACATTGTAATGTTTGAAAGCGCGCGGATACCGTCCGGCGCGCCGCGCCGAACAGTCGGCCATGGGGACTGCGCGGGATGGGGGCAATGAAGAAGTACAAGTCCGCGGTTACGACAGTCGCAATCCTACTCTGCTTGGCCGCCGTAAGTATCGCGACGCCCCCCCAACACGAAGGCCACGGCGGGCAAAAACCGCCAGCGCAGGAGAATAGGGCTCAGCCGGAGACGCGACATCAGTGCGGGCAGATGGAAATTCCCGTGACCTCGACGAACAACCCGCTGGCGACGGCCTGCCTACAAAACATAGCCACATTAACTAAGCTGCTCCGCGATCAGGTTCAGCAGTGCAATTCGGTCAACGGCGATTTCGCGCGCGATGTGACGGCGGAGATCTGGCGCAGCTTCGACCGGTTGGATTGCTACCGGCGGGAGCAAATTGGCATGACGCAAGGCGGAATGCGGATGGGAGCAATGAGAGATCATTCGTCCATGGCGGCGAGCGCGCCGAGCGAGTATCTGGCCCTGCGTGAGATCGGCGCGGCGCGGGGGGCGCTCACTCCGCCGTCGCCGGCGGTTCAGGGTGATCAGACGACGGATACGGCGCTGCGGATGGAAGCCTGCCTGACGCGACTGAGCGCGCGATTGGTCGAACTGGAGCGCGAGACCGGCGCGGCCAACCCGAATCCGAAGTGGGTGCTGGAGCATACGAGCGCGATACTCCGGCTCCTCGATGAGATGTCTACGACGTGCGGCGGAAGCCATGCCTCCGGCCAAAACGATTGAAGGGGGCGACGGTCAACAATGATGCGTAGCCCACTCCGCGCGATCCTTTATCTGACGAAATCAGGACCCCCGCCAACAACTGGCCATCTATCAACCTCGTCAACCACGCCCCCAGCTCTGCCCGGGTGATCGGCGCTTCTGGATCTGTTTCTCCAAGCCCCGGAAGGACTGGCGGTCGGCCTTGGTGATTGTCAGGCCGGAGACGAAGAGTCACGCCGCGCCTTACAACGCCGAACGGTGATCGAGCGCCGTCGCTGGTCCCAGGCGTCGCCGAAGTTGCGCGCCCGGCACGCGAGTCACGCTGGCTCGACCCTGAACCAGAGCTTCCACCCTTCCATATCCTGCGGATCGACCGCTTCGCCTGTCGGGGCGTAGTGGCCGAACCAGTTGGCCGGATCACCTCTGAAGACGTGTTTGAACGAGTCCAACCGATCGTCGGGATCGAACGTGTCGAACTCGAGGCCGCCGATCTGAATGGCCAGTTTGCCTTCGACCCAGTTTTCGAACAGGACGGCATCGAACCTCACTTCGTTGCTTCCCGGTAGGTCGCTCAAGTGAAAGTGGCCCTCCTCAGGGAGCCTGGTCTCCTTCAGGAGACCGCCGTTGTCGGGCGTCCAGACCTTCGCGTGGAAGCGGAACTCGCCCTTGCCATTGAAGAACGGCTCGCGGTCGTCGTCAATGCTGATCTTCTCTAGTACGACGCGGCGCTCGCCCGGCGCCTGAAGACGCTGGAACTCGATCCACACAGCGTCTGGCCGCATTGCGAACTGGGGAGCGCTTACGAGCAGAAACAGATGTACGCCGAAGCCATCGAGTCTTTCAAACAGGCGATCAGCCTTTCCCGCAGCAGCTTTCCCGTCGCGGGACTCGGCCACGCCTACGCGTCAGCGCGCCGACAGGATGAGGCGATGAAACAGATCGAAGAGTTGTCACGTCGCGCGGCGGAGGGCTACGTATCCCCATTTAATCCGGCCGTCATTTACGCGGGATTAGGCGATAGGGCGCGGGCGCTGGACTTGCTCGAAACGGCGTATGAGGAACGTTCCGGCTGGATGGCATATCTCAAGGTCGATCCGCGGCTCGATCCGCTACGCGCCGAGCCGCGCTTCATCTTACTGCTACAACGCCTGGGGCTCAAAGCCGAACAATGATTTTAATTGCATCCTCGCCAAAGCGGGCATATACTTCGCCCGTGTTGCAATCGCGCAGTTCAGCCATTTTCAGTGTGTTAGTATTTGATAGGAAGACTCAGCTATGAACACCAATCGAGACTCCGTTATGTCAGCCAATAACGTGGGCGCCTCAAATCCATCGAATTGATCCCCAACGAAGCGGCTCGATCGTCAAGGCTGAATCGTGTCGCTCAAAATCGGCGCGGCTTCGTGGGCGTCGGCGGACGCCACGTCCATTGCCTCCCCATGCAGTCGCCGCCAACAAGGAGTTTGGTTCCATGTCAGACACATTTGTGATTACAGGCATAGTGCGCGAAAAAGAGAGCGGGATCGGACTGCCCGGCCTGATCGTTCGCGCTTACGACAAGGATCTTCTTTACGACGACTTGATGGGCGAAGATCGGACGTCGTGCGACGGCAGCTTCCGGATCGTCAGCGGCGCCGAAGATTTCAGGGATTTCTTCGACAAACGCCCTGACATCTATCTGCGGATAATGGTCCCGGGCCATGCCGGAGGCGCGCCCCGCGAGGTTTTCAACACCGCCCATTCGGTCCGCTGGAACGCTGGACACCTCGAATACATGGTGGTCGAGATCCCGCACTCGATCGCCTGCGAATTGCCGAGCGGAGAAGACGAACACAGTCACGGAGGCGGGCATAGCCATGAACATGGTGATCATCATTCGGAGGAATGTTGCGACCACGAGCATCACAAGCCGCGACATTGCTCTCCCATCACGAAATGCCGCGACATCTATTTGAAAATTGAAAAGCTTCCCGCATATAGCCCGGTCGCTCCTGATGACGCCGAGCACGACCGCTACCGTCGCGATTGCATGCGAAACGAGGGTCACGAAGACACCCGCATTCCGGAAAGCGAGGTAGAGCGGCGGCGGATGGACGCCCTGGTCTACCGGGAATACCTGGATCCGAACTACACCATACCCAAGAACGTCCCCTTGATCTCCGCGGACATCAACGAGCCGCGTCCCGAACGCCGTATTCCGGGGACTCTGATTTACGCCTCGCCGGGCGAGCGACTCTTCGTCCATGTCTGCAACGGCGACGATGAACCGCACAGCCTCCATGTGCATGGGTTGATTTACGGCATAGATTCCGACGGCTCCTGGCCCTTCGGCGTGCATGATGCGGACGGCCGCCGCAGCGACGCAATCTGTCCCGGGCAGACCTGGTGTTACGTCTTCGACGTGACCGAGGACACGATCGGCGCCTGGCCTTTCCACGACCACCACATGCACATCATGGAAGCGGTGGATCGCGGCCTGTTCGGCGGAATCGTCGTCCGCGACCACCGTTGCCCGAAACCCGACTATGAGGTCCCGCTCTTCTTCCACCGACTGACGCCGATGCAGGGAGAGGCCGCCTTCGACAGCGGCACACTAAACCCCGGCGACACATTCAGCCACACCTTCAATGAAGAAGGGACGTTCAATTACCATTGCCGCTTCCACCCGATGAGCGGAGTCGTCCGCGTCACTAATACCGGCCCCATGTCCGAAAGCGTGAACATCCTCGACGGGCCGGGCCGCTTCGACCAGGACGACGTGACGATCCACGTGGGAGGGACGGTCACCTGGACACACGCAGGGGCGGAACCGCACACCGTAACCGACACCGGCGGCGCGGGGCTGGAATCGTTCGCGTTCAACGGACGGACTTTCGTCGGCAACACGCCCACGATCGTGGCCCGCACGGGCAAGCGCATTCGCTGGTATGTGTTTAATCTCGACCTTTCAGCCGGTTGGCACAACTTCCACGTACACGGCCAGCGATGGGATGTCGGTCACGAAACGGTTGATACGCGCTCTCTCGGGCCGGCGGAATCCTTCGTTGCGGACACGATCGTTCCTCCAGTCATCCTGCTCCCGCTCGACGAAGATTGTCACTCACACAAGGAACATCGCCATGACAAAAATTGCGGCTGCGGGAAGAGCGTAGGGCACAAGCGCGCGCAAAAACCGGTGTTAGTGACGGGCGCGAAGGGTGTTGTGATCGGACCTGGGCATGGCGGAGGGCACGCCGCGCCGCATATGGCCACTCCAATCACCACTGAACACATGGATGATTCACATCACCATGACGAATCTGACGAAGAGGAGGAAAAGAAGCGGCGGCGAGTGAGGCTTCAAGGCGATTTCCTCGTCCACTGCCATGTTGAAATGCACATGATGGAAGGCATGGCTTGCGTCGTCCGCGCGATTCAAGAAGTCACGTTGACTCCGGCGCTCGAAGACGCGCTCGGCTTCGAACCGCCGCTGGCGACGAATGACACCTGCCCCGATGTGCCTGTTCATCCGTGCATGCACAGCGGAGCCGGATCGTGGGAGCAATTGCCTGATTCGCCGATATTCATTGTCCATGCGGCCATGCTGCACACCGGCAGAGTGCTTCTCTGGTCGGGCGCGGCTGAAGCTGGTTATCCTCTCACCTCGCTGGTGTGGGACCCTGCCAATCCGGCCGACATGACAAATATGCATACTTTCAGCCAGGACCTCTTCTGCAGCGGCCACGCGTGGTTGCCTGACGGGCGACTGTGCGTCTCGGGAGGTTATGTAGCGGGGACCTTCAACCACTCGCGAGCAACGTTTCTCTTCGATCCGGCGGCAGCCACGCCCTGGACTCAGGTGGCGGATATGAATCTGGTACGCTGGTACCCGACTCTCTTGACCTTGCCCGATGGGAGAATTCTGGCGGTGTCCGGACAGGGCGCAAACCGTCAGGAGATTTATGACGCGGGGACCAATACGTGGCAATTTGTGACTGGCGCGGATCGCACGTTCCCGGAACTCTATCCGAGTCTGAATCTGCTACCGTCAGGCGATGTTTTCTATTCACGAGCCGGGTGGGCGCAGTCGAATCTGGGGCAACCCGGCACGGCGCGCCTCGCCTTCACCGGCGCGCTGTCGGGTCTGTGGAGCGATCTCGGCCAACAACAATTCTATGACCGGCAGGAGGGCATGGCGGTCATGCTGATTGACACAACCGTCTCTCCGCCTGCGACAAAGGTCTACATCATCGGCGGGGGCGTCTCAGGCCCTGCGACTACTCGTAATCCGCAGAGCGCCGAGGTGATCGATCTCACGACGCTCGGCGGCGCGGCCTGGTCGCGGATCACCGACATGAACTTCCCGCGCACCAACGTCAATGTCGTGCCGTTGCCTGACGGTACGCTTCTCGTGATTGGCGGTCAAAGGAACGGCAAATGGAACACCAATCCCGGGGCCGTCCTGGAGGCCGAAATCTACGACCCGCAGACCAACACTTGGACGCCGACGGCGCCGATGATGTTCCCGCGGCAATACCACAGCATCGCGGCGCTCCTGCCCGACGGCCGCGTGCTGAGCGCCGGCGGAGTTGACCCTTCGGGCGCGCCGCAGCGAGATCAACGTAACATGGAAATCTTCAGCCCGGGCTATCTCTCGATGGGACCGCGGCCGGCGATCACCAACGCGCCCGCGAATGTCTCTTACGGCGCCAACTTCGACATTGACACGCCGGACGCTTCGCAGATCGCTTCCGTGGTCTTGCTCAGACCGGCTTCGGTCACACACCACACTGACGCCGGCGCGCGTTACATCAAAATTCCGATCTTGAGCCGAACGGCGTCTCGACTGACATTGGGCGCCCCCGCGAACGGTAACATCGCGCCTCCGGGCTACTACATGGCGTTCATTGTTGATGGCGACAACGTGCCTTCAATTGCGAGGTTTGTACGGCTTTCGTGATGGCCGTCTTCATTGGCCACTTTCTCGAGATGGATAAAAAGGCATAGACAGGGCCTACAGGATTTTTCAGTATTCACAGAAGAAATTTTTGATAAGCCCTCCTGGACATCCTGAAAAATCCTGTAGGCCCTGTCTATGGAGTATCGAAGATGGTGAAGCCGATTCGCACATTCACAGTCACGCCTTCCCTGCCTCCGGAATTGGAGCGGCAGCGCGCCCCCGTGCTGAAGGCGTATTTGAAGCGGGCGCCTGGCGCGAGACCGCATCCGCCCATTGACAATGATGCTCCGCTTTCCGAGTTCGAGCGGGTGTCCGCGCAGTTGCGAAACCAGTAGAAAGGCACATCAGTTTGAGGAGGACACTATGAGTAACCTAAAGACGCAGATTAGAGTGACGATCGTGCTAGGA
>Ga0209382_10012613_pt1 | contig 10432 bp, 5 predicted proteins | sample SoiMetdeltSBSDD5_FD_187599 | JGI IMG/M metagenome (GOLD analysis project Ga0209382, IMG submission 187599) | Bulk soil microbial communities from a Populus tree surrounding site in Tennessee, USA - Soil MetaG P. deltoides SBSDD5 (SPAdes) (version 2) | ecosystem: Environmental > Terrestrial >...
CAACTGGTGGACGCCCGGTGTCCAGATGCGCGATCCACAGCAGTCCCCCACCCATTTCTTCAACGCGAGCTGGGCGAAGGTCTACGTGCCCGTGCGCATCGGCTTCGAACGGCAAGCGCTGCGCTGGATCTTCGGGAGGGTGGTGGACACCCCGCTGGACGACGCGATGGAGGCCGCCTTCGACCAGTTCGAGGCCGACCTGCGCCAGTACCGCCTCGACTCCTTCGGCGACGAACGGGAGGCGCCGACCGGGCCCGCCGGCGACGACCAGATCGTGGAGCGGTTCTTGCGGTTGGCCCGGTGGAACGAATTGCTCCCCACGGACGGCACGCACGTCGAGGTCGTCCAGTCGATGACCACCGCGGCTGACCAGACCAGCCAGGCCGAGACCGCGACCTCCGCCGCCTGGCAGGCCGCGTTGCTCGCCGAGAAGCAGAGAGGCGTCGAGCTTCTCGCCGAACAGGTCGAGGAGGCCAAGCAGTGCGTGGCCATCCTCCACGAGGAGGTGGAGGCCGCCAAGCGCGGCGGCGCGCTGGCGGACCAGGAGGTCGCGCTGGCCGCCCAGGACGTGGAGAAGCGGAAGCGGGACGTCGCGCTGCAACAGGCGCTCGCGCAGTCCGCACAGAAGGATCTCGACCTGAAGAACCGCGCGGGCGATCTCATCAAGGGGAGCGTGGGCGTCCAGGTGCAGATCGCGACGCTCGTGGACGGCGATGGCGAGTGAGCGACGGGCCGGCAGGGGGCGTCGCCAGCCGCCCGGGATGCCTCCGATGGTCGCCCTCGAGCAGGTGGTGGACGCCTTCAGCCCTCTGCGGGACTACCTCCGGAACCCTCCCCCGCTCCTGCCCACCGAACCGCCGGAGGATCCACCGGTGGTGGTGGAGTACCCGCGGGTCAAGTTCGCCGGCGTGATGGCCAAGGTGGAGGCGGATTGTCGCCGGAAGCTGCTCGGGGGCCTCGCCGAGTTGTTCAAGGGCGCCAACCAGGACCGGCGCCTGACCGGGCTGACGAGACTGGACAACGAGACGAACGCGCTATCCGCGGTCCTGGCACACTACCTGGCGGTGCGCTCGGGAGAGGCCACCCAGCTCGAGCTCGAGGAGGCGCTGGAGCGAAGCGCCTCCTCCTACGTGCCCAGGCACCTCCGCAGTGCTGCGACCCTTGCGCGACGCGCGAAGCGACCGGCCGTGATGCTTCCGGGGCTGGCCGAGGCAGTGAGCGGGACCATCTATTTCAGGTCCAGCCAGGTGGTCGACGCCGCCGAGGACGCCCTGGTTCGCCAGTTCGTGCTGCCCTGGGGAACCCTGCCTGGCGAGACGGCCGCCGAGGAGCGCTCGTACGTGCTCTGGCGCATGGCCATCCGGCTCTCGCTGGCGACCGCGTTCGTGCGTTCCATCGCGTACGATGAAGTGTGGGGCCCGGTGGCGAATCCGGAGCCCGGCCGGAAGATCCTGCTCAGCATGGGCATCTATGGGACCGGAGGCTACTGGCTCTCCAAGCTGGTGCCGCGGCTGGCAGTGGAGTTGTCCTTGCACGAGACGTTCGACGCGCTCCGGGCCGCGCTGCGGGTCCCCGAGACGGCGTGGCTGGGCGAGTACGTGGCGCTGGGGGACGACAGGCGAGCCGCATCGTATGACGTGGCCATGAAGCTGCTCTCGCTTCCACGAGAGGCCCAGGCCTGGCGGAATCAGCACCTCGAACGCGAGCGCGACGTCGCGAAGCGCGGGCAACTCTTCCCGTTCCGGTTCCCGACCATCCCCGGAGACCTGTGGAACCGGTCCTCCAAGGCCGCTCGGCCGCCGTCACCGCCGGAGGACGAGAAGGAGGACAAGCTTCCACAGGGTCCCGACCAGATGCACGCGCGCCCCCAGGCGACCGAGCGCATCAAGCTGGCGATCGAGCTGTGGGAGCAGTACGTCGGGAGGGCCGAGTTCAAACCTGACCTGCTGGCGCACGTCATCACCGCCGGATCGCTCCGGAATGGCGGAGCCCACCCACCCCACAAGACGCATCGCAACGGCGCGATGTTCGACACCACGATCGGCATCGGCCACGCGAAAGCGCAGCGTGGCTTCACCATGGCGGATGCCGTGGAGATCGCCGGCAACGAGGGCGTGGTAACAGAGCTGCTCATGGAGGAGATGCTCAACAAGGAGCTCTTCCCGCTGAATGAACCTCCGGAGGAGATCGGCGACAACCAGCGCTTCGCGGGGGTCTTGCTCGGCAAGCCGCGCCCGGTCTTCCGCTATCCGAAGAGCGAGGTGAAAACGAACCTGGTGGGCGTGGCGGTGCCCTGTCAGGAGCTGGGCACCCGGTACACCCAGTGCCTGCTGCTGACGTTTCCCTCGCAGATTCTCTTCGCGTCGTGGGAAATGCTCTCTGAGGCCAAGCGCAGCCTGATCGCCAGGATCCAGGACTGCCTGGAGGTCGCCCAGGACGAGGACCCGGGGAGCGACGATGAGAAGGTGTTGCGGTACATCCTGGACCGGCTCGGGCCTCCGCCGAGCGAGGACTTTCCGCCCAACGGGCACGATCGCGAGCTCTTTCCATTGGCAGATCACTACAACCACTGGCACGTCTCGTACGACGCTGCCGAGGTCGAGCGGGAAAAGGACGAAGCGAAGAACCGTGCCGTGGAGTGGATCCGTGCCAAGGGCTCGATCCTGGTTTGGTCCAGCGTCCTGGCCGACCAGGTGCTGCGCGATCCCTACGAGTCCCCCTGACATGTTGCCGGTGAGCAAGTACCCACGAGCCGCTGGATGTAGCCGATCAGGCCGCCTCAGAAGACGTCGAACTCCGGCAAGTACCGGACGAGGCCCGCCCTTCCGGCCAGGGCCCCTGGACGAAGCTCCATCGCCATGAACGACTCGTCCGGGGAATCGAACGTGCAGCGCAGGCCGAACCCGCTGGCTCGCTGGAAGCCGAACCTGGGGTAGTAGGTCGGGTGGCCGAGGACGACCACCGCCTCGTGCCCGAGGCGCTGGAGCTCGGCGAGGCCCTCGCGCACCAGCCGGGAGCCGATGCCCCCGCGTTGATGGTCGGGGAGCACGGCCATCGGCGCCAGCCCCGCGGCCGTGACCTGGCCACCGGACGTGTCGATGGTGACCGGCGAGAACAGGATGTGGCCGATCAGAGCGCGGCCGCGGTTCTCCTCGGCGACGAGCGACAGGATGATCTTGCCGTGTGCGCGGAGCTCGCTCACCAGCTTCGCCTCGGCGGGCTGGCCGAAGGCGAGCTCGTTGATGCGCGTGATGGCGTCGGCGTCACCCGGCTGCTCGCGGCGTATCGTCAGGCTCTGCGCGTCCATCGATCCTCTTCGTAACGTTCTCTGCTCCGGGCGTCGATCCACCGATGACCTCCATGTCCCAAGTGGGAGCAGCAACCACCTCTGCTGATGGTCTTGTCGCCCCACCGCCGGCGTACGCCGGGATGGACGATGTTGCCGAGAGCCCGCGGGTCCTGCGCGACTACGAGATGGAAGGGCACCTGAAGGCGATCGCACGCTGGTACACGGTGACCGGTGTGATCTTCCAGCTAGCGGCGCTCTTCGGCGCCGGTTCCCTGATCGTGCGCGCGCGGAGACTACCGGGCCAGGTCGACCCGGATTTCGTCGCCCTGGCAACGTACTTCGCCATCAGCGCCATCGCTCTCGTCATCGGCCACTCGCTGAGCCGGTTCTCGAACGTCGCACGCCGCGTCGTCCACGTGCTCGTGGGCATCATCTTCCTCCTGTGCTTCTTGGGCCTCCTCTTCAACGGGCTGATGCTGGCCCAGGGCGCCGGCAATGGGCCCCAGCAGATACCGGGTCTGGTGAACGCACTGTTCTCGACGGTCTGGTGGGGTTCTGTGACCTGGACCGTGGGCTCGGACCGCTCGGAGGAGATCTGCACGGACCACTACCGGCGCGACGCGCTTGCCCATCCCGGTCCTCGGGGGTACGCCAGTCCGTACTGCTGGGTTCCCCTGATCTTGCTCGCTCTCTCCTTCATCGTGGTCGCCACACGCGCCCTCGCCTGATGAGCCTTGCGATCGAACTGGTCCGGAGTCAGGACGGAGGAGACCGGTATCGCTTCGACTTCACGGCGCAGAAGTACAAGCGGCGGCGAGGCCCAGCCGCGTACCAGGAGAGCCACCTCCCCTGGTCGCAGCGGGTGCTCGATGCGCTGCAGGGATTGAGCGCCGGGGGCCGCGACCCGGAGGCCGCCCAGTACCTGGGGGACATGCTCCGGGACTTCCTGGTGCCGCTCGGCTGGGACGAGGACGAGCGGGAGATGGAACGGGCGCTGAGGGATGGGCAGGAGGTACACCTCACGTTCAGGTTCGCAGCCGCGGAGCTGTACGCGCTGCCATGGGAGCTGGTCACCCTGAGGAATTCCCGGCGCCACTTGGGCGCCGTGGCCGGCGTGCACCTCCGCTACGAAGCGCCGAGGAACGACGAGCCCTTCGCGATCTCGCCCGCGCCACAAGCCGAGGGACGCCTGCTGCTCGCCTGGTCCGGCGCAGGCGGCGCGGTGCCCATCGCAGAGCACCTCGCCGCGATCCGGGAGGCGTGCCGGCGCTCCTCCTATCCGTTCGATCCGCGCGAAGACGTGATCGGCGATGTCTCGTTCGACGGGCTCCGGCGCGCCCTGCGGGAGACCCGGAGGCCGGTGTCGGCCCTCCACATCCTGTGCCATGGAGGCGCGCGGCGAGATGTCTACGGCCTGAGCTGGTCTCCGGCGACGCCCGGCGCGGAGCCGGACTTCATCGATGCAGCCAACCTGCGTGAGCTGCTGGCCCCGCACGCCGGATCGCTGCGCCTGGTGGTCCTCTGCGCGTGCACCAGTGGAGATGCGGGACCGTTCGGCAGCCACGTGGGGAGCGTGGCCCAGGCGCTCCACGCCATCGGGATCCGCGCGGTGATCGCCTCGCGACTCCCATTCTCGGTCGAGGGCTCGAACCTGCTCGCGAAGACCCTCTACGAGCATCTCCTCGAGCGGCACGCGTCGCTCCAGCAGGCGCTGCTGGCCGCGCGCGAGGAGCTCAAGTCCCTGATCCGCACGATGGACTGGGCCACCCTGCAGCTCTACGCGCGCCAGGATGAGCCGCTCCACCAGTTCCCGTTCGTCTTCCGCCCGTACCAGGGGTTGCTCGCCTTCGAACCGGAGCACCGGGCCTTCTTCTTCGGGCGCGCCGCACAGGAGCAGGAGTGGCTGGAGCGCCTGCGGGAAGCCGACCGGGGCGCCAGGCCCAGGTTGCAGGTGCTCGCGGGGGCCTCGGGGAGCGGGAAGTCGTCACTGGCCAGGGCCGCCATCGTCCCGGCGCTTGCCGGGGCGGGATGGGAGGTGGCGATCAGGCGCGCCGCTGACGCAGCGCTGCTCCAGGACCTGCAACGTCTCCAGGCGGAGCGGCCGCGCGGAAGCCGGTTGCTGCTCGTCGATCAATTCGAGGAACTCTTCACCAGGCCGGCGGAGGAGCGCGAGCCGATCGCGCAGGCGCTGTGGGAGCTGTCGAGGGCGGACGACCTCCGGACGGTGGTGCTCCTGACGCTGCGGCTGGACGCCCTGGAGCGCTGCGCCGAGCTGCGGCTGGACGGAGCCGGGACGCGGCTGTCCGACGTCACCCTCGATGCCAGGCACCTGTGCTTCCTCCGGCCCCTGGGGGCCGACCAGTACCGGGAGGCGATCGTCGAACCGGCCGGGCGCGCGGGGCTCTCGTTCGACTCCGGCCTGGTCGAGCAGATGATCGGAGACGCCGGCCAGGAGCCAGGATCGCTTCCACTGATGGAGTACGCGCTGGACCTGCTGTGGGAGCGGCGCGAGGGAACCACGCTGACCCAGGCGGCGTATCGCGCGCTCGGAGGGCTCACCGGAGCGCTGACCCGGACCATGGATCAGCTCCACGAGAAGCTCTCGTCCGCGGAGCAGCGGCAGATGCGGCGGCTGCTGGTGGACCTGGTCGACTTCCGGGACGACCTGGCGCTCGCCACCCGCCGGCGCGAGCTCGTCTCTCGCCTGAGGCCGGTGGCGCAGCCAGCCCGTGAAACATTCGAGGTGGTGGTGGAGAAGCTGGTCGCCCAGCGCCTGCTGGTCCGGAGCGAGGACTGGATCGAGCTGGCGCACGAGGCGCTCATCCGGCGCTGGGACAGGCTTGGCCAGTGGCTCCGGGAGGACGCGGAGCGGGTGCGCGCGATCCGGACCATCCGTGGCTGGGCGCAGGACTGGAGGGCGCACCGGGACGAACGGGATGGCGGGGCCGGATACCTGCCGGCCGGGAGCCGGCTGGCCTACCTGCGCGAAATCCGGGCCGCGTGCCCTGAGGTGCTGGAGGGCGATCTCGAAACGGACTTCATCCAGGCGGCGGAGGCCGAGGATCAGCGGCGCACCGAGGGCCTCGTCAAGAGCGTCCAGATCGCCTACCAGCTCCTCACGGAGATCAGCGGCCTCACCGGCACCCCTGGCCTGGACCCGCAGCGCAGATCCCTGCTGGAGCAGGTGAAGCAGATGGTCGACCTTTTGATCCAGAGCTCCGAGAGCCGCAGCGTCGCCATGCTCCTCCGCGCGGCCGCCAACAACGAGCTGGGCGACATCGCCCTCGAGCTCGCCGAGTGGAATGACGCGCAGAAGCTCTACGAGGAATCCCTGAGGTTGTCGCGCGATCTCCACACCCAGGCTCCATCTGAAAGCATGGGACGGGAATTCCTGGCGGTCAGCCACGACAAGCTTGGAATGCTGGCCGAGCGCCGCGGTGACATGGACGTGGCGCTCACTCACTACCAGACGGCGCTCGAGCTCACCGAGCAGCTCGCGGCGTCACAACCCGAAGAGATCCGCTACCAGGTCGGACTCGCCCGTGCGCTGCAGCGCGGGCACCTGGCCGTCGCCGGGAAGAGTACGGAGCTCGTCCAGGGTCGCCTGGAGAGGGCCCTCACGTTGCTTCAAAGGCTCGACGAGGTCCCCGATGCGGAGATGGCGTCCTGCCTGCAGAGCCTGGGAGATTTCGAGGTCCTGCGCGGCGCCACCGACGCCGCCGAGCGGTATTTCTGCAAGGGGCTGGTTCTCATGGACTCGGAGGCCGAGAGCGCCCAGGAACGGCGGCAGGTGGCCGAGCTCTATACGCGGCTCGGCTGGCTCGCGTTCAGCCGTGGAGACACCACCGAGGCCCGCAGGCGCCACCTCAATGCGCTGCACCTCTACGAGGCGCTCGAGCGGCAGGAACCTCGCAATTTCTCGTTCCGGCGAGGGCGGGCCGTCAGTCTCCGGAGCCTGGGAGACGTCCAGTGTGCCGAGGGAGAGCACGAGGACGCTCGACCCTCCCTCCTGGATGCCCGGGACCTGCTGGAAGCGCTGCTGAGACGTGCTCCCGCGTCGGCCGATCTCAGGTCGCACCTGGACCTGACGCTCGGAGCTCTCAAGCAGCTCCCGGAGCCCTGAGCCGGCGCAACCTCAGGTGGTGGTGCATGAGCGCCACGTCCGCCCGTGGCGGGTTGGGCCTCGGCCCCTGCCGATCCCACAGCTCCAGGGTCCTCGCTCCCACCATCCACTTCAGCAGATCCACGTACTCGACCCGGGACATCTCGCGCGACGGCGACTCGGCGCGAGTCCTGAGACCCCGGATCTGCTCCAGCGACGCCTCCGGCCCTCCGCCGGCGAGGAACGCCGCACCCTCCGGCCCCATCACCGCCTCGATCTCCGCCCGCCGGTTCGCGTGCGCCTCCCGGAACGCCCGCTGCACCACCTGCAGCGCGGCGAGCGTCGGCGGCTGGCCGGCCAGCCAGTCCTCCAGGACCTGCCGCGGCGGCCCCGATCCAGCCGTCGCATCGAGCAGCGCGTCCGAGACCTCGCGCGCCGGCGCGCTCAGCAGCTCCCCCAGCACCCCTTCCGCGACCTGGCACCCCATCCACACCGCTCCCCAGAAATCCACCTGCCCATCCAGCGAATTCAGCATCGGCCCTTCGAGGCCGATCAGCGTCCACACTCGCCGGCGAAGCGCTCCCGGAAGCTGCTCGCAGAGCGTCCATCCAGCGTCTGCTCCGGAGCGGGTGGGGCCGCGGGCGGGTCCTCCCAGCTCGGCCAGCGACTGCTCCCCGCCGTACCGCTCCAGCACCTGCTGGCGGCGCTGCTCGAGCCGCGCCGCCGCCTCCAGCTCGGCGGTCACGTCCTCCGGGGTGACGGTCGATCCCACTCCCATCGGTCAAGCGCCACCGTAGAGCACGTACGATGCCCACTGGAAGGGCTGGTCTCCCCTGCGGGCCCACTCGCGCTGGACCTCCCGCAGCGCCCAGACCGCTCCCTGCCGCCGCGCCAGCTCGTAGAAGCGAGTCATGAACCGGAGGTTCGCCTCGTCCTCCACCTCCCACAGCGGCGCGATCACCGTCCTCACGCCCGCCTTGATCAGCGCGGCCGGAAGCCCCGCCATCTCGTTGCCCGGCAGGAACAGCGTGGACGACAGCCAGCACGCCGCCAGCACCACGCCGCTCAGCGTCTCCAGGGGCATCTGCTGCAGCTCCGCCAGCGTGAGGTGCCCCGGCTGGCCCCCCTTCCCCGCCACGTGCAGGCGCGTGCTCTGCATGTCCGAAGGCTCCACCCGGCCGTGGCAGGCGAAGTGCGCCCAGTCCGCGCCCCGGAGCGCCTCGCGGATCGCCTCCGGATGGGCCGCTTCATCAGGCAGGATCGTCGCCGCCCCCGGTCCCGCCGCGAGGAGGCGTGCCGCGGCCTCCACCTCCTCCACCGCGCGAGGCAGATCGCGCAGGCCCTGCCCCGGATAGCGGCGGACGCCGACGCCGGCGAAGCGCTTCACCTGGAGCGGCCGCGGCCCCCGCCCGAGCGCGCGGGAGAACTGGTTCGCGTGCGGCAGCAGGCTGACCGCGAACCGGTCGCACAGCCAGCCGTCCTTCCCGTGCGGCAGCGCCGCGAAGGGGACGTTCACCAGGACGTCGCTGGGGACCACCACCAGCCGGTCGACCTCGGCGCCCAGTCCTCCCAGGATCTCCTCCACGCCGATCGCCCGGGCGAGCTGCTCCAGCAGCGCCCGTCCCCGGGTGGCGCTCTGCTCCTGGACGGTGGCCAGGGACTCGTCCGCCAGCTGCCGGAGCCGGATCCTCGTCACGTTCCGGAACGTCCAGCACCGGATCTCCCGCCGGGTCACCAGGAACGCCAGCAGCCGGTCCGCCAGCACGTGGTACTGCAGCACCGCCACGCGCGCCGGCATCCTCCAGGGCCACCCGGCCTCCGGCCCTCCCGCGCTCCACCGGCCGCGCGCGCCGCGCTGCGCCTGCGCCTGTGCCTGCCGGGCCTCGATCCACCGCGCGACCTGCCCCGCGGTGCTCGCGTCATCCGGATCGGGGATCTCCGGCGTCCCGCCCGCGGGCGCCCCGGCGAGGACGCGCTCCACGCGCCAGGCGACCAGCTCGTTCAACGCGCGAAGCACGCGGGCGGTGGCCCGGCTCCGGGAGCGCCGTTCCCACCAGCCCCGGAGCCAGGGCACCGGGAGCGCTCTCGGCCTGAGCTGCTCCAGCTTCAGCACCAGCGAGGCCACGTACTCGTCCCGGGCCGTCCACTTGTTGAGCGAGAAGTACAGCGCATCCCGCGGGTCGAGCCCGGCGACGATCCCATCCAGCAACTTTCTGGCCTGCTCGGCGTTCCGCGCGTGCTCCTCCACCATCCCGAGCCTGGCGCAGGCCCAGGCCAGGGCGCGCTGACCCTCCCAGGCGTGGAGGGCGAGCCCCGCGCCGACGGCGTGGTCGCGCGCGGCCGAGAACGACCGCTGCGCCGCGGCGTAATCCCCGCGCGCGTGCGCCACCAGCCCCGCGAAGTACCGCGTCCTGGCGCGGATGAATTCCGAGTCCGTCTCCGCCGCCAGCGCCTCGAGCGCCCCCAGGTGCTCGCCGGCGGCTTCGAGGCGACCGGCCACCAGCGCTCGCTGCACCCGCAGCGTGCGCGCCGCCCACTCGTCGACGAAGCGCGCGCGCCGCGACGGCGCCGCTGCCCGCCGTTCGTCCGGACGTGTCGCCGGAGGCGCACCGGCCGGCGCGGGCTCACCGTCGTCGTCTCCGATCTCCAGGACCTGCTCGGGCAACCGGGCCGGCTCCCAGTCGGCACCGCTGAGCCCGGCCCGGCGCTGATTGAGCTCGCGCAGCTCGGCGAACCGCACCGCCCATCCGTGGAACGCCGCTCCGCCGGAGATCTGCTCCAGCGCCGCACCGATGGACCGCTCCGCCTCGGCGCTCCGGTTGAGCAGCACCGCCGCCTGCGAGAGCAGCCACCGCAGGTGCAGCCGGGCCCGGGGACCGGCCTCCTGGACGTCCAGTGCCTGGAGCGCTCTCGCTCTCGCCTCACCGAGGCGGCCGGACATCAGCAGGCCCTGGACCCGGAGCACCTCCCACTTCAGGTGGCCGTCCAGCCCGGGCTCCGGCGCGTGCTCCCGCTCCACGCCCCTCGCCGCCGCGAAGTCG
>Ga0209382_10012614_pt1 | contig 10432 bp, 8 predicted proteins | sample SoiMetdeltSBSDD5_FD_187599 | JGI IMG/M metagenome (GOLD analysis project Ga0209382, IMG submission 187599) | Bulk soil microbial communities from a Populus tree surrounding site in Tennessee, USA - Soil MetaG P. deltoides SBSDD5 (SPAdes) (version 2) | ecosystem: Environmental > Terrestrial >...
ACGTTGAATGCCATCGACCAGACGCTGCCGCAGCTACTGCAGCGAATCGCGCGGCAAGTCGATATGCGCTGGGAAATCGAAGGCAATAACCTGGTGGTCATGCGCGACACGCCGTTCCTGCGCCTCTATAAGGTCGACTACGTCAACCTGGCGCGCGATGCGCGCAGCGTTGCCAACGTCTCGACGCAAGTCAGCGGCGCCGCGCAGCCCGGCGCGGCCACGGTTTCGTCCGGCGGACTGAACAACACCACCGCGGTCATCAATTCAGTCTCGGCCAACAAGTTCTGGGACACGCTGGTCGGCAATATCAAAGAAATCCTGCAAGAGACGGACAAAGTCCTGCCCGGATTGCAGGCCGCCGTGCCGCTGCAATCCACTACCGCGCCAGCACAGCCGGCGGCTCCTCAGGCCGGCGCGCCCGCGACTCCGCAGCCGGTGCCGGCGGCGACGTTCCGCGAGGCCGCCTCGGTCATCGCGAATCCCGAAAGCGGCGTCCTCAATATCCGCGCCACGTCGCGCCAGCATGAGAAGGTGCAGGAGTTTCTCGACCAGGTGCTGATCAACGCGAAACGGCAAGTGCTCATCGAGGCGACGGTGGCCGAGGTGCAGCTGAATAACGAGTATCAGCGCGGCATCGACTGGCAGAGGCTGCGCACCAATGCGGCCTCGGTCGGCGTGCCGAGCTTCGGAACGGGAAACAGCGGCGTCGAGTTCGCGCAGACTTCCGCCGGCACTCCGGCGGGCATCAACACCAATGCCTTTGTTTTCGGCGGCGCCATTGCCAGCCTCAACTTCAACTTCGCGTTGAAGCTGCTGGAGTCCTTCGGGGACGTGCGCGTGCTCTCGAGCCCGAAAATCAGCGTGGTCAATAACCAGACCGCAGTCCTCAAGGTCGTCGACAACCTGGTCTACTTCACCGTCCAGGCGCAGACGACGCAAAACCAAACCAGCTCGCTGACGACGTTCACCACGACGCTGAACTCGGTGCCGGTCGGCTTCATCCTGAGCCTGGTGCCGCAGATCAGCGATTCGGAGTCCGTGCTCCTGAATATGCGCCCGACGATCTCGCGCAAGATCGGCGATGTCGCCGACCCCAATCCCTCGCTGAAGGCCGCCGGCGTGACGAGCCTCATCCCGGTGATCCAGACGCGCGAGATGGAATCCGTGCTGCGCGTGCAGAGCGGGCAGGTGGCCGTGCTCGGCGGCCTGATGCAGGATGCCTCGAGCCGCGTCGAGGACACGATCCCCGGCGTGCGCGAGATTCCGTTGCTTGGGCAGCTGCTCGAGCAGCGCAGGGATCTCAACCAGAAGACCGAGCTTGTTATCTTCCTGCGTCCGGTCGTGATCCGCGATGCGAGCCTCGACGGCGACTACGCGGCGTACCGGACATTGCTGCCGAGCGGCGATTTCTTCACCAAGCCCAACCCGAACCGCCCGCCACGGCCGTACAACCCGTTCGACTGACATGAGTCTGCTGCTCGAGGCCCTGAAGAAGGCCGAAAAGGCCAAGGAGGAGGCGCAGCGCCGGGGCCAGGACGATGCGCCGGGTGCCGCTGCGCCGGCTGCGCAGCCAGCGGCACAGGAAGCACGCTCGCCCCTCGAGATCGTGGCGGAGGAGAAGCAAAGGCCGCAGGACACCGCACTGGACTTCGTCGAGGAGAAGCCGCGTGCGGCGCCAAGAGCAGAACCCGCGGCCTCCGCCGACCGCGCCGCCGCGCGCAAGGTGTTCGAGGCCAAGTTCCGGGAGCCGAATCCGAAGCTGCCGTTCTACATCACCCTTGGCGCACTTGGCGTGTTTGCGATCGGCACGGTGATCTACTTCTGGATGCAGCTGCGGCCGCCTTCCCCGCTCGTCAACCTGAACCCGCAGCGGCCCGCCGGGGAAGCACAGGTTGCAACCACCCCCGGCCCAGGACCGACGGGCAGTGCGCCTGTGCCCCCGCAGCAACCCCAAGGCGCGATTCCCGGCTTGCCGACTGCCTCCGCCGCGCCCGCCGTCGCCGCCCCGCCCGCGAAACCGGCCGCCCCCGTCGCCGTTGAGCGCCCGCCCGAACGCCAACGGCCGGTGCTACGTCCGCTACCGCGGCCTGCGACGCCCTCGGCAACGGAAATCGCCAAGACGCGCTCCGTACCCCAGGTGCATCCAAAGGTCGGCTCGGCCTACAAAGCATATGTCGCTGGCGACCTCGCGATGGCACGCACCGACTATCAAGAGGCGCTGCGCGAGGAACCGTCGAACCGCGACGCCCTGCTCGGCATGGCGGCGTTGGACGTGCGCGCCGGTCGCCTCCAGTCCGCCGAGGCGACGTATGTACGCCTGCTGCAGGCCGACCCGCGCGATGCGCATGCGCACGCCGCGCTGATTGCGCTGCGTACCGGACGGGTCGATCCCGTGGCGGCTGAAAGCCGGGTCAAGCTCATGCTCGCCGACAATCCGGCCGCGCATGTCCTCAACTTCACGCTCGGCAACCAGTTTGCGCAGCAAGGGCGCTGGGCGGAGGCGCAGCAGGAGTACTTCAAGGCGTTCAGCGCGGAGCCCGAGAACGCGGATTTCGCCTACAACCTGGCGGTGAGCCTGGACCACCTGCGCCAGCCGAAGCCCGCCCTGGATTACTACCGCCGCGCGGTCGCGCTTGCCAACGCACGCGGCGCAAGCTTCGACGCGGCCGCGGCCGAAGAGCGCATCGCGCAGCTTTCACGCTGACCGACCCGGCATGAACCAGCCCGCGCCGCCGCAGGCGAAACGCCATCTCGGTCAGATCCTGATCGACATGGGCATCCTGACCGAGGACCAGCTGCGCATCGCGCTCCTCGAGCAGACGAAGCAGCACGTTCCGGTGGGCAAGCTCCTCGTGCAGCTCGGCTTTGTGTCCGAGGCAACTTTGCGCGATGCGCTGTCGGAGAAGCTCGGGCTGCAGTCCGTCGATCTCGGCCGCATCATCGTGGATCCGGCCGCGCTCAAGCAGCTGCCGCGCGACATGGCGCGCAGGAACCGCATGTTCCCGGTCGCCATCGACCGGCAGCAGCGCAAGTTCATCGTGGCGCTCTCCGATACGAACAACCTCGTGGCCATCGACCAGCTGCGCGCGCACCTCAAGGGCGAGTACGAGATCGAGCTGCGCCTTGCGGGCGAATCGGAGATCGAGCGCGCGATCGAGCACTACTACGGCCACGAATTCTCGATCGACGGCATCCTCAAGGAGATCGAGACCGGCGAGGTGGACTACACCACCATCGTCGAGGGCGACGAGTACTCGCAGCCGGTGGTGCGCCTCATCTCGGCGCTGCTCGCCGACGCGGTCGAGCGCGGCGGTTCCGACATCCACTTCGAGCCGGAGCAGAACTTCCTGCGCATCCGCTACCGGATCGACGGCGTGCTGCGCCAGATCCGCTCGCTGCACAAGACGTATTGGCCGGCCATGGCAGTGCGCATCAAGGTGATGGCGAAGATGAATATCGCGGAAACGCGCGCTCCGCAGGATGGGCGCATTTCGGCGACGATGTCGGGGCGGGTGGTGGATTTCCGCGTGGCCAGCCTGCCGACCACGCACGGCGAAAACCTGGTGCTCCGGATCCTCGACCGCCAGAAAGGCATCGTGCCGCTCGATCGGCTCGGCCTGGAGGAGGCGCAGCTCGAGCTTCTCCAGCGCATGATCGCGCGGCCGGAAGGAATCATTCTGGTGACCGGGCCGACCGGCAGCGGCAAGACCACCACGCTCTATTCGATCCTGAACCACATCAATTCCGACGGCGTGAACGTCATGACGCTCGAAGATCCGGTCGAGTATCCGATGACGCTGATCCGCCAGACGTCGGTGTCCGAGGCGTCCAAGCTTGACTTCGCGAACGGCATTCGCGCCATGATGCGCCAGGACCCGGACGTGATCCTGGTCGGTGAGATCCGAGACCACGAGACCGCCGAGATGGCGTTCCGCGCCGCCATGACCGGGCACCAGGTTTACTCCACCCTGCACACCAACTCGGCGGTGGGCGCCTTTCCCCGCTTGCTCGACATCGGCATCGTGCCCGACATCCTGGCCGGCAACATTATCGGCATTCTGGCGCAGCGCCTGGTCCGCAAGCTTTGCCGCACCTGCCGTCAAACCTACAACCCGGATCCCAAGGAGCGTCGCCTGCTTGGCTTCGGGCCGAACGAGGCTGCCGCGCTCCACCGCGCCGTGGGCTGCGACAAATGTGAATATCAGGGTTACAGCGGGCGGCAGAGCATCCTCGAGCTCCTCAAGATCGACGCCGGCATCGACGAGCTCGTCGCGCGGCGCGCCACGGCGCGCGAGATCCTCACCGCGGCGCGCGCCAACGGCTTCAAGACGCTCGCCGACGACGGCGTGCGGCTGGTGCGCGCCGGCGTGACCTCGCTCGACGAAGTGATGCGCGTGGTCGACCTCACGGATCGGATGGCGTAGAAGGAGAAACGCCACGCCCATTTTCTCCTACAAGGCGATTGACGCGGGCGGCAAGGCGGTGATCGGCCGCCTCGACGCCGTGAACCTGTTCGACCTCGAGCAGCGCCTCGCGCGCATGGAGCTCGACCTCGTCGCCGGCGCGCCGGCGAGCGACATGTCGCGGCTCTTCGCCCGCGGCGGCGTCAAGCGGCAGGATCTCATCAATTTCTGCTTCCATCTTGAGCAGCTCTCGAGCGCCGGCGTGCCGATCGTCGAAGGGCTAGCCGACTTGCGCGACAGCATCGAGAACCCGCGCTTTCGCGAGGTGGTCTCCGGCCTGATGGAGTCCATTCAGGGCGGCCAGAGCCTGTCGCAGGTCCTGACCGACTACCCCAACGTCTTCAGCAAAGTCTTCGTCAGCCTGGTTCGTTCCGGCGAGCAGACCGGCAAGCTTCCGGAAGTCCTGAAAAGCCTCACCGAATCGCTCAAATGGGAAGACGAGCTCGCCGCGCAGACCAAGAAGCTCGCCATGTACCCGGCGTTCGTCGGCGGGGTCGTCATTATTGTTACCTTCTTCCTCATGATCTACCTGGTGCCGCAGATGACCGCCTTCATCCGCAACATGGGCCAGGGGATTCCGCTGCAAACGCGCATCCTGCTCGCCGTGTCGGGCTTCTTCGTGAATTACTGGTGGGCGGTCGTCGCAACCCCTTTCGTCGCCTGGGGCGCGCTCAAGATCGCCATCCGCACCAACCCGGACATCGCCCATACCGTCGACCACTACAAGATTACGATGCCGCTCGTCGGGCCGATCCTGCGCAAGATCATCATGTCGCGCTTCGCCTCGAGCTTCGCGATGATGTACAGCTCTGGCATCACGGTCCTCGATTCCATCCGCAGCTGCGAGGAGATCGTCGGCAACCTGCCGCTCGAGCGCGCGCTGCGGCGTGCCGGGCGGGAAATCGCCGAAGGCAAAAACCTGACCGCCGCGTTTCACGACCTGGGACTTTTCCCGCCGCTCGTGATCCGCATGCTGCGCATCGGCGAGAACACCGGAAAGCTCGACACCGCGCTCCTCAACGTAAGCTACTTCTATAACCGCGAAGTGCGCGAGTCGATCGGCAAGCTGCAGGCGATGATCGAGCCGGCGCTCACGGTGGTGCTTGGCGCGATCCTCGGCTGGGTCATGCTCTCGGTGCTCGGCCCGGTCTACGATGCCATCTCGAAGATGAAGTTCTGACATGGCGCGCTACCTGCTCTATTTCACCGCCGAGGAACACTATCTCTACGCGAGCTCGGGCGGCCGCTTGAAGCTCGAAGCGCAATTCCCGGGCGACGATGCGGGCGTCGCGCAGTTCCGCGAGTACCTGCGCCGCCGTAAGGGCGCGCTGTTCGGCGTGCTCGCCGACCTCACCGGCGAGGATTTCCAGGAGGAGCAGATCCCGCTCCTGCGCGGCACCGATCGCGAGGCGGTCGTGCAGCGACGCCTTACGCAGCGTTACCGGGACACGCGGCTGGCGGCGGCGCTTTCACTCGGCCAAGTGGCCGCCGCCCAGCGCAAGAACGAGCGGCTTCTCCTCGCTTCGTTCACCAATACCCAGCAATTCGTGCCCTGGCTCGATGCGCTCGAGGAGGCGGGCGCCCGGCTCGCAGGCGTCTACTCGGTGCCGCTGCTCGCCCCCGCCCTTGCCGCGTCGCTCGGCGTGCATCGCGGTCGAGCGCTCGTCGTGAGCGTCAACCGCGCAGGCCTGCGGCAGAGCTTCGTCGAAGACGGCCGGCTGCGTTTTGCGCGGCTGGAGCGCACCGGCGAAATGGCGCCGCAAGCGCTCGCCCTATTCATCCGCTCCGAAACTCTGCGCCTCGTGCAGTACCTCGTCACCCTGCGTGCGCTGCCGCGCGAAGGCGCGTCGCTCCCCGTCATGGTGATCGCGCCACGGGGCGAGCGCGCCGTATTCGAGCAGGCGCTCACGCCCGACGCGCGTGCCGCGTTCCGCGTTGTCGACGCTGCGGAAGCGTCGGCCGCCGCCAAGCTGCGCAAGGCGCCCGAGGGTACCGCGGCCGAAGCGCTCTATCTGCACCTCGCCGCGCGCAAGCCACCGAAGAACCAGTTCGCGAGCAGCGGCGAGCGGCGGCGCTACTTCATCTGGCAGCTGCAGCGCGCGGTGGTCGCCGCCGGCGCCCTCGGCTTCGCCGCCTGCGCTCTATATGCCGGAACGCGCGCCTACGAGGCGCACGAGTTGCGCGTGCGTGCCGCTGAACTCGCCCTGGAAGGGCGCAACGCCGCCCAGCGCTATCAGCGCATCACGGCGAGCTTCCCGGTCACGGAAACGACGACGGAGAACCTGCGCGTCGCGGTGCTGGAATTCCGCCGCCTTGCCGAGGCGAGCGCGCAGCCGGACCCGGGCCTCATCCATGTTTCGCGGGTGCTTGAGCGCTTCCCGCAGATGGAGCTCGACGCCGTTCAGTGGAGCGTGGGCCGACCGGGCGAGCGGGGCCAGGTCGAGGCGCGCACGCCCGGCGCCGGCGCCCCGCGCAGCGACCAGGCGGTGCAGATCGAGCTTTCGGGCCGCGTTAATGCGACGCAGCGCGGTGACTACCGCGGCATCACCGCCCAGGTTCAGGCCCTTGCCAGCGCGCTTGCCAGTAACGGCTACCAGCTCTTGCGCACACAACTCCCGTTCGACGTAACCTCCGAGGGCACGCTGACCGGAGACATCGGTGGACGCGACTCGAGCGAGGCGCCGCGCTTCACCATCATCCTGGCGAGAAGTCTGCCATGACGCTTACGCAAGAAGAGCTGCGCAAGCTCATCGTGCCGCTCCTCGCGGCGATGCTCTTCATCGGCGCCGGCGTATTCCTCGTTTCCAGCGCCCGGGAAACGCGCGCGCGCGCGCAGGCGGAGCTCCTCGCGGCGCAGGGCGAGCACCGGCAGAACGCCGACCGCCTTGCGCGCATCGCCGAGGAGGAGCGCGAAGTCACCGAAAAGCTCGACGTGTACAAGCAGCTCAAGCGCCTGAACATTCTCGGCGAGGAACGGCGCCTCGAGTGGGCCGACGCCGTGGCGCGCATCCGCAACCAGCGCGAGCTGCTCGACCTCACTTATCGCGTGGACCGGCAGAAGCTGGTGAAGTCGCTGCCCGGCAAGCCCGGCACCATCGATTTCTTCGCGAGCACCATGCACGTGCAGCTCGACCTTCTTCACGAGGGGGACCTGCTGCGCTTCCTCGGCGACTTGCGCGATTCCGGCAACGCCTACTACGCGGTGAAGAGCTGCAGCATGCGCAGGACCGGGCAGGCGGCGACCGGCGCCACCATCACCCCGCGGCTGCGCGGCAGCTGCGAGATCGACTTGATCACCGTCGTCGATCGCGGAGCGAAGCGATGAGCATCCCACGCACGCTCCTGGTTCTCGCGCTCGTAGCTCCATCCGCGAGCAACGCGCAGGAGCTCGGCCGGCTCTTCTTCACGCCCGAGCAGCGCCAGGCGCTGGACGCACGCCGCAAGGCGCGAGTGCCGGACAAGCCGGCCGCAACCATTGTCGTTTCCCCCACAACGCGCGTGGACGGCTTCGTGAAGCGCTCGGGCGGACCGTCGACCGTGTGGGTGAACGGCGAAGCGCTGCCGGAAGGCTCTGGCGACGCGCCGCGCATCGCCCCGTCGCTCTCGGTCAGCGTCGGGGAAGGCGGCCGGCGCACCGCGCTCAAACCGGGCGAGGTGCTCGATCGCGACACCGGCGAAATCCGCGACGTCATCGGAGGCGGCGAGATTCGCGTGCGCCGCAACACCAAATGAAGCCAGTCAACCGCGGTTTCAGCCTAGTCGAACTTTCGGTCGTGGTGCTCATCATCGGCATCATCATGACGATGGGAATCGGCGCCTGGACCGCCAACCTCGAGAACCAAGCACATTCCGCGACGGCGCAACGGCAAGCCGCGATCAAGGAAGCGTTGACCGGGTACCTGCGGCGCAACAACCGCCTCCCCTGCCCCGACAATGACTTCACGGCACCGGACGGCGTCGAAAATCGGGCAACACCCGGCAACCCGGCGACTGCATGCAGCACAGCGTTTGGCATCCTGCCTTACGTGACGCTTGGCCTTTCGCGCGATGCGGCGCGTGACGGCTGGGGAAATTTGTTCTCCTACCAAGTCTCAAACAACACCAATACACCGGATGCGGGCGGAAACTGGAGCGATAACCGCGATTGGACGACCAGCGCCAATTTTCGCGCGGGAAACACCGGCACCATCACAGTGAACGACCGCAACGGTGCAACCGTCACCGCCATCGCGAGTAATGTGGTCGCCGTCGTGGTTTCGCATGGCCGCAACGGCCTGGGGGCATACGCGATCGGCGGCACCCGCAACACGCTGCCGGCGGCGGGGACCGACGAGCGCGAAAACACCGATGGCACGGCCAATACGGTTTACTTCAGGCGCGAGGCGACCACCGACGACGCCGCCACCGGAGGCCCGTTCGACGATCAGGTCGCGTTCCTGACCCCGAGCGATTTGCTCGACCCCCTGTTCCGCGACGGTTCGCTGAAGTCGCCGCAAAGCATGGTCCAAGAGCAGCTGCAAAAGCAGAAACAGCTGATCATCGGGTACACGATGGGATACAACTCTACGAACGGCGGCGCAATGTGTAACGGCGTCGGCGCCCCGCAGAAATGCAAGGTCGTTTTGGCGGCCGATGGTAATTCAGACGGCCAGGTAGATGCCGGCAACGCCAATACGAACGGCCTGGTGCCATACCTCACGCTCGGGATGACGCTCGCCGACGCGCTCGATCCATGGGGCATGCGCTACCGCATCATCCTTAATAGCGCGGCGACGGACGTATCCGGCGGCATCTCGAGCATGCACCCCACCTCCGGCGGTGGGACCGTCGCGATGACCGTTTATTCGAAAGGCGCGGATCGCGTTGACGGTGGAGGCGACGACATTGCTCTATCAGTCACGGTCGCCGAGATCCGGACGTACCTGGTCGGCTTGGCGCCGTGACGATGCGTGGGTGGACGGTTGTGGAGCTGGCGATTGTGCTGGTCGTCGTCGGCATCATCCTGACCGCAATAATGAACGCCTCGAGCCTGGTCGGCGGATCGCATTCGCAGGCGCTGCAAGCAGGCGTCAAGGATCTCGCGGACGCCATCACGCGCTTTCGCGATCGCTACGGTTATCTGCCTGGCGATATGCCGAACGCCACGACGCGCATTCCGGGCGTGGTGGCGGGCTCGTGTTCCGCGAGCGCGAACGGCAATGGAGATGGCCAGATCGATGCCGGCGAAGTGGCTTGCGTGCCGAATCACCTGTTCCACGCCGGTCTTATTAAGGGCGGCGCCGGCGCGATCACGCTGAGCCAGGGCCAGCGCCTGGTGACCGTTCAGGCCATCGCGCGCAGCGCCAGCTCCGTGACCAGCTTTCCGACCAGTACGCGCAACGTCCTCCAGTTGCTCAACGTGTCCTGCAGGGGAGCCCAGGAGCTCGATACCAAGAGCGACGATGGCAACTTCGCCTCCGGCAATACGCGTGCGAGCGTTGTGTCCTGCACCGAGGGTGGCGCCAACGATCCCGTACCGGCCATCGCCGTCGCGCTTTGAGCGGGCGTCCGATCCGCGCGCTGGCAGTGCGTTAGCACACAGACCTCCGATCTAGAACTGCCGCCCGGGCCGCGGAGCGGTCCCTAGACTGGGGGCATGGCTCGCGTACCACGCCGCGCACGGGGTTTCGCCCTCCTCGCCCTTGCCGTCCTGCTCGTGCTTGGCAGCGCCTGGTTCGCGCTTTCCGCGTTCAGTTCGGCAGCAAGCAAACCCGCGCGGACGGCGCACAACGCGCGCCTACTCGCTGAGGCCAAGGCGGCGTTAATCGCATGGGTGGCAACCAATGCGCTCGAACCGACGGAGATGAATCCGGGGCGGCTGCCCTGCCCGCAAGCCTGGGGCGACGTCGGCTCGGCGAACGAAGGCCGCGCGGCGCCAAGCTGCGCGAATCCCACGGGTTGGCTCCCGTGGCGCACACTCGGCTTGCCGC
>Ga0209382_10012615_pt1 | contig 10432 bp, 7 predicted proteins | sample SoiMetdeltSBSDD5_FD_187599 | JGI IMG/M metagenome (GOLD analysis project Ga0209382, IMG submission 187599) | Bulk soil microbial communities from a Populus tree surrounding site in Tennessee, USA - Soil MetaG P. deltoides SBSDD5 (SPAdes) (version 2) | ecosystem: Environmental > Terrestrial >...
ATGAGCCGTGCGTCGGCGATGCCGAGGTCGCCCAGGCTGGGCGCGACGCCGCAGGCATTGGTTTGCGCGAGGGGAGTGCTGAAACGCAGATCCATGTTCGCTGTAGTCGGGCCGCCGGGCGGTGGCACTGCGAGCAATCGTGTGGCAGTGCTCAAATCTCGAGCCCGATCTTTCCGAAATGACGTTGCGCTTGATAGTACGCAAATGCGGCGGCGACCTCGCCGAGAGGAAAGCTTCGATCGATGACCGGCTGCAGCCGATTGACGTGGATCGCGCGGATCATGTCTTCCTGATCAGCCCGGCTGCCGATCGAGATGCCGCTGACGCGCAGTTGCGCGGAAAACAACCCGGGGATGTTCACTTCGGCCATGACGCCCGACAGCAGACCGATCACCGCGATGTGTCCTCCGAGTCGGCACGCCGCCATGGATTGCGCAAAGGTCGCAGGACCGCCGACTTCGATGACGTGATCGACGCCGCGACCGTCGGTGAGCGCCTTGGCGCGCTCTCCCCAGTTCGGCGTGCTCCCGTAGTTGATCAGCTCGTCTGCGCCCAACCGCGCGAGCTTCTCGAGCTTCTCCTCGGACGAAGAGGTGACGATTACTCTCGCCCCAGCAGCTTTGGCGAATTGCAGCGCGAAGAGCGAGACTGCTCCGCTCCCGATGATCAGCACCGTGTCGCCTGGCTTGACTTGCCCCTTGACGACCAGTCCTCGCCACGCCGTAACTCCTGCGCAGGGGAGCGTCGCCGCCTGTGCATGGCTATAGCCCGGTGGCGCGGCGGTAAACGCATGCGCCGGCATGCACGCGTACTCGCGCGCGTAGCCATCTATGGTTTCACCCGGGATTTCGCGCCGGGTCGCAGCCGTCATCTCGCCCGAGAGCCAGTAGGGCCAGAACGTACTGACGACGGCATCGCCCACGCGCAGCTCCGTAACACCTTCACCGCAGGCAACCACTTCGCCAGCACCATCCGTCAGCGGCACGCGGCCATCCGCCACGGGAATGATGCCGCGCACGACGAAATCGTCGTGCGGGTTGAGAGAGGCCGCGCGCAGCCGCACCAGCACCTCACCTGCCTGCGGCTTCGGCGGATCGGCTTCGAACACACGCAGATTGGCCACGCTCGCCGGCGCTTGCAATCGAGCGACTTTCATGGTGACTCCGGGGTGCCGGTGACAATCTTCTCTGCAGGGTCCGGATGGCCTTTCCCCGCGGTGATGAGCGCGCGCAAGCTGCCCCGGATGAGCGAGCTCCAGCCGTCCGAACAAACGTCGTAGCACTCTTGCGCTGGCGAGAGACCGACGTGCGTAAAGCTGACTGCGGTTTTCGCGCCGGTTCTCGAGATTTCAAAGACTATATCCGTGCCGGTCCACTCGCTTTCGTCCTTGACGAAGTCGAAGTAGTTCTGCAGAACGTGCCAGATCACTTTCCTGTCGCGCACCAGTTCCGTGACCGCGAGTGTGCAACGGTGACTGTTCTGGTACTGATGGTAGAACACGGCGCCGAGCTTGTCGGTGTCACCCTTGATGGCCTGTGACCACCATCCGCGAGGGTTGTTGATCGCCGCAAAGACCTTTGCGGGCGATTGGTCCACCTCAAAAGCGATTGCGTAGTTTCCATTGTTCACGAGTCGGTCTCCTAGCCGATGCCGTAGACCAGACTCACTCGTCCATCCTTCAGTTGCTGGGCGCTGCGCAGTTCGAGTCGACGTCGCTGTTTCGCTGTTGCAAACAGCGCTTGCCCAGCACCAACGATCAGCGGGTGAATATGGAGCCGCAACTCATCGACGAGGTCCGCCTCGATGAGGGTCTCGAGCGTTCCAGCTCCGCCCATGAGGTAGATATCCTTGCCCGATTGGGCCTTGAGTGCCGCGACCCCTTCGATACTTCGAATGAATGTCGTCTTCGGCCATTGCGCCGATCTCAGAGAACTCGACAGCACATAGTGCGGGGTCTCTTTGGCGAAGCGCGCCCATTGCAGCTCGGCCGGCGTCGGCAACCGGTTGGTCATCGGCAGGGGCTTGTTCGGCTCCTTCTGCATCGCGCTCCAGTACTGCTCGTAGCCGACATACATCTTGGTTCCAAGCAGGCAGGCGTCCACGTGGGGCATCAGGTCGTAGTTGTCCGACCACGTCTCCACCCAATCGGCGTAACCCTCGGACCCTGCGATTTTCCCGTCAACCGAGCTTTGCATCCCAGCAATCAACTTACGCATGAGCCAAACTCCTCGTGGTGTGGGTTCTCAAGGACAATGACTGTTGGGTTGAGGTTATTTCGACAACCCAGCACCTTCCCGCCCGATGTCGTGGACGATGGCCGCCGCGGCAACTCGGATAGTGAGTCGTTGAGACGGGCGCACTGGCAGGGGCGGCGTGTACGTTCTGTTTGTTTGCTTGCGTGCTCACGGTCACTTCGTCTTGAACGGCGGCCGAGGCAAGATTTGTTCGCAGGACGATGCATCGATGTCGTGGAGTGAACCGCGGCGGACGAGTCGATGCCAGCGATGCTGCACGCCGAAAGCCCGATCATCGCAGACTGCCGCGCCGCGCTCGACTTCTGTGCGACCCTGCGGCAGGCCGCGGCATCTGCAGCAGCCAGACCGTGCTCATCAGCAACGGCGCCCACCAATGAGCCCTCGAGCTTGAGTTGATGTCATTGAGACAGTCAGAACCGTCTTCCTGACGACGCGCATGACGTGCCTCTCTCCGTGCGACTTGCGCGAGTTCTACAGTGGTTGGGCTGGCGCGTCAACCGTTAATCTATGTATTACAGGTTGTACATCCAGAACGATGCCGCGGCTGAGGTCAAAATCCGGAACCGTATCTCCGTGGAGTAGCGCTAAACGAGCGCTGCAAGATAACGAGCAGCTCCTATGCTGCGGGAGATGGCTGTCCAGCCACTGGGACTGTGGGCTCAGGCTCAGTGCGCAAGGTGAGCACGGCGCGCGCAAAGTACGACAAGCGACAGCGCGCCAAGCAAGACATGGATCGAGCTGCCAGCGTATCCGGATCGTGAGCGGGCCTTCGCGGATTTGAGTGCTCGAGGAGGAAACGCGGTTCGCCATGGTGTGCAACTGAGGTTCAGTCGAATTCCCTCAGTCGGATTCGAACCGCATCCGCATTCGCGCATCTACGCGCACTTCTTCCAGTCTAGGCGTGGGGGTATCTATCCCAAAAGAAGTCGCCGATACCCCCAGATGTAGCTCCACAAAGCCGTGGCTGCAGTGGAGGTTCGTGGACATTGGTGGAAGAAGCGCGCGCCTATAGATATGAGACGTCGATCTGCGCGCGGGATGCCTATGGAAGTCAGTGGACGTCTACTGACGTGCCCTGGATGGCTCCCCGGGCCGGATTCGAAGTCAGTCGTAAGTTGTTGAGCGCGCACGTCGTACACTGCGTGCACGAGCTGAATACCCCCGCCCGTACCCCAACCTTTTCGAGGCTTGATTTCTCCGTAGCCTCATCTCGCCGCGCGGCTCATCGTTGACGTTATGCCCTGACCTGAAATTGGCGCTCTGATCGAGATCACAAGCTCATGACGTGCATCGAAACCGACGCACAGCAGACTCCTTGCTTGCGCCAACGGCCGCGTTTCGCCATCTGCGAGAGATTGAGCGCGGGTGTTCCAGCCACTGCGATCTGCTCGTGCGTCTCACGGCGCAGCAGACGAGACGTCCAATCGTGTCCCAACCTCCCTGAGTATTACCATGAATGCAACTGCCAATTCCGCTTTGGGGGGCAAGGTCTCGCGAGACATCATGTGCTCTCGATTCGAATCCCCTCAAGCGGATTCGAAAGTTTTACGAAAGTGCGGACAACTGGCGCGCGGATGCTTGAATACGTCCAGCGGCGGTGCATAGAACATGAGGGACTGCACCGCGACGTTCCTCGTCCTACAACAAAATAGGGTGCGCTGGTGACGCACCGCGGTGCCTGTGGCGGCGGCGCTGAACTCGTCAACAGCTCGAACGTCCTTTCGACCCAAGGCTGACGGTCAAGCTGGGAAGCGAATCACTAGAATCTGCCTGTCCAACGTTCCGTCTCAGCGGATCACGAGGTAGGTCACAACCTACAATGCTGGGCGGCACGCCGCGGAAACCGCAGCTGCAGTGGCGGGCGGGCCCGTTTGTCGGTTGACAGAACAATAGAGAGAAGACTTGGAGTAGGCTTCCGTCCGCACACCCGTTGCTCCGGATGCAGGAGAGCAGCAATGGCTACCACGGTCGGTCGCATCGTAAACGGCGCAGATTCATCCAGGCATTCGACGCTACTGCTTCTGATCGCGATCCTACCGACGATCGCAGCGGCGATGGATTCTGAATTCAGTCCGCCGACGGCGACATTCTTCCTCACCGATTTCACCGACGCGACCTCCGTTCCAGAGGGCTGGCAGATCAATGCGGGCAGCTGGGCTGCCGTCGCCGGCACGTACAACAGCACAAGTGCGGTCGCAACCGCGACCACGACGATGCCCGAGTACGTCATCAATCCGATCGAGATGCCGGGGGAGGGAGTGAACCCGCCTTACACATATCGCGCCCGCCTGCTCAACCAGCGCGCGGGTGCCGGAAATCTCGCTGGCATCGTGTTCGATTACCTCGACGCAGCGAACTACGACGAGGTCGTCTTCGCGCCCACTGGCACCTTCGTGGCGCGTCGTGTGCGGAACGGTTTGAGGACGGTCCTTAGGCAGTCGACCTATCCTGGCGGTGGGCAGAACGTGTGGGTCGACGTCGAGCTGCGGCACCTGTCTAGCTTTGCGGAGCTGCGGGCGGGCGGCAAAGTCGTCGCTCAGTTCTCCGACTTGCAACCGAACGGCGGACGGCTCGGCTTGACCACGCACAATACGAGGGCGAAGTTCGACCAGGTTTCCATAGCCGTACCGTTCGATGCGCAGCCGTTCCGCGAGGCGTTCGACTCCGGGGTGCCCAACTGGTCCACGTTCGGTGGTGAGTGGTCGGCAGGCCCCGGCGGGACACTCAGCAATACGTCCGTGCAGCAAACCAGCGCCATCCACCCAGACGGCGTCTACATCGACATAATGACTCCGGACGCGGTCCACAGTTACACGCTGCGCGCCCGCATGCTCAATCCATACGGTGCCGCCGGCAATCTCGTCGGGATGTTCTTCAACGACCATGCCGAAGTGGTGTTCTCGCCGACCGGCGTCGCGCGCATCAACCTGATCCGCAATGGCGTGACCGAAACGATCGCGACTGCCTCCTATTCCGGCGGAGGGCGTAATGTCTGGTTCGACGTGCGCACGGACGTCGAGGCCTTCACTGTGACGGTGGCGGTCAACGGCGTCACCGTGTTCGACACCATTCCGCTCGCAGAAATCTTCCAGGGCTTCGGTGGTCTCGTCACGCATTGGGCACCCGGCAGGTTCGACGACGTCTGGTACGACGATCACGGCACATTCCAGCCGCTGATCGAGACCTTCGACGCCGAGCTGCCTCCAAGCTGGGCCGTGAGCGGCACCTGGTTCGCGGGTGGCGGCACGCTGTTCAATCTCTCCGCGGGCGCTTCCGATATCGTGGCGACGGCGTGCGCGTGCTGGGAAACGGACTTCTCGTACCGCGCACGGCTCCTCAATCAGTACGGCGCATCAGGGAATCTCGTGGGAGTGGTCTACAACTACCAGCGCCACAGCCTGTATACGGGCGACTATTACGAGGTCGTGTTCTCGCCGACGGGACAAGCGATACTGAACAAGGTCCTGAATGGCATGCGTCAGCGAGTGGCGACGGGCACGCACAGCGTCCCTCGCAACGTGTGGTTCGACGTCGAGGTGTTGCGGCAGGGCCTGGACACCACTGTAAAGGTCAATGGCGCGACGATCTTCAACAAAGTGCCGCAGAGCGAGTTGTCGTTCGGCGATGTCGGCGTCGTCACCCACTGGGCCAAGGCGTGGTTCGACAATCTGTCCGTCGCCGACGCTCCGCCGCGGTAGAGCGCGCAGCAGCTCATCCCGGAGTACGCGCGGCCAGCGAGTAGACGTCGTGCGTTACTTCCGGCTTGCGACAGGCCGTGCTGGGTGCCGTCGCGACGTGCACGGGTGGGAGCTGATGCGACGGTTGATCACTCTGATATTCGCGGATCGGGACAAGCCCGCCGTCATGGTCGTGATCCGTCGGGAGCCGCCTCGGACTAAAGCCGTGGGTCCGGTCATATGACCTGTCACGTAGAAGTGCGCGGGATTCTCCTTTCCGTGTGCCCGTCCGGCCTGATGACCCGAAAGGCTCTCATGTCACGTCCTGGGAATGGGAGTTGCGAGACTCGATCCAACGTCACTTGCGAGCCCAGGCGGGATGCGAACCGAGGCGCCTCGGCTGCTGCTGGTCCTTGAGGAAGCCTTTGCTGGGCTGGAATTCGATCGCACTGATCCGCCGTGCGAGCGCCTCTGCCAGCGATGAATCCTGCTCGAAACGTTGACGAGGGCTCGATGACTTGCGAAACAGCTTGAAGCGCATGGTCTGGATCGTTCTTACGGGCGGCGCAGCGCGCCCCGGGGTGATGAAGTGCACGTCGCGGAAGACTACGCGTCGCCCGCTGCAGAGCAATTCGGGCGCAGACGACGAGCGACGTGAGGCGGATGCTGATGTAAGCGTGCGACGGAGGCTCAGTCGATCGCACTCGTCAGGGCGCGCAGGCCCAGGCTGGCTTTGGTCGATTTGATCTCAAGAGCGAGGGACAGGCCTGCGCGTCGCTCAAATACGTGCTTCCGAGTTCCCATGCCGGTCATCTTCATGGCTGCGGATGCGCAAACTGCACGTGAGCACGTCTGCGACGCCATTTTGTGGGCGACTTTCTTCGCGACTCGTTACCAAAATGGGTCTACGTCGATGACGACCTGGTAGACAGCAGCATTCCGGCGCGTCTTCGGCTCTTTCGTCTGTAGAAATGGCGCCAGCCCGGCCGTCATTGGGATGAGCATCGAGGAGCAGCACATGAAAATCGACGGGAAAACCATTCTGATCACCGGGGCGAACCGCGGAATCGGGCGAGCACTGGTCGAGGAAGCCTTGAAGCGAGGCGCGAGGCAAGTCTATGCCGCCGTGCGTACGCCGTTTGTGCACTCGGACAGGCGCGTCACACCCCTGACCTTGGACGTGACGAACGCTACCCAGATTCGGGAGGCCGTCGCGCAGATCAAATTGCTCGACGTGCTCATCAACAACGCGGGTGTCTATTCGCTTCACGGTGATGATTTCAGCGATCGCTCCCTGCTCGAACGGTTTCTAGCGGTCAATCTGCTTGGCACGCATGACATGATCCAGGCCTTCCTGCCGCTGCTGTCTCGTTCTCGGGGAGCCATTGTCAATGTCCTCTCGTTGGCGTCATTCGCCGGCGTACCATTCACTCCCGCGTACGCGATCTCGAAGGCGGCCGCGTTTTCCATGACACAATCATTTCGCGCCCTGCTTGCCGAACGAGGCGTGAGCGTTCATGGCGTGTTCCCTGGACCGGTGGATACCGACATGACTCGCGGTCTCGAAATGCCCAAGGAATCGACGGAGTCCGTTGCGCGAGCCACCCTCGACGGAGTCGAGAAGGGGGAGGAGGACATCTTGCCCGATCCGATATCAACGTCCCTGGCTGAGAGCTGGCGCAGCGGTGAGGCCAAGGCGCTCGAGCGCCAGTTTGCAGCGATGGCCGCCGAGCTCGCCAGGTCGTGAGCGGGAGACTTTGATAATGGACAAACGCATCATCGTTGTGGGCGCGAGTAGAGGACTGGGGCGAGGTATCGCGGTTGCCATGGCTGGGGCTGGCGCCCGCGTGCTCGCAATTGGCAGGAGCGAAGATTCGCTAGAAGAACTGCAGCGACAGACGGAGGGCCGGGTCGAATTCACAGCGGGGGACGCCACGAACCCGAGCTTCGTGGCTCGCGTGGTGAGCGCCGAAGATCCCGATGCGGCCTTCATCGTGCTGGGCGCCACGCCGGTGATGCGGCCAATTCACGAATATGCTTGGGAGTCGTTCAGCGATGCATGGAACACCGATGTCAAGGCGACATTGCTTTGGCTGCAGAGCCTCGTGAACAAACCCATGCGTGCGGGCGGTCGAATCGTGGTGTTCTCGAGCGGCGCAGCGCTCAATGGCTCGCCGTTGTCCGGAGGATATGCACCGGCCAAGCAGGCCCAGCGTTACCTGTGCAACTACATGCGCGGCGAACTCGCGCGGATGAAGCGAGACATCGTCATCCAGTGCGTGATGCCGCAGCTCAATCCGAACACCGATCTCGGCCGGGTTGCCGTGGCTGCGTACGCCGCACGCTTCGGTGAAGACCCCGCGGAATATGTGACGAAGCGGTTCGGCGACAAACCATTGTCATCCCAGATCGCCGGTGCTGAGATGGTCAGGCTGCTCGACGATGACGGCCTGCGCGCGGAGCAAGAATTCATGCTCGGCGGTGCCGGCCTCAGGTCACTGGAGAAATAGTATGGGTGAGCATTGAGCAGCAACCCATGCTGAGCGAAGTGCGAGGACCGGCGAACGCTCCCAACAAGGTATCTTGTCTGATGAACGACAGCTGATCCTGAGCCAACGAACTGTCAGCCAACAGGAACACGACTGCTGCATGCAGGAATGGACGGGTCCATGTGACGCGCATGGGTTGCACCCCGAGGTTGCACCCCGAATTAGGGCTCGAACTGGTTCAGACGGAACAGGTTCGCCTCACCGATGTTGATCCCCGTGTGCTCGCAGAAGTCGTCGGAGTGAAAGCAGGATTCGTCGGAGGGCGAGCCAAACAACAACAGATTGTCCGCGATGTCGATGGATGATGGGCGCCTCGCTGGCGTTGAGCCCGTGTCCTCGATGTAGCCCAGTGGCCGCACGCTGGAGCCCTCGCGCAAGTAGGTCACTATAAAACCCGGCGGATTGTCCTCGATGTCCGCGATCGCTGCGCTGCCGACCGCGATGTACTTGTCGGAGATGGCGAGGGCACTCCCGAATGCGGTGCCACCTCCAGGCAGCCTGAAGGCTTCGACGTACTGCGTCGCGCCGGGCACGAACACGTACACTACCCCGGTGCTGTCATCGAAGCTCGGTTCCCCAGGCGCAGCGACGAGGATCATGTGATTGTCGACGGCCACGACCTGTCCGAAGCGATTGTTGCCGCCCGATGAGACGAGCTGCTGCCGCTTCACCCACTGGCCGCTACTGTTCCGGCCGAAGATGTACGCCGCGCCGTGAGTGCCGGCGACGATGATGGCCTTGGTCATGTCGATCGACCAGGGAAATGCGTCGGACGTCATGAGCTGCGCTCGACGCACGAACCTGCCGTTCGCATCCTGTTCGTACACGAAGAGGGCATGGCGGAAGTCGCTGGACTGGAAGTCGCCGGATGATGCGACGAACGCGAGGACGCCCGCCTCGTGTTTCAGGTCGTGAACGGTATCGAGCCCTTCGGCCGCCGGCGGCACGATCTTCTGCTTCTCCCGCCAGACGCCATCGACTCGTTTGTAGATGTAGATCGCGCGGCCGGAGCCGACGACCAGCAGGCCGTCGCGGTACGAGACCGACTGACCGAACCCGTCGCCCGTGGTCCTGTCCGAGGCGATGATCGTCGCGGTGCGAACCCAACCGCTCGTGCGCTGCGTGAATTCTGCGACCTTGCCCGTGGTCATCGCCGCTGGCATGCCGATGAATGCAAGGCCATTGCGAATGACGACGTCGCTGCCGAACGCGTTGTCTTGCCGCTCACCATTCAGCGGTGAGAACGCCTCCGCGGGCCGCGGTGCTAACTCCTGAAGGTGAACATGGCGCTGGTACTGTGCCCAGGCGGAGGTGCTCGCGCAGCACAGGAGTGCGACGATCAAGGGCAGCCAGTTGCGATGTATCATTGCCCCTCCTTCATGTATTGCTTGTGTGAGCAGACTGCGCCGCCCACTCGATCTCCCACAAAGCCACTACCGTGGCACCACGGACGTGGTACCGCTGGCTGCACGGGCCCAAAGTGCAGTCATGTGACCAACTTCGACGCTGTGTTCGTACTTCGCGGTTAAAGCGGCGACGGTCTCGCTGGCAGTCACCTACGTCGGCGAGCTGGCACGGTGGGGAATCGACACTTCGATCGTCGTGCCGGGAGGGAAGGGCACCAACCACTGCGAGCAGTCCAGTTCGAACGGTGCGGATGCGGCGCGCGCCACAGTATGCGAACTGACGTCCCCGGACGTTGGCGGACGACACAGCAGCTTAGGGAGACGGAGCTAGATGGAGCTCGAGCTAACGCGCTGGACGTTGGCGGACGTCCCGTGGACGTCTGTGCTTTCGGGCACATGGGTGACAGTCCATTCCGAGCACATAGGTAACACTTTCCGGCATTTGGGAGAACCCCAAAATGCCGTGGCGGGAGTGTTGCAAGATGGACGAACGGCTGCGGTTCGTGGCTCGGTTGCTGGAAGGCGAGAAGATGGCGGTGCTGTGC
>Ga0209382_10012618_pt1 | contig 10431 bp, 9 predicted proteins | sample SoiMetdeltSBSDD5_FD_187599 | JGI IMG/M metagenome (GOLD analysis project Ga0209382, IMG submission 187599) | Bulk soil microbial communities from a Populus tree surrounding site in Tennessee, USA - Soil MetaG P. deltoides SBSDD5 (SPAdes) (version 2) | ecosystem: Environmental > Terrestrial >...
CCTCGACGCGCGCCTTCTTCTCCTTCATCTCGGTCTCGGTGGCCGCACCGACCTTGATGACGGCGACGCCGCCGACCAGCTTCGCCAGCCGCTCCTGCAGCTTCTCGCGGTCGTAATCGGACGTCGTATCCTCGACCTGCGTGCGAATCTGCTTCACACGCCCCTCGATGGCCGACGAGGCGCCGCCGCCTTCGACGATGGTGGTGTTGTCCTTGTCGATCGTGACCTTCTTCGCCTTGCCGAGGTCGTCGATCTTGATCGACTCGAGCTTGATCCCGAGGTCCTCGGTGATCGCGCGGCCGCTCGTCAGGATGGCGATGTCCTCGAGCATCGCCTTGCGGCGATCGCCGAAGCCGGGTGCCTTCACCGCGGCGGCCTGGAGCGTGCCGCGCAGCTTGTTGACGACCAGCGTCGCCAGCGCCTCGCCCTCGATGTCCTCGGCGATGATGAGCAGCGGGCGGCCGAGGCGCGCCACCTGCTCGAGCACCGGCAGCAGGTCTTTCATCGAGCTGATCTTCTTCTCGTGGATCAGGATCACCGGGTTCTCGAGCACGACTTCCATGCGCTCCGGATCGGTCACGAAGTAGGGCGAGAGGTAGCCGCGATCGAACTGCATGCCTTCGACGACCTCGAGCGAGGTCTCGAGCGTGCGCGCTTCCTCAACCGTGATGACGCCGTCCTTGCCGACCTTGTCCATCGCGTCGGCGATGATCTTGCCGATCGTCTCGTCATTGTTCGCCGAGATGGTGCCGACCTGGGCGACCATGTTGCCGCTGACCGGCTTCGACATCTTTTTGATCTCGCCGGTGAGCGCCTCGACCGCCTTCTCGATGCCGCGCTTGATGTCCATCGGGTTGGCGCCGGCGACGACGTTCTTCGCGCCTTCGCGGTAGATTGCCTGGGCCAGGACGGTCGCGGTGGTGGTGCCGTCACCCGCGGTGTCCGAGGTCTTGCTCGCGACTTCGCGGACCATCTGCGCGCCCATGTTCTCGAGCGGATCCTTGAGGTCGATTTCCTTCGCGACGGTGACGCCGTCCTTGGTGATCGTCGGCGATCCAAACTTCTTGTCGAGGACGACGTTCCGTCCCTTCGGCCCGAGCGTAACCTTCACGGCGTCGGCCAGCTGGTTGACCCCGCGAAGGATCGCCTGCCGGGACTGCTCGCCGTACACAATCTGCTTTGCCATTCTCGTCTCCTACTTCTTTTTCTTCGTCGCGGTCTCGCCGCCTTCGATCACGCCCAACACTTCGTCCTCGCGCATGATGAGGAATTCCTCACCATCGAGCTTGATCTCCTGGCCGGAATACTTTCCGAACAGGATGAGGTCGCCGGCTTTCACGTCCAGCGGCACGCGCTTGCCGTCGTCCTTCGACTTGCCACTGCCGGCGGCGACGACGCGGCCCTGCTGCGGCTTTTCCTTGGCGGAGTCGGGGATGATGATCCCTCCGACTTTCTGCTCGCCTTCCTCGATTCGCGAAACGATGATGCGGTCGTGCAACGGTCTGACGTTCATGCTCTCTACTCCGTCTGGCGGTGGGTTGGAGGTCTCTGCCCGGTTAGCACTCGGTATGGTCGACTGCCAATTATATTTCGCGGGCTGGCACTGTCAAGGGGCGACTGCTAGCGTTCTGTGAAGCAGAGTGCTAACGGCGTTTGATCTTGTACTCCCCCATCTTGCGGGTCAGGGTGTTGCGGTGCATGTGGAGGGCATCCGCGGTTTTCGTCAGGCTGCCGTCGAACTGGCCGAGCATCCGGGCGATGAACCGCTTCTCGAATTCCTTGACCGCATCGTCGAACTGGACACCGCGGTCGACCATCTCATCAATCAGCCGATCGAGGCGATCGCTGATCACTCGAGCTCCCGCCCGGTCAGGCGCCGGAACGCCTCGACGTATTTCTCGCGGGTCTTGACGACGACCTCGTCCGGGAGCGTCGGGACGGGCGGCTGCTTGTTCCACTCGATGTGCTCGAGATAGTCGCGGACGAACTGCTTGTCGAAGCTCGGCTGTGGACCGCCGGGCGCATACTGGTCGGCTGGCCAGAACCGCGACGAGTCGGGGGTGAGGACTTCGTCGATGAGGATGATGCGCTCTTCGACCGGCCGGTTGTCGTCGTCGGACATTGGCAGCAGTCCGAACTCGAACTTCGTGTCGGCGACGATGATGCCGCACGACTCGGCGTGCGCCGAGCCTTCCGCATACAAGCGGAGCGTGAGCTCGCGGACGCGATCGAGCACGCGCCTGCCGACCAGGTCCGCGGCCGCCTTTTCGCTGATGTTGATGTCGTGGCCGCTCTGGGCCTTGGTGGCAGGCGTGAAGATCGGTTGTGGGAGTCGGTCCGATTCGCGCAGCCCGGCCGGCAGCACCATGCCGCAGAGTTCTCCGGTGGCCACGTAGTCTTTCCAGCCCGAGCCCGACAGGTAGCCGCGCGCAACGCACTCGATCGGCAGCGGCTCCGCCCGCCGCACCAGCATCGAGCGGCCCTGCAGCAGCTTCGCCGATCGCCGCGCCTCGCCGGGGAACGCGGCCGCGTCGGTCGAGAGCACGTGGTTGGCGACGATCGACCGCGTCCGTTCGAACCAGAACGCGGAGATCTGCGACAGCACCTTGCCCTTGTCGGGGATGCCGGAGCCGAGCACGTAGTCGAACGCGGAAATCCGATCGCTCGCGACGATGATCAGGCGGTCGCCGAAATCATAGATGTCGCGGACCTTGCCCTGTCGATCCGGGCGTCGATCGGCGAGAGTTGTCTGAAGAATGGGCGGGGCGAGCGACAACAAAAATCCTCAGCGGAGAAGACGAGCATCTTACAGGGGGCGCGGGAAGCTGACAACAACAACATGTAGGGGCGGTATAGTAGAGGACGCTCAAGTTCCATGCGATCCCACCTGAGAACCATCATCGTGCTGGCGGTGGCCGTCGCACTGATCGCGTTGTTCCTCCACAACGTCGATCTGTGGCGCGTCCTCGCGGCGATCATCCATGCGCAGCCCGAGTGGCTCGCGCTCTCGGTCGCGACGATGCTGGTGAACCTGGCGATTCGCGCGCTGCGCTGGCAATATCTGCTCGAGCCGCTCGGCCACACGAGCTTCATGAGCTCGTTTCGTGCCACGGCGGTCGGGTTCGCGGCGAACAGCGTGTTGCCCGCACGTGCGGGCGAGGTCATTCGCCCCTATTTCCTCGCGCGGCAGGCCCCGGCCGATCAGAAAGGGCGCATGACCGCCACTGGTGCGTTCGCCACGATCATCCTCGAACGATTGCTCGACATGGTCACGGTGCTCATCCTGCTGGCGTCGCTGGTGTTCGTCTTCGGCAGGCATCTCGCCGGCGTCAACCCGACCGGCTTCGCGCTGGTCAAATGGGCGGGCGCCAGCGCCGCTGCGATCTCGATCACCGTGCTGCTCGTGCTCTTCGTGCTCGCCGGTGATCCGGCGCGGCTCGGCCGGACGATGGCGCGGCTCGAACAGGTGGTGCCATCGAGGCTCGCCGGGCTGATTGCGAAGATCGCCGAGAAGTTCGCCCGCGGCCTCGGTGCGATTCGCAGCCCGAGCCGCCTCCTGATCGCGCTCGCGTGGTCGTTTCCGCTGTGGCTGTCGATCTGTCTCGGCATCTGGGCCGTCGCCGAAGCCTTCAGGTTCGCGATTCCATTCACCGGCTCGTTCCTGCTGGTTGCGCTGCTGGTGCTTGGCGTCGCCGTGCCGACGCCGGGCGCGGTCGGCGGCTTTCACGAGGCGTTCCGCGTCGGCGCGACGATGTTCTACGGCGCGCCGGACGACGCGGCGGTCGGCGCCGCGATCGTGCTGCATCTCTTCTCGATCATGCCCGCGCTGCTCCTCGGCCTCGTCTTCGCGGCGCAGGAGGGCCTGAACGTCGGCAGCATGCGCCGCCTCGCCAACCAGGCCGAGCAGGGGCACACGGCATGAAGTGTCCGTACTGTTCTCACCTCGGCGACAAGGTGGTCGATTCGCGCGAGTCGAAGGAAGGCGAAGTCATCCGCCGCCGCCGCGAGTGCCTCGACTGCGGCAAGCGCTTCACCAGCTACGAGCGGATCGACGAGATCCCGTACATGGTCGTCAAGAAGGACGGCACGCGCGAGCGCTTCTCGCGCGAGAAACTGATCGCCGGCCTGCTGAAGGCCTGCGAAAAACGGCCGGTCAGCGTCGCCGCGCTCGAAGCGGTCGCCGACCGGGTCGAGGCGACACTGCAGGAACGCCCGGAAAAGGAGATCGGCACCACGGATGTCGGGTCGTTCGTGATGGAGGAGCTCAAGAAGCTCGACAAAGTCGCCTACGTCCGCTTCGCTTCGGTGTATCGTCATTTTCGCGACATTCACGAGTTCGCCGACGAACTGAAGCAGCTGTTGAACCCAAAGGAGTAGGTCGGGGCTGATGCCGGCCACCGTTACGTCGCTCACACCGAGACGCGCGGCGGACCCGGGACACCCGCCGTCAACCGGCGAGCCGCCGCGGCGTCCGTTCCGCGACAATCCGCGGCTGATCCTCGCGGGCATCGGTGTGCTCGTCGTCGTGCTGATCGCGCTGCTGGCGATCGCCAGCGGCACGACCTCGCGCTTCTCGCCCGACTTCCTCAGCGAATTCGTCCTCTACGCGCTGTCGGCGGCCGACCTGACGATGCTGGCGGCGCTCGTCTTCGTGCTGGCGCGCAACATCATCAAGCTGGTGGTCGAGCGGCGCCGGGCGCTGCCGTTCGCGCGCTTCCGCGCCAAGCTGGTGGCGCTGCTGCTGGTGATGACGCTGGTGCCGACCGTGCTGGTGCTGATCGTCGGCAGCGAGCTGATTCGCACCAACATCGACCGCTGGTTCAACGCGCCGATGGCCGAGATCCTGTCGTCGGCGAACCAGATCGCGGGCGACTATTACCACGAGCAGCAGATGCTCGCCAGCGACCATGCCAACCGGCTGGCGCGGACGCTGGCGCCGATCGACCTCACCAACGCTGACGTGCGCCCGCTTCGCGATCTGCTGGCGCCCGACGTGACGCTGCAGCGCGTGCAGATGGTCGAGGTCTATCGCGCCGTGCCCTCGCCGGGCGCGCTGCCGCGCCTCGAGCCGGTCATCGACGTCGCCGCCTCGGCGCTGCCAGCCGGCTACAGCCGCGCCGCGGTCGATCGTCTCGCGGCGCAGGTGCTCGCGGGCTCCACCGAGACCAAGTCGATCGAGACGCTCGGCACCTCGGGCGACCTGCTCCACGCGGCGGCGATCATCCGCGGCCGCGACGCGCGGACCAAGGGCGTGGTGGTCGCGACCGCCTATCTCACCGGCGATCTCGCGGCGCGGTCGCGCCGCATGACACAGGCGTTCGAGAGCTACAACCAGCTGCGGGTGCTGCGCCGGCCGCTCACCGGGTTGTATCTGTCGTTCTTCCTGATGGTGACGCTGCTGATTCTCTTCGGCGCCACCTGGATGGGCTCCTATCTCGCCAAGCGGATCACCCGCCCGGTCCTGCTGCTGTCGGCCGCCGCCCGCGAGATTGGCGCCGGCCGCCTCGACCAGCGGATCGAACCGCAGAGCAACGACGAGTTCGGCTCGCTGGTCGAGGCCTTCAACGCGATGGCGAGCGAGCTGGCGAGCAGCCGCCGCAACGTCGACCGCGGCACGATCGCGCTCGAACGGAAGAACCTCGAGGTCGAGGGGCGCCGCCGCTACATCGAAACCATCCTCGAGCGCATCACCACCGGCGTCGTCTCGGTCGATGCCGCCGGCGCAATCACGACGATCAACAACGCCGCGGCGCGGCTGCTCAGCCTGAACCGGCAGACGGTCGGCCAGCCGGCCCGCGCGGTCTTCGACCGCGTCGACCTGCAGCCGCTCGGCGTGCTGGTGGCCGACGCCGCGCGCGGCAAGGTGGAGCCGACCGCGCACGAGATCGCGCTGGCGCGCGAAGGACAGGAACTGCATCTCGCCGCGGTCGCCACGCCCCTGGTCGGCGACAGCGGCGCATCCGATGGCGTCGTCCTCGTGTTCGACGATGTGACGCCGCTCATCCGGGCGCAGAAAGTGGCCGCATGGCGCGAGGTGGCGCGCCGGCTGGCGCATGAGATCAAGAACCCGCTGACGCCGATTCAGCTGTCGGCCGAGCGGCTGCGGCGTCACTTCGCCGGCGCCGCGCCGCAGCAGCGCGCGCTGGTCGAGGAGTGCACGCAGACGATCGTCGGCGAGGTGGAGTCGCTCAAGGGGCTGGTCGACGAGTTCTCGCAGTTCGCGCGGATGCCATCGCCTCGAACGGTGCCGACCGATGTGGCGCAGCTCATCACCGACACGGTCGCGCTGTACAATGGCATCCTTACCGACGTGCACATCGACCAGCGGTTTGCGCCAGGCCTGCCGCTGGTCCGCCTCGACCCGGAACAGATCCGCCGCGTGATCATCAACCTGGTCGACAACGCGATCGAAGCGATGGAGCGCCGCGGGCAGATCGTCGTCGAAACGCAGCTCGACGCCGCGAACACGCTGGTCCGGGTGGTCGTGGCCGACAACGGGCCGGGGATCCCGGCCGCCGAGCGCGACAAGCTGTTCCTGCCGTATTACTCGACCAAGCGGCGGGGAAGCGGCCTCGGGCTCGCAATCGTGCGACGGATCATCGCCGAGCACGGCGGCTCGATCGACGTCGGCGACAACCTGCCGCGCGGAACGCGGTTTACAATCGAGTTACCGTGTTGAGAAACGGATCGTTCCTCGTTCTGCGTTCTACGTTCTTGGTTCTTCGTTCTCGTTCTTCGTTCGGCGTTCGCCGAACCTCGCACGTCGAACCTGGAACGGAGAACGAAGAACGTCGAACGACGAGCGGCAGACGTGCGAACGACAAGCGATAGACGATAAACCCTTGAGACCAACGATCCTGATCGTCGACGACGAACCGGGCGTCCGAACCGCCCTCAGCGGCGTGCTGCGCGACGAAGGGTACACGGTCGATGCCGTGTCGAGCGGCGAAGACTGCCTCGAGCGCGTCACCCGCGCGGCCTTCGATCTGATCATCCTCGACGTCTGGCTGCCCGGGATGGACGGCCTGGCGACGCTGGCGCGCCTGCGCGAGCGCCAGGTCGACGCGCAGATCGTGTTGATCTCGGGCCACGGCAACATCGAGTCGGCAGTCCGGGCGATCAAGATGGGCGCGTTCGACTTCGTCGAGAAGCCGTTGTCGCTCGAGAAGACCGTGCTGGTCGTCCGCAACGCGCTGCACCAGCGCCGGCTCGAGGCCGAGAACCGCGCCCTGCGCGCGCGCGTCGATCGCCATCAGTCGCTCGTCGGCGAGAGCTACGCGATGCGGCAGTTGCGCGAGCAGGTGGCGATGGCGGCGCCGACCAACGGCCGCGTGCTGATCTACGGCGAAAATGGCACCGGCAAGGAACTGGTGGCGCGCACCATCCACGCCCTGAGCCGCCGGCGCACCGCGACCTTCGTCGAGGTCAATTGCGCGGCGATTCCCGAGGAGCTGATCGAGAGCGAGCTTTTCGGCCACGTGCGCGGCGCCTTCACCGGCGCGGTCTCTGACCGGCGCGGCAAGTTCGAGGTCGCCGACGGCGGCACCATCTTCCTCGACGAAATCGGCGACATGAGCCTGAAGACGCAGGCCAAGGTGCTGCGCGTCCTTCAGGAACAGACGATGGAGGCGGTGGGCGGCACGACGCGGATCAAAGTGGACGCGCGCGTGCTCGCGGCCACCAACAAGGATCTGCAGGCCGAGATTCGCGGCGGCCGCTTCCGCGAGGACCTCTACTTCCGCCTCAACGTGATCCCGATCTTCGTGCCGCCGCTGCGCGATCGGCAGGAGGACATCCCGCTGCTCGCCGATCATTTCATGGCCGACTTCGCGCGCGAGTACGGGCGCCGGCTGAAGACGTTCGAGTCGACGGCGCGGGCCGTGCTCCAGCACTATCCGTGGCCCGGCAACGTGCGCGAGCTGCGCAACGTCATCGAGCGCCTGATGATCATGGTGCCGGGCGAGATCATCTCGCCGGCCGATCTCAGCTTCCTCGATCCGGCGGCGCTGACCCGCGCGGCGTCGCCCGACCCGGGCGGCCCGAGGCAGTCGCTGCACGAGGCGCGCGATCAGTTCGAGCGCGATCTCATCCTGAGGACGCTCGCCGAGCAGCAGGGCAACATGTCACGGACGGCCGAGGTGCTCGGCGTCTCTACCGGAAGATGAAAGCGTTCGGCATCGCGCCGTCGCGACGCGTCGACGAGGAACCCGAGCAGGTGTAGGTGCTGGGCCGCTACTCGCACCTCGCATCTACTCGTTCCGCAGCTTATTCTCGAGCACCTGGTCCGCCTTGAAGCCTTCGATCTGCAGATAAAACTCGGCTGCCGCATTGAGCGCGGCTGAAGGGACCAGGCCGACGATTTCGCTTTCCAGTACCTGGACACCGTAGCGGGCGGCCTCGCGCTTGACGGTTTCGAACACCCGGAAGATCGGTGTCTTCTCGTAGTTGGTCAGGTTCATCGACACCTGCACGATCCCGCGACCCTCGAGCATGATCCCCATCGCCTTCACGTAGCGGTAGCCGCCGCTGCTGTGCCGGATGCCGGCGGCGATCTTCTTCGCGACGTCGAGGCGATTGGTGGCCAGATTGATGTTGTAGGCGATGAGTGGCATCCTGGCCCCGACCACCGTCGCCCCCGCGCTCGGATGGGGCGCGGCGGGGCCGAAGTCGGGCGCCCATCCCGCCGATGCCATCTTCGCCGCCAGCCCCTCGAACTCGCCGCGCCGGATGTCCTCGAGGTTCTTGCGCGCGGGGTTGATCGACGCCTCCTCGTAGAGGTAGACCGGCACGTTGAAGCGGGAGGCAATCTCGCTGCCGACCTTGCGCGCCAGGGCGACGCACTCAGCCATTGTCACCCCTTCGATCGGCACGAACGGCACGACGTCGACCGCGCCCATGCGCGGATGCTCACCGCGGTGGGTGCGCAGGTCGATGTCGCCGGTGGCACGCTCGACCAGCGCAAGCACCGCGCGCTCGACGCCGGCGGCATCGCCGGCAAGGGTGAACACCGAGCGGTTGTGCGAGGCGTCGGAGGAATGATCGAGCAGGCGCACGCCGTCGATGGCGCGAATCGCATCGGCCATCGCCGCGACGATCTCCGGCCGACGTCCCTCGCTGACGTTGGGCACGCATTCGATGACCATACTGAGCCGTCGATTCTATCGCGAGAGCCCGCGACGGAGGTGCGCCGCACTCGAAGCGGTGTGTCGTCGCGCTGTACTTCAGTGGTTGCCGATGCTATAATCCCGCCGGTCAGCACCCCCTGATGTCCGATCCGCTCCGCACCGAGCCCGCACGCGCCCACGCCGCCGAGTCGGCGGGCCGCGACGCCAAGATCGAACAGTTGCTGCTGGTCGGCCTCGATCACTACTTCGCTGCCGACTACGAGCTCGCGATCAACATCTGGACGCGCGCGCTCTTCATCGATCGCAATCACGCGCGCGCCCGCGCCTACATCGAGCGGGCGCGGAGCGCGCTCGCCGAGCGGCAGCGCGAATCGGAAGAGCTGCTGCAGAAGGGCGTTGCCGCCTTCGGCCGGGGTGAGGGGGACGAAGCCCGACGGCTGTTGCAGGCGGCGATCGACGGCGGCGCGCCGTCAGAAGAGGCGCTGACGCTGCTCGATCGTATGAACCGCTTCGAAACGCCGCCGCCGCCGGCCGCCGCGATTGTCCGCGCCGATCGCCGGGCGCGCGAGGAAGCCGCGCCAGCTGAGCGGCAGCGACCCCGTTCGATGGCCGGGCTGGTGGCGTTCCTGCTGCTCGGCGCGGCGATTGTCGCGCTTGCGACGTATGCCGCGTCGCGCGACCGGATCGACTGGCGCTCGCTCCTCGAACTCGTCCAGAGCGCCGGCCGAGTCGCGTCGCCCGCGCCGTCGCCAGCCGCACCGGTCGTTCGGGAAACGGCGTTGCCGCTGCCGCGCCGGGGCGAAACGATTCTGGGCCGCGCCCGCGCGCTCGCCGCCGGCGGTCACCTGCGCGACGCGCTGGCGCTCGCGGATACGGTTCGGCCGACCGACCCGCAGAAGGCCGATGCCGACCGGCTGCGCGCGGACATCCAGCGGCAGCTGCTCGCGTTGACGGGGGTTCCGGTGCTCGTGCCATCCGGCGGCGAGCAGGCGCCGCGGCCCCTGCCATGAAGCGCCCGACGTGAAGTGCTCCACATGAAGTGTTCCTCATGAAGTGTCCAAAATGCGGCTACCTCGGGTTCGAACAGGTCGACCGCTGCCGTAATTGCGGCTACGATTTCTCGCTGAGCGCGCCGTCCGCGCAGCCCACTCCCGATCTTTCGCTGCGCACCGACCCGCCCTCGCTCGATCCGCTTGGAGATCTCTCGCTCGTCGACGCCGCGATGGCCGGCGCCTCCGGCTTGCGCCTGTCCGACGGGGGAGCCGATCTCGACCGCCTGTTAGGAGTCCCGACGCCTTCAGTCGCG
>Ga0209382_10012620_pt1 | contig 10430 bp, 8 predicted proteins | sample SoiMetdeltSBSDD5_FD_187599 | JGI IMG/M metagenome (GOLD analysis project Ga0209382, IMG submission 187599) | Bulk soil microbial communities from a Populus tree surrounding site in Tennessee, USA - Soil MetaG P. deltoides SBSDD5 (SPAdes) (version 2) | ecosystem: Environmental > Terrestrial >...
CCGGACAGGTGCCAGCGGGCGCCGACCACCGAGCTGTCCACCGAGAGCGGGCCGTCGAACGGCTCGGCCAGCCCGGTGAACCGCTGCCGGTCGAGCACCCGGTCCGCGGGCGCGACGGCGTCCACCTCGCGGGCGATCGTCGGGGCGGAGCGCCGGCCGAACGCGTCGACCGAGCGCACCTCGACCGGGTGGCCGGCGCCCGCCGGCAGCCCGTCGAGCTCCACCTCCGGGGCGGCGACCAGCCGCGAGCCGGTGGCCCAGCGCACCTCGTAGCCGGCCGCGTTCGCCGGCGCCACGCCGCCGGGCAGCGCGGCGCCCCAGGCCACCCGCAGCCGCAGCGGGCCGGTCCTGGACGCCTCGACCGCGGCCGGCGCCTCCGGTGGGGCGCCCGGCTCCGGCAGCAGCACCCCGGCCGCGGCGAAACGGGTGACCCTGGTCGGGCCGGGCGGGGCCGTGCTGGGCGCCGCCGGCTCCGGCCCCGCCGGCGGGTGCGCCTCGCGCAGCGCGACGACGGCGGTGACGAGCATGGCCGCGGCGCCCGCCCACGCCAGCCCGCGAACTCGCCGCACCCATTGCACGTTACTGCCGGCCGGCCATCCGCACCGGCCACCGGCACCACGGCCCGGCGAGCCGGGTTGCTCCTGGCGGGTGACCATCCGCAGCCGGTTCCTGACCATGCGGGCAGCCCACGTTGCAGTGTGATTACGGGCTGCGGTGTCCGATGGCCGGGAGGAGGTCGAAAGGCCTACGTTCCGGCCAGCCCTCCAGCTGCGGAGGGTATATGCGGCCGCTGCGAAGTACGCAGCGACGCGATCATTCGGATGGAGGGGACGCACGTGCGGAACCAGCTCGTCAAGTCCGCCGCGATCGTCGCCGGTGCGCTGCTGATCGCGGCTTGCGGGACGAACAAAGAAGAATCCGGCGGCGGCGGAGGCGGCGGCACCAGCTGTGATACCAGCAAGGGCACCCTGGTGGTCGGCTTTATCGCGCCACTGAGCGGTGGTCTCTCCGCGCTGGGGCTGGGCATGAAGAACTCCGTCAGCCTCGCCGTCGACCAGGCTAACGAGAAGTGCACGGTCAAGGGTTACAAGCTGGCCGTGCAGGCCGAGGACGACCAGGCCAACCCGCAGATCGGCGCGCAGGCGGCCACCAAACTGTCCTCGAACAAGGACGTCATCGGCGTGATCGGCACGCTGAACTCGTCGGTTGCGCAGAACGTGCAGCCGGTGCTCAAGGCCAAGAACATCATCCAGATCTCACCCGCGAACACCAACCCGACGCTGACCAGGGGCCAGAACTTCGCGACCGCGCCGAAGCGCGACTTCCCGAACTACTTCCGGGTCTGCGCCACGGACGATCTGCAGGGCCCGTTCGCGGCGAACTACCTGGTGAACAAGGCCGGCAAGAAGAAGGTCGCGATCATCACCGACGGCAAGACCTACGGTGACGGCCTGGCTGCGGAGTTCAAGAAGCAGCTGGAGACGCTGGGCGGCACCGTCGTGGCCCAGGAGAAGGTCGGCGAGAAGGACACCGACTTCTCCGGCGTGATCGCCAAGGTGGCGCCGAGCGCGCCCGAGATCGTGTACTACGGCGGCGAGTACCCGGCGGCCGGCCCGCTGTCCAAGCAGATGAAGGACGCCGGCCTGAACATCCCGCTGTTCGGTGGCGACGGCATCTTCGACGACAAGTTCATCGAGCTCGGCGGCAAGGAAGGCGACCTGGCCACCTCCGTCGGCGCGCCGACCGAAACGCTGGACACCGCCAAGGCGTTCGTCGAGGCGTACCAGGCCAAGAACTACAAGGAGGGCTTCAGCGCCTACGGTGCGTTCTCCTTCGACGCCACCAACGCCCTGCTGGCCTCGCTGGCCAAGACCCTGGGTGACGGCGGCACCTGGGGCGACGACAAGCGCGCCGACATGCTGTCGAACCTGGGCTCCTACAGCGCCTCCGGCGCCACCGGCGACATCAAGTTCGACCAGTACGGCGACAGCACGAACAAGCTGCTGACCGTCTACCAGGTCACCGGTGGCAAGTGGAACGCCGCCGAGACCGGGACGTTCGAGAGCTAACTTTCCCGCGCGTCATTCGCCAATGACCGCACAGGTGGGGGCGGGCCGTTATACGGTCCGTCCCCACCGCTTGTGGAGGTGCATGTGACCACGCTTTTCCAGCAGGTGGCCAACGGCATTGTGCTGGGTGCGGTCATCGGCCTGATCGCCCTCGGCTACACGATGGTGTACGGCATCATCCAGCTGATCAACTTCGCGCACGGCGAGGTGTTCATGGTCGGCGCCTACGGCGGGCTGTTCACCTACACCGAGATCCTGCCGAGCGGCCTGCGCGACCGCTGGCAGTACGCCCTGCCGCTGACCGTCCTCGGGGCGGTGGTCGTTGCCGTGGCGGTCGCCGTGATCATGGAGCGGTTCGCCTACCGGCCACTGCGCAACGCGCCCAGGCTGGCGCCCCTGATCACAGCACTCGGCGTCTCGGTATTCCTGCAGGAGGCGGTGCGGCTGTTCTACCCGGACGCCAAGGCGCCCAAGCCCTTCCCCGCGCTGTTCGTCGGTGGCGACATGCGCATCCCGGTGCCCGGCGGCCATGTGGTGCTGACCTGGATCAAGGTGCTCCTGGTGGTCGTCTCCGTCCTGCTCGCGGTCGCCCTGCAGATGTACGTGAACCGTTCCCGGATGGGGCGGGCGATGCGGGCCACCGCGCAGGACGCCGACACCGCCAGGCTGATGGGCGTCAACCCGGACCGGGTGATCGTGCTGACGTTCATCCTTGGGGCGGCGCTGGCCGGGATCGGAGGCGTCTTCTACGGCGCGTACCAGAACACGGTCAACACCGACATGGGCTTCCAGAACGGCATCTTCGCGTTCACCGCGGCGGTGCTCGGCGGCATCGGCAGCCTGCGCGGCGCGGTGATCGGGGCGTTCGTCATCGGCCTGATCAAGACCCTGGGCGGGCAGTACCTGCCGGGCAGCACCCAGTACGACTATGTGTGGATCTTCGTGCTGCTGATCCTGGTGCTGGTGTTCCGGCCGGAGGGCCTGTTCGGCGAGGCGGAGAAGGTGCGCGCATGAACAAGCTCAGCTCGTACCTGCAGCCGTGGATGGCGCTGCCGCTGCGGATGATCGGCTCGGTGCTGGTGATCCTCGGCGCGCTGCTGCCGTGGGCGACGTTCGTGCTGAACAAGGGCCCGTACCCGGCCAAGGCCACCCTGCAGTTCTTCGACGCGCCGTTCGAGCTGACCAACTTCCGGCTGCACTTGCTGCTCTTCGGGTTGGCCGCGCTGGTCGTGACGTTCGCGCCGGTCCCGGCCAAGAGCCGGGTGCTGCGCGGGCTGGGCTGGGGCGCGGTGCTGATGTCCGTGGTCAACCTGGGGTTCATCGTGTACGACGGGGGTGGCCTCGGCGCGGTCACCGTCGGCGACGCGCCCGCCTTCGGCGGCTTTGTCGCGCTGTTCGGCGGGCTGTCGCTGCTGGCCAGCGTGCTCGCCGCCGGAATCGAAGAGCCGGTGCACCTGCCCACCAGGATGAACCGCTTCGTGGCATGGGCGATCCTGCTGGTGTCCTTTGCGGGGCTGCTCATGATGGTGGCATGGATGCTCACCGTCGGTGGCCAGGGCGGTGTGACCAACCCGTACGCCGGTGCCCAGTTCCTGTCCTTCATCGGCTTCGCCGGCGGCCTGATGGCCGCGCTGCAGGGCGCCGGGCTGCTGCCGTGGATCGGGCGGCTGTCCGAAGAACACCGCCCGTTCTCCATCGTTGTGCTGCTCGGCTGCGCGCTGGCGCTGCCGTTCACCGGTGCCGGCACCGACTACTGGATGAGGGTCGCGGCCAACATCGGAATTTACGCGGCGACCGCGATCGGGCTGAACGTGGTGGTCGGCCTGGCGGGGTTGCTGGACATCGGGTACGTCGCGTTTCTCGGCATCGGTGCGTTCGTGGCCGCCAACCTGTCGGGCGCGGTGGCCTCGAAGCTGGATATCACGCTGCCGTTCGTGGTGGCCGCGGTGATCTCGGCCGTGGTCGCTGGGACCTTCGGCGCGATCGTCGGCTCGCCGACGCTGCGCGTGCGCGGCGACTACCTGGCCATTGTCACGCTGGCTTTCGGCGAGATCTTCGTGCGCAGCGCGCAGAACAACATCGGCGGGCTGACCGGTGGCCCGAACGCCATCCCCGGCGTGCCACCGATCACGCTGTTCGATACCGGCTTCAACGAGCCGATCACCGTCGGCGGCATCGAGCTGCCGACCGGCGTCCTGTACTACTTCGTGATAGTGCTGCTGGTCGCCGTCGTGATGGCGATGTTCGCCAACCTGAAGAACTCGCGGATCGGCCGGGCCTGGATCGCGATCCGGGAGGACGAGGATGTCGCCAAGGCGATGGGCATCCGCACCGGCCGGGTGAAGATCCTCGCCTTCATGGTCGGGGCTACCACGGCCGGGCTTGCCGGCGCGGTCTTCGCACACCTGCAGGGCACGGCGTCCTACGAGAGCTTCAAGTTCCTCGAGTCCGTGACGCTGATCTCCGCCGTCATCCTGGGTGGCATGGGCTCCATTCCCGGCGCGGTGCTTGGCGCCTCGCTGCTGTTCGTGCTGCCGGAGAAGCTGCGCGAGTTCTCCGAGTACCGGCTGCTGTTGTTCGGCCTGGCCCTGGTGCTGATCATGCGGTTCCGGCCGCAGGGCCTGGTGCCGGACAAGCACCGCCGTGCCGAGCTGGCCGGCGAGGATTTCGAGGGCCGGCCGCTGGACGAGTCGGTCACGGAGCAGGTGCACTTACCCACGCTGGGCACCGCCACGCCGCCACGAGAGGCCACGACATGACCGCACCGGTGTTGGAGGCGCGCGACGTCACCATGGTGTTCGGTGGCCTGGTCGCCTTGTCCGAGGTGTCCCTGCAGCTCGCCGAGGGCCAGATCGTCGGCCTTATCGGACCCAACGGGGCCGGCAAGACCACCTTCTTCAACTGTCTCACCGGGCTGTACACCCCGAGCCGGGGCGAGGTGCTGCTGCACGGCACCCGGCTGCCGGGCGACCCGGCCAGGGTGACCGCGGCCGGGGTGGCCCGCACGTTCCAGAACATCCGGCTCTTCCCGAGCATGACGGCGCTGGAGAACGTGCTGGTCGGCCGGCACGTACGGATGCGCCAGGGGCCGCTGTCCTCGCTGTTCCACGGCCCCGCGTTCCGCAGTGGCGAGGCCGCGGCCCGCGACCGGGCCCGGGAGCTGCTGGGCTTCGTCGGGTTGGGCAAGGTCGGCGACGAGCTGGCCCGCAACCTGCCCTACGGCGACCAGCGGCGGCTGGAGATCGCCAGGGCGCTGGCCACCGACCCGGCCGTGCTGCTGCTGGACGAGCCCACCGCGGGCATGAACCCGCAGGAGACCGAGGCGACCAGGCGGCTGATCTTCGCGATCCGCGACACCGGCATCTCGGTGGTGGTCATCGAGCACGACACCAAGTTCATCTTCACCCTGTGCGACGACGTCTCGGTGCTGGTGCAGGGCGAGCTGCTGGTCCGCGGCACCCCCGACGAGGTGCGGGCGGACCCACGGGTGATCGAGGCCTACCTTGGCAAGCCGGCCGAGGAGATCCAGGCCGAGCTGCACGGAGGTGAGCCGCAGTGAGCCGGCCGCTGCTCGAGGTCAGCAACCTAGCCGTCGCTTACGGTGCGATTCAGGCCGTACGCGAGGTGTCCTTCACCGTGGCGGAAGGACAGATCGTCTGCCTGATCGGCAGCAACGGCGCCGGCAAGACCACCACGCTGCGCACCATCTCCGGGCTGCTGAACGCGGTTGGCGGCGAGATCGTGTTCGACGGCAAGAAGCTGGGCCGCCAGCCGGCGCACGCCGTGCTGGGCATGGGCATCGCCCAGTGCCCGGAGGGCCGTCGGCTGTTCCCGCGGATGACCGTCGAGGAGAACCTGCTGCTCGGCGCGTACGCCCGGCGGGACAGCGACGTGGCCAAGGACATGGAGCGGGTCTACGAGCTGTTCGAGGTGCTCGGCCAGCGGCGCCGGCAGAAGGCCGGCCTGTTCTCCGGCGGCGAGCAGCAGATGCTGGCCATCGGCCGGGCCATGATGTCCCGCCCCCGGCTGCTGATGCTCGACGAGCCGTCCATGGGGTTGTCGCCGATCATGACCCAGCGCATCTTCGACACCCTCGGCGAGCTGCGCGCGCAGGGCACCACGGTGCTGCTGGTCGAGCAGAACGCGCTGGCCGCGCTGGCGCTGGCCGACCGCGGCTACGTGGTGGACCTCGGCCGCACCACGCTCACCGGGACCGGTCGCGAGCTGCTCGCCGACGAGCGGGTGCGCGCGGCCTACCTCGGCGAAGGCGTCTAACCCGGCCCGTCCGGGCCCGTCCCGTCCCCGGTGAGGCCCGCCCCGCCCCGGCCCCTCCCCAGTGAGGCGTGGGCGTCCCAGCGTCCCTCCGACGAGCGCTGGGACGCCCACACGCCCCCGGCCAACGGCGAAGCCCCGCCCCGGGGGCGCCATCCGAGCTAGGGCATTCGTACCTGGCAGCGCACCCCCGGCGCGGCGGCCAGCCGCTTGTCCGAGGTCACCAGCGGCACCCGCAGGTGTTCCGCGGCGGCCACGTAGGCCGCGTCGTACCCCGAGAGGTTGTCCCGCAGCTCCCACATCCGGGCCAGCAGCAACCTCGTCGGCACCAACTCGACGTCGGTTTCGCCGAGATCGATCAGTGCGTCCTCCGCGAGCGTCTTGCTGAGCTTGCCGCCCAGCACCCGGCCCCGGATGGCATGGAAGGTCTCGACTATGAGCTGCTCTGGGGCGGCGAGCCGGTGGCCATGCAGCGCGGCTCGGACCGATTCCCCATGATCACCGGGCAGGGTCAGTGCATCGACCAGCGCGGAGGCGTCTACGACCGCTGTGGGCGGTTCGATCACCACGGTCATTCGGCGATGCCCAGAGCACGATCCCGCTCTTCCCGGCCGCGTCGGATGAGCTCAGCCGCGTCGTCATCGAATGCCGGCACCCCTTGGAGACGGCGGCTGACCCGATCGAAGATCTGGTCGTTCTTAATCACGCCGGCGTGCGCCGCCAGCAGATCACGCAGGTACCCCTGCAGGCTCTGGCCGCGGCTCGCGGCTCGTGACTTCAGCTGGCCGAGGACGTCGTCTGGAACGTCGCGGATCTGTACGTTCGTCACGCATGCAGAATAGCATGCACTAACTGCCGGGCGGGCGGTCGCGCAGGATGCAGGTGAGCCGGGCGGTGCAGGTGCGCCGGCCGTCCTCGTCGGTGATCACGATCTCGAACGTGGACGCCGAGCGGCCGGTGTGCAGCGGGGTGCACACGCCCGTCACCACGCCGCCGAACACGGCCCTGTGGTGGGTGCAGGACAGCTCCACGCCCACCGGCACCCGCCCGGGCGGGGCGTTCAGCGCCGCCGCTATCGAGCCGATCGTCTCGGCGAGCACCGCGTTCGCGCCGCCGTGCAGCAGCCCGAACGGCTGGCGGTTGCCGGCCACCGGCATGGTCGCGACGAGCTTGCCGGGGTCCAGGTCGCGGATCTCGATGCCCATCCTGGTCGGCAGCTGCTCGTCGGCCCATCGCACCATCGGCGGTTCGCCTGGTTCGGGATCCCCCTGCCCTGGCGCGTCCTGCGGGTCGGCCACCGGCACCTCCCTGCGTCTCGTGGGTGCTGGTCCCGGAACGGGACCCGGACCCGGGACCGGTTCCCAGGGTCCCGCAGAACTGTCGGCCCGCAAGCCTAGACTCGCCGACCGTGACGCAGTTCTCGCCGGCGGCCGCCCCGGCGCCGCCCCAGGGCGATCGCCGGTTGCTCCTGCTGGACGGCCATTCGCTGGCCTACCGCGCGTTCTACGCGCTGCCCGCGGAGAACTTCCGCACCCAGACCGGGCAGACCACCAACGCGGTGTACGGCTTCACCTCGATGCTGATCAACCTGATGCGCGACGAGCGCCCGACGCACATCGCGGCGGCGTTCGACGTGTCCCGGCAGACGTTTCGAACCGAGGCCTACGCGGAGTACAAGGCCAACCGGACCAGGACGCCCGACGAGTTCCGCGGCCAGCTCAGCCTCATCCAGGACGTGCTCGGCGCGCTCGGCATCACCGCGCTGGAGCAGCCCGGCTACGAGGCCGACGACGTGATCGCCACGCTGGCCACGGCCGCCTCCGGCGCCGGCTATGAGGTGCTCATCTGCACCGGCGACCGGGACGCGCTGCAGCTGGTCAGCGACCGGGTCACGGTGCTGTACCCGCGGCGGGGGGTCTCCGAGCTGACCAGGTTCACGCCGCAGGAGGTGCAGGCGAAGTACGGGCTCACGCCGGTCCAGTACCCGGACTTCGCGGCGCTGCGCGGCGACCCGAGCGACAACCTGCCGAGCATCCCTGGCGTCGGGGAGAAGACGGCGGCCAAGTGGGTTCAGCAGTTCGGATCGCTGGACGCGCTGGTCGACCGGGTGGACGAGGTGAAGGGCAAGGCCGGCGACGCGCTGCGCGAGCACCTCGCCGGGGTGATCCTGAACCGCCAGCTCACCGAGCTCGTGCGGGCCGTGCCGGTCGCCGTCGGGCCGGACGACCTGGCGCTGGCCGGCTGGGACCGCGACGCCGTGCACCGGCTGTTCGACGAGCTGGAGTTCCGGGTGCTGCGCGACCGGCTGTTCGAGACGCTGTCTTCGCCGGAACCGGAGGCCGATGAGGGCTTCCTGCTCCGCGGCGGCGCGCTGCAGCCCGGCGCGCTGGCGGGCTGGCTGGCCGAGCACGGCCGCGACGGCCGCCGTGCTGGCCTGTCCTTCCGCGGGCGCTGGGTCAGCGGTGGCGGCGAGCTGACCGGCATCGCGATCGCCACCGCCGACGGCGACTGCGCCTTCCTGGAGGTCGCGACGCTCACTCAGGAGGACGACGCCGCGCTTGCCGGGTGGCTGGCCGACGCCGCGGTGCCCAAGGTGGCCCACGACGTGAAGCCGGCGTTGCACGCGGCACGCAACCACGGCTGGCGGCTGGCCGGCCTGACCTCCGACACCGCGCTGGCGGCCTACCTGGCCCGGCCGGGGCAGCGCTCGTTCGACCTGGCCGACCTCGTGCTGCGCTACCTGCGGCGCGAGCTGCGCGCCGAGGAGGACCCGGCGGCCGCGCAGCTCGACCTCTTCGGCGGCGAGGAGGCCGATGACGCCAAGCGGGCCAACGCGCTGATCCTGCGGGCGCGGGCGATCGCCGACCTGGCCGACGCGCTGGACGGGGAGCTGGCCACGCTCGGTGGCGGCGGCAGCCGGCTGCTCGCCGAGCTGGAGCTGCCGCTGGCCATGGTGCTGGCCGACATGGAGGCGGCCGGCATCGCGGTCGACGGCGACTACCTGGCCGGGCTGAACGCGCAGTTCGCCGCCGCCGTCAAGCAGGCGGAGCACGACGCGTTCGCGGTGATCGGCAAGGAGATCAACCTCGGCTCGCCCAAGCAGCTGCAGGTCGTGCTGTTCGACGAGCTGGGCATGCCGAAGACCAAGCGCACCAAGACCGGATTCACCACCGACGCCGACGCGCTGCAGAACCTGTCCGAGGCGACCAGCCACCCGTTCCTGCAGCACCTGCTCGCGCACCGGGACGCAAGCCGGCTCAAGAGCACGGTCGAGGGCCTGCTGAAGTCCGTCGCCGACGACGGCCGGATCCACACCACGTTCAGCCAGGCAATCGCGGCCACCGGCCGGCTGTCCTCCATCGAGCCCAACCTGCAGAACGTGCCGATCCGCACGGCAGCCGGCCGCACCATCCGCGAAGCGTTCGTGGTCGGAAACGGCTTCGCCGAGCTGATGACCGCGGATTACAGCCAGATCGAGATGCGGATCATGGCGCACCTGTCGGGGGATACCGCGCTGGTCGAGGCGTTCCGTTCGCACTTCGATTTCCACGCCGCGACGGCGGCCAGGGTGTTCGGCGTCGAGCCAGCCGCGGTCACCGGCGAGCAGCGGGCCAAGATCAAGGCAATGAACTACGGGCTGGCATACGGGCTGTCCGCGTTCGGCCTGTCCCAGCAGCTGCGGATCTCCAGCGAGGAGGCTCGCGAGCTGATGGGCGAGTACTTCGAGCGGTTCGGCGGCATCCGCGACTACCTGCGCGAGGTGGTCGAGCGGGCGCGCAAGGACGGCTACACCGAGACCATCATGGGCCGCCGCCGTTACCTGCCCGACCTGGTCAGCGACAACCGCCAGCGCCGCGAGATGGCCGAGCGGATGGCGCTCAACGCCCCGATTCAGGGCTCGGCCGCCGACATCATCAAGGTGGCCATGCTGCACGTGCACCGCGCGCTGGGCGAGGCGGGCCTGCGTTCCCGGATGCTGCTGCAGGTGCACGACGAGCTGGTGCTCGAGGTGGCAACGGGGGAGCGGGAGGCCGTCGAAAAGCTGGTCCGAGACCGGATGTGCGCCGCGTACCAGCTCGGTGACGTGCC
>Ga0209382_10012621_pt1 | contig 10430 bp, 7 predicted proteins | sample SoiMetdeltSBSDD5_FD_187599 | JGI IMG/M metagenome (GOLD analysis project Ga0209382, IMG submission 187599) | Bulk soil microbial communities from a Populus tree surrounding site in Tennessee, USA - Soil MetaG P. deltoides SBSDD5 (SPAdes) (version 2) | ecosystem: Environmental > Terrestrial >...
GGCCAGCTGAAGACTGCGTTGGTCGTCAAAGCCGACAATGAGCGCTCGAGGGCTAGGTTTGATCCCAACGATCCGACGTTGTCTCGGCGTCGGTTGGGCGGGAGACTTCACCTCTCCTTGGCTTTCGACTCCTTGGCCCTCAACGCTTTCCTTGCCGTCCACTTTTGAGTTCACGAGCATGGGGTCTCTCAAAACACAGCGACCATTGCATCAACTTTGGCTTGTTGCCCGATAAGCGGGTCCACCGTCCGATCTCCACCCTACGGGAAGAGGATCTTCTTCACCGACTCGGCTACCACGTCCACAAGGAGCTGCTTCATTGTATCTCCCACCTGCTTGCCCGCGCCGGTGAGGAATCGACGCATCCTGGTGGCGGCGACTTTCGCCTGCGGCGTGTCCCCAGCGAGGGCTGGTAGCGCCTCTTTCAGAGCCTTTTGCTCACCTGCGTCGGCTTCACTTAGCTCGATCAGTTCGCTGGCCGCACGGAGACGTGCCTCGGTCCAAGGGTATGCCGCTCCGCACTCGTGACAGTAGGCAGGAACTTGGAAGCTGGATCCAGCGATCACCCCACTCACGTGATAGTCGCCTCTGATGGCGGCGCCACAACCTGTGCACTTAGCGATGGCGGCAGCACCGCAGGCCGTGCAGAACTTCTTGTTGTGGATTGGCCTGAGCTTTACGGCGTCGTTGATCGTGTGCCCGTTCGCGCAGACCAGAGCCTCGTCGTACCAAGGCTGATCCCCTCCCCTTTGACGGTCGTCATCGAAGAACATCGCTCCCTCCCCCTGGGCCAAGCTTGGTGGTGATAGCCCGGCGGGCTGACGTTCCTTGGACCCCAAAGACATCGGCCACTACATCAGTTCTGGCTGATGTAGTGGCCGGCCCGTCTAAATCCTTGAAATCTGAGCGGGAAAAGGGATTTGAACCCTCGACCCCCGCCTTGGCAAGGTGGGCGTGGACCTGCGAGCAGGATGAGCCGGAACGAGAACCGCGAGCGCCGGAATCCCATCAGGAAGCACATCGGGGTTCCAGCCTATGTGGCCGGGCGTTCACCCCCGCACCATCGGCTCCTCCGGGTTCCTGATGCGCCCGTACAGGCGGATCGAATCCACCACCTCGTCCCAGGCCGCGGTCGCGCGCTGGACGTCCGACTCCCACCAGCAGCCTGTGACCAGGCCCTGGAACCACTCATTGGCGCAGATGAGCCATCTCCCCCGCGCCGGGCGAGGCGCCGCCTCCGGCCGCTCGGTGTCCTTCGAGCTCCAGGCGTATTCGCTCCAGGCAAACTGAGCCCCCTCCCGCTCGAAGGTCACCACCGGAGACGCAGAGGCAGCGTGCTCGCTCGACGAGATCAGGAGCGAAAGCCTCTCGGGCACCGAGGGTGCTCCGGCCTTGAGCTCAGGAAGAGCCAGGCAGGACAGCTCGATCAGGAACTCGTTCTCGGCGTCGGTCATCCGCCAGTGGCGCTCCACTTCCTCCAGGCGCAGCCCTGCCGGGATCGAGACCTCCATCCCGCCATCGACGGAGAGGACGCGTCCGGTGGCGGCCGGAGGTTCCAGTCGCCGCTTCCGCACGCGGCGGGGAGGGTCCGCGGAGAGCACGCGTTCGAAGATCTCCACCAGCGGACGCCGGTACTGCGACCACTTCTCGAGGAACTGCCCGCGGCTCCTCGACGGCGTGAGCCTCAGGAACAGCTCCGCGGACCGGTCCCCCAGACGGAAGAACATCTTGAACGTCTCCCATTCCACGCCCATGTGGTCGGCGCCGCGCCCGAGCCGGACCCAGGAGCACTTCAGGCGGCGCCGACCGTCCTCCTTCGCAGATGTCCCGGAAAGGCCAAGCCCGAGCCACTCCGCCAGGGCGTCCACGAAGAGCGCTCCCCGCCTGGACCGCGGTCGCCGGATCGCCGCATCGCCGTATGAGAAGAGGAACTCGCCCTGCTGCGCCTTCAGGTCCAGGAACGCCTCGCCGCCTCGAGCGCGGAGCAGGAAGCGTTCGCCGCTCTTCGCCGGCAGCCGCGCCAGCTCGAGCTCGAAACCCTCGCGCTGCGGCGCGACGACCGCCGGAATGACTCGAACCAGTCCAACGTCCCGAGACATGGTCGAAGCCCGCTACTCCGCTACTCCGCGCCCGCTTCCTCCGACTCGCGGTCCTCGCGCTTGCGGTCGCGGTCCAGCTTGTAGCGGTCGTTCGACGAGAGCACCCTCTTGCGCAGGCGCACCGACTTCGGCGTGACCTCCACCAGCTCGTCCGGGGCGATCCACTCCAGCGCCTTCTCCAGCCCCATCTCCCTCGGCGGGCTCAAGATCACGTTCTCGTCGCGGTTGGCGGCGCGGATGTTGGTCAGCTTGCGCCCGCGGCAGGCGTTCACGTTGAGGTCCGAGGGGTGCGCGTGCTCGCCGATGATCATCCCCTCGTACACCTGCACCCCCGGCCCCACGAAGAGCTGCCCGCGCTCCTGGATGGAGAACAGCGCGTAGGGCACCGTCTCCCCCAGCCGGTCGGAGACGATGGATCCGTTGGACCGCTTCGGGATGTGCCCGAACCACGGCTCGTAGCCGTCGAACTGCGCGGACATGATCCCCTCGCCGCGGGTGACGGTGAGGTACTCGTTGCGGAAGCCCACCAGCCCGCGCGCCGGGATGCGGAACTGCAGCCTCGTCCGCCCCGACCCCAGCGACCCCATGTCCACCATCCGCCCCTTGCGCGGCCCCAGCCGCTCCGTCACCGCCCCCACCGCGGTGTCCGGCAGGTCGCAGACCAGCAGCTCCATCGGCTCGTGCACCACCCCGCCCACCGTCTTGGTCACCGGCTCCGGGTTGGAGGCGGTCAGCTCGTAGCCCTCCCGGCGCATGTTCTCGATGATCACCGCCAGCTGCAGCTCTCCCCGCGCCACCACCCGGAAGGCGTCCGGCGCGTCGGTGTCCTCCACCCGGATGGAGACGTTGCGGTACGCCTCGCGGTGCAGCCGTTCGCGCAGGTTGCGCGAGGTGACGTACTTCCCCTCCCGCCCCGCCAGCGGCCCGTCGTTCACCCGGAAGACCATCATCATCGTGGGCTCGTCCACGGTGATGCGGGGCAGCGCCCGAGGCTCGTCCGCGGCGGAGATGGTGTCGCCGATGGAGATCTCCTCGATGCCGGCGACGCAGACGATCTCCCCCGGCCCCGCGTCCGCGATCTCCGCCCGCTTCAGCCCGGAGAAGCCGTAGAGCTTGAGGATCTTCCCCGGCTGCCCCCTCTCGCACCACCGCCACCGGCTGGTTGGGCGCCATCTTCCCCGAGTGCACCCGGCCGATCGCCAGGCGCCCCACGTAGTCGTCGTAGTCCAGGTTCGCCACCAGCAGCTGGAGCTCTCCCTCGCCCGCCGGCGGCGGCGACAGGTGCGAGAGGATGGCGTCGAACAGCGGACGCAGGTCCTCTCCGGGCTCCTCCAGCCGCGTGGACGCCTTCCCCTCCCGCGCCACCGCGTAGAGCACCGGGAAGTCCAGCTGCGCCTCGTCCGCGCCCAGGTCGATGTACAGCGAGTACACCGCGTCCAGCACCTCCCGCGGGCGGGCGTCCTGCCGGTCGATCTTGTTGATCACCAGCACCGTCTTCAGCCCCATGGAGAGGGCCTTGGAGAGCACGAAGCGGGTCTGCGGCAGCGGTCCCTCGGCGGCGTCCACCAGCAGCAGCACCCCGTCCACCAGCCGCAGCCCCCGCTCCACCTCGCCGCCGAAGTCGGCGTGCCCCGGCGTGTCCACGATGTTGATCTGGTGGCCCCGGAAGCTGACCGCGGTGTTCTTGGCCAGGATGGTGATGCCCTTCTCCCGCTCCAGGTCGTTGGAGTCCATCACCCGCTCCACCATCGCCTCGTTGGTGCGGAACACCCCGGCCTGGCGGAGCATGTGATCCACCAGCGTGGTCTTCCCGTGGTCGACGTGGGCCACGATGGCCACGTTGCGGATCTGTTCGCGGGGGATCATTTCAACCGGGCGGCCTTATATCCCTGAAACCCGGACGGCGCCCAGAAACGCCGAAAGCCAGCGGCCGGAGGGAAGCTCCCTCGGGCGCTGGCTCTCTGGCTCACCGCGAGACCGGCTCGCGGCGGAAAGCGCTTTCGACGGACGGGCTTACAGACCCGAGGTCTCGGTGCCGGGCCGGGTGCCGCCACCGCCGCCGGACTTGACGTTGAGGGCGCCGATCTCGGTGCCCGGCCGGGTGCCGCCGCCGCCGCCGCCCTTGTTGTTCAGCACGTCGAGCCCGCCGCCCCCGTTGTTGTTCGCCACGGTGGGGGTCGGCGCAGGCGGCGTGTACGCCGGCGTGTAGATCGGGTTGTTCTGGACCGACGGCTGCTCGAACAGCGACCCGCCGCCGAACAGGCTGGAGAAGTCGAACGGATTCCCCTGGGAAGCGCCGCTGGCGCCCAGGTTCTGGCCGGCCTGGCTGGCCACGCTCTGGTTGTTGTTGAAGCCCCGGCTGGTCAGCGCCTGCACCGCCTGCGCCAGCGCCTCGAGCGCCTGGTTCAGCAACGCGACCGGATCCTGCTGCTGCTGCCTCTGGGCCGCCGGCTGCGCAAACCCAGCATTCTGGGTCTGGAACTGCTGGACCGGCCGCGTCTGGGAGGGGACGCCTTGGATAGACATGGGAAGCACCTCACCTCAAAAAGGAGTACGGCTCACACTGGTTCTCGCAGTCCGCGAGGGAAATGTTGCCTGAGGTTTGAGGGTCCGCGAAAGGCTGAATTGCTCTGTCATTCCAAAGCGTTAAGAGGCCTTCACGCGCCCACAAGGTGGGTGTAAAGGAACATGAGGAGGTACATCCACGCACCACGCTTTCGGCCACATTTTCGAAAGGTTTTTGGATCAGGGCCGGTTTTTCTCAATTTCTGAGCATCCTGTGAGCATCCTGGGGGTGGGGCGGCCGAGAATCCATCGCGTGGTAGTGTGCGCGGACCAGGGGTCCCCCCCTTCGGTGCCGCCCGTCCGGAGGATCATCGGCAGTGATGCATCTCGACGAAGCCGCCGTGGCCCGCTTCGTCCAGGGTCTGCGGTCTTCCGAAGACGCTCGGGAGATCCGCAAGCACCTCTCCGGCTGCGCCGACTGCCGCAAGAAGGTCTCCGAGTTCGGGCAGATCCGCGACGTGCGCGCGCCGCATCCCAGCGGCGGGGTGAGCGGCGGCAACGGGAGCGCGGCCGAGGCCACCCGCGGCCTGCCGCAGGCGCGCGCCGAGCGCGCGGAGCGCCCGCCGCCGCTGCCGGGGCGCGACAAGGACGATGACGCGGCCACCGCCGCGCTCCCCAAGGACCGCGACCGCCCCAAGCACACGCCGGCCATCCCGCGCCAGCCGACGGACCCCACCGCGGACGACGGGCGCAGGACGATGCCCATCCCCGGCGCGGAGCCGGCGCCCCAGCTGGAGCGCGGCGCGATGCTGGGCCGGTACCTGGTGCTCCACCCGCTGGGCGAGGGCGGGATGGGCGTCGTCTACTCGGCGTACGACCCGGAGCTGGACCGCAAGGTGGCGGTGAAGCTGATCTCCGCCGGCGCCTCCGAGGAGATGGCCGGGGACGGCCAGCAGCGCCTGCAGCGAGAGGCGCAGGCGATGGCGCGGGTCAGCCATCCGAACGTGATCGCCGTCTACGACGTGGGCACCCTCGGCGGCCGCATCTTCGTCGCCATGGAGCTGGTGGAAGGCGGGACCCTGAAGGACTGGATCCGCGCCAGGAAGCGCACCACCAGGGAGATCCTGCGCACCTTCCTCGACGCCGGGCGCGGGCTGGCGGCCGCGCACGCGGCCGGCCTGGTGCACCGCGACTTCAAGCCGGAGAACGTGCTCATCAGCAAGAAGGACGGGCGCGTCCAGGTGACCGACTTCGGCCTGGCGCGGCTGGCCGGCTCCGCCGACGAGCGCGGGATGAAGGGTCCGGCGCTGACCTCGATCCCGAAGCGGCTCCAGCAGGGCTCGGACGACCGCGGGCGGCTGCTGGACGCGCAGATCACCCAGCACGGGCTGGTGATGGGGACGCCGCAGTACATGTCCCCGGAGCAGCACCTGGGGAGGGACCCGGACGCTCGCTCGGACCAGTTCAGCTTCTGCGCGGCGCTCTACTGGGCGCTCTACGGCAAGCGTCCGTTCGACCCGGTGCAGCTGGCCGCCGCGGCGGTGAAGCTGGACGAGGCCGACGACAAGACGCGCCAGGAGCGGTCCGCCAACCCGGCGGCGCGCGCCGCCATCGGCAAGGGCGTGATCGCCGAGCCGCCCAAGGAGGTGAAGGTCCCCGGCGACGTGAAGCGGGCCATCCTTCGCGGGCTCTCGGTGGACCCGGCGCAGCGCTTCCCCACCATGGAGGAGCTGCTGTCGAGGCTGGCGCCGCGGGAGACGGCGGTCCAGCGCCGCTGGGCGATGGCCGCCGGCGCGGTGGCGCTGGTGGCGGTCCCCGGCATCTTCTACATCGCCAAGCCGAGGGTCTGTCAGGGCCTGGAGGAGAAGCTGGCCAACGTGTGGGACGTGGCCCGCAAGGAGGCGGTGCAGAAACAGTTCCTGGCCACCGGTCTCCCCATCGCCAGCGAGGCCTTCCGCCTCACCGCCGCCAGCCTCGACGTGTACGCCAACGCCTGGGTGGTCCAGAGCACCGACGCCTGCAAGGCCACCCGCGTCCGCGGCGACCAGACGGAGAGCCTGCTGGAGCTGCGCACGGTGTGCCTGGACATCCGGCGCCAGGAGCTGGGCGCGCTGGTCAACCTGCTGGCCCAGGCGGACAAGGAGACGGTGGAGAAGGCGTACAGCAGCGACTTCGGCGCGCAGCTCTCCAGCCTCAAGAGCTGCGCGGACACGGTGCTGCTCAAGAACCAGGAGAGCGTGCCGCAGGACCCGGTGGTGCAGGAGCGGATCAAGGCCATCCGCGGCAAGATCGCCGAGGCGAGGGCGCGGTGGCTGGGCGGCAAGTACAACGAGGGGCTGGAGATCGCCAGCGCCGCCGCCACCACCGCTCGCGAGGTGGCCTACAGCCCGGTGCTCGCGGAGGCGCTCTACGTCCAGGCGCAGCTGCAGCAGCAGATCGGCAAGCACCCCGAGGCGACCAAGACGTTGCTGCAGGCGATCCGCGCCGGCGAGATCGGGCGGCAGGACGAGGCCCGCGCCATGTCCATGGTGCAGGTGGTGGGGACCCTGGGCGCGCAGCGCAGGTACGAGGAGGCGCTGGAGTGGTCCGAGGTGACGCAGGGGGCGGTGGAGCGCCTCGGCTCCTCCGGCCACGAGGAGGTGCAGGCGGACCTCCACTACCGGACCGCGGAGGCGTACCGCCGGTCGGGCAAATGGACCGAAGCGCTCCGCCTGAACGAGAAGGCGCTGGCGCTCTACGACAAGCACTCCCCCGACAGCTACAAGCGCGCCTACGTCCTCAACGCCATGGCCCTGGTCTACAACACCACGGACGACCCGAAGCTCCGGGATCCGGACAAGGCGATCGCCAGCTACCTGCAGGCGCTCGCCGTCTACGAGAAGACCAAGGGCAAGCGGCACCCGCTGGTCATCTCGCCGCATCAGAACCTGGTCTCGGTCTACTTCACCAAGGGCGACTACAGCAGCGCCCTGGAGCACGCGCAGATCTATTACGAGATCGCCCTGGCGTATTACGGGCCGGACAGCCCCAAGGCCCGCGACGGCATGGAGTCCCTCTCCGCCTCCTATTACAACCTCAAGCGCTATCGCGAGGCGCTGGAGTGGTCCCAGCGCGCGGTGGAGCTGAACAAGAAGCTGGAGGGGCCGGACAGCCCGGAGATGCGCTACAGCATGGAGAACTACGGGCGGTCGCTGGTCGGGCTGGGCCGCGGCCTGGAGGCGATCCCGGTCCTGGAGCGGACGCTCAAGTGGTTCGAGGCCGAGAAGGCGCCGGACCCGGAGGACCTGGGCGAGGTGCGCTTCGCGCTGGCGCGCGCGCTGCGCGACACCAAGCGCGACCCGGAGCGGGCGGTGGCGCTGGCCACCCGCGCGCGCGACGACTTCACCACCGCCAAGGCCACCAAGAAGGCCGACGAGGTGGACAAGTGGCTGCGCGCCCCGTCCTCCGGCGCCGGCAAGCGGCGCGGCGCGCTCGGCTCGCGCGACTACTGACCCGAGGCGGCGGCGGCGCTCCGCGGCCGCTGCTCCAGCGACGGGAGCACCCGCCGCTCGATGAAGCTGAGCACCTTCTCCGACAGCAGCGTCGGCTGCTCCAGCGGCAGCGTGTGGGTGGTGCCGGGGAAGACCACCAGCTCCGACTCCGGGATGGCGTCCGCCATCCGCCGGGAGAGCCAGATGGGGGTGAAGCTGTCCCGCTCGGCGCCCACGATCAGCACCGGCACGTCGATGTGGGGGAGGTGCTCCCAGGCGGAGTGTTCGGCCATGGTCTCCAGCGAGCGGACGAACACCACCGGGTCCATGCTGGCCAGGTGATCGAAGTAGGGGACCACGTCCTCGCGCCGGATCAGGTGCTTGTTCATCTCCGTCTCCAGCGCCAGCCTGATCGCCAGCTCGGTGGAGAGGGAGAAGCGGATCACCTTCGCCACCGGCCGCGGGAAGCGTTCGATCAGCAGCCGCAGGGCGGGGAAGGCGCGCTTGAGCAGGGTGTTGTCGTGCCAGGTGTCCAGCACGTGCCCGTAGGAGCCGCAGATCAGCGCCACCCCCACGCAGCGCTGCGGGTAGCGGCGCTGGAACTCCAGCGAGACCTGGGTGCCGACGGAGTGGCCGAAGATCACGGCCTCCTTCATCCCCACGTGCTCCATCAACCGGTCCAGGTCCTCGCAGAAGTAGAGCATCCCCACCCGGTCGTAGTCCGGCGCGGTGGAGCGCCCGTGGCCGCGGTAGTGCCAGCGCAGCACCCGGAAGCGCCTGGCCAGGTCCGGCAGCAGGTACTTCCAGACGAAGCCGTCGCACCCCAGCCCGTCGCAGAGCACCATCCCGGGCTCGCCCTCGCCGTGCACCTGGAAGTAGATGCGGGCGCCGTCCGGGACCTCCAGGTAGTCTTGGCGGTAGTAGCCGGTCATGAGCGTGGGCCTCGCTAGGCGCTGGCCTCCTCCTCGCCGTCGTCGCCGCCGGCGCCGGCGGACTGCGGCCGCTCCAGCCCGTACTTGGCGATCTTGAGGATGAGGTTGGAGCGGCTGATGCCCAGCTCGCGCGCCAGCTGGCTCTTGTTGTGCCGGGTGCGGATCAGCCCCTGGTGGATCATCTCCCGCTCCAGCAGCTCCACCGCGGCGTTGAGGTTGGCGGGCGCGCCGCCGAAGCTGAAGGAGCCGGACGGCGCGGCCTGGGTGCCGGAGGAGCGGATCCGGGGGGAGATCAGGTCCGCGGGGATGACCTCCTCGTCGGAGCCCAGCACCAGCAGCCGTTCGATCTCGTTCTCCAGCTCACGGATGTTGCCCGGCCAGCCGTAGGCGTGGAGCACGCCCATCGCATCCTCGGAGAGAGCGCGCGCCCGCTGGTTGGCCTTGCGGTGCTTCTTGAGGAAGTGCTCCACCAGGAGCGGCAGGTCGTCCCGGCGCTCGCGCAGCGGGGGGATCTGGATGCGGATCACGTTGACCCTGTAGAACAGGTCCTCGCGGAACTCGCCCTTCTCCACCAGCGTGGCCAGGTCCTTGTGGGTGGCGGCGATCACCCGGACGTCCACGGTGCGCTCGGCGGTGCCGCCCAGGGGCATGAAGCTGCCCTCCTGGATGGCGCGCATCAGCTTGAGCTGCAGCGCGGGCGACATGTCGCCGATCTCGTCCAGGAAGAGGGTGCCGCCGTCGGCCACCTCGAACAGGCCCTTGGAGTCCCGCACCGCGCCGGTGAAGGCGCCCTTGACGTGCCCGAACAGCGCGGACTCGAGCAGGTTGTCGTTCAGCGCGGAGCAGTTCTGCGCCACGAAGGCCCTGTCCTTGCGCGGGCCGAGGTGGTGGATGGCGCCCGCCACCAGCTCCTTGCCGGTGCCGGACTCGCCGTTGACCAGCACGGTGGAGTCGGACTGGGCGATCTTGTGGAGGAGCTGGAAGACCTGCCGCATCGCCCCCGACTTGCCGACGATGTTGTCCACCCGGTACTTCTCCGACTCGCCCCGGTGGGCGGAGCGCTCCTCGCGCCGCAGCTGTTCGGCCTCGTAGTCCGCGATGTCGCTCACCGCCAGCTGCAGCAGGTCCGCCAGCCGGTCCGCGTCCGGGGTGTGCAGCTGCGGGATCCGCTCCACCGCCTTCTCCAGGTCGGTGTTGCCGGAGTTGAGCTCGCGGATCTTCACCTTCAGCGCGTCCGCGTCCTTGCCGGCGACGGGGGCGCGGGAGAACCCCTCCACGAAGAGGAAGCCCTCGTAGCGGCCGTTGAGGTACAGCGGCACGCCCACGATGGCGAAGCCCAGGTGGCAGTCGTGGAAGACGGCGTGGCGCAGCTTGGGGGAGGCGACGAACTTCTCGTGGAGGACCTTCACCGACTGCGAGCAGCG